>ERZ835080.18-NODE-18-length-184976-cov-17.216638_pt1 | contig 184976 bp, 178 predicted proteins | sample MGYA00519688_ERZ835080 | MGnify/ENA primary metagenome ERZ835080 (study PRJEB31850, sample SAMEA3708770) | human gut metagenome | biome: human gut; feature: human-associated habitat; material: faeces | place: China | collected 2014 ... | reverse complement strand
CTCCCCCAAGAGTCCACATCGACGGGGAGGTTTGGCACCTCGATGTCGGCTCATCACATCCTGGGGCTGAAGTCGGTCCCAAGGGTTGGGCTGTTCGCCCATTAAAGTGGTACGTGAGCTGGGTTCAGAACGTCGTGAGACAGTTCGGTCCCTATCCATCGCGGGCGCAAGAGATTTGAAGGGGGCTGCTCCTAGTACGAGAGGACCGGAGTGGACGAACCAATGGTGTACCAATTATCTCGCCAGAGGTATAGTTGGGTAGCTACGTTCGGAAAGGATAAACGCTGAAAGCATCTAAGCGTGAAACCAGCCTTAAGATGAGATCTCTCATAGAGTAATCTAGTAAGACACCTTGGAGAAGACGAGGTTGATAGGTCGGGAGTGTAAGTACAGTAATGTATTCAGCGGACCGATACTAATATGTCGAGGGCTTGACTTAAGAAGTAAGCCTGAAGTTAAAGAAATTCTTCTGTTGAAGTTTTGAGGGTACAAACCTCAATTAAATAATCCGGTGGTGATGGCTAAGGGGATCCACCTGTTCCCATCCCGAACACAGTAGTTAAGCCCTTATACGTCGAAAGTACTTGGCTGGAAGCGGCCTGGGAGGATAGATAGCTGCCGGTTAGAAAAAAGACATGTCATGTGACATGTCTTTTTTCTTTTACCGTCAGCTATCTTATGACCAGCAGCGGGCCTGGCTGCAAGGAGCTATGCGACGCATAGACGTGTAAGCGGCGAGGCGTATCGACGAGCTGATGTAATCAGCTTGTCGATTGAGAAGCGACACTCGATTTGTCACGAGCTTTGCGACGTGAGAAATCGAAATGGTGGAGCTTTCTCCGAAAATGCGACCGAATAGGGATCATTTTTGGAGGGATAGATAGCCATGCTTGAAGGAGCAAAGAGACGCGCAAGCATGTGTCAGGCTTTCTACCTTATTTTTTCTATTCGCGAGAGTATATCGTTTCAGTCAGCAGCAATTTTCCTGTGCTCAAAGGGCACGACGCAAATTTCGCATGGAACCAGTACGAAACTGCGGTAAAATTTGTCAGAGAGTAACATTTTGTTACGTACCCTTGTTTCTATGGTTCCAAATGCTCATTCGCTAAAATTTCTATTCCTTGCACGATATACCCATCGCTCAATTCGCTTGGTTTTATGGCGCGCATTAGTCTATCATAGAAATATATGAGTGAAGCAATTTGCTTAGAACTTGCATCCCATTGTCACTTGTTCTATAATATATCTATCTTATTTTTCAGGAGCACGCGTATGAAATCGTTACTTATTACCGGCTTTGATCCCTTTGCCCACTATATCGTCAATCCTTCCTGGAAAGCAGTAAAGGCTTTGCCGGATATTGTTGGAGATTATCAGCTGCATAAGCTGATGCTGCCGAATATTTTTGATTTAGAGGCTAAAATACTATTAGAGGAAGTTGCCAGGGTTAAGCCTGACGTTATTTTATTATGCGGTATGAACAGCGGCAGTACAAGATTACAATTAAATCTGGCAGCATTAAATATCCGTGATGCTTTTTTGGAGGATAACCTTGGTCATAGGCCGTGGGGCGTGCCAATCAGGGAGGGCGCTCCTGATGCTTATTTTGCTACCATTCCTGTGCATAATATGGTGCGCACATTGCGAGCCAAGCATTTTCCTGTTGATTTAGCGCTAAGCTCCGGTGGCTTTGTCTGCAACGATATTTTTTATCTTGCTCTGCATGCCTTCAATGGTACGGATACTAAAGTAGGCTTTGTGCATGTACCGTTGCTGCCGGAAATGGTGATGGATGAAAATATTGCCTTACCATTAGAAAAGACTGTGGAAGTTCTGCAGGCAATCATTAAAGAATTATAATTTACCGGATAGCTGTCATGGCTATCCGGATTTTGCATATCAGAGCATAAATTTGCATGGTTAAATGCTATTATTTTTGTCTGTAAAGCGCTATAATATTAAAACAAAGCAGAATGGCAGGTGATAAGATGTACTTCACATACGGCGAAAAAGAAATAAATTATCTTAAGCGCAAGGATAAAAAGCTTGCTTGGGTGATAGAACAAATCGGTTATATTGAGCGCAGGCTGGACGCTAATCTTTTTGCTGCAGTTGTACGTCATATTGTCGGGCAGCAGATATCATCCAAGGCACAGGCAACTGTCTGGGCACGTTTGGAGGCAAGGTTGAAAGTTGTTACACCTTTTACGGTGCATGATGCGTCGGCACAGGAGCTGCAAGGTTTGGGTATGAGCCTGCGTAAGGCAGAATATATCAAGGATTTTGCGGATAAAATTGTTAGCGGCGAGTTTGATTTGCAGGCAGTAGAGCAGATGAGTGACGCAGAGGCAATTACAGCTCTGAGCAGCCTGAAGGGTATCGGTAAATGGACGGCAGAAATGATTTTGCTGTTCTGCCTGCAGCGACCGGATATTTTAAGCTATGACGACCTGGCGATTCAGCGAGGTTTGCGGATGCTCTATCATCATCGTAAAATAACCCGCGAGCTGTTTAATAAATATCAAAAGCGTTACAGTCCCTACGGCAGCACGGCAGCAATCTATCTTTGGGCGATTGCCGGCGGTGCGATAGATGATATGAAGGATTATGCGCCTGCGAAAAAACGTTAAATTATAAGGGTTCTATTCCCCTTAGTGCTACCACGCAAAATAAATGAGGTTGAAGATGTTGTACTATAAAAAGATTTCCTCGCCTTTAGGCGAAATAACTTTACGCAGCGATGGTGAAAGTTTAACCGGTCTATGGTTTGCAGACGATAAGCATTATGGCGATAAAGATATTCAAGATGCGCAAAATGCGGAGCTGCCTGTTTTTGCACTTGCCGAAAAGTGGCTGGCGGAATATTTCGCAGGCTGCGAGCCGAAGGTAAATGTACCTTTGCAATTTACCGGCAGTGATTTTCAGGAAAGTGTCTGGAAGATATTGCAAAAAATCCCTTATGGCAGCTTCATTACTTATGGCGATATTGCGCGCCAAATAGCAGCGCAGCGTGGTCTTGCGCGCATGTCGGCGCAGGCTGTAGGCGGTGCAGTGGGACGTAATCCGTTGTGCATTATTATTCCGTGTCATCGCGTAATAGGCGCTGATGGCAGCCTTACCGGCTATGGCGGAGGTATGTGGCGCAAGGTGCGTTTGTTAGAGATAGAAAAGGCAGATATGAGTAAATTAACTGTACCGACAAAGGGCACAGCGTTATAAAGGAGTTTTTTATGAATAAAATGTATTATCCTGTTGTCGCATTGGCATTGGGACATCTTGTTACCGATATGCAGGCAGGTGCGCTGCCTATCGTTTTACCGCAGCTTAAGGAGCTGTTTTCCTTGAGCTATTCACAGTTGGCGGCGATTGTGCTGCTGCAAAATATTATGTCATCCGTTATTCAGCCGGCCTTCGGCTATCTTACCGACAGGCGCTCGCTGCCGCGCTTTCTGCCGCTTTGCGCAGCGATGGCAGGTGCAGGATTTGCCTTTGTAGGCTGGGTTTCCAGCTATACGCTGCTTTTATGCACGGTCATCTTCATCAGCCTGGCGAGTGCAACATACCATCCGCAGGCTTCCAAAACAGTAAATTTTTTGAGTGATGATACAAATCGCACGAAGAATATGGGCTTATTTTCTATCGGCGGTAACGCCGGTATGGCGGTGGGCTCTATCTTCATGACCTTCCTTTTAGGCTTGGCCGGCGGCATTCATAACACCATGTATTTTGCTGTCCCCGGCTTGCTTGTCTTATTACTGATGGCTAAGGCGATGCCTGATTATATCCGTGTCAACAAGGAGCATGAGGTACAGCAGGCTAAGAAGGCTGCAGACGGTACAAGCGAAAAAATGTCATATTTTGCGCTTTTCCTGATTTTGTTCTATATCTTCATGCGTTCTTCTATTCACAGCGGTATTTCAACGTATTTGCCGTTGTATTTTATGAAGTTCCTCGGCTTTGAGGCAGTTTTCTCCAGCAGTCTGGTGTCCGGCTTCCTTTTAGGTGGTGTGGCCGGCACCTATGTTGGTTCTATTTTGAGCGACAGGTTGGGAGCACGTAAAATTCTTTTGGGCTCTATTACGCTGAGCATTCCGGCGATTTACTGTATTACGATTGCTACGACTAAGCTTTTTGCTATGGCTTCTGTTGTTATTGCCGGCTTTTGCATCATCGGTTCCTTTGCGACTACGATTATCATTGCGCAGTGTATGATGCCGAATAATGTTGGTATGGCGTCCGGTCTGACAATCGGCTTCAGCGTTGGCTTAGGCGGTTTTGGCGTAACAATTCTCGGCGTGCTGGCCGATAAGTTCGGCCTGCCGATGGTTATGCAGCTTTTGGTATGGCTGCCGATTGTAGCGGCGATTACAGCTATTTGGATTCCGATACCTAAAAAATTACAAAAATAAAATAACATATGCTGAAAAAATGGTCCTCGGAACTTTTCGTTTATCTTAGGTAAATCATATAATAATTTTTTACAGAGGGGTATTTTCTTATGGATAATTACAGACTTGGCATTTTTTATGGTCTTGGAGCCTATCTTTTATGGGGCGTGCTGCCGATATACTGGAAGCTGCTGCAGCATGTTGAGGCGATGGAAATTTTGGCGAGCCGTTTTTTATGGTCAGCCGTTTTCGTCTTTCTCTTGTTATTGGCAACAGGCAAGCTAAACATCTTTATGCAGGAAACCAAGGCGATTTTCAGTACGAAAAAGACAGCCTGCTGCATGGTGTTGGCAGCAATTATGATCAGCTTCAACTGGGGTATTTTTATCTGGGCGGTAGAAGCTGGACGCATTGTAGAAACAAGCATGGGCTATTATATCAGCCCGCTGATGAATGTGCTCTTTGGTGTAGTATTTCTGCGTGAGCGCCTTGCTAAGCTGCAGATTGCAGCAGTTAGCTGCGCTGCTGTCGGCATTGGTGTGATTATTGTCCATAACGGCGGCCTGCCTTGGGTAGCACTGACGCTGCCATTAACCTTTGCCTTCTATGGTTTACTGAAAAAAATTATTGTTGCCCAACCGATGACGAGTATTCTGTTGGAAACACTATTGATTTCGCCCTTGGCTGCAGGCTACTTATATTACCTTAGTATCAACGAAGGTACCGTTTATCAAAGCTGCGATATGGGTACGCTGCTGCTTTTGGCAGGCGCCGGCGCTGTTACGGCGACGCCGATGCTGTTGTTTACGGCCTGTGCACGTAAGCTGCCTTTGAATATTGTAGGCTTTCTGCAATATATTTCGCCTTCTATATCACTGATGATTGGCGTGTTGATTTACGGTGAACCGTTTACTGGTACCACTGCTATAGCCTTTGGCTGCATTTGGGCGGGATTGGCACTGTTTATCTGGTCGCAGATAAGAAGATAAAAATAAACTCCTGCAGGCAGGCTAGAGGCCCGTCAGCAGGAGTTTTTGCGTTTAGCAATAATGCCCATTTTTGAAAAATATATGCTGATTATGCTATAATTATATTTGTTTTTTATGGAGGTGTTACAATGAGCTTTTTCTCAGATAAGTGGCGCGGTATTATCTTATGTGCTGTTTTGGCAGTGCCGTGTTGGTTTTTAGGCAAGCTGGTGCCTGTTGTCGGCGCACCGGTCTTTGCAATTCTTTTAGGCATGCTGGTGGCGCTTGTGTGGCCCGTACAGGCTGCGTTTAAGAGCGGTGTAGGCTTTGTATCTAAAAAGGTGCTGCAGTACGCAGTAATCCTGCTTGGCTTCGGTCTGAATATTTCCGTAGTGCTGGCAACCGGTAAGCAGTCACTGCCGATTATCGTCTGCACGATTGCAACTTCGCTTATCGTAGCCTATGTATTGCATAAGGTGATGAACATCCCAGGCAAGATTTCCACGCTTATCGGCGTAGGCTCGTCTATCTGCGGCGGCAGTGCAGTGGCCGCGACAGCGCCTGTCATCAAGGCGGACGATGAAGAGGTAGCGCAGGCTATCAGTGTTATCTTTTTCTTTAATGTGCTGGCAGCGCTGCTTTTCCCTTGGTTGGGTACGGTGCTGGGATTTTCTACGACAAGCGGTGAAGCCTTCGGTATTTTTGCCGGTACTGCTGTTAACGATACTTCTTCTGTGACGGCAACGGCGGCGACCTGGGATGCAATGTTCGGTCTGGGAACGGCAACTTTGGATAAGGCGGTGACGGTAAAGCTGACGCGTACATTGGCAATTATTCCGATTACGCTGGTATTAGGTTATCTCGTAGGCAAACGCGAACAGGATGCGAATCATGAAGTGAATATCAGGAGCATTGTGCCGAGCTTTATACTGTACTTCGTGCTGGCTTCGCTTATCACTACGTTGGCGACAAGCATGGGCGTAGCAGCAGAGGTTTTTGCACCGCTCAAATGGCTCAGCAAGTTCTTTATCGTTATGGCGATGGCTGCGGTAGGTCTGAATACGAATATCGTCAAGCTCGTTACAACAAGCAGCAAGCCTTTGGGACTTGGTCTTGGCTGTTGGGCAGGCATTACGGTTGTAAGCCTGCTTTTGCAGCATCTGCTTAATCTCTGGTAAGCAAATAAAATTTAATTTTGCACAGGAAACAGCGACAAATAATAGTTTGTTCGCTGTTTTCAGCGTTTTTAAAGGCTGTTTTGCTTGTGAGCGGGACGAAGCGGGACCCCTAGATATAGTGTTGTGGAAATCTCCCCCTAGTTGTTATTAAAGTTATCCACAGATTGTGCATAACATGTTGATAATTGTGTAAAATCCTTGTAAACAAGCCACTTTTTTCTCAGAGGCTGGTGGATAACACTCTGCATAACTAAAAGTTATGCACAAAAACTGTGGATAAGTCTGTTGATACTGTTGATAACATTACACTAAATATCGGAAAAGGGGGATATATTTTCCAGGAAAACAAGATAATTTCCTATTGCTGAGGTGGTATTTTGTATACAAACGCAAGTTTTTTTGCTATCTGCAAAGTTTTTGCTTGCGTAATAGACGATTTTTGTTCATAATATTATTATGACTAATTGTAAGTAAATGGAGGAAGATTAGGTTATGGCATTAAAGCAAATGGATGCATTGGCAGCTTTGCGTGAGGCTGCAGGTGAAGTTATAGAAACTTCTTTGTGTGATGTACAGGGTAACTGGCTGGCATTGGTAAATACTGGGGAAGGCAAACGCCTGGCTTTTGCTGAGAAGGGTGAAGCTACTCTGAGCGCACTGTGGAAGGATGTTGAAAAGGAAGCAGACGTTAAGGACGTACATGTTTCTGTTATGGCGTTAAATGCGAATAATGCTGCGCTGGTGCGCCGCTATGTTAAATGGACCGCACCGACTGCCTGCGGCACAAAGGGTGCCAGCATCGGCTTCAGCGATTGGCTGGGCGAAGCAGATGCAGTTGTGGCGGAGCTGTTCTGCAAGCGTCAGCTGAAACCGGTATTAGTTGATTTTACTACCGAGGACAGCGAGGCTTTGCAGCGCTATTTTGTACAGGCTGTGGATACCGCAACCTGGGGCGTGCTCGAAGAGGGCTACAAGGAAGGCTACGGCGCTAATGCTGCTGGCCTGAAAACCGAAGAGGAAATCGTTAAGGCTCTGCTTTATGGTTACAGCATGATTGGCTTTGACTGCAGTGATAAAATTGACCTGGGCATTGAAAAGCTGTCCGACGAGGCTGTTGACAAACGCTTTGAGCAGTTCAACGAAACCTTCCGTGCTGCTGTGCATGCTTCCTATCTGAACGCTGAGTTTAAGGTTGGCACCAGCAAGATTACCTTTACGGAAAATCAGCTGCATCGCATCGTTCTGGAATACGGCGAAGCAATTATGCATATCCAGTTCATCTACAACTCCTATTTGAAAAATACTCCGTGGGATATTGACTTTGAGCTGGATCTGTCCAAGCCCGGTAAGGTGCTGACTCCGCAGGAGCATTACCTGATCGGTAATGAGCTGCAGCGTAACGGTATTAAGCTGAGCTCTATCTGCCTTGACCCGCTGAAGGACGCAGAGGCTGTAAACGATAACCTGCAGCTGCACTGCGAGATTGCCGACACCTTCGGCTATCGCCTGAGCTTTAAAAATGCGGACATCGCTATGAACGATACTGCTGCTGCTATGAAATATCTTAAGGGCAAGGTTCATTTCAAAATGAACAATATCCTTTGGATGAGCGCAATAGAGCTTGCCAAAGCTCTGGATGCCGACCTGTTCGGCAAGCTGTGTGCTGCCTGCGGCTGTGAGGCTACAGCAGACGCTGCCGACCGCGCACTTGTGCTTGGCTACAGAAAGGCGCTGAATCCGAAAGAGGAAGGCAATGTTGTTGCTGATATGAAGGCTTTCCTGGAGGCACATCATGCTGAATATGCTGCTGCAATCAAAGAGAATGTAGCTGCAAAATTGAAGAATATCTGAAATTAAAATTCAAGGGCTTCCCAAAAATTTTTGGGAAGTCTTTTGTTTTAAACGATACAAAACAGCGTCTTTAACGTGTTTTGGCATAATGGATATTAGTGTACTTTGTCTACTGAAAAGTAGCGCGAAAAATTTAATCATTTGATTAGTACATGCACAATAGACAAAAAGCTGAAAATGTTCATGTACAGTGACTAAAAGAAGAGAAATGTAAAATTTTGCAAAAAGGTGTTGACAAACGATTTAGATGGGTGTATAGTATCAGTAATTTCAAATTGACAACTAAAGGTTATGATTGGGACTAAAGATAAGCGTAGAGTTTTAGAGAGCCGGTGTCTGGTGCAAACCGGTACGAAGCCTTATTGATTAAATCACCCATGAACTCGTCAGCGAAAGCTTTGCAAGTAGACTGATGCGCAACGGATGCGTTATTTCCGAGCCGGTTGATGGACTGGTGCTGAAAGTAATAAATTAGGGTGGTACCGCGTATTATACGCCCCTGCATATATGCAGGGGCGTTTTTTTATACTACTCCTGAAAAGTCCATCAAAAGATAATTGACGTAGTAGAAAATTAAGGTGTTCTTGATAGGAGGAATTAACATGTTTGAAAAGGTATTGGTAACTGGTCAGAATGATGAAACTTTATTGCCGCGTGTATTGCGTGTGCTTTCCAAGCAAGGTGCTCAGGTACGCTCCTTGCGCATGGATGCAGAAGAAAATCGTCTGAAGCTGGAAATCCAGCTGGCAGATGTAGCTGCTGCTCAGGTTGCCAAGCTGCTGGCTAAGCAGGTTGCAGTTGAGTCTGTAGCTACTATGGCGTAAGGGGGACGGACTGATGAAGCTGAAGGGCTCAGAAGCTATTGTAAAGGTCCTTTTGGAGCAGGGCGTAGATACAGTCTTCGGTTATCCCGGAGGTGCTGTGATTCCTCTGTATGATGCATTGTATGATGCACCGCTGAAAAATGTGCTGACCGCACATGAGCAGGGCGCTATTCACGCAGCTGACGGCTATGCCCGTGCGAGCGGCAGAACCGGCGTATGTATCGCAACCTCCGGTCCTGGTGCTACAAACATTGTTACCGGCCTGGCAACTGCTTATCTTGATTCCATTCCGCTGGTAGCGATTACCGGTCAGGTTGGCGTAAGCATGCTGGGACGTGATTCCTTCCAGGAGATTGATATTGTCGGCGTTACAATGCCGATTACCAAATACAACATGCTGGTACGCAGCAAGGAAGAGCTGCTGCCGGCACTGCGCAAGGCATTTGCCTTGGCGCAGGAGGGCAGACCGGGACCTGTGCTGGTGGATATTCCCAGCAGCGTGCAGGTTGAGGAGCTGGAATGGAGCGAGCCGCAGGCAGCTTCCAAAGCAGATGAGCTGCCGCAGGCAACACCGGAGCAGCTGCAGCAGGCAGCTGAGGTGTTGAACAAGGCGCAGCGCCCTGTGCTTTTGGTTGGCGGCGGCGCTGTCAACAGCGGTGCGCAGGAAGAACTGCTGGAGCTGGCCCAAAAGGCTGATTTGCCGGTAGTAAATACGCTGATGGGCATCGGCGTTTATCCCGAGTCTGATGAACGCTCCTTGGGCATGACCGGTATGCATGGTCATATCGCTTCCAACATGGCTGTAGCGCAGGCTGATGTGCTGGTAGTAGCCGGCAGCCGCTTCAGCGACCGCGTAACTGGTGACCGCAACCGTTACGTAGGAGAAAAGACGATTATCCAGCTTGATATCGACCCGACGGAAATAGATAAAAATATAGCAACAAGCCTTTCCGTAATGGGTGATGTAAAACAGACACTGCAAAGCCTGCTGCCGTTAGTGCAGAAGGCAGAGCATGCCGACTGGTGGCAACAGATTAAGGCCTGGGATGCAACAGAGGATCGCAGCCTGTTGGCAGGTGACCGCCTGACAGCTCCCTGGATGATGAAGGAGCTGAGCCGCAGCTTTGAAGGAGAAAATCCGATTTATGTAACTGACGTTGGTCAGAACCAGATGTGGGCAGCACAGCATTTAGTTGTTGATAAACCGCGTCACCATCTGACGAGCGGTGGCTGCGGTACGATGGGCTTCGGTCTCCCCGGCGCGCTTGGTGCAGCCTTTGCCGAGCCTGATAAGCAGGTAGTGCATATCTGCGGTGACGGCGGCTTCAAGATGACAGGCATGGAGCTGTATACGGCAGCTCGTGAAGGCAAAAAGCTTATCAGTATCGTTATTAATAACAGCTGCTTAGGCATGGTCCGTCAATGGCAGCAGCTCTTCTACAACGAGCATTACTCCAATACGCTGCTGACAGAGTTTGACTTCATCGGTTTTGCTCATTCCTGCGGTGCAGGCGGTCGCAGAGCAGCGACCTGCAAGGAATTCCAGGAGGCGCTGAAGGCAGCGCGTGAGGCTGACAAGCCCTTCCTGATTGAGGTAATCGTAGAGCAGGGTGACCTGGTAGAGCCGATGGTGGCAGCCGGTGCTGCGGTAGATGACTTCGTCAAGATTAACAGATGCAGATAAACAGCTATAAATAAGGGAAATTTTTTATTAAATTTGTATATTAAAATAAGGGAAAAGAAAGAGGTAATAACAATGGTTAAAATGTATTATGACAACGATGCGAATCTGGAATTATTGAATGGCAAAACAGTTGCTATTATCGGCTATGGTTCTCAAGGCCATGCACATGCACTGAACCTGCAGGAGAGCGGCGTAAACGTAGTTGTAGGCCTGTATGAAGGCTCCAAATCCAAAGCTAAGGCAGAAGCTGCCGGCCTGAAGGTTATGACTACCGCAGAAGCTGCTAAGGCTGCCGATATCATCATGATGCTGATTCCTGATGAAAAGCAAGCTGCTACATATAAAAAAGATATTGCTCCGAATCTGGAGGCAGGCAATGCTCTGGCTTTTGCACATGGCTTCAACATTCACTTCGGTCAGATTGTTCCTCCTGCTGATGTAGACGTATTTATGGTTGCTCCTAAAGGCCCCGGCCATTTGGTTCGTCGTACCTATACAGAAGGCAGCGGTGTTCCCGTTCTGGTAACTGCTTACCAAAACCCGACCGGCAAGGCTCACGACCTGGCTCTGGCTTATGCTAAGGGCATTGGCGGTACCCGTGCAGGCGCTCTGGAAACCACCTTCCGTGAAGAAACCGAAACCGATCTCTTCGGCGAGCAGGCAGTTCTCTGCGGCGGCGTTTGCGCTCTGATGAACGCAGGCTTTGAAACCTTGGTAGAAGCAGGCTATGAGCCTGAAAGCGCATATTTCGAATGCATGCATGAGATGAAGCTGATTGTTGACCTGATGTATGAAGGCGGCATGGCTAAAATGCGTCATTCCATCTCCGATACCGCTGAATATGGCGATTATGTAACCGGTCCTCGCATCATCACTGCTGAAACCAAAGCTGCTATGAAACAGGTTCTGGCTGAAATTCAGGATGGTACCTTTGCTAAGAAATGGCTGTTGGAAAACCAATGCGGCCGTCCGCAATTCAACGCTATGCGTCGTCGTGCTGCAGCAACCCAGGCTGAACAGGTTGGCGCACAGCTGCGTGGCATGATGAGCTTCCTGAAGAAAAAATAATCAACAGCTTACAAGCACTTTTAGTGCAGAAAATAACAATAAGGGAAAGAGCGTAATCCGCTAAAGGCAGCGTACAGAAAAAAATAGCTGCCGGGATTACGATAAACAAAAATAAGGGAAAGAGCGTAATCCGGTAAGGACAGCATACAGAAAAAATCAGCTGTCCGGATTGCGAAAAATAAGGGAAAGAATGTGAGCCGTAAACGCAGCATAGAAAAATAAAAGCTGCGTGGCTTGCAGTAATTAAAAATAAGGGAAATATTAAAAGGTCGCTTACCTGTGCATCAGATGCAGGAAGCGGCCTTTTTGACATGCCGGCATAATGTTTTTGATATAAAAAGCCTCCCGGCGCATCTGCGCGAGGGAGGCTTTGTTGTATCTGTAATAGAACGCAATATATTAAGCGTGAGCAAGCTGTTTATTTTTAATAAGAGCGAACACCTTTAAGGAGCAGCAAAGGATGAGCACTGCACTGACAGCAAGCACATAAAAGCCATGTCTGCTGCCCAGCATAGTAGCATGCGCAATATTGGCCGGTTCCGCAGCCTGTGCTGTCGCAACAATAGTACTGATAACCGCCGTACCGACTGCGCCTGCCAACTGCAGCAGCGTATTCATGGCTGCGTTGCCGTCGGCGTTCAGCTCTTCCGGTAACTGGCTCAGGCCGTTAGTCATAATCGTTCCCATGGAAAACCCTTGGCCGAAGGCGAAGAACAGGTAGAAGATGATGAAGAAAAAGGAGCTCAGCTCATAGGGATAAAGGCTGTAGCAGATAACGGATACGAGAATTGATGTATTGCCTAGTAAAATCGGCCGTTTGGCACCGAACTTATCCAACAGCCTGCCGCTAATAGGTGCAAGCATAGCACCGATAATACACCCAGGCAGCAGCAGACAGCCGGCGGTAAAGGCGTCCGTATGCGAAACAAGCTGCGCATAGTTGGGGATTAAAAAGCCAAGGCCAAGGCAGATAAAGCCGACGAGTAAAAGGCTGGCGGTGCTGAGAGTATAGGGCAGATAACGGAAAATCTGTACGCGTAAAAGCGGCGCGCTGCTGCTTAATGATTGCTTGTAGAAGGCAGTTAAAGCAACAAAGCAGATTGCGAAAAGAGCAAGCACCTCGATACTGAACCAACCGAAGTCGGAGGCAATACTGGTGGCAAAAATCAGGCTACTGAAGCCGATAACAAGCAGAAGATATAAGCCGAAGTTAAAGCTGCTCTGCTCCAGCTTGCCTGCCTGACGGATATTTTTGATACCCAAGACGGCAGACAGTAATAAAAATGGTAGCAGGCTGATAAAAATCATCCGCCAGCCGAAGTAGCTGACGATCATACCGCCGAGAGAAGGGCCGACAGCCGGTGCCATGGCAGTAATAAGAGAAGCTATGCCTATCATAAAGCCCAGGCGTTCACCGGGAACCTGCTCCAGAATAATGTTAAACATCATCGGAAGGGCAATGCCTGTACCGATACCCTGCAGCAGCCTGCCGATAAGAAGAACGTTAAAATAAGGTGACCAAGCGGCGAGCAGCGTGCCAGCAAGAAAGCTGCTGATAGCAGCAGTAAACAAGCTGCGCGTAGAGAAACGTCGTTTAAGATAGGCAGATGTTGGAATAATCAGTGCCAGCACCAGCAGATAACCGGTGGTTATCCATTGTACGAGTGAGGTGCCGATATTAAATTCGTGCATGAGCGTGGGGAAGGTGACGTTCATAGCGGTTTCGACAACCACGCCGCTAAAGGACATAATGCCGGCGGCGATAATTGATAATAGTAAGCGTGCATCTAACACACGCGCGGAGCTGTTAGTCATTATTTTTCTCCTTCCTTTGCCTGATAGCGGGAGCGTGGCCTTGCAGAGCAGGCTTATGCGTAGACATTGTTTGGTAAAGCTTGGTGATGGTAGCAGCGGTGGTGTTGATATCTGCTTCGCTGATATCGGTAAGCTGTGTTGCCAGCCAGCCGTGATATTGTTCAATGTAATAGGCGTGGATTTTACGTCCCGCGTCTGTCATACGCAGTCTGACTATGCGTTTATCCTGATCATCGCTGATTTTTTCGATAACATTAATTGCCTGCAGCTCGCTTACCAGACGAGTGATGCCGGGGCGCGTTACCTGCAGCAGGTCAGCAATATCACTTACCTTGGGAGGCTGCGCGGTGCGTTCCAGGTATTCAATGTAATCCAGCACTTTAAGATTGCCCGGAGTTAAGCCTTCCGGCAGAGGTGGCTGCAGGTCTACTACCCGCTTTGCTTCGTGGCAGGCGATGAGCAGAGTTTTGATTGCTTCGATAGGCAGTTTATGTGTCATGATGATTCTCCTTTATAAATGATTACCAAAAGTAATTACCAAAGATAATTATATTGCGGTGGTGGGGGATTGTCAAGGTGGGGGGCGGAATGGAAAATAATGCAATGATTTGCTGAAAACTGTCTAAGCGAAATGTTGTAGTGTTAATATGAAAATAAGCCCTTTTTTCTATTATCCTCATGAAATCTGCAGTAGTTGCATATTTTATCCTCATGAAATCTGCACTGATTGCATATTTCATGAGGATAGCTTAAAATAGAGTTAAAAAGAATGTTTAAGACACTTAAAAACTGATTGTGCAAGTGTTGTAATTCGATTATTGAAGTGGAGAAGGATAAATGTTATCAAATTTTACCCCGCAGGATATTTCCTGTGCCTCATATTTAACCAAGCTGACCTGGGGTGATGAGATGGCGCTGACTAATGATGGCTTGAAGGATGTGCTGTACGAGGCGATGGTGCGCTATTATTATCGCAGTGAGGCCTTTTCTTTAAAAATGACGGATGAAGACGGCATGCAGGGCTTTTTGTTGGCGGCGCCCTTGAGTGAGCGTGATAATTCCCAGTCCTGGTTAAAGCAAAGCCTGCATCATTTTGAGTGCGAGGAGCAGGATCTTGTTTATGATTATCTGCGCTATTTGTCTTATAACGGACAAAAGGTGAGGGCGTTGGCAAATCCGGAGGATTTGCTGCTGTGCCTGTTTTTGAGCATGAAAAGCGGTGTTGGCAGCAAGCTGTTGTATAATGTAGAAGCGATTGCGCAGAAAAAAGGTGTCAAAAAGCTCTATTTATGGGCGGATGCTACCTGCGATTATGAATATTACCGCAAGCGTGGTTATAGTGAAGCAGCGCATTTTACGAATAATATTCTGCCGCAGCTGGGTGTGCAGGAAACATGGATATACAGCAAGGAGCTGAAGGAGTGACTGAGATGTTGCCTGAGATAAGTGATGCTTTACCGGCTTGTCCGGTAGAAACTACACTGACCTTAATCAGTGATAAATGGAAGGTGCTGATTTTGCGCGACCTTTTGACGGGAACAAAGCGCTTTGGCGAATTGAAAAAATCTTTGGACGGAGTCAGCCAAAAGGTGTTGACATCACAGCTGCGGCAGATGGAAGCCAGCGGCCTGCTGACGCGCAAGGTTTATGCTGAGGTGCCGCCGCGTGTTGAATATACGCTTACTGAGCTTGGTTACAGTCTGCGGCCTGTTTTGGAGGCAATGCGTGACTGGGGCGAGGCGTATAAGAAGAAATTTTGAATAAGTAAAAAGGAAAGGACAAGACACGGATTTGAACAGAAAAACCAGTGGAGAGTTATAGAAGATTTGATTTTTTAATTGCAGATGAGTTAATTTGATGTTATGATAGAAGGAACAAGGGACTATATTAAAAGTATAAAACTATAATTTTATACTTTTAATTCTTATATTGATAAAATAAAAGGAGTACCCTTATAACAAAATAAGAAATGATTAAAGAGCTTTGTGTACGTTGTAATATCAGTATTGCGGAATTGGAAAGGCGTATGGGGATTACTCATCAGACTTTCAATTCAAAAATGAAATGTGAAACCTTTAATATCTGGCAAAAACAATGGGGTGTTCTTTTAGAACGCTATTTTGTCCTTCTAGATTGAGAAAAGATTTAAATGGAGGATATACATGAATTTATTACACTTTAAAGATAATGCCTCAAATCGGGATGTAATTTCCCTGTTTTCAGGGGCAATGGGGCTGGATATTGGCCTTTCAAAAGCTGGCCTCAACATCGTAATTGGACAAGACTTTGACCCTGCTTGTGTCGCAACTATGCGTGCAAATGGACATAAGGTTATGGGCGGAGACATCCGTGAAATCAATGAAGCAGCTTTGTTGGAACAGACGGGGTTAGCACAGGGAGAACCTTTCTTGATTTGTGGTGGGCCACCTTGCCAGCCATTTTCTACTGCTGGTAAGAGGTTGGGGATTAACGATCCACGAGGCAGCTTATTTATGGATTTTATCCGTATGATTGATTATATCCGTCCTCGTTTTTTTATTATGGAAAATGTAAAGGGGATTATGTCTGCCCAATTAAAGCATATGCCTATTGCGGAGCGTGACCCAAATGACCATGAGCAACATTTAGGAACTGTATTAGATGTTATCCTTTCTGAATTTGATAAATTAGGATATAAAACGGTGTATGGGATTTTGGATGCCGTCAATTATGGCGTACCTCAATTTCGGGAACGGTTTGTGCTGATTGGAAGCAGGGATAATGAAAATATTTTCTTACCATTTCCAACACACTTCCAGATGCACCAAGACTCGCAATATCGCTGGCGTACCTTGAACGATACTATCAGGGATTTGGAAAATAATTGTGGAGAATGTGCTACCTTTAGTAAAGATCGTCTTTCATATCTCCGTCTTGTTCCAGAAGGCGGAAATTGGCGTGACCTACCAGAAGATATTCGGAGAGAAGCTATGGGCGGTGCCTATGGCTCTGGTGGTGGAAAAGTTGGATTTTATCGGAGATTATCTTACAGTCAGCCTTCACCAACCTTAGTAACCTCCCCAGTGCAAAAAGCAACTATGATGTGCCATCCGACTCAAGACAGGCCTTTGAGTATCCGGGAATATGCCCGTATCCAGCAGTTTCCTGACGATTGGCAATTTATTGGAACAAGCGTTGCAAAATACAGACAAATCGGCAATGCTGTACCAGTTGGGCTGGCATTGGCATTGGGAAATGCTGTACTCTCTGTTGCGGATCAATCCGCTGAAATCCGTACAAAACGGTTTAGAGGGACAAACATCCATCAAAAACTAAAAAAAGCTATCGAAATAGGAGGAAGCTGTTATGCCAATAAATAGCAATTACAATGAAGAAGCTATAGTAGAAGCAATTGCAACTGCATTGGATAATTTTTATACAAACTTAATCAGCAATATTGACAAGCTCAATATCAAAAAAGTTATGAAGCGTAAGAACCCGTATCTGTTTCGGGCTAAGGCTATGAACGGAGCTGCACAGATTATTGATGCAATCCTTGCTGCATTTGTATCCTCATCTGAGGAAACAATATTTGGAAATGTTTTCTTTGAACCTATCGCTACTGCTGCTGTACAAGGGCAAAAGGCATTAGCAGAAGGCGTTGACATTATGGTAGAGCGGGACAATACTATTTATGCTATCGCTGTAAAATCTGGTACAAGCGTATTCAATGCTGACAGCCGCAAGAAACAGGAGCAGAATTTCATGGCGGCAAGCAAGTTAGCACAGCAGGCAAAGAAACGCTTTGTTCCGATTGTAGGCTATGGCTATGGAAAGAAGAAAACATCTAGCCGTGGGCTTCCTAAGTTTTATATGGAATTGGCAGGCAAGGATTTCTGGACGGAATTGACCGGAGATGAAGAATTCTACATAAAGTTAATACGTTTCATGGATAAGCTGCCAGAAAAATATGTAGAAGAATTTGATACTTCCTATCAGAAAGCATCAAACCGGCTTGTTCGTGAGTTTACCCAAGAGTTCTGCTTTGAAGATGGCAGTATTGATTGGGAGAAGCTTGTGGAGTTTAATTCAGGAGAATAAAATCGGAGGGATAAGGCATGAGAGATGCACTAAAGAATGCCGTATATAATGCAATTTTATTTGAATGCAGTTTGCCACATAAAGAAAGTGGCTTAGATAAATCATGCCTTTCTTCCCGAAATGATATTTGTTTCAGTAATTCTAATCCACAAGAAATTTCCAAGATTATTTATAATGGTATTGTGGAATTTGCAATAAACGAATATGAAATTAATTACACTGCTTTAGAGCGTGAACAGCGAAAAGCTATTCTTAGTCGTATTCGTTATAACCCAGAAGCATCTGATGATACTAAGCTGAAGTATGGTTTTTATGGTGAAGTACTCTTGGATTTAATCTTGCGTGTGTTTTTAAATACGAGCGTTCTTGCCGCACGAGGATATTTTTATTCTCCTATTGAAAATAGCGAGGCTAAAGGTTTTGATGCTTTTCATTTAATGGAAAGAGAGGGAAATATTGACTTATGGTTTGGAGAAGCAAAATTCTATATGCAATATAAAAGTGCAATAACTCCCGTGATGGAAAAATTAAGCACTTCACTTTCTGATGGATATTTGAATCGAAATTTACTTGCAATCATAGATGAGCGCCTCCATATCTCAACACGCAATGAACAACTTGAAAACTTATTAAATTGCTGGGAAGAAAATCCAGATATTAATCTGTCACAAGAAATAAAGAATAGAGGGATTCGGCTAATATACCCTATATTTATTGCTTATCAAAAAAATTACACTGATAAATATCATCAGAGCATAAAAAAGTGTATTGAGCATATTGCTTCAGAATATACACGGCTTAATATTATTGTACCCGCTTCGTTTGATTACCGGTTATTTTTTATCTTTTTGCCACTATCGGAAGTTAAGCAAATCAAGGAGAATGTGATAAAATGGATAGACTCACGAGAGCCGCTAATATAATTAAAGCGTATTATTCATACAAAAAAGATTCAGATGCGGCAACTTTTGTAAAAGAAGTATGTGGTTTTTTTGATTTTATGAAAAATGAGCCTATCTCTGAAGCTGACATGAATTTCCTTATATTTTTGGCTAATGAAGCTGGAATCCCGCAATATTTTGATTTATTCAAAGATAAGTTTACAGATTGTCGTATATCTGATGTAAATATAAAAACACTTACCATAAGTGCGTTATTTCATGATGCTAGCCTTATTAGAGGAAATAGCAAATTACATCGATATCAAAAAAATGTTCTTGACAGCTTTAAAATCGGGCAAAAAAATCGTTTTGTTTTGACTGCACCTACTTCTTTTGGAAAGACCTTTTTGGTATATGAAATTATACAAAAGATGCAGTATCAGAATGTCCTTTTTATTTTTCCAGCAATTAGCCTTTTGTCTGAAAATTATGCTCGTTTATGCAAGTTGGACATATTTCAATCATATAAGATTCATTCCCTAAGCGAAGAAGAGTTTTGTCTATCCGAAAGAAACATCTTTATTTTTACACCAGAACGGTTCTTATCGTTTATGGATTCGCATCAACACATTCACTTTGATTTTGCCTTTGTTGATGAGGTTTACAAAATTGATAACAGTTTTATCATTGATTCGGAAACATCTGGTGAAAACGAACGTGATACTGCGTATCGCTTAGCATTGGAATTTATTTGTAATTTGGCAAGTGATATGCTATTAGCTGGGCCATATATGGCACTTCCCCAATCAGATACACAGCAACATAAATCGTTTAATAATTTCGCAGAAGATAATGGATTCCGTTTTTTACGTTATAATCAATTTGAAATTGTTTCAAAGGAATACATAACAGTAAAGGGTAAACGTCAATATCATATAAATGAAATCCCAGTGAAAATTGGTTCTGCAAGTAAAGGGAAGAAAATTGCCAATATAATTAAGGCGTTAAGCACACCTAAAGAGAATACGATTATTTATTGTGGCAGAAGAGCCGATACAGAAAGGTATGCCAGAACTTTATTAAAGGATCAAAGGCTGATTTCTTCTTTTCAAGAGACTTGTTCAGTGATAGAAAGTTCCACTTATGAAATTTTTTTAAATCATTTGGAACAAACATTTGGCAATGATTGGATTGTATTAAAAGCATTGAAAGGACGGATAGGTATCCATCACAGCCTCATACCCAAATACATCCAAAAAGAGATTATAAATTTATTTAATGATGGGGCATTATTATGCCTCTTTTCGACTACGACTATTACTGAAGGCGTAAACACTTCAGCAAAAAACATAATTATAACATCAAACAAAAAGGGCTTAAAACCTCTAAGGCAATTTGATGCTAAAAATATAGCTGGTCGTGCGGGTAGGTTTTACCAGCACTATTCTGGAAGAGTTATAGATTTAAATAATAATTTTGAGGAAATTGTGAATGGACAACCGGAAATACTGGAACATAAAAACTATGATATAACTTTCTCGAAAACGGATGTTGATTACCAGATAACGAAAGATAAATATTTATCTGAAGTTGAACGCCAAGATAAAGAAGATATCCAAGCTAAGATTATTGCATCTGAAATCCCATCAGACGTATTCGATTGTTTTCGAGTTGTTGGGCCAAAAGATAAATTAACATTGTACAGTTATATTTCAAGTGTGCCATGGTGGACTATTGAAGATATTAAACGTGTTTCAATAACATTGGCAGGCAGTAATGCACATCGACTATATAAGCCCGGATTTCAAGCCATTATGGATATTATTTTGCCCATTGTACGCGAAGAAAAACTTAAACAACTTATTGTAATGCGAGCAAGACAAAATCAGTATTCATTGATAACAAGCCTATTGAGTTCATACCTTTCGGACGGTTTTTTTTCAATGGTACAATATTATGTCGGACGGAAAGATAATCCAAAAACAAAGGATGAAGCAATGCGGCAAGTAGCTGATTTCGTTTACAATGTCTTTAAGTATCATTTAGTAAAATATCTTGGCCTTTTTGATGTGCTCTTCCGATATCAAATCTCAAAGTCAAAGAATATCGCTATGGAAGATGTATCTGGATTGGGGTTACTTCTTCAAAAACTTGAATACAATGCCCTTTCTCCCAATGCACGTAAAATAAGTGATTATGGAGTTCCATTTAAACTGATAGATTGTTATGATAGTAAAACGCCGTATGATAAAGGTCAATTTGATGCTTATGAACAGCATATTGATCAAGAGATAAATAGATTATTCTAGTAATAGCCAATATACCTGCTACCACTCCCGAAACCGCCAGATGTTTTGCTCATTCTCATCCGAAAAAAACTGTCCACTTTCCTGCTGGACAAAACGAGTGTTTCCATCTGGCGAAACCCTTATTTTATCCGCTAGTAGTGATAGCAAGCATAACACGCAACTTTGCAAGCAAAGTCACATATTCTATTTTGGTGGAGTGTGTAGCCGTGTAAAATAAGAGCTAACAATCTGATGTAAAATCATGGCAGATTTGGCGATTAAGGATGCAGGCTGTTTAGCATGATTTCAATCGGCTAAGAAGGCTTTCTATGAATTCATAGGAAGCTTCTTAATTGATTAACCATTGATGTTGTTCCAATATCAGCAGAAGTAACAATGTCTTGGCTAATCTCAATAAATACAGGAATAGTAACAAGTGTATTTGGTTGTACCTCATTAGAAACAGCGTTGAAGTCCTTTTTCTGCATGCATAGAATGTAGACAATTTGATTCCGTGTTGCTTATAACGGTAATGCCGCTGTTACGCATTACTGTACACGTTTCGTTAGAGACTTTTTATGGAACGATAAATTAATCTAACCAATTATTATGAAGTCTAGGTTATATCTCGATGTGCTTGGCTAGAAAAAAATCTGCGTAGACTCAATGTCTACACAGAAAGCTGTTACTGATTTTTTCAGACGTAACAGATTTGAAGCAACAATTTTGATAGCTATAAGCAAAAACACCACCTGCAAACGCAAGTGGTGTTTTACAATATATGGGGAACAAGAAGAAAATTTTTTACAGACGGCTTACATGGCCGATGAAATAATGGCCCCAGGAAACACGTGCCAGTGCTTCCATGGTCAGCAGGCTGAGGCTGAGCATAATGATGAAGAGCAGCGGATAAAAGCAGAGCTGCTGCGGTGACATATGCAGCAGTGTAAGCAGCTCGCTGCCGACATACATATAAATGATGTGAATTAAGAATAAACCGAAGGAATAGTTGCCAAGATACATCATAAAGCGCTTGCTGAGGCTGTCCTGCGATTCCAAAGTGCAGGCATAACGGAAGAGCATAGCGATGATGATGCTGTACAAAAACAGGTTGAGCGGGAAGCAGACAAATTCCAACAGCGGCAGAATATGCAGGTAATATTTGGCAAACCAGCAGCCGCCAATTAAAATCAGATTCAGGATGAAGCCTGTCATCAAAAGAACGTGGTGCGTATCAATCCAACGCAGCATTTTTTTATGGTAGATATAAGCCAGCATACCGAAGGAGAAGTAGGCGATATAACGCAGAAAAGTGGTAATTTCCAGTGTTAGGATAACTGCCTGATTGCTGCAGCTGATATTGTTGCAGATTTTCCAGAACAGCTGCAGCAGGATTACCTGAATAATAAAGCGGTGCAGCCTGTGATGCAAGCGGCAACGGTTAAAATAACGCAGCAGCAGCGGATAGATGGCGTAAAAGCCAAACAGCGCACGGAAAAAGGCCATATGGACGGCGCTGCTGCCGGTGACAATAAGGTAGGCTGCCTGCTTGAGCGTGAAGCTGGCGTTGCTGAAAAACCAGGCACCGCCCAGATACAGTAACGAAAACAGCAAATACGGCGAAAGCACCGACAGGAACATTCTGCGGAAGAAAGACCACTTGTAATAATCGGCATGGCGGTTATGGCTGATGAACATATATCCCGATACAAACATTACCAGGGGTACGGCAAAGAGGGAGATAATGTCCAGCAGCATTTCGGAAATAGTAACCCACGATTCCGCGTGAGCGTGGCTGAAGTACCAGGTGGTGTGCATCAGCATGACACCCAGAACCACGAAGCCACGTAATAATAGGGGAAAACTCATAGCTTTATACATCTTCTTTCTCTCTAGTAGAGTTATTGTACTACTTTTAAATTTACAGTCAAATAGCGATTAAGCATTTACATTATAACTAAATGGAATATAAAAAGTTGACAAACTATGACAGATAACATATAAGCATTAATATTATTACTCCTATACAGGTTGACGCTTGACAAAGACGGCGGCAGCGCAGATAATTTGAGTAGAATATATAACAGATTGAGGAGGATACTGAAATGGAAAAACAGGAATGGCAAGGTTATGTACAGAAGGTAGCAAGCTGTGATTACCCTATACCGTTGAATCTGATAAACGATTATGATGATTGGAAATGCCGCAGCAACGTAGGACGTATGCTGATGATTTTAAAGGACATCGAGGGCGCTATGGCGGTGCTGGCAACCGTGAAGGATGTGCAGCCGGATATGGAGGATGCACCGGAGTTCGGCCTCAGCGAGGCGGAGCATAAGGTGCTGTGCCTGCGTGATATTGCAGAAATTGTTTGGCGTTTGACAGGTACCGGTGATGCACCATTGGTTTATTTGAATGAAGCCTACAGACTGTGCCGTGAGTATAAGAAGGTTTTCCGCAGTGCAGATCGTGGCGCTATCTGGGCACGCAGACTGGAGCTGCAGCGTTCCTGCGGCGCCGAGGATGCTGCATTGAGCGAGGCGAGAGCAATGCTGGAGGCGGAAAAGGCTGTGGAAGGTGTTAATCCATACCGTTTCCACGCACTGAAGTTTATTGCGGAAAGCATGGCTGAGCAGGGCGATTACGCTAAGGCGGCACTGCTTTTGGCAGATGCCTACAAATTCTTCCCTGTGAACGAGGCTGCCAAGAAGGCTCTTGCTGAGGCTGAGGCTGCAGCAGATGCTAAGGAAAGATATGCTATGTATCATCACTGCACCACGATTCAGTACCAGCCGTGGGAGAAGGATAATGTGCCGACGCTGGAGGATGTACGCCGCCTGCAGGAGCGTAACTTTGCACGTCGCGAGGCAGCGAAGGCTGTCGGCGAGGAGCCGGATGAAAAGGGTTCTTTTCAAAGTTTAATTAAGTAATTAAAACGAGCGATTAAAAGATTTTGTACGCACTTTTCACGAATCTGTTACAATTAGTAGCAGGTAATAAAAATGTGAGAAGGGATGTACTGATATGAATAAAAACTTTTTAGCTTTAGGCTTAGCTGCAGCACTGCTGGCACCCCAGGTAGCAGGCGCTGAAGGCTTTGCTATTAACGAATGGTCTGCTGAAGGCGTTGCTATGGGCGGTGCGCGCATGTTTGCTGAGGACGATGCTGCAAACGTGGCTTACAACCCTGCTTCTATCACCAAAGTAAAGGGTGAGGTAATGAAGAGCAGCTACACTTATCTGAGCCCGCACGGCAACTATAAGCTGTATGATGGTGCAGGCAAAGAAATTGAGGACGGCAAAAACGTTGTTCATGCCGGTTGGGCAGTAGGCAGCTACTACGTAAGGCAGATTAATGATAAAGAATGGTTCGGCATCGGCGCTTTCCCGCGCTTTGCCATGGTATCCGAGTTTGAACGTGCCAGTAAGGCATCTACTAACGCTTTTTTCTCTAAGCTGAACGGTGTCAGCGTTACTCCGACCTATGCGCACAAGTTCGACAAAAAATGGAGCGCAGCAGTTGGTGCGGAAATCAACTATGTCGGTCTGGAGTTGGAAAAAAATTCTTATCATCCGATTGCTCAAATGAATATTGGCGCAACACAAACAGAAGGTGAAAGCTATGCTTTGGGATGGAATGCTGCTGCTAACTATACCTTTGACGAAAAAAATGAAATCGGCGTAGTTTATCGCAGCCGTATTACTCACTCCTTGGAAGCAGATTTTAAAATGTATCCTATGACTGGCGGAAAAATTACTGCCGATGCTTATGGCGTGGTAACTTTACCTGATAGTTGGGATATCGGTTATGGTCATAAATTTGATAAAAAGACTCGTATGGAATTAAAAGCAACACGTACCAACTGGAGCACCTATGATGCATTGAATATTTCTCTGTCTAATCCCAGTGTTCCCAACGTATTGCCTTCCAATGTAGATTCTGCTAAAAACTGGTCTGACGGCTGGCGTTATGCTATCGGCTTAGAGCACAACCTGAGCGATAAGTATGCTGTTATGGCAGGCTTTGCTTTTGATGAATCCTCCATTCCTTATAATGGCGGTGACTTCATTGTACCGACCGGTCTGCGCCGTACCTATTCCATCGGTGCCCGCTACAACGATAAGAAACAGACCGTTGCTGTTGCTTTGGGCTGGATGGATGTCGGCAACCTGGATTTTGCCGGTCATGCTACCGATGCTTATAAGAGCGCTCATGCTTACGACAGCTTTACCAAGATTGCTTCTATTTCCTACCAACGTAAATTCTAATTTTATATTTTAGCTTTACCGGAGCTGCTGCACGAAAAAGTGCGGCAGCTCTTTTAATCTGTCTGCTGTTTGTGCTACAATAGGCTTAACAAGGTTATTGGCGAAAGGAGAAATGTAAAATGAAATGTGATTGCGCTAATTGTCCTACACATGCCTGCTACACCAAGGGTGTTAACTGCACAGGCGTGCCTCTGGAGGCTGTCAAGGAAGCCTATAACGAGGAAGAATTGAAGCTCATGCAGGCTGCTGCCTACGTTGAAGGCACGTTCTACAGCAATATCTGCCGTCTGCAGGAAACCGCGGAGTTTGCCAAAGCTATGGGCTACAAAAAGCTGGGCATGTCCTTCTGCATCGGTCTGAATGCGGAAGCACGCTATATTGCCAAATATTTTAAGCAGCAGGGCTTTGAGTTTTACAGCGTATGCTGCAAAAACTGCAGCTTCCCCAAAAAAGAGCTGGGACTGAAGCAGGTTAAGCCGGAGCTGGAGCATGAAGCAATGTGCAATCCTAAATTCCAGGCTAAGTTTTTGGCAGAAAAGGGCGTTGAGCTGTACATTTCCTGTGGCCTGTGCGTTGGACACGATGCTATTTTCAATATGAATGCCGAAGGACCGGTAACGAATCTGGTAGTTAAGGATCGTCTGTTGGCCCACAATCCTTTGGGCGCTATTTATTCCCGCTACTGGAAGCGTAAGCTGGGAATTATGGACGACGGCGAGGTGTAAAATAGATTGATTTTTACAGGGAGAATCTCGGAGAACAATTAAATTTTTCTCTTGGATTACTCCCTGCTAACTTCTTTGTAATTTTCTCGTTAATTGGTGAAAAAATACTCCCTTCCCCGTTGCTTTTTTGTTGCAATTTGATACAATATAATTTACGGAAGGAAGGTACACTAAATGATATTTGATACACATATGCACTGTGATTATTCCTGCGACAGCGAAATGAAATTTGCTGATGCCATCGGCGCAGCCGCTGAGCAGGGGATTGGTATAACGGTTACAGAGCATTGGGATTATGATTATCCGACTAATCCGGAAGCATTTATCTTTGATATAGACGAATATTTTGCGCGCCTGCAGCCGCTGAGCAGCGACAAGGTGCTGATAGGCATTGAAATTGGCATGCAGACACATACTGCGGCTGAGGATAAAAAGGTGGCACAGGCTTATCCGTTTGACTATGTGCTGGCCTCTATCCATTGCATCGGCGGACGTGATTTATACGAGCAGACCTGCTACAGGGGACGCACACGTCAGCAGATTGTAGAAGAATTTTTGCATGATGCGATTACCTGCCTGGAACAGGAGCGAGATTTTGATGCGTTTGCGCATATTGACTATATCTGCCGTTATTGGCCGTATAAGGGAGCGGAGCGTGAGCTGCGCCTGGAGGATGCACCGGAATTATTCGATAAGCTGTTTTTACTTTTGATTGAGCAGAATAAGCCTATCGAAATCAATACCCGTCGCCTGGATGATGCTGCTGCGGTAGCAGGCTTGCTGCCGTTGTATAAGCGTTACCGTGAGCTTGGCGGCAAATACTGCACTCTTGGCAGTGACGCCCATTATAAGGAGCATGTGGGGCGCAGATTGCAGGAGGCGCTGGCGTTGGCGGCGCAGGCAGAACTGACACCTGTTTATTTTAAAGCGAGAAGGATGCAGATTATGGAGGGGTTAAAATGAAATGCGTGCGTTTTGAGGATTTGCGGACAGGCAACAAGCGTATAGGCTTTATTGACGGCGATGTTATCCGTTGCGTATATGGTTCTCTGGAAACATATTGGCAGATAACGGATGAAACCTTTGCTATGCGTGATGTACGCTTGCTGGCACCCTGCGTACCGAAGCAGATTATCTGCGTCAGCTTTAATTACCAGAAGCATGCGGCAGAATTCGGTGTAGAAATTCCGCGCGAGCCGAGTATTTTTTCTAAGGCTGCGCATACCGTTGTCGGTACAGGTGCGGATATCATCTGGCCGAAGCAGGTGCAGGAACTGGCCTTTGGCGCGGAGCTGGGCATTGTTGTGAAAAAGAGGATGAAGAATGTTAAGGCAGAAGATGTGCCTAAATATATTTTGGGTTATACCTGTGCTAATGATGTTACAGCCCGCGATTTGCAGCGCAAGGAGCGCCAGTGGCTGCGCTGTAAATCCTTTGATACCTTCTGTCCCTTGGGACCGTGGCTGGAAACGGAGCTGGATCCCAGCGATTTATCCATCCGCTCTTATGTCAACGGTGTGCTTAAGCAGGATGCGCGCACGAGCAATATGATTTATAATCCTTATGAAATCTTGAACTACATCTCTCAGAGCTTTACATTGGATGCCGGTGATCTGATTTTGACAGGTACTCCGGTTGGTGCCGGGCTTTTAAATGAGGGTGATGAAATCACCGTTGAAATCGAGGGTATTGGCAAGATTTCCAATAGAGTAGTTATGGAATAAGATTTTACAAGACGTGTGTTGCTGCACGTCTTGTATTTTTTTCTTGATTGTGTTATATTTTGACTGATAAGTCAGTGATATATATTGTAATACCGGACTGATACTGCTGCTTGGGAGAGAGCAGCTAAAGGAGGTTCTTTTTTTATGCTTCAGAATATGACGGAAGGCGCACCATTAAAGCTGATTATTCCCTTTATGGTACCGCTTCTGATAGGCAATGTTTTTCAGCAGCTATATAATATTGCCGATATTATTATTGTCGGGCGGACGATTGGCGTTAATGCTTTGGCTGCCGTGGGCGCGGTGTCGCCGCTGTTCATGCTCACGATGGTGCTGACGATTGGTCTCAGCAACGGCTTTACCGTTGTCACGGGACAGCGTTACGGTGCGCAGGATATGCAGGGAATGCGCCGCAGCATTGCTACCTGCGTTGTATTGAGCTTGTTTTTCGTTCTGCTCATTATGGGAATTATGCATTTGGTTATCGACCCGATGCTGGTGATGATGAATATTCCGCCGGAGTTGATGGAGGATGCTTATGCCTATGTAATGATTATTGTCGACGGTCTGCTGGCGATGATGGCTTATAATCTTTTGTCGGGTATTATGCGTTCCCTTGGTGACAGTAAAACGCCGCTGTACTTTCTCATTATTTCTTCGATAGTGAATATTATTTTAGCGCTTGTTTTCATCATCAGCTTTGGCTGGGGTGTACCGGGAAGTGCGTTTGCCTTGGTTATTGCCCAGGCTTTTTCCGCAGTGCTGTGCGTAATTTATATTTACAAGCGCTTTCCGCAGTTGCATATTCATCGCAGTGATTTCAATTTAGACTGGCCAGAGCTGTGGGCGCATCTGCGTATGGGCTTGCCGATGGCAGTGCAGTTTTCGGTTTTGGGTTTGGGCATTATTATTTTGCAGTCAGTCTGCAATAAATTCGGCAGTGACCAGATTGCCGGCTTTACTACGGCAATGCGCGTGGAGCAGCTAGCGCTGCAGCCGATGATTTCCTTCGGCATTGCTATGGCTGTGTTTACGGCGCAGAATTTCGGTGCTCGCCGCTTTGACCGCATCCGTGATGCGGTGCGCCGCTGCTCGCTGCTGACGCTGGCCTTCAGCTTGTTTGCCGCAGTTGTGGTCTTTGCTTTCGGCGAAGAGGTAATCGGAATCTTCCTGGATAATCCGTCACCGACGGTTATGGAGGCCGCACATCTTTATATCGTGTATACCGTGCCTGTTTACTTCTTCCTCAGTCAGATTTTTATTTACCGTAATGCCTGCCAAGGCATGGGCGTAAGCATGATTCCGATGCTTTCGGGTGTGGTTGAACTGATAATGCGTTCTATCGCGGCAATATATCTCAGTGTACCCTTTGGCTATGAGGGCATTTGTATGGCCGAGCCGATTGCATGGATCAGTTGTGCTGTTTTCGTTTTTGCGGCCTATCATTATTTTGTACGTCTGCTGGAAAAGAAATACACGCCTGTTGACTGAATACTGAGCAGAAGTAGTCAATTTTTAGAAAATTAAGCTCGACAAAAAATCTTTGGCAAGTTACAATTAAAGTGCAGAGAATACATTTAAGGATGGTGAATGCTATGAAAAAAATCTTGCTGCTTCTGTCGATGCTGATGTTTATTTTTACTGCTACCGTATCGGCGGCGAGTGCCGTTTTTTTGAAGAATCAATGGTACGAGTCCAGCGAAGGAACAGCAGAGTACGTCAAAGTGTTTACAACGGATAATCCCGATTATTATCGCTATATCAATGACAGGTTTGCCTTTGCGATTAATCTTCCGGCTAATTTCAATCAGGCCTTCGAGAGCACTAACGGCGACGGCTGTGTTTTTAAGGATGAATACGGCTCCAGCTTTACTGTCAGCGGCGGTCATAATATGGGCATGACACTGGCCGATGAATATGATATGGATATCCAAAATCATCCGTCTGCTGCCTATAAGGCTAAGGGTGATGACTGGTATGTTATTTCCTATCTGGAAAATGACAGGATTTATTACAAAAAGTGCTTTATCAACGGGGAATATTGGAATACCTGGTATTTTGATTATCCTTCCTGGCTGGCAGACAGCTATAATAATAAATGTGCTGTTATCGAGTCTACATTTACACCCGGTTGGAAATCCGGCCGAGCTTTTTACTGATAAGCTGAACGCGTAACGAAAGTTACGCGTTTTTTCTTTATTTATCACGCCTTGTGTGATAAAATTAATATATTATGGGTTAGTATGTACTGCACCTGCTGACCACCGTTAAATGATAGGAGGCGGAGCTGTGACAGTAGAGCAAAACAATATATATGGAACACTTTATTTATGCGCTACGCCTATCGGTAATCTTGAGGATATGACACCGCGCGCTTTGCGGATGCTGCAGGAAGCAGATTTGATTGCGGCGGAGGATACACGTCATACGCTGCAGCTTTTAAACCACTTCAACATCAAAGGACGTCTGGTGCGTTATGATGAGCACAGCAAGGATAAGCAGGGCGAATATCTTTTAGGCCAGCTGCTGGAAGGCAAAAATGTTGCTCTTGTAAGCGACGCAGGTTTTCCGGGAATTGCAGACCCCGGTGAAGCCTTGGCGCATGATGCGATTGCCCATGGTATCAGAGTGGTGCCTGTTCCCGGAGCCAACGCTGCTTTATGTGCTTTGATTGCCAGCGGCCTGCCGACGTATCCGTTTTTCTTCGGCGGTTTTTTACCAAAGAGTAAGCGTAACAGACGCGAGCAGCTGGAGCAATGGCAGCATATTCCTGCGACGATTATTCTTTACGAAGCACCGCACAGGATTGTGGAGGTGCTGAAGGATATCCTGTCTGCGTGGGGCGACCGTCCTTTGGCGGCAGCACGCGAGCTGACGAAGCTGCATGAGGAATTCTACCGTGGTACGGTAAGCGGCTGTCTGAAATGGCTGGAGGCCAATTCGCCGCGTGGAGAGTTCTGCCTGGTGCTCGGTGCCGGCGACGGTGCTTTCGCCGCAGCCGAGGAGGAGCTTGAACCTCTTGACGAGGTGCGCAAGCTGATGGCTGAAGGCGTAGATAAAAAGACTGCCTTGGCGCAGGTCGCAAAAAAACGTAAAATCCCCAAACGGGAGCTATATAATCAACTAATTTCTGAAGGAGATGGGTCTGACAATGACTAAACCGAGTTATTATATTACAACACCAATTTATTATCCGAGTGACAATCTGCATATAGGCCATGCCTATTGCACAACTATCGCTGACAGCCTGGCACGCTTCCATCGTCTGAAGGGTGAAGATGTATTCTTCCTGACCGGCAGTGACGAGCACGGTCTGAAAATCCAACGTAAGGCTAAGGAAAAAGGCGTAACCCCGATTCAGTATGTAGATGCAATTATTGCTAATTTCAAGCTGCTGTGGAAAGAGCTGAATATCTCCAACAATGACTTTATCCGCACCAGCCAGGAGCGTCATCATAAGGTTGTTCAGGACGCACTGCAAAAAATTTATGAGCAGGGCGATATCTATAAGAAAAATTACAAGGGCCTGTACTGCGTACCCTGCGAATCCTACTGGCTGGAGCGTCAGCTGGATGAAAACCACTGCTGCCCCGACTGCCATCGTCCGGTAGAGGAGATGGAAGAGGAAAGCTACTTCTTTAAAATGAGCAAATACCAGGATTGGTGGCTGCAATTCATCGAAGAGCATCCGGACTTTATCCAACCGGCAAGCCGCCGCAACGAGATGATTAATTTCGTTAAGCAAGGTCTGGAGGATTTGTGCATTACCCGTACCACCTTTGACTGGGGTATTCCTGTTCCGTTTGACAAAAAACATGTTGTTTATGTATGGTTCGATGCTCTGCTGAACTATCTGACCGGCATTAAATACGGCACCGATGATGCCTTCTTCCACAAATACTGGCCGGCAAGCCTGCATCTGGTAGGCAAGGAAATCGTGCGCTTCCACACCATTATCTGGCCAATCATGCTGCACGCTATGGGTCTGGAAATGCCGCAAGAGGTTTACGGTCATGGCTGGCTCGTAGTTGACGGCGACAAAATGTCCAAATCCAAGGGCAACGTTATCGACCCGCTGGGTCTGATTGATGAGTTCGGCGCTGATGCTATCCGCTACTTCCTGCTGCGCGAAATCAACCTGGGCAGCGACGGCAACTTCTCCCGTGATGCGCTGATTACCCGTGTAAATGCAGATTTGGCTAACGACCTGGGCAACCTGCTGCACAGAACCGTAAGCATGATTGAAAAATATCATGGCGGAATTGTTGCCGATACCGGTGCCAGCGAGCCGATTGATGATGAGCTGAAGGCTCTCGTTAAAGAAACCGTAGCTAACTATGTTAAGGCTATGGACAACATGGAAATCAACACTGCAATTAAGGGTGTATGGGCTTTAATCAGCCGCGCCAACAAATATATCGACGAAACCGCTCCGTGGATTTTGGCTAAGGACGAGACTAAGGCTGATCGTCTGAAGACTGTTATGTATAACCTGGCTGAAACTCTGCGTATCGTAGCTATTTTAATCAGCCCGTACATCCCGACCACTAGCCCGAAAATTTACACCCAGCTTGGCCTGACTGTGCCTGAGCAGTTCCTGCTGGCTGACGCTGAATGGGGCGGCTTGGCAAACGGCACTAAGGTTTGCAAGGGCGAGCCTCTGTATCCGCGTATCGAGGTTACTGAAGACGGCGCAACCATCATCGGCGGCAAACGCTATGAGCATAAGGCTGCAGCTCCCGCGCCTGCTCCGGCAGAAGAAGCAAAGCCTGCTATGGAGCCGATTAAACCGGAAATAGATTTCCCTGACTTCGAGAAGATTGACCTGCGCGTAGGCAAGGTTCTGGAAGCAGAAAAGGTTAAAAAATCCAAAAAGCTGCTCAAGCTGCAGGTAGAAATAGGTGATGAGGTACGCACTATTATCAGCGGTATTTCCCAATACTATGAGCCTGAACAGATGGTAGGCAAAAACGTTGTTGTTGTAGCAAACCTGGCACCGGCTAAGCTGATGGGTATCGAATCCTTCGGCATGCTGCTGTGTGCTTCCGACGGACAGGGCAATCTTGCTCTTGTCGACCCGCAAAATCTTGCTTCCGGCAGTCGTGTAAAATAAAAAAGTGCTTGATGCACTCTGAGATTTAGAGCAGTCACTCTTATACGTTTTGGCGGATGAGGAGTGCCTGCTCTTCGTCTATTAACATATTGTCTTTTGTTTTGGAAGGGGGACTTATCAGTGTCCGAAAAGCTATTTTCGCGCTTGTTTTGGCGACCGTATCTTTGTATAGGCATCAGCATGATCTTAGTGCTGCTCAGCAGCATGGTGCCCTATATCCTGCCGCATGCATGGCTGGGAGAGCATTATCCCGGTTACGATTTTTACATGTTTAAGGGCATGGCCTGGACGCTGAAGCTGGCGCTGCTGATTTATTTATATGGCATTGTCTGCATCTTTACGAAGAATTATTTCCCTAAGCTGAGCAGCCTGTGTACTGAAGAGGTGCGCGCGGTGATTACCGGCTACAAGAGCAGCTGGAGCCGTGGCAAGCAGCTGTGTCCTGTTTTTACCTATAAAGTCGGCGACCAGGAATACAGCGAGGCCTTGAATGAAGCTAAGGGAACGAAGGAAAAAAGCGGCGATGTGTTGGAGCGTGGCTTTACACTGAAGCTGCCGCGTAAAATTATTTATAATCCGCAAAATCCTAAGGAATTTTATCTGCCGGGCTGCGAATATTATTCGCGTAAGGCGGCGGTTTTTCGTTATATTTTGTTCAGCATGCTGCTGTTTTTGCAGCTGTATCTGAACTTTTTTGTGAATGTGAGGTAGATTATGAGCAGAACTGGTTTGTGGGATTCACATGCCCATTTAGATGATGAAGCGTTTAACGAAGACAGAGAGCAGCTGATTGCCCAGCTGGAGCAGGATATGGACGGTATCGTCAATCCAGGCTGTGATGCTGCCAGCAGTGCTGTTGCGGTGGAGCTGGCGGAAAAGTATCCGTTTATTTATGCGGCGGTTGGCTGGCATCCGGAAAATTTAAAGGGTATTCCTGCTGATTATCTGCAGCAGCTGGCAGAGTGGGCGCAGCACCCAAAGGTAGTGGCAATAGGTGAAATCGGTCTTGATTATTACTGGAAGGAAAACGAGCCTAAGGAGGTACAGAAGCGTATTTTCTTAGAGCAGCTTGATCTGGCTAAGCAGTTTGATTTGCCGGTGATTATTCATGACAGGGATGCGCACGGTGACATGCTGGAGCTGTTCCAGAAGGAAGTGCATGGCGTACAGGCAGTGTTCCACTGCTTCAGCGGCTCGCTGGAGATGGCGAAGGAGCTGGCTAAGCGTGGCTATTACTTTGGCTTCGGTGGTACGTCTACCTATAAGAATGCGCAGAAGGTGCGTGAGGTTATGCAGTATATTCCTAAAGAGCTGCTGCTGTTTGAAACCGACAGCCCTTATCTTACACCGGTACCGTTCCGCGGCAAGCGCAATAATCCCGGATATACGGAATATACGGCGCGTAATGCGGCGCAGGTGCTGGGAATGGAGTTTGAGGAGCTGGCGGCAATTGCCACGGCGAATACCAAAAGGTTATTCAAAAAGATAAAATAAAAGTACTCGGTAGATTGTATAATGCATTTGCACACCTAAAGATAATCAAGAATCTATATCATTTCCCAATTTAAGAGTATTCATGAAAATAAATTATTCACAAATCAGAGTTTTTATGATAGAATCATCTTAGAAATAGTTTAATTAAAGTTACTTGAATTATAAAATATTTTAAGCAGGTGATTTTGTGGGAAAAGGATTGGTGGTTTCGTCATTAGCTTTGGCAGCAGGTTTTCTATTGCCTGTATATGCTGGTGCAGCTCAACTAGATACACAACAACAGATAATTGCTCAGAAAGAGCAGGAGCAAGCTTCCAAACGCGCTGAACAGGATTTGCAGCATCGCGTTAGTCAGTCTATGACTAAATCGCAGCAGCAAAGCAGCCGTTTGGAGGCTTTTGTTTTACCAGCGGAAGAGAATAGTTTTAGAATTAAACGTTTCGTGCTTTATGCACCGAAATATGGCTATAAATTTACTTGGATAGATGAATATCTGGCACAGTTTAATGGTCAGAGAATCGGCGTGAACGGCATCAATGAATTGCTGAAACGAATCAACCAGGAAATCATTAACCGCGGATATGTAACAACGCGAGTATATGTTGGTGAACAGGATTTATCAAAAGGTAAATTTGTTTTTTCGTTAGTACCAGGCATTGTGGGGGATATTAAATTTAGAAATGAAAACACTTGGGGAACTTGGCATAATGCAGTTTGCATGAAGCAAGGTTCAATACTTAATATACGTGATATAGAACAGACCATAGATAATTTCAACAATGTGCCTTCGCAGGATGCAGATATCAAGATTGAGCCGGGCAGTAATGAAGGTGAAAGCAATCTCGTTATAGATATTAAGCGCACAAAGCCGTGGACTTTAATGACTTCAGTAGATAACAGTGGCACTAAGACAACAGGCAGGGCACAGATGAGCGCAACATTGCAGCTGTTGCAGCCTTTTTCAGCGAACGATGTATTTTACGCAAGCTGGAATGAAGATGCTACGCAATCAGGTGAACGCAAGGGAACAAGGGCGAACAGCTTGTACTACAGTGTCCCGTTCGGTAAGGAGCGGTTTACTTTCAGCCACAGCAAGAATGATTACCACCAGACTGTCGAATATGCAGTAAACCCTTTTGTTTCCAGCGGTAAATTTACAAGTGACAGCATCAGCTGGAATCATTTGCTGCAGCGTGACCAAAAGAGTAAGACTGATTTTGAGCTTGGTCTTGTACATAAAACTCGTCACAGCTATATAGACGGCACAGAAATAGAGGTGCAACGCCAAAAGACAACGGCAATGCAGGTTGGTGTCAATCACAGGCAGTACCTTGGCGCAAGCGTATTAGATGCCTCGCTGAAATGCCAGAAGGGCTTGCCGTGGTATGCAGATGCAGGACCTACTGACGGTATGACGGATGAAGCAACAACGCAGTACAATATGTATCTGTTCAGCGCTAATTATACTGCTCCGGTGCCTTTTGGAAACGGGTATGATGCGCAGTATAATGTTTCCGTGCGTGGGCAAAAAGCAGACCAGAGAATATATGGCAGTGAATTCTTTTCTATAGGAGGCTGGTACAGTGTACGTGGCTTTGATGGAGAGCAGACGCTTTCAGCAGAAGATGGCCTTGTAGTACGCAATGAGCTGCGTTTTCCGATAGATGATTTACCGCATCAGCTATATCTGGCATTGGATTATGGCAAGGTATCAGGACCATCTACCGAATATTTATTAGGGACGGAATTAGTAGGCGGTGCAATCGGTATGCGAGGAAGAGTAGGGGCTTTCAGCTATGATGTATTTGTTGGTTATCCGGTCAAGAAGCCGGAAGGATTTAAGACTGCCAGCAGAACGTATGGCCTGATGCTTACAGCACAGATTTAAAGATATCGGTATAAGCCTTAGGATGGAGGGCTATTATGGGGAATTTGGGTAAGAACAGGAAGAAATTTTTGGCTTTGGCTATTGCTTTATCATTGCAGATGCAGGCAGTTATGCCTTGCTATGCAGCAGTTACTGCAGAAGCAGGTGGAGCGAATGTAAACGGTAATATAATCAATATAGTGAAACCGGACAGTAATGGCCTATAATACAATAAATTTACTGATTTCAATGTGGCTGGCAATGGTATTGTCTTCAACAACCATACAGGAAGTGCGCAGTACAATTCCCACTTAGCAGGAGCGTTGAACGCTAACGCTAATTTGCAGGGAAATGCAGCAAAGCTGATTCTTACTGAAGTAACCGGTACAGGCAAAACAAACCTGAATGGTATGCTGGAGATTGCAGGTACAAAAGCTGATTTAGTAATTGCCAATCCCAACGGCATTGTCGGCAAGGGCTTTGGCTTTATCAATGTAGGCAGAGCTACGCTGACTACAGGTATGCCTGATTGGGGTGCTGACGGTAAGTTAAATGGCTTTTCTGTTGCAAAAGGTACTATAGATATCCAGAATGCTGGCTTAACAGAAGACCAACGCACAGATTACAGGCCTGATAAATTAGATATCATGGCCCGTGCGATAAAAATTAATGATGAGCTTTGGGCAAATGAGGCGATAAATGTTGTCGCAGGCAGCAATGAGGTAAAATATAATGCAGATGGCTCGTTAGAAGTGCAGAAAACAACTGCGACTGCGGAGAAACCGCAGGTGGCACTAGATGTGGCTGCATTGGGTGGTATGTATGCCAGCAGGATTATGCTTGTAGGTACGGAAAAAGGGCTGGGCATGAATATTGGCGGCAACCTGAAAGCGCAGGAGAATTTAAGCATTACCAATGACGGCAAGATTGTCTTTACTAAAAACGCTGGTAGCAATAATACTGCGGACGGATTATCGAATAAGGATTACACATCTCTTACCTCCGATGGCACAGTGATGGTCAGCAGCACGGAAGACATTGAAAACAGCAGCGTTATAACAGCACAAAAGGATATGACGCTGACTGTTGGCGGTAAACTAGTCAATAGTGGTACTTTGGAAGCAGGCGCAGCTTACACTGCAGAAGAGGAAGAGGAAAATCCTAAATTTTTGCAGGACGCTGCAGCGTTAAGGATTACTGCGGACGAAATTACAAACAGTGGCAATATTAATGCGTCCAAGATATTGGATGTAACCAGTACTAAAGCTATAAACAATAACGGATATATGCATAGCAGTGGCGAAGCAAGTATTTCTGCTGGTGGTATTCTTAGTGGCAGTGGTTCTATCGGCGCAGGAAGCAGCGTAAATGTTACAGCAGATAAGATTAGCTTAAACAAGAAGAATATTTATACTATTGGCGCAGATGGCAAAATTAATAATACTACCGGTGTAAGCATTACAGAGATTAATCCTGATAAACCGGTAATCCCTGAGACGCCAAATCCTGAAGCCCCGCGTGAGGCAGAAGATTTTAAAGCGCCTGCCTTGCCTGATATAGCGCAAGCTTCTGGTGTTGCGGCTACGGTGAAAAAGGATAAGATAAGTGACAATGATTTAGATTTAGTGGCAGATGCTAACGCCAATGGTAAATATAAACCAATTATTGACAAGGCTGCTAATGGTGTTGACCTGGTGCAGATTGCGGAAGTGAACGGCAACGGTGTTTCCCGTAATTTGTACAGTGATTTCAACATTAAATCCACAGGCCTGATTTTGAATAACGCAACCAAGTACACTAAAACTGAGCTTGGCGGTTACATTGACCGCAATATGTTCCTTGCCGGCAAAGGTGCGCGTGTAATCTTAAACGAGGTTACCAGCAGCAATGCCAGCACACTTAACGGATATCTGGAGGTTGCAGGCAACAAAGCAAGTGTTGTTATTGCTAATGCCAATGGTATAAGTGTTAACGGACTTGGATTTATAAACACAGATAATGTGCTTCTTTCTACAGGTGCGGTGACAAACTGGGCAGATGGCAGCTTTAAATTCAGTGATAACAAGGGTGATATGCTTATCGCTGGTGATGGCCTGAATGTGCGCACTCCTAAAGAGCTGGAGATCTTCACGAACAACCTGCAGGTAGATAAAAGTGAAGTATATACCAATGAACTGCATATCAGTGCAGATGGATTACTGCAGAACACTGGTAAGATTGCTGCAACAGAAAATATGCATATAAATGCTGGTGCACTTAAAAATAGCAGCTTGGGTTACATTGAAGCACAGAAAAATTTAACAGCTGCAGTAAGTGGTGATGTGGAGCAGGACAAGGCTACGCTCAAGGCAGGAAATAATTTACAGCTTAGGGCAAACGCCTTGAAAAACACCAACAACAGTCTGCTTTCTGCTGCTAATGATGCGGATATCAATATTGCTGCGTCTATTAGTAATAATAAATCTATCATCTTAGCTGGCAATGATTTAGACGTGAGGGCAGCTGATTTTATAAATCAGGATACTGCCCTGGTTAACTATGGGCAAAATGGTACGCTTGCTGTTGCTAATAAATTTGCTAATGACGGTGCAACAATCAGTGCTGATGGCAGCAGCGCACTGACAAAAATAACTGCAACAGATTTCAGCAATACTAATAAAGGCGTGTTTATCAGCAAGGGTAGCCTGCAATTAGAAGCAAGCAATACGTTGAATAATAATTATGCCAATATTTATGTTTCCGGCGATGGTGAAATAAAAGCAGGGATGCTGCTGAACAGTAATCTGGCTAATTTACATACCGGTAGGGATGCGAAAATTACAGCCAACAGTCTGCAAAACAGCAAGGCAAGTGTTGACGTGCAAGGCAATATGGAGGCAGATCTAGGCAGTCTAACGAATCAGGACAGTGCATATTTAGGTGTCGGTAAAAACGCTGTTATAAATACTTCAAACGATTTCACAAATAAAGATCTTGGTAATATTTTTGTCACTAAGGATCTGACAATCAACAGCATTGGCGATTTCCTCAACGAAGATGGCTTGGTTGCTATCGGTGGCAGTGGCACAATTTCTGCCAACAATATTACTAACCAAAATAAAGTTGGTGTCAAGCAGGGTTCGCTGATTAATGCTGTAGGTGATTTGTCTTTGACTGCGGAAGATACTGTGCTTAACCGTTCCTCTGATATAGAAAGTGAAGGCAATATCAGCATTAAGGCGAAGAATCTTGTTAATAAGAAGGAGATTTTTGAAACAAGCTTTAAAGAAAGCCATGAGGATATTTCCTACAAGATTCCGCATTTGAACGCACCTAATTATTATGATGCAGTGCGCAAATTTGACAGGCAGATTCTGACTGCGCAGATTGACAAGGAGACTGCGGATGCAAATATCATTGCCAGCGGTAACATCAACATTGATTTGGACAAAGATCTGACCAACCATTACAGCAAAATAAAGGCAGGCAAAAATTTAACTGTCAATGCTGGCGGTACGGTAGAAAATGTGGGTTATCAGGGAACGATACATTACTATGACCGTGGCAATGACTATCATTACTGGAAGTATAAAAAGCACAGAAGAATGCATATCAGATGCCGTTGGGTTTATGGTACTACTGTGATTCCTTATTATGACCATACGATGCGTGATGAGGAGGGCACTGACAGTGAGCGCTTAAGCCTTTTGAGCGGTGTTGGTGGCGTAAAAATTAATGCTGCTGATATTGTAAATAAAACACATCAGGCCAAGGGGAAAGTAGGCGATTTGCCTGAAAGCGATGCTTATTTCAAGACGGATGCAGACAAGCATCTTACGGACGAAAAGCTTTACAAGGAGAAGCAGGATGTATCTACCAGCGTAGAAGGAAAGGCTGATGATAAGGCTGCAGCAGGCAAGGATAACAATACAGGCGATAAAATGATGGATATTTCCAGCCTGCATATCAACAGCAAAATCTTTAAGCTGACGGATGATGCAACGGCGAAATACCTCATTGAGACAAACAAGAAGTTTGCTGATTATCACGAGTTCCTTTCCAGTGATTACCTTTTGGAGCGTGTAAAGGCAGATCCGGAAAAGGTTGGCAAACGACTTGGCGATGGTTATTTTGAACAGCAATTTGTTTTGCAGCAGATTGGTACGCTGACTGGCAAGAAATATCTTGGCGATTACGGCAGCGATATGGAGCAGTTTGCTGCCCTGATGAACGCAGGCGCAGTAGTTGCAGAGGAGATGAACCTTAAAGTGGGTGTTGCCTTGACTGCGGAGCAGATGGCAAGCCTGACCACAGATATTGTCTGGCTCGTGGAAGAAGTAGTCAACGGACAAAAGGTTCTTGTACCGGAGGTGTTCCTGGCACAGGTGCGCAGCGAAGATTTGCGTCCTGACGGTGCGCTCATCGTAGGCGGTGAGGTAGAGCTGTACTCCAAGCAGGATATCAAGAACATGGGTAACATCAAAAGCGATGGTACTGTAGCTTTGCGCGCAGAAAATGTGAGCAACAAAGGTGATATTGCTAGCGAAAATTTAGCTGTTAAAGCAGAGAAAAATATCACCAACAGTGGCACCATGCGTGCAAAAGCGGATGCATTGCTGCAAGCGGAGAATATCACTAACGAAGCAACTGTTAGCAAAAAACAATATAAGGAGCTGAACCAGAAAAAGCTTGAAGCAACTGGTTCTATTAGTGCTGGGCAGAATCTGACGCTGGAGGCAGGCAAGAACATTACTAATAAAGGTGCAAATCTGACTGCAGGCAAGGATTTGACTTTGAGTGCTAACGATGTTGATATCGTAACGGTAGCAAATGAAAAGCACGTTGCCGTAGCTTATGGCAGCTCTTCTGCAGAAATCCATGACGTGCAGCACCAGCAAAGTGCGCTGAGCGGCGAGAACATCCGCCTGAATGCTAAAAAGGACATCAGCATAGCAGGTGGTATTTTGAGTGCAAAAAATGACGTGGAGTTGAATGCTAAAGGCGATGTGAACCTGACTGCTGTGAAAGATTTGTACAGCGAGGAAAGCGAAGTAGGCAAGCGTGGCAGCAGCTATTACAACCATAATAAGCAGGTTGATGAAGCTGTGAAAGGCACTACTATTGCGGCGAAGAACGATATCAGCATTGCGAGCGGCAAAGATATCAATATTAAAGGCAGCAACGTAGCCAGTGAAGCAGGAAAAGCAGACCTGGCTGCCGAAAATAATATAAATATTGCTAATGAAACAGAATATCACGAGCGCCTGCACGAATATCATTCTAAGGTTAGCGGTGTCTTGTCTTCAAAAACAACCGATATTTATGATTACAGTAGGCAGAATACTGTTGTCAGCAGTAATGTTTCTGCCGGAGAGCTTGCAATTAGCAGTAAAAAAGATACTAATATTACAGGCAGCAACGTAGTTGCAGATAATGACGTAAGCGTAAAAACCGGCGGCAATCTGAATATCGGCAGTGCGGAGCAGACAAGTGAAAGCGAATACATTAAATCTGTAAAGAAGAGCGGTGTGTTTGCTGGCGGCGGCTTAGGCTTTACCATTGGCAAGGAAAAGCAGAAGGACCAGTACGCTAATCAGAACGTTGAACAGGTGGGAAGCACTGTTGGCAGTGTTAAAGGCAATGTGAACCTGGATGCAGATAAGGCTGCTAACGTTAAAGGCAGCAGTGTTGTTGCGGGTAAGGATATAAATATAACTGGTGAAAATGTCAGCATTGAAAACAGCAACAGCGTTTATAATGCGCAGGAGAAGCATGAGTTTAAAAGAACAGGACTGAGTGTTTCTGTGGGCGGTAGTTATGTAGATGTTGTAAATAACGCAGCGAACAGCGTAAAACATGCAGCAGATGTTGAGGATAAACGCCTTGGTGCTTTAGTTGCTATCAAAGGATATAAGGATGCTGATAAAGCAATCAAAAATATTAAAAGCAATGGCGGTGGCAAGGTAAACGAAAACTTGTCTATTAATGTCAGCGTTGGCACAACGAAGAGCAAGAGCGAAAGCAATAGCACTACAATAGTGGCAAATGCCAGCGAGGTAAAGGCTGAAGGTAACGTACAGATTACCTCTACAGAAAAAGACATTAATATCATTGGCAGCAATGTTGAAGGTAAAGACGTTACCTTAAACGCTAAAGAAAACCTTAATATAACTGCGTCTAAAAACACCAATAAAACAGAGCAAAGCAGCAAATCCAGCAGTGCAAGTGTAGGCGCAAGCCTGGAACTTGGCAAAGGACCAAGCTACAGCATTTCTGGCAGTATGTCCAAGGGAGAAGTGTCTGCAAATGGCACAACTTATAACGAAAGCAATGTGACCGCCAATAAAGATTTGAGTTTTGCAAGTGGTAACGACACCAATATTAAAGGCGGCAAGCTGAGCGGTGAAAAGATTACCGGTAACGTAGGCGGAGACCTTAATATTGAAAGCAAGCAGGACAGCAACAATTACAAAGAAAGCAATAAATCTGTAGGCGCGAGCGTTGGTCTTGGCAGTAATAAAGCAGTCAGCGGCAGTGCAAGCGTTGGTAAAATTGACAGCAACTACAAGAGTGTTACAGACCAAAGCGGCATTTATGCAGGCAAAGAAGGATTTGAGATTAACGTAGAAGCTAACACTGACTTGAAGGGTGGTATTATTTCAAGTACTGCTGATGCTGACAAGAATAAGCTTTCGACAGGTACGTTGACGTTTGAAGATATTCAGAACAAAGCGGATTATAAAGCTAATGGCATTGGTGCGAAAGTAAATAAAAATAACAATGCTGATTATAACGAAAAAGGTATAACACCTGATATTGGCATGCCTGCGAGTGGAGAGGCTGAAAGCACAACGAAAGCTACTATCAGCAAAGGTACTATTGAAATCCGTGATAAAGATAAGCAAAAACAAGATATTGAAAAGCTGAACCGTGATACCAAAAACAGCTTGAATAAGCTTGGCGAGATTTTTGATAAGACAAAAATTGAAGAACGTCAGGAACTGGCTAATTTGTTCGGCGAATTGGCGTATAATGAGATTCACTACATGGATGGCAGCAACGAACAAAAAGCACTTTATCATGCTGTTGTTGGCGGGATTATGAGCAAGCTTACTGGTGGTGATTTTCTTGCTGGTGCAACTGCTGCTGGAATAAATAAGCTAGTTATTGAAGAAATAGATAAGGTTGTAGGCGGTGATCCTGATAAGGCGCAGTGGGTTAGTGCTGCATTGGGAGCAGTGATTAGTGGCTTAGTGTCTGGTAATGTACAAGCTGGGGCAAGTACTGCTGCGAGTGGGACGAAGAATAATTTTTATCAGCGGCTTACGCCATTTAAGAAAATAATAGAGAAAATAAAAAATGAAGGATTGTTGGATCGATTAGCTGATGATGAATATTATGTCATTAATATTGATATTGGAACTGATATTTCTACAATAGCTAGAATGCTGGGAATGTCTGTTTCTGCTATTAAAAAAATAAATTCTTTAGAAGGATCGATTGGCATTATTATAGATAAAAATGGTGGGGTATATGATACTGATGGGATTAGCGTGTCTGCTGGAATTGGAAAATTTACTAATAATACAGAAATGAATATTGCTGATTCACCGTATGGTATTACATTGGCTATTGGACATATACCACAATATATTAGAGGAATGCAATATAAAGAATATTTAACAGGTGGTAGTGCTTCCCTGAATATGAGTATATTGGGAATATATGCTGGGACAGCTTTTTCTGGAGAACTTGAAGATTTGAATATTAGCTTAGATACAGGTGTTAATAGTTCTTTTGATAATTCTATATCTTTGGGAATATCTAATGCAGACTATGTAGGAAATATTTTTAATTCAAATATCTTCGGTAAAACATATGAATACAATCAACATATAAAGGATTATATTGCGGTTGAAAACTTAGATGGGGTAAATTTTTATTGTGACGAGAATGGAACTATTCGTCTTCAAAAAGGGGAACAATTATATGCAGCGGATATTGGACGTTGGGAAAATGTCAGAGGTGTATATAAATTAATAAATGGATGGAGGAAAATATCTCTAGAAGAAACTAAAAAATTGCTTGATGAGGATAATAGAAATGAATAATAAAAGAATGTATATTATTTGTATTTGTGGATGCTTTATCATAAAGTTGTTTTGTAATCTCTTTTGGTACTTAGAACCGCGGGAAACTATGATTAAATTGCATAGTGATAATTTAAAGGAGATTATGGCTATAAATCCGATTTCTGAAAGCAAAGTGCTGAAATTTTCACTTCCAAGTAAGGGGAATTTTATTGGATTTGAATTTTTGTTTGTTAATATTGGAAATAGAGAGTCTACATATAAATATTATCAAAATGCATTAAAAGATAGGGGATGGAAAGTAGATAAAATTAATGGTGATATTTTGATATTAAAGAATAAAATGAAAAAAGGCGTGATAATGTATGTTGATAATTCTCAAGATGACATAATTCATTATGGGATTACAAATGATTGGGAAGAAAAATCAGTAAAAACAAAAATAGAATTTCAGAACACATATAAGAAAAATATTGTTAAAAGATGGAGCAAAATCTTAAAATGAAATGGGCGGTAGCATGACAGAGTTAAATATGAAAAATAAAAAGCAGCCATTAATAGCTAAAATAGTAGATGTTTCTTTCGTTTGCATTGTTATATTGTTAATGATGGCCAGCCTTTCAACCCTTGTAATAGGAAGCTTTTTTCAAGAAAACGAGAAAAACGGTATTTTAGCTTATGAACTGCAGCAACTCTATATAATACCAAATGCTGAGCCTAAAGAGTTTAACTTTAACAATGTTTGGTACGTTAATAAGAATATGCTGCATTGCAGTGTTGATAATGTAAGTAAAGACTATAAGCTTACGGAGGCATTAGAAAAAAATGGATGGCGCACGTTTGGCAAATATTATGCTAAAAATAATTTGGTGGCAAGGATTAGTCAACAGGATCAAGTTGTTACGATAGACATCTATTATAAGTAAGAGGAGGGAAAGTAAATGCTTTTAGATTTGCTGATAGAATTGCGTCAACAGAATAAGCTAATGTATATAAGTGCCTATATACTGTTTTATTTATTATATGTGGCATATGAAATTCCTGCACCGCATAAGCCAAGCTGGCAGTTTTACTTTCCCGTTAAGTTTATGCTGTTGATGATAAGTACGGTGACAGCATACCTGCTTAATTATGTATATTTTAGGCACAAGCATAGAAAAACGAGTATCTATAATTTGATAGTGTTTGTTGGAGGCTGTTTCTTTTTGCTAGTTATGCTACCAAGCTTTATTGTACAGCTTTTGCTCAATGTTTGGAATGTAGATTTATGGTTTTTGATAGCTACATAAGGAAAAGCAGGATGTATCTACCAGCGTAGAAGGAAAGGCTGATGATAAGGCTGCAGCAGGCAAGGATAACAATACAGGCGATAAAATGATGGATATTTCCAGCCTGCATATCAACAGCAAAATCTTTAAGCTGACGGATGATGCAACGGCGAAATACCTCATTGAGACAAACAAGAAGTTTGCTGATTATCACGAGTTCCTTTCCAGTGATTACCTTTTGGAGCGTGTAAAGGCAGATCCGGAAAAGGTTGGCAAACGACTTGGCGATGGTTATTTTGAACAGCAATTTGTTTTGCAGCAGATTGGTACGCTGACTGGCAAGAAATATCTTGGCGATTACGGCAGCGATATGGAGCAGTTTGCTGCCCTGATGAACGCAGGCGCAGTAGTTGCAGAGGAGATGAACCTTAAAGTGGGTGTTGCCTTGACTGCGGAGCAGATGGCAAGCCTGACCACAGATATTGTCTGGCTCGTGGAAGAAGTAGTCAACGGACAAAAGGTTCTTGTACCGGAGGTGTTCCTGGCACAGGTGCGCAGCGAAGATTTGCGTCCTGACGGTGCGCTCATCGTAGGCGGTGAGGTAGAGCTGTACTCCAAGCAGGATATCAAGAACATGGGTATGGAGTATCTATTGAAAATGTATGAGGACTTGGTTTGTCGTTTAATGGAGAAAAGTATATTGAAAATATTAAAGACTATAGCTAAAAGAAAGACTTATGTAATAGTTGTATTGCTAATTGTATGTGTTATATTAGGCAATCAATTCATGAAAAGTGCTGATGAACAGGAACTAAGAAATGAGGCCATAAATATTATTTGTAAGTCTGGCTTTTCTACTGTAATTTACGATATGCATAGAGATTCACATTATTGGTATACAGTTCAAGTTCCGACCAGTCAGAGTTGTCGGCTAATAAATTATTACAATAGTTCTTTACAAAATAAGGGGTGGATAGAAGATAGAGGTTCATATGGCAAAGATAGTAAATTTTTTTTTAAAAACTAAAAATAACGTAAAGGCATCCGTTGTATTAAAGATTGTGAAAAAGAGTGATGAGCAGACGTTGTGGAGAATTGATGTTAACTCGTGGAACTAATATAAAGTATACACACTGTTATACACTCTGTACTTATTATTGCTATGCCTGATGATAGGCTATATTGCAATAACCTTTTAATATAGCTGTTTAATACAATTATTCTTCAAAATTAGATTAGCTCAACTAAAGCGTAAGTAATGGACTAATATAAAAACTCAGAGAGGTCCTGTGATGTACAGGCCTCTCTTTTTTGTGCCAAAGCTTGCGTTTAAAGAATAAATTTATGCTGTTAGCAGCTGAAATGCTATATCTGCAGGGATAAATATGATAAAATATAATGATGTACTAAATTAGTTTAGCTTTGCCGGAGGGAGCAAATAATGAAAGATAAAATTAGCATGCCTTTGATAGAGGCGATGCTGCAATATAAAAGTGAGGACGTCTATCCTCTGCATACTCCCGGACATAAGGGGGGACGCGGCATGCAGCGCTTGCTGCGCCAGGAACTTGGTGCCAGCGTGCAGATGGATGTGTCGCTGATGAGCGAGCTGGACGATATCCATGAGCCGGAAACCTATATTAAAGAAGCGCAAGAGCTGGCGGCGCAGACCTACGGCAGCGATGCCTGCTTTTGGGCAGTCAACGGCACGAGCCAGGCAATTCATGCCATGCTGCTGACGGCGCTGAACCCGGGGGAAAAGCTGCTGTTGCCACGCAATGCGCACCGCAGTGTTGCCGGCGGACTTGTTTTGGGTGGTATAGAGGCAGTTTATCTACAGCCGGAGTATCAGTCGGAATTCGGTATTCAGATGCAGGTTACTGTGCAGCAGATAGAGGCGGCGCTGGCGCAGGACAGCAAAATTAAGGCGGTGCTGCTGACAAGCCCCAATTATTACGGTGTGGCGGCAGATGTGCGGGCGATTGCCGATTGCTGCCATGCGCATAATGCAGTGCTGCTGGTGGATGAGGCGCATGGACCGCATCTTGGCTTCAGTGAGCTGTTGCCGTCGTCCGCTCTGCAGTGCGGTGCTGATGCCTGTGCTCAGAGTACGCATAAAATTTTGGGTGCGATGACGCAGTGCAGTATGCTGCATGTGCAGGGAGCACGTCTTGATTTGCAGCGTGCGGCGGATGTGATGAGCATTTTGACGACGACAAGTCCCAACTATCTGCTGATGGCATCACTGGATGCTGCCAGAGCGCAGGTGCAGGTCTACGGCAAGGAGATGGCAGCGGCGGCTGTACAGGCTGCTGCCAAGCTGCGCAGCCTGTGTGCCGCCTATAGCGGCCTGCGTGTAATGGAAGCAGCAGATTGCGGGGGACTGCAGTTGGACAGCACGAAGGTGACAGTCAATTTTGCTGCCTGGGGCTATACCGGCGTAGAGGTCGGGGAGCTTTTCCGTGAGGCAAGAGTTGCTGTTGAGCTTGTAGATGCCTATAATGTACTCTTTTTGGTGACCTATGCCGATGTTACTACGGATTATGACGAGGCGTTGGCAAGAATTGCCGCCGTACTGGATAAAATGCAGGCGCAGAAGCGTGCGCCGCTGCAGCTTGCTGCTGCAGCGAAGGTGCCGCAGACGCAGGCAGTTCTGCCCTTGCGCGACGTGTTCTATCGTGCGAAAAAAACGGTACCGTTGGCAGAGGCTGCAGGTAAAATCTGCGGCGAGCAGGTAAGCTTTTATCCGCCGGGAATACCGGTGCTGCTGCCGGGTGAGCTGGTAACGGAAGAGATTATTGCCTACTGCCGCGCGCAGAAGGAGCTGGGTTTGCCGGTAAGCGGACCTGCGGACAGCAGCTTACAAACGATACGTATTATTGCGGATTGAGGTAAATAAAATGCGAGGATTTTTCATTACATTTGAAGGAATAGACGGAGCGGGGAAAACTACCCAGCAGCATTTGGCAGCGCAGGCCTTGCGCGAGCAGGGCTATGATGTACTGGAAAGCCGCGAGCCCGGCGGTACACAGCTGGCCGAAAAGGTGCGTGCTTTGGTGCTGGACCCGGAGCTGCCGCTGACAACGGCAACGCAGACGCTGCTGTATCTGGCAGCACGCAGCGAGCATGTCGACAAGCTGCTGCGTCCGGCGGTGGAAGCAGGCAAGATTATTATCTGTGACCGCTTCAATGATTCAACACTGGTTTATCAGGGACTGGCGCAGGGCAAAACTCCGGAGGAGATTGCGCAGCTGCGCCGGTTGGGCTCTTTTGCTACCGGAGGCTTGGAGCCTGATTTGACGCTTGTTTTTGATGCCGACCCGGCAAAATTGCTGGCGCGTCGCCAGCAGCGTGGTGTGCAGGACCGTTATGAACAGCAGGGGCTGGAATTTCAGCAGCGTCTGCGTGCAGGCTTTCTGCAGCTTGCCGAGGCTGAGCCGCAGCGCCTGCAGGTGATAGATGCCTTAGGCACGCAGCAGGAGGTTACTGCGAAGGTGCTGCAGGCCATCGGCAGAGTAATCAGCGGAGAGAAATAAAATGTGGGAGCATATTATCGGCCACACGGAACAGAAAAAATTTCTGCAGAACTATCTGCAGGCCAAGGAGCGTCCGCATGCGCTGCTGTTCAGCGGTGCTGCCGGCTTGGGCAAGCGCACTCTGGCTCTGGAATTTGCCAAGGCACTGCTTTGCTTTAACCATAACGGTACAGACGGCTGTGAAGCCTGCAGGCTGATGAATCTGCAGGACGGCAATCTGAGCCATCCGGATTTCGTGCTGGTGCAGCATGAATGGGATGATAAAAAAGACCGTTTAAGAGATACTATTATTATCGACCAGATCAGGGAGCTGACGGCTAAAACGGCGCTGGCACCGGTGATGTCACCGACGCGTGTGTGCATTGTTGAGGATGCAGATACCATGGTTCCCGCCGCAGCCAATGCTTTTTTGAAGCTGTTGGAGGAGCCGCCGGCCGGCTGGGTGATTATTTTGCTGGCAGCCAATGTCAACAGGCTGTTGCCGACTATCATGTCGCGCGTGGTGCAGCTGCGCTTTCAGGCAATCGAGCCGCAGCTGGTGGAACAGGCGCTGCAGGCAAGGCAGATAGAGCCTGCCAAGGCCGCGGTGTTGGCACGTATCAGCGAAGGCTCAATCGGCTTGGCGCTGAATTTAGCTGCAGCCAAGGGGCAGCTGGATGTATTTGAATGCCGTAAGCAGGCGGCAGCCTTTTTGGAGGCTTTGCCCTTGGCGATGCCGATGAATTATCTGGCCGGCCGCAGCTGGCTGGACAAAAAGGTGCAGCGCGAGCAGGCACTGCTGCTTGTGCAGCTGTGGCAGCTGCTGTTGCGCGATTTAATGATGTGCAAATTGCAGCTTTATGATAGAATATATAATATAGATTTACTGGATGAGCTTAAAAGTCAGAGCAGCGGTTGGCAGCTGTCGGCGCTGAAGCAGGCTTTAGTGATTGTACAGGAAGCATATGACGCATTGGTGAGCAGTGTCGGTATGAAAACGGCATTGGAAACCATGGCGCTTAAAATAGATAAAATTTATAAGGAGTGATAATTTATGCCGACAGTAGTAGGCATTCGCTTTAAAAAAGCGTGCAAGATATATTATTTTGACCCTGCGGAAACAGGTGTAGCAAAGGGTGATTTCGCTATCGTGGAAACAGCTCGCGGTGTGGAATACGGCGAGGTTGTTATCGGACCGCGTGAGGTAGAAGACAAGCAGATTGTTTCCCCGCTCAAGCCGGTTATGCGTAAAGCAACAGCCGATGATGACATGAAGCTGGCAGAAAACAAAATCCGTGAAAAGGAAGCGTTCAATATCTGCCTGCGCAAAATCAAAAATCATGGTCTGCCCATGCGTCTGATTGACGTAGAGTTTACCTTTGATGTGAATAAGATTATTTTCTACTTCACTGCTGACGGACGCATTGACTTCCGTGAGCTGGTTAAGGATTTGGCAGCTGTTTTCCGTACCCGTATTGAGCTGCGCCAGATCGGTGTGCGCGATGAGGCCAAGATGCTGGGCGGTATCGGCAGCTGTGGCCGTCCGCTGTGCTGTGCAACATTCTTAGGCGATTTTGAGCCTGTTTCTATCCGCATGGCCAAGGACCAGAGCCTGTCTTTGAACCCGACGAAGATTTCCGGCATCTGCGGCCGTCTGATGTGCTGCCTGAAGTATGAAAACCATATGTATTGCAAGCATGGCTGCAACGGCTGCGGTCGTCGCGAGCGCATTGAAATTCCCAAGATGGGCAGCAAGGTAGTGACTACTATGGGCGAAGGCAAGGTAGTAGGCATCAACCGCAAGGAGCGTACCGCTGCTGTACAGCTTTCTCCGGATAATACTATTCAGGTGGAGTGGGAAGAGCTTGTAGATGCTTCCCAGGCTGACAATGTCTGAGCAGGAAAACAGCCTGCGCTGTGATTATGTGCCGGGCTGCGGTTATAAAATCTGGCAGGATGCCAAAGAGTTCTGCTATACTACGGATGCCGTGTTTTTAGGCAACTTCCCGCATGTAGTGCGCAAGGCCAAGGTGCTGGAGCTGGGCTGTGGCACCGGTGCCATCAGCATGCTGCTGGAAAGCAGAGGTGCCGCAGAGGTGACGGCACTGGACTGCAATCCGCAGGTAACAAAGCTGGTACGCCAAAGCGTTGCGGATAATTCCTTGCATGATAAGTTTACTGTCATAGACGGCGATTTGCGCAATTACAAGCAGCTGCTGCAGCCGGAGAGCATGGATTTGGTGGCTGCCAATCCGCCCTACCGCAACAGCGGCAACGTGCGCCAGGTAGGCACTGCTGCCTGCCACGAGGTTACCTCGACATTGGAGGATTTTTTCCGAGCGGCGGCCTTTGCTGTGCGCTATCGCGGACGCTTTGCTTTGGTGCAGTTGCCGGAGCGCTTTGCCGAAAGCATGCAGTTGGCGCTGAAATATGGCCTGCAGCCGAAGCGTTTGCAATGGGTGCATTCCAAAATTGATAAGCCTGCCTGGATTTTCCTGATGGAAATGCAGAAGGGCGGCAGCTACGGCTTGGATGTTTTGCCGCCGCTGATTATGTATAATCAGGATGGCAGTTATACGGAGCAGGTGAAAAAATTCTATGAGCCTGCTGTTAAATAATCTCAATGGACGGGAAAATGTTAGAATATAAGTAGTCTATATGCTAACAAATTATACATTTTAGATACGCGAAAATGCTGTAAATGTCACGGATTTGACGCTTCCTGCTGTTTTATGTTAAAATAATTATCGGATTAAGGAGGTTTTTATGATTAAGCATATATGCAGATTACATTTAAATTGTTTATTATCTGCCGTTATCCTTATGCTGATGGTACCCTTCCTGACCGGTTTTGATATTTCACAGCAGGTGACGATTCTTTATGATGGTCAGACCAAGGAAGTGCGTACTAATGTAGTAAAGCCTGGCAAAATTTTGCAGGAGGCTGGCATTGTCCTGGAGAAGGGCGATGGCTGGAAGCTGCAGAATACCAAAAGGGTACAGAACGGCAGTGTGATTGAGGTACTGCGCGGCAAGCCCTTTACTGTTATCCGTGGCAATGAAACGGTAGAATACAAAAGCTGCAAGCCGACTGTAGGCGAGGCGCTGAAGGATTTGGGCATCTCCTACAAAAAGGAGCGTGTTTATCCGGATGTGCATGAGCCGTTCAAGGAAGGTATGCAGGTTTATATTTTGAATGCCGATGAGGAGCTGCAATTCAGTGAAGCGAGTGTAGATATTCCGGTGAAGTATGAGGACGATTACAGTCTGAACTTCGGTACGGAAAAGATACATGTTGAAGGCAAGGCCGGTACAGCGAAGGTTGTTTCCAAAAAGGTGAAAAACGGTGATGGCAGTCATTCCGTACAGGAGCTGACACGTCATGTGCTGATTGAGCCGGAAACAAAGGTTATCCGCAAGGGTATGGCGATGAGCGTCTATACTCCTGAGGGCTATAAGCGCTATACGAAAAAAATCAGTGCGCATGCCTCTGCTTATGTAGCAACAGGCAGCCGTACTTCTATCGGTCTTGTTCCGTATGAAGGCATTGTGGCTGTTGACCCGCGCTTTATTCCGTATTATACAAAAATGTATATCCCCGGTTATGGTATCGCTATGGCCGGTGATACCGGTGGCGATATGGTTCACCACAGAGTAGATTTGTTCTTTAATGATTATCATCGTGCTATCCAGTGGGGCAGACGCGATGTAGATATTTATATTTTAGCTGATTAAGGTGGAATTTATCTGATGCTTAAGGAAGTGCTCGTAGTAGAAGGAAAAATGGATACGGTGGCAATCGGTAAGGCGCTGGAGGCCGATACTATCGAAACCGGTGGCTTTACGCTGGCCCCCTATACTTTGCGCCAGATAGAGGCTGCGTATAAAAAACGCGGGATAATTATCCTGACTGATCCTGACGGAGCCGGTGAACGCATTCGTCGCTTCCTTACGGAACGCTTTCCAGAAGCAGGTCAGGCGTTTATTCCTAAGCGTCAGGCAACTGCCAATAATGACGTAGGCGTGGAGCAGGCGCAGCCGGAGGCGATTTTGGAAGCTCTGGCTAAGGTGCGTCACCACGAATATCGTCCGCAGCAGGAATTTACCATGCGCGATTTGTTCCAAAATAATCTGAACGGCAGCGAGAGTGCTTCCATGCGTCGTGATGCGCTGGGTGCCGAGCTTGGTATAGGCTATGGCAATGCCAAACGCTTTTTGGAACGCCTGAATCATTATGGTGTGAGCCGTGAAGAATTTACGGCTGCTTTAGAAAAATTGGAGAGTGAAGAGTGAATAAACCGGTTATTGCTTCTCCCCAGGTAACGAATCATATTCTGCACCGCTTTAAGCTGCGTGCCGATAAAAAGCTGGGGCAGAATTTCCTGATTGATGAAAATATCGTGCGGCGTATTGTAGAGGCAGCAGAGCTTTCCCCTGCAGATAAGGTGCTGGAGGTAGGTCCCGGTATCGGTACGCTGACGCAGGGGCTGGCAGAAAGCGGTGCCGATGTTGTGGCAGTAGAGCTGGATAAACGCCTGCTGCCGGTATTGGATGTTACGCTGGAGGGCTATGACAATGTTCGCATCGTCAATGGCGATATCCTGCAGGTAAATATTATGGAAACGGTGGCAGCACCGGAATTTAAGGTGTGCGCTAACCTGCCGTATTATATTACTACGCCGATTATTTTTGCTCTGCTGGAAAAGCGTCTGCCCATGGAGCGCTTAGTTGCTATGGTGCAGAAGGAGGTTGCCGAACGCATGGCTGCCAAACCCGGCAGCAGAGATTATGGTGCGCTTTCGGTAGCTATCCAGTATTATACCGAGCCGGAGATAGCGTTTATCGTACCGCCGACCTCGTTTATTCCCGCACCGGCTGTTGATTCGGCTGTTATTGTGTGCAAGCGCCGCTCCGAGCCGCCTGTAAAGGTGTGCGACGAAGCGCTGTTCTTCCGCGTGGTTAAGGCAGCCTTCTCCCTCAGACGCAAGATGCTCAGCAATTCGCTGAAGAATATGGGCATCAACTCCGAGCAGTGTGCGCAGTGGTTGCAGCGTGCCGGCGTAGACGGCAAGCGCAGAGCGGAAACACTCAGCCTGGAGGATTTTGCGGCATTAACTAACACCTTTAGTGTAGAAAAGTAAAAAATAAAAAAAGAAGCTAGGTTACAAAACAGCAGAGAAAGTGTAATGATGTTTACAGTTCCTCTGCTGTTTTTGGCTTTTTCAGGGCATAGTTATTCCTGCAACGCATTATTAATATTCTAATAAAGCATAACTGATATAAAACTAATTGCCTCATGCCCAAACGTTATAACTTGACCTCTTGAAAATTCTGACAGAATAGTTTATATTATAACTACAGGGAATAATAAATATTCCCTAAGGTTTGTGCGGCGCTTCACCTCCCAAGATGAAAGCGAGGTAAGTATTATGGAAAAGTTATTAGCAAAAATGTATGAGCAGTCAGAAAGCAAAGCAGAAAAGAAGCAGTACCGGGTGCTGAACGCACTCAAGGCTGCAGCCTTCTTAAATCTGGCAGTTTTCTACTTCATGTATAATATCAATGTTGCTCAGGGTGCTAATCCTGCTTGGGATTATGCCTGGTGGCAGCGGCTGACGCTGTGGAGCATTGTGGTTCTGTGCGGTATGACCTTCAGCCAGGGCAGCAATTACCTCAAATGGGGATTGGGCCTTTTAGGCGTAGGCACTGCGATTTCGCTTTGCACCTATATCTTCACACCGCAGCATTCCATTTATTTCGGCATCTTTACCTTCCTTGGTCTTGCATATCTGGTAGTACAGCCCATTCATTGGTGGCTGCAGAAGTCTCCCGGTTCCTGCGGTTGGCTGTTATCTGCAATAGCCTATGATTTGACAAGGCATCTTACCGATGGCGTGATCATCTGGCAGGGTAAGATAATTGGACATCTGCCGTCCTTCCTGTACGGTGACTGGAACGTATGGCTGGGGCTGCCCGGTGCAGATTTTGTCTCGCTGGAGTATGTGCCTTTCCTGCCTAACATCTTCTTATTCTTGTGCGGCCTCTACCTGTTCCAGTTTATGTCCGAGCATGAAAAAGGACAAGCTTATCTGAAAAAGCTGAGCTAACTAAAAAAGCCTTTCTTTAAAAGTCAATTTGCATAGAAATTCTCGTAGTTATACAGTTTGTCTGCATATGGTGTTATCCCTCTGCTTATTTCTTCTTAACCTTTAACACCCTATGCTTTTAGCCAATGTCCCAACAAAGCTAATGTCCCCGGACTCATAATTAACGAGAGAGAAAGAAGAAAATCCTCCGCAGCTGGCGAGCTGTCGGAGGATTTTTCTTTATGGCTGATTTAATTTAAAGCTGTCTAAGGAATAAATTGCCTGGGGCAGATAGTTATCTGCCTGCAGCGCAGGCATTACATACAGCAGCTGGTAGGTTTTGCCGTTCTGCTGAGCTTCTGCGGTCAAAAGCAGCTTGTTGCCGTGATAATCATTGTGGGCACTCAGGCGGCAGGTCCATATTAACTGATTGCCATGCTGCCATTGCCAGTATACTTTGGCATTTTCATAGACAGGCAGAGCTTCTGTTGCCTTAAAGCTTGCAGTATCCGCAGGGTCAAGCACGGTTGCTGCCAGCATCAGAGTGTTGCCTGCAGTGCGCACAAGCATAGCTCCTTCGGCTTGCGGCAGATCTGCCAGCGGATTTTTACCGAAGGCCTTGGGCACGGCCATACTATAGCCGCCGGCTTCACTGCTGACGCTAATGAAATCGCTTGCCTGTGGCGTACGCATGAACTGCCTGGGCAGCGGCGGCTTGCCTACCAGATTCAGCTTTGGTTTAGGCTTGGGCTTATCTGCAGGCGGCACAGGCTCATTGCTGATAACAGGCGGTTTAGCTGCAGTATTTGCAGCAGCTGGTGTTGTTGGCACTTCTGCCATAGGTGCTTTTGCTTCATTCACTGTCGTGGGCGCTTCGGCTGCTGTTTCTTCCTGCTTTGGCGTTGCCGGTACAGTAGGAGCAGTGCTTACGATGTTATTGTCTGCAGCGTGTTCCTCTGCTTGGGAAGTGTCAATACTGCTTTCTGCTTCCGTAGGCTCAGCCTGTTGAGCCGGAGAGGTGGAAACTACAGCAGGCTGCGTAGCATAATTTGGCAGCTCTTCGGCTGCAGCTGCAAAGCTGCTGCCTGCAAGGCTGAGCAGCAAAGAGCAGATTAAGACTGTGCGCCTCATAATTTATCGCAGACTTCGTTGATGGCTGCTTCGTCTACACGCATAGCGGCGATAGTTTTTTCCATCAGCTCGTCTAAAGGCCAGCCCAGGATATCGGCACCTTGTTTGATTACATCGCGGCTGCAGCCGGCTGCAAAGTGTTTGTCCTTAAATTTTTTCTTCAGGGATTTCAGCTCCATGTCCTGTACGCTTTTGGAAGGGCGCATCAGGGCAGCGGCACCGATTAAGCCGGAAAGCTCATCGATAGCGAAAAGCACCTTTTCCATCTGATGCTCAGGTTCGATGTTAGCGGCAGTCAGGCCCCAACCGTGGCTGGCAGTGGAACGGATAATGCTTTCGTCCACGCCGTGCTCGCGCATCAGCTCCTGAGATTTTACGCAGTGCTCCTCGGGATACAGCTCAAAATCCAGGTCATGCAGCAGGCCTATGTTGCCCCAGTATTCCTCCTGGTCGGCATAGCCGAGCTCCTTGGCGAAGTAACGCATAATGCCTTCTACAGTCAGCGCATGACGCAGATGAAAGGACTCCTTGTTATATTGACGTAATAAATTCCAGGCTTCTTCTCTGTTCATATTATTTTCCTCCTAATGCTTTGTTATTTTTCTATAAAATGCGGGTGCTTAGCTCGCTTTTAAATATTTTCAGCCTGCGGATGCTTGGCGCGGTAATCGCTGATCATATCGTGCAGCGTAGTGTGGTCAACTACGCCGTCAATGGCCTGCTGAATTTTTTTGTAAAGACCGATGGTGATACAGGAATCAACCTGATCACAGGGTGTTTTGCAGTCCAGACAGGATACGGGTGCCAGACTGCCTTCGACTGTGCGCAGAATTTCACCGACAGTGTATTCATCAGGCGTGCGTGTCAGGCGATAGCCTCCCTGAGCACCGCGGGCGCTTTGGACAAAGCCTGCTTTGCTTAGCTGGTGGATAATCTGCTCTAAATATTTATCGGAAATTTTTTGCCGTTGGGCAACTGCTTTCAATGGTATATAGCTACCGGTGTGGTTGATGGCTAAATCGAGCATCAATCGCAGGGCATAACGTCCCTTGGTAGAAATTTTCATTACGGTCACAACCTTTCTAATGACTATATTCTACTATGAATTTAGTAGGAATTCAATAATGATTATCATATCTGTGTTATGCGGGCATAAATTAATGATTCTGCACACGGAATATGAAAATGCTAGTGCCATTTTATTGCTTTTGTGTTAAAATACCCTTATACAACTATTTTTGGAGGAAGTAAGATGGAAAAAAATAAATTAGATAAAACCTTTAAGCATTATCTGGGAATTTTTACCGAGGATAAGGAATTGGGCAAGATTCTGAACAAAGTATCCTTCCAGGAATTATTCAATCCTAAGTTTTTGCAGGAAAACAGCAAATTTACTTCTATGGATGATATGATCTGGCGCAGCGGCTTTGGCATTATGAACCTGATGGAAGTAGAAAATGTTAATCAGGATAAGTGGAATGAATATATTGCTAAAAATACTGAATGCGAAACCTGGCATGATTTTGGTAAGGTAGCAATGATTGACTGGATGAAAAACAAACTGGAAGAAGTAAAAAAATCCAAAAACTAAAATCTTTACTGCCGAAGCACGCAGCTTCGGCAATTTTTGTTTTATGAGGGGAAGAGAATGGAAATAGTTTTACATGCACTAAATGGTGTGTTGACCATTATACTGATGATTGCTGTCGGCTTTTATTTAGAGCGCAGGGGCTGGTTTAGTGAGGATAGTGTGGCGCTCATTTCGCGGCTTGTGAATTATGTCTGCCTGCCTACATATATGCTGACCAATATTTTGGGGCAGTTTAAGCATGATCAGCTTATTACGCTTTCGCATGGCCTGATTGTACCGATTATTTCGATGCTGGCAGGATATTTTATCAGCAGGCTGCTCGGACGTCTGATAGGTGTTCCGCGGGAGCACAGAGGGATTTTTTCAATTTGTGTCAGCTTTTCCAACACTATTTTTATCGGACTGCCATTAGGCATAGCTTTGTTCGGTGACGCCGGTGCGCCTTATATTATGATTTACTACATGGTGAATACAACGCTTTTCTGGACTATCGGCTTTCATGATTTGGCAAGCAGCAATGGCGTAACCATGCCGCTTTTCAGCCGTAAGACTCTGAAAAGCATTATGTCGCCGCCGCTTATGGGTTTTATGCTGGGTGTGGTGATGGTACTGCTGGAATGGAATTTGCCGGAGCCGTTGTTCAAGTCCTTTCATTATCTGGGCAGTATGACTACGCCGCTGGCGATGCTGTTCATCGGTATTGCCATGAGCAAAACCCGTTGGGAAGAAATTGCCGTAGGTAAGGAGCTGGTAGTTGCTATGCTGGGACGCTATTTAATCTGTCCTTGGATAGTTTTCCTGATTCTGCCGTTTTTCCATCTGGAGCCGATGATGGAAAAGGTATTTGTAATTATGGCGGCCATGCCGGCGATGACCAATACGGCGATTGTGGCCAAAGGCTATGGCGGCGATTATAAATATGCTGCCATGCTGACGGCGGTAAGCACGGTGCTGGCGGTCTTTGCAATACCGTTTTATATGTGGCTGGTACACTGAAAAAGATTTGCTGTTATAAATGTCACTGTTTGTGATAAAATAAGCATAGAGTAGTTTAAAATATAAATGTTGCAAATGAGGAGGACTGAATTATGGAGTATAACAAGCTGTCTAACGAAATAATTACCAAGCTGCAGGCCTTGGTCGGCGTGCAGAATGTAGTGACGGATGCAGGGCAGATGGAAATATATGCCCATGATGAAGTAACTGATCCGGCCTATCATCATATGCCTGAGGCTATCGTATTTGCGGAAAATGCACAGCAGGTGGCGGCTGTGGTCAAGATGGCGAATGAATATCACTTCCCGGTTGTGCCACGTGGCGCAGGTACAGGTCTTGCCTGCGGTGCAGTGCCCATTTACGGCGGTGTAGTGCTTTCGCTCGAAAAGATGAATAAAATTATCGAGGTTAATGCCGATGCTATGTACGCAGTTGTAGAGCCGGGTGTGCGCACCTCGGATTTGCAGGCTGCGGCTGCAGCTAAGGGAGCCTTTTATGCAGGTGACCCCTGCAGCGGTGATTCCTGCTTTATCGGCGGCAATGTGGCAACAAACGCCGGCGGTAACCGTGCGGTTAAATACGGCACTACGCGTCATCAGGTATATGCTGTAGAGGTGGTTAATCCTACCGGCAAAATTGTGCAGCTGGGAGCGCGCCTGCAAAAGCAGACTACAGGCTATTGCCTGGAGCAGCTGATTATTGGCAGCGAGGGTACCTTGGGTATCATCACGCAGATTACTGTGAAGCTGCTGCCGTTGCCTAAATATAGCATGGATCTGCTGGCAGTTTTTGAAGCACCTGAGGACGCTATCGGCACGGTAAACAAGCTGATTATGGCCGGTATTATGCCTACCTGCGTAGAATACATGGATAATATTACTATAAAATCCGTAGAGCGTTATCTCGGTACAACGTTGCAGGGCAGTGACAAGGGCAATTATCTTATCGTAGAAGTGGAAGGCACCAGCGAGGATGACCTGGATGAAAAGGCTTGTACGATGGATGAAATCTGCTCGGAAAATGGTGCCGGCGATGTGCTGGTAGCGGAGCACGATAAAATTTGGCAGGCACGCAAGGCCTTCGCTGAAGCAGTGCGTGCGGAAAGCCTGATTGTCTGCAAGGAGGACGTTGTCTGCCCGGTAGACCACGAGCCTGCGCTGCTTGCAGAAATCCTACGTCTGGCCGATAAATATCAGCTGGTAACACGCATTGCCAGCCACGCCGGTGACGGTAATATCCATCTGAATATCCTGAAGCAGGAGACAGAGGATTATGCGGACTGGGATGCCAGAGTCAAAGCCAACCAGCAGGAGCTGTACCGCTTTATTTATGCGCACGGCGGCCGCTTGAGCGGTGAGCATGGCATTGGCTATAAACGCAAACAGCTGATGGAAGAATTCACTAATCCAGATGAGCTGGAAATGATGCGTGCGATTAAAAAAGCCCTGGATCCCAATAATATCCTGAATCCGGGCAAAATTTTCAATATAGAGTAGCATATATTAAGTAAAAGGGCATTGCCGAGAGGTGATGCCTTTTTTGCTGCGTTGATTTTTATATATGACGCATAAACAATATTGATGTTTGGAGATATGTTCGCAAAGAATCGACAATTAACAAACAAAAATTCATAAAAGTGTTGATAAAGTTCGTGCGGCACACTATAATATAAGCAAACAGAGATTTACTAGGTGGTGATAGATATGAAAAAGTTTTTAAGTATTATCTGCTGTGCTTGTTTCCTTTATGCCGGATATAGTGCTGTGTTTGCTGATGAACCTGTTTATAAGGAATATACGGTGACTGTCGCTGAGGGCGAAACACTGTGGGAAATTGCCGGTCGTCATACAGAAGCGCGTGAGGATGTGCGTGAGGTTATTTTCCGCATTGAACAGGCGAACAAACTTAACTCTAAGCATATTTATCCCGGGCAGGTTTTGAAGGTGCCTCTGCGCGTTCATGATAACGGACTGATGGTAGCGGAAAGATAGATGAGAATATAATATATAATAAGCAAAATGATAAGGGCTGTTGTACCTGCGGGGTGGTGCAACAGCCTTGTTGTTTAAAATAGAATTTATTGGTAATACTATCTGGGTTATAATCTCTTGGAATTCAATTCGGTTATAAAGGAAAACAAGTCAAAATATAGTAATAAGCTAAATATTTTCATTCCTTTTCTACCGCAACAGAAAGCATACTTATATAGTCATCTCTTGTCTTAGCTGTCCAAAAATCTTTCAAGGTAGTAATTTTTATCGGGCTAATAATCTTTAAATGTTGCTTATGCAGATATTGGGTAATAATATCATAGATTTTTGTGGCTTGCGGTTGAAAAGCTCCTTGAAAAATATATGTTAAGTAATTTCCAGCAGGTAAGATAATCTTTTTTTTATTATTTGAATCAACATATGTTGGTGAGCAGTAGTAGCGTTTTTTCCTGCATTCACCATTAAGAAAATCATTTGCTGTAATTATCCAACTGACTTTGCAGGACTTAAAGTGATTTGATTTATATAGTGGTAGGTTGAAGTTTCCTAATATTTTTATTCTTGTTTTGATTGGTGCTTTTTTATCAACCAAAGGACTAAGTATTAGAATCTCTTGCTCTTGTTGGTGAATAGTTAGACTGCCGACGTTATATTTATTGATTGCTGCTAAATTTGTGCGAACTATTTCGATATCTGCTAATAAACATTTTAGTTTTTTTATAGTTAACTCATATTCTGTTGCTTTGTTCATTAGTATGTTATCTAAAGCTTCTGGACTTTTTTCATTTATGTAAGCCTTTATTTCGTCTACAGACATACCTAATTTGCGAAAATTTAATATTATTTCTAAAATAAGATATTCTTTGAAGTGGTAGTATCTGTAACCATTGCTGTCTATAAAATTAGGTTTTAGTAAATTGTGCTTATCATAGTAGAGAATAGTTTGTCGAGATACATTACCTAAGGCAGCGAGTTCACTTACAGAAAAGTAGTTTGTGTTACTCATTTTAATACTAAATCCCCTTGAAAAACATATTGAGTGTATAGCGCTATATAGTATATAATATCACATAAGCTAAAAAAATCAATCGAATATTGAAGCTTATAGGAGAGTGAGTGCAATGATTTCAAGTGGTTATAAGAGTTTAATATTGATGTTGGCTGTTGGCGCTATTACTAATGTTGCAAATGCAATGCCTACAGAAGATTTACCTGAATTTTCATTAGAGAAATTGGTAGTTAGTGCGACAAAGGTACCTACGACAATGTTTAATGCTAATGCGAACGTTAATGTAGTAGGTAGACAGGAAATAGAAAATAAGCATTTTAATAATATTGGTGAAGCAATTCGCAACTTGCCGGGTGTTAATGTTCAGAACATGGGTGGCAGTGGTGAAGCTTATGCAGATAACACTCTTTATATTAATGGTTCAAAAAATATTGTAGTTTTAATTGACGGTGTAAGAATAAATTTTAATGGAGGCGATGCTGAAAAATTTTCTAGCGCAGACTTCATTGATATGAATTTAGTAGAACGTATAGAGGTGCTTAAAGGTTCTGCTTCTACTTTATATGGTTCTGACGCGCAAGGTGGCGTTATTAATATTGTTACTAGAAAGCAGATTGGTAATGGGTATGGTAAACTTCACACAGATTACGGAAGCTTTAAGACAAGCCACGTAGGTTTGAGTGCTGGCGGTACTGAAAAAGGCTTGAACTGGTATATTGCTGCACAAAATAAAAAATCTGGTAGCTTCAAAGATGGTCAAGGAAGAAGGGTACCGGAAACTGTTGATGCCAAAACTTTTAATGTTAAGTTGGGCAAAACTTTTGATGAAAAAAATGACTTGAGCTTAATGTACACGCAGTATAAATCTGACTATTCCAGAATTAAACCTAAAAAAGGACAAGTTTATGAAAAAGCCACTCCGATTTATGGAACTAAGGATAACAATAATTTTGTTATGAGCTATAATCATAAGTTTTCTGAGAGTAGCAATAATATTTTAAGCTTCAGCAGGAATAGCAAGGATATAAATGACAATTATACCGCGAGAAAACCAGTACAATATGTACAAACTAACCTTAGTATTAATGATCAATTAACAAATAAAATAGGTGAACATCATACTTTGGTAGGTGGCTTTGAATATACAAAAGATAGTATTGATAGAGCTTCTCAGACTATTAAAAACAAGGATTTCCATAATACAGCTTTATATATACAAGATATTTGGGATTTTTCCAAACAATACAATTTAACATATGGTCTGCGCTATGACAGTCATTCCAAGTATGGCAACCATACTAGCGGTAGTGCGACTATCGGTTTTACTCCTGATGATAAGACAAATTTTTATGCGTCTTATAAGCAGTACTTTATTGCACCAACAGTAAACCAACTGTATTCTTCCGGTTCCGGCAATCCTGATTTGAAATACGAAACAGGCTATACTTATGAGCTTGGCATGAAGCATTACTTTGATAAGAATACCACTATTGATTTGAATGCCTATAGACGTAAATCCAGCGATGCTATCGGTTTGGTAAAGAAAAATGATGGCAGTGATGATAGTATCTATACTAACTATGATATTGAAAAAACAAAAGGTTTTAGCGTAAAGGTTAATAAGAGTATTAATGACTGTATTAATTTTGGTGCTGGCTATACTTATATTTATGTTGACCCGCAACCAAATAAGAACCCTAATAAAAACGGATATTTGCCACGAGGTGTATGGAATTTTAACATCGGCTATGACAATGACCGCTTGGCGGTAGATTTTGACGGACGTGGAGTTATTAACAGGGAAGGACGTAAAGCAGCTAAGGTGCATACGTCTACAAGCTTTTGGGTGTGGGATATAAGTGCTAATTATAAATGTAGCAATAGTATCAAATTGTTCGGCAAAATAGGAAATATTTTTAATACCAACTATACTGAAAGAGTATATGATTTGGATCCAGAGGCATGGTATGCTTCACCAGGAAGAAATTATATGGTTGGCATGGAATATACTTTCTGATTAAAGGTGTTAGATAATGGGACAACAGCTTTTGCGAAGATTTAAAGGCTATGGTTGTAGCATGATAGGGGCTTGCCGCGTTGTGGCGTATGCGGAAGATGTGGTAGTAATCTTAAACAGCCCACTGGGATGTGCACATATTTTGCGTGACAGGGAGCTGGAACGCAACTATCAGGCTACCAACGCTATGCGTGGAATGTTTAACAGCATTGGTCGAAGGATTGTATATACAAATTTGACTAATGATGACTGCATATACGGATCCGGAAAAAAGCTGGCTGCTGCAATAGGTATGGTTGCGGAATTATATAACCCTGCCTATATCTTGGTGGTTAATTCGTGTATGGTAGGGATTATCGGTGATGATATTGAAGCAGTAGCTGCGGAAGCAGAAGTTACCTATAAAGTGCCAGTCATTTCGATTAATAGTTTTGGCTTTATGAATGGCGCTTACTCTAATGGCTTTAAGCTTGCTGTCAGCATAATGCTCAATCGATTTTGTATACTTCAAGAAAAGCGGGACGATACAATAGTTATAATAGCTCCATTTGAAGGAAAACACTCTGCGGCATTCCGCACCATAGAGCAATATCTTTACTTCTTAGGTCTGAAGAAAGTTATATTATTCCCGGGAGCTGCTAGTTTGGAAGAAATAAAGCTATTGTGTACCTGCCGCTATGGTGTCATTATCGATCATAATAACATGTTGGTAGCGGATTATGAGTCAGCGGCGAATTTACTTAACGAAAAACTTGGAATCCAGATACTAGATTATGCTGATCCGGCAGGTTTTAAGGAAACATTGACTTGGCTGGAAAGAATACATATTGCTCTGCAATCGCCAGAATACAGTTACAAGATGCTTTGCGAACAGTTAAAACAGCAATATAGTCAATTCATAAATGATTTTTTAGCTATAGCTGGTAAAGGGAATAAGGTTAGCATAGTTATCAGAGATGCTAAGGTTATACTCAACTTTACATGGCTGAATGAGCTGTTGGATGATTTGCAGCTGGAAGTAGAAGGCATTTATATGGATCAGGATAATTCAATGGCGAACGGAAATGTCCTAGATACTTTGCTGCATGATGTACCAAGGCTTTCAAACATAGACCGCTTTTATCTTACCATAGAAGAAATCAGCTTAAGGTTAGATGGCAAAAATGTGCTTTCTGTGAGAGTACCACGAGACTTATTACCATTTGCCGTGTCGTTACCATACATGAATATGGGCTTTGGGTTAGAAGGCCTGCAAATGGTAATAGAAGATATCAAAAGAATGATAGTACAGAAAAAGCATAGAGGCTATTATGAATAAACGCTTATATGAATTAAAAAAAGAAACAAATTATTGTGCAGGTGTGGGAGAAATTGCCTGCTTGCTTGAGCATATTGGGGAAGCCGTTGTGTTGGTTAATGGACCGCGATTTTGCTACTTGCAAATGAAACGAATACTTCAGCAAATGCTACCATTTAGTATTGAAGACAGGCTATATTGTAGTGATGTTGACGAAAACGCCATTGTTTTTGGTACAGAAGGCAAAGTAAAAAAGGTCTTGAGGCAGATTAAAACACAAAAGCAAGCAATAACATGTATAGGTGTTGTCAATTCTTGTGCTGTTAGTTTAATAGGTGATGACATTTTAGGCATTGTAGCAGAAGAAATTCCTGATGTGTGTTGCTTAAGTATGGAAAGCGGTGCTATGACTGGCGATTTCTGGGATGGTTATAACTATGCATTTAAGATGGTAGAGCAGGCAGGCCTAAAAGTAACATTTGGCTGTTTGCGTGGGTATAGTTTGTGCTATTATAATGCTTATTATGATATGCAGGAAATTCGTCGTTTACTTCGTCAAGGGTTGAATTTGCAGTATCAGGATTTTCCTGTAATAGCATCAGAATTATCCCAAGGGAATGAAGGAATACTTGCATCAGGTATACCATATGGTTATGTTGGCACTTGGCAATGGCTAGAAAAGATAGCAAAACAACGCAATCTTTCTACGGATAGACTAAAAGTATTGAAAAAAGAGTCTGAGGCTACTTATAAGATGTTTACTGCTGATGAACTTAGCTTGCAAAGGGAGTGGGGTGGCATTTATTTCCCGATTATAGTAGTTGCGGCGCCAGAGTCAGTTGCATATGCTTTGGCAAAAAGTCTGACAATGGAATTAGCAGGATTTGATAAAATGTACTTAATTATTCACGGAAATATGAAGCAGAAAAATGCTGATGGTCCATATAAGATTGTTCGGGATATGGATGATGTGCTACAAGAAAATAGCGGTACAGTAATTCTTATTATAGGTAGTAGCATTGAAAGTGAGCAGTATATACGCCGAGCAGGACGCAGAGCATATTTTATTGCAATATCCCAGCCAGTTTATGATGACATCAGTTGTATGCCGCTTGCAGGAATAACAGGTTACTATAATTTAAAAAAACTGCTTTGGCAGCAGTATATACAAATGCGATATGATAAAATAATTGAGGCAGAAAGATGAAGCGACTAATTTGTGTAATAATGCTTATAGCCTTAGCCCTTTTGGCGATGGCTTGCGGGAAAGGGCTGAAAACACATGATGAAGAAGCCTTATATACAGTTCAAGATGCTACAGGCGTTAATATAAGATTTAGAGAGAAACCGCATCGGATATTACCATTAGGTGTTGGTGTGCCTGATATAGTAATGGATCTTACTGGACCAGAACGTATATTGGCTTTGCCAAAGTATTTTTCTGATGCGCAAGTGTCGTTTATTGCAGATAAAGCAAAAAAAGTGCCGATAAAAACAGAACGTATTATTCCTGTTGAACAAATAATGAAGCTTAAGCCAGATTTGGTTTTGGTGCCATATAATGCCGACAGGACGAAGATTGAAACGATGCGCTCTATGGGAATAAAGGTTTTCGTTGTTAAAGCACCGCATAATATGCAAGAAATAGAGCAATGTATATTAGATGTAAGTGAAGCAGTAGGTGAAGCTGAAAAGGGAAAGTCTATTGTGCAGAACATGAAGAGTATCTTTGAGCTGATAAAAAAGACTAATTCATCTATTCCAGTGACTGAACGGAAAAAAATACTTGCTGTATCTGTAGAAGGTGCATTTGGCGTAAAAGGTGGATTGTTCGATGATTTATGCCATTATGCATATATAGAAAATGCGGCTGGAAATATTGAACTGCCAACTGGTGCACGTATTGGAAAGGAAGGTATAGTAAAATTGCAGCCGGACGTTATTCTTTTACCGACTGCTACCAGAATGATGGCAGATAGCAAACGTAAAACTGCTATAGATGAAATCCTCCATGATCCGTCATATATGACTTTAAAGGCTGTACAAAATAAGCAGATTATTGCTTTGCCAGATAAATATTATCGTTACTGTGTGTCACATTATGCTGCAGAAGCTGCATATGTTTTAGCAAGTTCAGTATATCCACAATATTACGAGCAACTACAAATGCCGGGATTATTAGCTGGTATTGAAGAATGAAGGATTGACTATACAGCATAGCATATTTTGTTCGTAGTAATTTCACAGAATACTTGCAAGGCTTTTTATAACGTTTGTCGAATATCATAAATGTTAGAGGAGGGATGCACTATGCAAAGTAAGAAATGGATTGCGGCAGCACTTGTGTGCGGTTTTGTTTTAGGTAATAGTATGCCTGCAGCGCAGGCCGGTATTTTTGATAAGATTCTCAAGGGTGGCGCTATCGGCTATGCTGTAGATGCTACCGCTCCGGCGCTGAATAATGCAATTAACTCTGTAACGGCCAAGTACGGTGTAAGCTCGACGGATGCTACGAAAGTAGTACCGGTTATTTCTGTCGGTGATGGCAGTCGTGCCGGTGCGGCGCAGGTTTCCGGCCCGCAGTCTAAGGTTGATCAGGTGAAGGCGGCGCTGATGATTGAGCAGACGCTGTTAGGAGTACGCTGCAAGGTGCTGATTCCGGTAGACAATGTGTCCTATCAAAATGTTAACCGTGTACAGGGCGTGGGCGTGAGCGCTTCGCTGGACGTAAAGATTTAAAAGAAGAGTGAAAATGGCATAAAAAGTTGCTGGGACATAACTCAGCCTTAAATAGAAAAACCGGTGGAAACTTACCTAACGGTAAACTTCCACCGGTTTTTTAGTACATAAAGCACATAACAAGCTTTTTTGTCCGTATTAAATAATCGGCGACACGTTCAATGCCATGGGACCATGTTTACCGCGTGAAAGATGATAGGAAACACGCTGGCCCTCCTGAAGACAGCGATAGCCGTCGGAACGGATGGCTGAAAAATGAACGAAAACCTCCTGACCGTTGCGTGCTTCTATAAATCCATAGCCTTTGTTATTATTAAACCATTTTACTGTACCAATACTGAGCATAAATTAGCACCTTCTTTGATAAATATTATACTAACAGCTGTTGTAATGGATTATAACATACAATCTTGCAGAAAACAAGAAAAATTCAGAAAATTAAAACGAAATAATTAGAGTAAGAAAAAATCTTACTCTAAGATGCTCCATTTGTCGAAAATATGCAGCTTGTTGCTGTAAAGCTGTATCCAGCGGCCGACGAGGATGGCTGCGGCAATCGTGCCTACGCCTACGCCGCGCATAGCACCGAAGTGCATAAAGGAAATTGCCAGGCTGATAGCAACGAGTGTGCAGTCAAAGCAGTTTTTGATGATGCTGAATTTAATTTTGCTGACGAAGGCGATAACTAGGACGATGCCCTCACCGGCGGCAACAAAAATTTTGGCGCGGATGCAGAGAAAAACGCCGAAGGCAAGGATGATGGTGCTAAGGATGCAGTCAAACCATTGCCAAAACAAGGTATCCGGTGCTACCCAGCTCAACAGGTTCATCGAAAAATCTATGCAGTAGCCGAAGGCGAGCAGTGTTACCAGCTGGCCCAACAGCTCACGCCAGTAAATTTGCCGCAGCAGAATGGGCTGGGCAATAATAAAAAGCAGATTCAGGACAATAGTTATTTCACCGATGCTCCAGGGTGTAAACATACTCAGAACCCATGGTACACTGGAAATGGGTGAGGTGCCTAAATCAGCTTTACAGGAAAGAGCGATGCCGATGGTCATGGTAAAGATGCCGACGAGAAACATACAGCAGCGCTGCGGAAAATATTGCTTGTGCAAGCTAAGAACCCCTTTGAAAAAATAAAAGACGCCTATGTACGGTAGTCATTACTGTACAAGAACGTTATATATATTATACCATTTTTGTATGAAATACACAATACGGCTTGTCGGCAGGCGTAAAGCCTTTGCTTTTCAGCGGTTGATGTAGTACAATAATATATTGAAGAAATATATCCATAAAGGAGGATACTCTGTGATTCGTAAAACATCAGCCATGGTTGAGGCCGGTATTTTGGCTGCCGTTGCTATCGTTATGGCTTTGATAAGTATGTATGTGCCTGTGCTGGGTGCTTTTGTTAATTTCGTCTGGCCCTTACCGATAGTTATCTGCGGCTGCCGTCACGGATTGAAATGGAGCATTATGACGCTGCTGGTTGCTACCGTGATTATCGCGATGATTATAAGTCCGATTAATGCCTTTTTCCTGGCAGCGATTTTCGGCCTTTTGGGCTTGATTTTGGGCGAGTGCATGCGACGTCATCTGCCACCGATGAAAATGATGCTTTACGGCAGTGTCGGCGCAGTTATTGCGCTTATTCTGAATATCGTGCTGAGCTTCTGGGTACTGGGTATTGACCCGATTGAGATGATGTTCAGCTCCTTCCACCAAAGCCTGGAGCAGCTGACGGTTTATTATCGTGAGCACGGCATGAGCGAGGCCGATATCAAAAAGACTGTCGACGGTTATGCTGAAATGCTGCGCATGATGCGCATTATCATGCCGGGTGCATTCATGATGTGTGCGCCGCTGATGGCCTTTGTGAACTATATGGCTGCCAAAAAGATTCTTACGAAGCTGGGTGAAAGCTTTGAAGCCTTTCCTCCGTTTACGATGCTGCAGGTTCCCGGCTGGATTTTGTGGCCTTATGCTGCGTCTTTGTTTGCGGTAACCTATTATTATCAGCATGATCAGGCAAGCTGGATGTATACGCTGTCTGTCAACGTGCAGACGGTCTGCAGCTTTGTGCTGGTTTTGCAGGGCATCGTGCTGCTGTACTGGTTTGTAGAAACAAAGCACAAGCCGCGTTGGTGGGCCAATATCGGTATAGCGCTGCTCTTTATAGTGCCTATCTTTACTCAGATTATGGTTTATGTAGGTGCCTTTGATATTGTTATGGACTTCAGGAAAATCCGTCCTGCAAGCAGATTCAGAAAACAAAGGTAAAGTTCGGCAGCTGTGCCGGATTTGAGGTGAAAATAATGTTCAGTAGGTTTAACCGGAATATGAATTCCAAAGCGGATACTAATATTTATTTGCTGATAATTGTGCTGCTGGCAATATTAGTCTGCTATCTGCAGCCAAAGCTGATTTTTCCTGCACTGATTCTTTTTGGCGTTATCTATTATTTCAGCCGCCAGAATCTTATTAACAGGGAAATCTTCTTCAGCAGTTATCTGGATAATATTATACGCAATATTGAACGTACCAACCATTTTGCGGTGCGCAAGCTGGATGTAGGCATTGCAGTTTTTTCCAAAGATGGCAAGCTGCAATGGAAAAATGAATTATTTGCCGCCTGGACAGGCAAAAGTAATCTGGAGGGCAAAAAGCCGGAGGAAATTCTGCCGTTGGCACAGAATGCTTTTGAGCTGATGAGCGTGCGTGACGGAGAGCAGGTTATTCAGATTGAGGATCACTATTATCGTATGCGCTATTACAGTGTAGAAACGCAGGAGCGTCACAGCAAAAAGGAAAATACCTCTAGCGGCCTGATGCTGTATCTGACGGATATCACGGATTATGAGCTTTTGCGCCAGAAATACAGCAATGATAAGCTGTGCCTGGCCTATGTGCGCTTTGATAACTACGAAGAGGTTATGCGCGGGCTGAGTGAAACCAATATGGCCAATTTGAATGGCGAAATCAACGAGCTGCTGACCAAGTGGGCTGCCTCCAAGCAGGGCTTTATCTGCCGTATGAACAAGGAAAGCAGTCTGATGGGCTTTTCCATGTCTGCCGTAATGGATATGATGGAAGATAAGTTCATGATTCTCGATAAGGTGCGCGAAATCCGCAGCGGCAATAAAATACCGCCGACTGTAAGTATAGGCGTAGCCTGTGACGGCGTTACGCTGGAGGAGCTTATCGGCAATGCCAATAAGAGCCTGTATCTGGCATTAGGACGCGGCGGCGACCAGGCTGTTGTTATGAAGGATAAGAATACACAGTTCTTTGGCGGCACGAGCAGTGTCGGTGCCAAAAGTACGCGTGTACGTGCCCGTATCGTGGCGCAGACGATTCATGAGCAGATGCTCCAGGCCGACCGTATCTTTGTTATGGGACACGTCAATGAGGATTACGATGCCATAGGCGCTACCATTGGTATGACTAAGCTGGGCTTATCGCTGGGCAAGGAAACCTATATTGTCAGCAGCGAGCATAATGCCTATTATAAGCGTATTACCGAGGTGCTGGATAATGAGAACATCATTCTTTCGGCTAACGAAACTAAGTATATAGATATTATGCTGAGCGGTGCGGATGCTTTACCGCTGGTTACCAATAAGAGTCTTTTGGTTATCGTCGATCATCACCGCGAGGTGCTTTCTGCCAGCAAGGCTGTACTGCAGGCTTGCCGAAACCGCATTATCATCGACCATCACCGTCGTGCCGAGGATATTATCGGTGATACAACGCTGCTTTATCTGGAGCCTTCCAGCTCGTCTACCAGTGAGCTGGTAACGGAGCTGATTGGTTATTTTGATGACAGACTGGATATTACTCCGGCGGAGGCAACTGCCTTGTATGCAGGCATTGTCCTGGATACGAAAAACTTTAATGTGCAGACAGGCGAACGTACCTTTGAGGCTGCCGCTCTGCTGCGCCGCTGCGGTGCTAACCCGAATCTGATACGCCAGCTGTTTAAGGATGATTTGAGCTTTGTACAGCAAAAGGCCAAGCTGATAGCCGGAGCTAAAATGCCGATACCGGGCTTATCTGTTGCAGTTATGCGTAATGCCGATAATGATACTATGTCTTCCGTGCTTGCCGCGCAGACAGCGGATACTCTGATTACCATTGAGAGTGTAGCTGTAGGAATGGCAATTGTTGAATATAAAGATGGTTCCCTGAGCATAAGTGCCCGCAGTGACGGCAGCGTCAATGTGCAGGTAATTATGGAAGAGCTGGGTGGCGGCGGTCATCAGACGGTGGCCGGTGTGCAGCTGGCAAATAAACGTGCCAGGGATGTAGAAGCGCAGATTATTGCGCTGACTAAAAAACAGTTAGAGGAGTGTCGAACAGATGAAAGTAATTCTTTTACAAGATGTTAAAAGCTTAGGCAAGAAAGGTGAAATCGTAGAAACCGCCGAAGGTTATGGCCGCAACTACCTACTGCCGCGTAAATTGGCTAAGGAAGCTACCGCAGCTAACCTCAACCAGGCTAAACAGGACCAGGCAACCGCTAAGCATCGTGCAGCTCAGGCTAAGGATGAGGCTGTTGTTTTGGGCGCACAGGTAGAAAAGGTTGTAGTAACCATGAAGGTACGCGTGGGTGAAAACGGTAAAATGTTTGGCTCCGTAACCTCCAAGGATGTTGCCGAAGCTTTGATTAAGCAAACCGGTCTGAACATTGACCGTCGTAAAATCGAGCTGAAATCCGCAGTTAAGGGCTTAGGCGAATACACCGCCGTTGCTAAGCTGCATACCGACGTAACCGCTACCTTCAAGGTTATGGTAGTTGCCGAATAATTTCAGAGCGAAGCTGATGCATGTGGCAGTCGCCGGTGGCGGCTGCCGCTTTTTCTTGTGAGCCCTGTTACCTTCCACTCTTGACGGCCGCAAGGGTATGATGCTGCCATGTCTAGCGGTAGCTGGGAAAAATTAACTTTTCCTAAGTACTTTATATCACAGGTACTTCCTTTTTTGATTATTTAGGTGTAAAATATTTGCTGTTACGCAATTGTTTTTGAATACTTGCGGAATATATGAGAATACAGGTCAAAAGATGATTTTGACCGACGAGAGATTTAAAAAACTAAGCTAATCTGCAATGAGAATTATGAGAGAATGAGAGGGATGCAGATGGAAGTAGCAGGCTTTTTGGCCTTAGGTATTTTAGTTGGCTTATTGGGGGCGCTTTTAGGCATTGGCGGCGGTATGGTGATTGTACCGCTTCTGGTGTTTGCTTGGGATTATGAACCGCAGCTGGCCATCGGCACTTCGGTGCTGGTGGTATTGATGAATGCTGTTTCGGGGACCTGGGGGTATGTCAGGCAGAAGAAGGTTTGCGTAGATGCGGCCTTGAAATTTGCCGTGGCTACCGTTCCAGGTGCATTTTTAGGCAGCTATGCCGCAGAATATCTGCAGGACAGGCTTTTTTATCTGGTGTTTGGCGCTTTTTTTGTGCTGGCAGCGATAAATATGTATCGTAAGGCCAATAAGGAGGCGGCGGGTAAGACGGCCGGCGAGGTGCCGGAAGTCTATAACTGGAAGCTGGGCGTTCTTTGCAGCGTCGGTGTGGGCTTTTTAGCCAGCATTTTGGGCATAGGCGGCGGTATTGTCCACGTTCCCTTTATGGTTTATGTACTGAATTTCCCGGTGCACGTGGCCATTGCTACTTCTACCTGCATTTTGGCAGTTTCCTCGCTTGCAGGCTTAGTTTCGCATGCTATGCTGGGGCATATTGTGTGGACCAGCGGCTTGGCGATTGGTGCGGGTGCCTTTGTCGGTGCTCAGGGCGGTGTAGCCTTGGCGCAAAGGCTGCAGTCCGGCATTTTGATGAAGCTGGCGAGCGTCCTGGTGCTGATTACCGGCATTAAATTTTTGATGAATGCTCTATAAAGTGCAGTATGTTTATAATTAAATATGGTGCAGTAATAAGAGTTCAGTTTTGCATAATAATGTGAGGTCAGATGCAAAAGTAATGACATCCGGAAGTTGAAAAATGCTATTGCCGTTGTTATGAAGAAGGCAGATATGTAAATGCAGTATTGAGCTTGCTGAAGATACGCAAAAGCAGTCGCAATCATCGTTGATGATAAAGCGACTGCTTTTTTTGCTGTCTGCTGCAACGCTTCAGGTGCTGCTTAGCATGATGTTTGTGTAAGCTGTGAAGAATACCGATATTAAAACTGAGCATAGTAAATTGACGAGAAATGAATATACTGATAAGCTCAGATGTAGGTATAATACTACACATAACCTATTGTTTGCATATATATTGGAGGTATTCACAATGAACGAACGTTATAAATTAAATGCACAGCTGGCACAGATGTTAAAGGGCGGCGTAATTATGGATGTTACGACACCGGAGCAGGCGCGTATTGCGGAGGCAGCAGGTGCCTGTGCTGTTATGGCGCTGGAAAAGATTCCTGCTGATATCCGTGCAGCAGGCGGCGTAGCACGCATGAGCGACCCGAAGCTGATTAAGGAAATTCAAAACGCTGTTTCTATTCCTGTTATGGCAAAGGTGCGCATCGGTCATTTTGTAGAAGCGCAGATTCTGGAGGCTCTGGAGATTGACTATATCGACGAGAGCGAGGTGCTTTCTCCGGCTGATGATGTTTACCATATCGATAAAACGAAGTTTAACGTACCGTTTGTCTGCGGTGCCAAGGATTTGGGCGAAGCATTGCGCCGTATTAACGAGGGTGCATCCATGATCCGTACCAAGGGTGAGCCCGGTACCGGTGACGTTGTACAGGCAGTACGTCATATGCGCAAAATGAATCAGCAAATTGCGCAAATTGCCGCTATGGAAGAAAACGAGCTGTTCAATGCTGCCAAGGAGCTGCAGGTGCCGTATGATTTAGTGGTTTATGTACACGAGCATAAACGTCTGCCGGTAGTAAATTTTGCGGCAGGCGGTGTAGCAACTCCGGCTGATGCAGCGCTGATGATGCAGCTGGGTGCCGAGGGTGTATTCTTAGGCTCCGGTATTTTTAAATCCGGTGACCCGGCAAAGCGTGCGCAGGCTATTGTTAAAGCAGTAACCAACTTCAACGATGCTAAGATGCTGGCAGAGCTGTCCGAGGATTTGGGCGAAGCTATGGTAGGCATCAACGAGCAGGAAATTCAGCTGCTGATGGCGGAGCGTGGTAAATAATGAGAATCGGCGTTTTAGCACTGCAGGGTGCATTTATTGAGCATGTGCAGGCGCTGCGGCAGCTTGGTGCGGAAGCTGTGGAGCTGCGTCAGCTGCCGGATTTGGAGCAGCCCCTGGACGGCATCGTCCTGCCGGGCGGCGAAAGTACAGTGCAGGGTAAGCTGCTGCATGAGCTTGGTATGTTTGCACCGTTGCAGAAAAAAATAGCGCAGGGCTTGCCGGTGCTGGCAACCTGCGCGGGAATGATTTTGTTGGCGGAAAAGCTGACGAACGACAGCAAGGTGCATCTGGCTACTATGCCTATTACCGTGAAGCGTAATGCCTACGGCAGACAGCTGGGCAGCTTTTATACCGAGGCTGAATTCGGCAAGCTGGGCAAGGTGCCGATGACCTTCATCCGTGCGCCGTATATTGATAGCGTGGGTACAGGCGCAGAGGTACTTGCTACCATAGATGAGCACATTGTGGCGGCACAGTACGGTAAGCAGCTGGCTCTGGCCTTCCACCCTGAGCTGGATGCAGCTAAAAGCACGGCTATCCACGAATATTTTGTCAGTCTGTGTACTGAAAAATAATTACAGCTTCAGATAAGGCTTCAGCACGGCAAACAGGGTATTTAAGGCCGGATACAGTTTATCATCCGATAGACCGGTGTAATTCATCAGCAGGGTGTGCGAGCTGTCACCGACCTTTTCATGATAATAGTCCGAAAGAAATTTAATCTGAATGCCCTTGGCGGCTGCAGCCTGCACAAGCTGGGAATCCTTGGCGTCGGTAGCAAGATGCAGCAGAAAATGCAGACCGCTGTCCTCGCCTTCTACTGCAAGTGCGGGAGCAACAGCGGACTGCGTCAGATACTGCAGCAGGCGGTCGCGTTTGCTGCGGTAGTAGGTGCGCATGCGGTTGATGTGGCGTTCAAAGTAACCGTCCTCGATAAATTTAGCGAGCGTAAACTGCTCAAAATTAGATACAGTACAGGAATAAAAGCCCAGTTTGTCATAAAACAGCGATGCCAGGTGCGGTGGCAGCAGCATGTAGCTGATACGGAAGGTTGGTGCCAGTGTTTTGGAAAAGGTGTTGATATAGATAACCTTTTCCTCGGTATCAATGCTCTGCAATGGCGGAATAGGCTTGCCGAACAGGCGGAATTCGCAGTCGTAATCATCTTCGATGATATAACGACTGCTTTTTTTTGCTGCCCAGCGCAGCAATTCGTAGCGACGGCTGACGGGCATAACAATGCCGGTAGGGAATTGGTGCGAAGGGCTGATGTGCAGAATATCGGCACCGCTGTTTTCCAGAACGTCGGCGCGGATGCCCTGTGCGTCCATGGGCAGATAACGGCAGAAAACATCGTTGGCCTGATAGGCGGCAGCAAGCTGCGGATAGCCGGGATTTTCCAGCGCATAGACGTGGCTGCGTCCCAAAAGCTGCACGATGAGGTTGTACAGCGTCTGCGTGCCTGCGCCGATGATAATCTGCTCGGGCGCAACGTTCAGGCCGCGGAACTGGTAAAGATGGCGGGCGAGCGCCTGACGCAGCGGTAAAACGCCGCCGGCACTGGTATCGCTGATGAGGGCGTGCTCGTCCGCTGTAGTGAGCGTGTTGCGCAAAAGGCGCGCCCAGATGTTATAGGGAAAGGTGTCCGGCGGAACGCTGCTTTTGGCGAAGCTGACGCCTGGTGCCTTTGTCTGTGTCTTAAGTGCAGGTGCTGCCTCGCGCTCTGATTTTATTGGCAGAGGCTGCTGCTCAATGCGCGCTACATAGTAACCGCGCTTGGGCTGCGAATAGATGTAACCTTCGACAACGAGCTGGGCGTAGGCATTTTCCACGGTGATGAGGCTGATGCCTAAATTTTTGGCCAGCATGCGCTTGGAGGGCAGTTTTTCTTCGGCATGGAGGACACCGTTGGTGATATCATTTTTGATGCATTTGTAAAGGTGGGTGTACATGCTCTCACCCTGTAAATTGGCAAAGCTGTAGGTTAGCATAGCTTGTAATCCTTTCTTAAGTAGCAAGCTCAGGTATAAGTTTTGACTATATCGAAAATCTGCATAATAGAATAATTGATAAGTTCAGATGCAAATATGATACTATGTATTGGCTTAAAAGTAAAGCAGGCAGAAAAATAGTGCCAAATAAGGCAAAAAAACAGCCTATCCTACCCGAAAAACGCCTTTGGGGTAGGGGCAAATTACCGGGATTACCTTATAATAGAATTACACAAAATACAATAGTTGCAGGAAGCGAGGTGTAACCATGAAAAATTTAAAGAAACTGACACTCTTACATTCCAATGACCTGCATGGTGATTTCTTAGCTGAGAGAATTGATAATAAGCTTGTTGGTGGTGTATCCATGCTTTCCGGCTATATCAATAAGGTTCGCGCAGAAGAAGAGAATGTTATCTACTGCATTGCCGGGGATATGTTCCGTGGCTCCGTAATTGATGCGGAATACAAGGGCGTATCGACCATTGAGATTATGAATCTGCTGGGACCGGACGTTGTGACCATTGGTAACCATGAGGTAGATTACGGTCTGTCGCATCTGCTGTTTATCGAAAAATGCGCTAACTTCCCGATTATCAATGCGAACTTTCACATCCGCACGAATAATAAGCGTCTTTTCCAGCCGTTTTATATCGCGCATATCGATGGCATGAAGATTCTTTTCATCGGCATAATTACCGAGGACGTACTGGCGCAGACGAAGATGGATAAGGTAATCGGTTCCTTTGTAGATATCTGCGAGGCGGCAGAGGAAATCGGTCGTATTTGTAATACCTACAATCCAATCGATATCGATTTTACGATTATTCTTACGCATATCGGCTTCGAAGAGGATAAAAAACTAGCGGCAATGCTTGATCCAGATTGGGGCGTTGATGTTATTATCGGCGGTCATTCGCATACCTTTTTGGAGCATCCTGTAAAGGTTAATGATATTCTTATTGTACAGGCCGGAACAGGCACGGACCAGATCGGTCGTTTTGATATCATGGTAGATACCGACCTGAATGCGGTGGATACCTATACCTGGTCGACTGTGCCTATCGATGAAACCCATTGCCCGCGTGATGAGAGCCTGGAAAACTTCATTATGCACTACAAGGATTTGACAGATAAAAAGTACGGCAGACTGGTTACCCGCTTTGCCCGCAAGCTGGAGCATCCGTCCCGAATTCAGGAAACTCCTCTTGGCAGTTTAGTAGCGGATGCGCTGCAGGAGAGCTTGGGCATAGATGTTATGCTGATGGGCTCCGGTGCTATCCGCAGCTATAATTTGGGACCGGTAGTGCTGTACAGCGATTTTACCGAATGCTTCCCCTATGATGAAGCTGTATATATGCTGCCGGTTACCGGCGAGCAGCTGACGCGTATGATTAAGCGCTTCCTGCGCGAGGAAGCGTTTAGCGGCGAGCATACGGAATTTTACCAACTGTCGCAGGGAATGCACGTGGTTTGGAGCCGCAGTGGCCAGTGCTTCAAGGAGCTGACGTTGGATGGCAAGCCCTTGGGAGCACAGCAGATTTACAAGATTGGTCTGTGCAAATATCACTACAGCAGCCTGAAGCCGTTTTTGGATATTACGCTGGAGGAGGCCGAAGCCAACGGCAGAGTACGCGTACTGGCGACTTCGTATCGCGATGTTATTGAGGAATACTTTATGACGCATCAGCATCTCAAACGTGAGCTTGAGGGACGTCTGATTATTGAGGAATAAAGGTAATATAATAAGCATAAAAAAGTATCGTCTCGGCAAAAATGCCGGGACGATACTTTTTAGGGGTATGTAGGAAGAATATGATATGTAAGATGCTAATAAGGCATCTGCAAGCTTAATTATTTACCTCAGATATTAAGCATGATAGTGGCAAACAGTTTGCATCTGCTGAAGAGAGTATCTACAACAGCAAATTCTTCTGCCGTATGGTTGCGTGCGCCCTGTACGCCGAGAGAGCAGATTGTAGGAACGCCTGCAGCCGTAGCATAGGCACTGTCGCTGCCGCCGCCGACTGCTTTGGCTGTAGGTTTTGGTAAATTGCATTCTGCTGCTGCTTCCTGTACTAATTTAAGTAAAGCTGCTGTGCCGGGAACCTCATCCATGGACTGGAATTCCGTAACAGTCTTGAGAACAGTTTTGGTATCGGGAACGTATTGCTTAGCCGCAATAGCCTGCAATTTGGGTAATACTTCTTCCAGTAAAGCATAGTCGGTATAGCGTGTGTCGCAGGTTAATTTTGCGTAGTCCGGTACGGCGTTGCTGACTGTACCGCCTTCGAATAAACCTACGTTAAAGTTAATACCCTTGTCGAAATCGGTTAAGGCTTCGATATCAAGGCCCTTATGCATTAATTCAATGATGGCGCTGCGGCCGTTTTGCGGATCATTGCCTACGTGTGCGCCGCGACCATAGGCTTCCATGGTAAATTCATATCTGCCCTTGCGTCTGGTGACAACACCCTGATCCAAGAAACCGGTTTCAAAGTTAAATGCTGCCAACGCACCCTTGCTTTCCGCCAAAATTGTTTCGGAAGCATTGCTTAAATAATGAGCTACTTCTTCGTCGCCTGCGAGGATTACTTTAATACCATGCTTGGTATAATTATTTGCCAAAAGCACTTTTAAAGCTGTCAGCATGATAACAATGCCGCCCTTCATATCAAGGCAGCCGGGGCCGTAGGCTTTTCCGTCAACAATTTTAAACGGACGCTCTGCTGCGGTGCCGTCCTTGAATACGGTGTCCATGTGACCTAATAAAACGATAAAATCTTTACTGGTATCGCCAATTTTGCCGACAAGTGTGTTGCCTGCTTTTTCAAATTCTACCTGAGTTGTAGTAAAGCCAAGTGTTTTTAAAATGGCTTCGATTTTTTGTGCGATGAAGTCAACGCCTGCTTTGTTGCCGGAACCGCAATCAACGTTAACTAATTCCTGCCAAAGCTGCAGCATGTTTTCCTTTTCATCGTCTATCTGCTGCCAAATTTTGTTTTTGTCTAATAATATATCTGACATTGTTTTTGCCCCCTCAAAATAATAAAAGACTAATAAAGGCTAAGACCTTTATTAAAGAATACATCTTTTCGCCTAGTGTGTCAATAGGAGATATATGTGTATGTAATTTAAAAATAAAAAGGCTGAGGTTACAGTTTGGTGCTGAACCTCAGTCTTTGAAGGAGTGTTTATAATTTTATTTTATATATTTTGCGTGGGCGTCCTTTTGTTTCAGACATTTCCGAGCGGATTTCTTCGGCATAACCATGCTCCGTAAGGCAGGTGAGAATGCGACGGGCGCTGCGGGGCAGGATCTGCAGTATTGTGGCAAGCTCCTGCGCATTAAGCTCATCGCGTCCGTAAATTTTCAACGCATGGCAAATTTTGCTTAAGGTGGCTTGGCTGAGAGATGTCTTTTTGCTTACTGCTTCCAGCTGTACGGAGGCATACTGATAATCTATCTGTTGTGCGCTTCCTAAAGGACCGCTGATTGTTTTGTCGTCAAGTACGACATACCAGCTGCCTTTCTGGTCGGCGCAAGCATGCTTTAAAGCAATAACGGCATTATATTCTGCTTCGCGGGCACTGTTGCCTATGCCGATACCGCAGGCACGCAGGCTTTTGTTTAAATCGCGCAGAATCGGCAGTTCGGGCAGGCTGGTGAAGCTGTTGGTGAGCTGCTCTAAGCTGCCGCGCGTGGTGAAAATATAAAAATTACCTTCGTTGGCTGGCTTTAATGAGCCGCTGATGTTTTTGGTGTAGCTGATGAGCTTTTGTGAAATAGCAATTTCTCTGCTGTATAAGTCATCTACGGAATAAAAATTATCTTTATCTCCCAGCAGATTAAAGCTGAATACTTGCACGGCAATTTGGCCTTCCCGGAGTTTTTTTATACGGAATTGCGTTAAAATTACGTTTAAAATATTGCGTACGGTAACACGCACCGGCATAATACAGAAAGCAGGGATACCGTGCTGCTCCAATAAGTTTTTGACAAAGTAGCTTCTGGTGACAGCAGCTTTAGTGATGCCCTTTTTAAAGAGTTCAAGATGAAAAGCAGCATATCCGTTGAGCGATAAGGCACCATGTTCATCGGATAAATGATTAATAACGTTATAGTTTATCTTCATATCCTCCAGAGCACGGGTAATGTCATAATAGGGGATTGTATCTATACTTAATTCATCTATTTTAAAGCCTTGGTAAATAGCAGTGCAGAGTGTTTTATAAAAGCTGGCACCACGGTAAGGAATGTAGTAGACGGGCTTTTGTGCTTTGCCCCAGTTTTTTATATGCAAATAATTTATCTGGTCAAAGACGAGCCAGGAGTCAAACTCCTGTTGGTGGTTATCGATAATATTCAGTGTATGTGTTCCGTCGGGATCAATGAATGCAGTAATTTCGTAGTCATTATATTCTTCTATGACTTCCTGCAGGATATTTATGTTATGTTCTTCGCTGATAACGCCTAACCTTATTTTCATATGAACCTCCAAGGAATAAAGAGTGGGTTGTTTGTTATTCCTTATTATAGGATATATTATACACTGAATATAGTTTTGATAAAAGAATTTATTGCTGCTCTAATTCTTTTATTCTATCGATTGCAGCAAGTCCGCAGCCGATGCCGTGGTCATGCAGTGCCAGCAGCTTGTGCGGCTTGATATCGAATTTATCAATCGTAAGCGGAATCTGCGGGCGAATGATGACAGCCTTGCCCTCACGTTCCATTTTTTCGACAGCCTCAAGCTGCTCGTTGTAGAGCTTAGGACGCTGCTCCATGATTTCCCAAAGCTTAGGATATTTTTTGTATACTGATTTGAGCAGGAACTTGGGTACGCCTTTTTTCTTGCGGTAGCCTTCGTTGCGTGTGAGCACAACAATCAGCTTTTCATAGCCTGCGTCGAGTGCTTTTTGGTAGGGAATGGGTGCCAGCAGCGCACCGTCGAGCAGCGCACGGCCTTCATGCTTGACAACAGGTGCGACAAAGGGCATGGAAGAAGAAGCACGCACAGGAATAAAGTCCTGACCCATTGCTTCCTGATCGTACCAGACACTTTCGCCGTTAACGATATCGGTGGCTGCTACCTGCAGTACGCCGGGATAGGAGCGGTAGGCAGCGTAGTCGAAGGGCAAAAGCTGCTTGGGAAGCTCCTTGAAGATAAAGTCAAAGCCGAAGATGCTGCCGCTTTTAATCCAGTTACGCACACTGAAGTAACGCTTGTCGGTGACGTAGTGTTCGATAATCTGACGTGTGCGCAGCGGCTGGGCAGACATATATGATAAAATATTGCAGGCTCCGGCGGAAACGGCGGTGATGTAGGGAAAGGTGAGCTGATGTGCCAAAAAGGCTTCAAACACACCGGCGGAAAACATTCCCCGCATGCCGCCACCCTCCAGAACGAGAGCTGTTTTTTGTAAATGCATAGTAAAGTCCTCCTAATTGCTATTATACACTAGCGGTGGAGAAATACCAATAAAATGTATGGAGGATAATGACATAAAATAAGGAGTACTCTCTTGTAGAATACAGAAGTGTTTAGCCTTATCAGACACTGATGAAGCTCATGAAAGCGCATGGAACAAGGCTTTGCTGGCACTGAGATATATCAAAGACAGCCTGCTAAACGCAATCAAATCCCATTAAAACGGCTTTAGGAATAATTTTTTGTGAAATTGTTGACAAATACGTGAAAGTGATATAAAATATAGGCATCGAGAGACTATGAGAGAAAAAACAATTTCGTGTATATGTCCATAAAAACGAATAATGGAGACTGAGTGATTATGAGAAATTTCATTCAGTCTCTTTTTGCTTTTTTAAGGGTAAACATGAAATTAGTCAAATGAGATAGTATTTTGAGAGAACAACTAAAAAAACTGATTGAGGTGCCTGCCTGGTGCAGGGTAAATTAGGGAAAGCAGTGAAAATCTGCTACGGTCACGCCACTGTGATGCTTCTTGAAGCAAGCTTTAAGGAGTTAAGTCAGATCGCAGCCTTGATTATGTTATATATTTCTGCGAGAGACGGAGTGTATACGAGATATCTGTGCCTAGATGTATTGTATCCTTTTCCGCCGCAAGCAGAAAAGGATATTTTTATTTGCTGTGATGTCCGGAAATTACTGCAGTAAAGATATTCGCAATTATAAAAATTATTAAATTTTCTTATAGGATGAAAGGAGACTAATTAATTATGAGCGTTGAACTTTATGCGTTGTTTTCTTACGCATTTACCGCAGCAATTGCTCTGGTTATGATTGGTGCTGTAGTACTGCTCAACAAGATTATGGGCGGTAGTAATGATGAAGGAGGTATGGAATAACAATGGACGGAAATATCGTTGCACAATTATTCCCTGGCATCGCATCTTTGATGGTTCAAGATACAACCATTGCTATTGCCAGAATCGCACTTATTGCATTTGGTTTTGTTTTAGCTTACTTAGGTTTTAAACGTACCCTCGAGCCGTTGATTATGGTTCCGATGGGCGTTGGTATGATTTGTATTAACTGCGGCGTGCTGTTCTTGGATGGCGGCAAGCTGGGTACCCTGTTCCTGGATCCGTTGATTTCCGATCCTGCACAATTGGTTGATATCATGCAGATTAACTTCCTGCAGCCGATTTACAACCTGACCTTCAGCAACAGCTTGGTTGCTTGCGTAGTATTCATGGGCGTTGGCGCAATGTGCGAAATCGGCTTTATCCTGGGCAATCCCTGGACTTCCATTATTATCGCAATCTTCGCTGAATGCGGTACCTTCGTAACTTTGGTTTTGGGCGTACATCTTGGCCTGACACCTCCGGAAGCTGCAGCAGTTGCTTCTATCGGCGGTGCTGACGGACCGATGGTTCTGTTCACATCCCTGATGCTTGCTCCGCACTTGTTCGTTCCGATTTCCGTAATCGCTTACCTGTATCTGTCTCTGACTTATGCCGGCTATCCTTGGCTGCTGAAAATGTTGGTTCCGAAAGCTCTGCGCGGCAAAGACATTATGTTCTATGCTCCGGAAGTTCCGAAATCCAAAAAATTCATCTTCATTCTGGTATGCTGCGCACTGCTCTGCCTGCTGCTGCCGATGGCTGCTCCGCTGATTATGTCCTTCTTCCTGGGCATGGCTATTAAAGAAGCAGAAATCGTACCTTACCAGGATTTGATTGAAAACACCCTGCTGTACACCGGTACTCTGATGCTCGGCCTGCTGCTTGGCACCCTGTGTGAAGCTTCCACCCTGCTGAACCCGAAAGTTGCTCCGTTGATTGTTCTGGGCATTCTTGCTCTGGCAGTTTCCGGTGCAGTTGGTATCCTGGGCGGTTACGTTGTTTACTGGTTCAAGAAAGGCGACTTCAACCCGGTTGTTGGTATTGCCGGCGTATCCTGCGTACCGACCACTGCTAAAATTGCTCAGCATGCTGCTGAGGATGAAGATCCGTTTGCAATCGTTCTGCCTGTTGCTATGGGCGCTAACATCGGCGGCGTTATCGTATCCGCTATCGCTTGCGGCGTATTCATCGCAACCATTGGCATGGTTAAATAATTAACCTGATAAATTATTATGAAAATACAGCTTCGAGAATTTGATGTATTGAAATCAACAAATGAAACTGCTGTAGCTATGGCCCGAGAGGGCGCTCCCGAAGGAACCGTTATTGTTGCTGCCAGGCAGGAGGGTGGACACGGCCGTATGCAACGTGTCTGGAGTTCGCCGCTTGGCGGCCTATGGTTTACCGTTATCCTTCGACCGCAAATCGATCCCCAATTTGCTGCTCAAATTACCTTGCTTGCAGGCGTAGCTGTGGCTAAGGCCGTACGCAGACTGTATGATACGGAAAGCGTGAAAATAAAGTGGCCTAATGACCTGCTGTTAGACGGTAAAAAAATCTGCGGCATTCTTTCTGAGCTACAGCTTGATGAAAACGGCGTAATAGATTATGCTATAGTTGGTATTGGTGTAAACGTGGCGCTGTCAGCTGCAGACTTCCCTGCGGAAGTTGCTGCAACTGCAGCTTCCCTCAATGCCAGCCTGCATAAGGACTTAACCTGCAATCAGGTGCTGGCTGCTATTATGGAAGATTTTGGTATCTTGTATGACAAGTGGCTGCTGCTGGGCGCAGATGTCGTGATGAAGGAATGGCAAAAGCTTAATTGCACAGTCGGTAGACACGTGCTGGTGAAGGATAATGACCAGGTTGTTTTTGCCGGTACTGTAATAGATGTAGATGAGGAAGGTGCAATTATAGTGCGCAATGAGCAAGGGATAGTTCAAAGCTTTAACTTTGGTGAAATAAGTATCCGCTAAATGCTTCATAGATTTTTATTTGAGAAGAGAAGGAGTGATTTGGATGACGGCTAGTACTGCTCCAGGTTTCCTGGAAAATAGTATTGCGAGCCCCGGAATTGCAGCAATGATGTTGGCTTTGACTCAGACTATTTATGATGAGGACCTGGCCAAGCAGCTGGTGGCGAAGAAAGGGCTAAAAGCTGTAGTCACCGAGGTGGGAGGCAAAACAAATTTTTATGATTTCAATGAGAGAATTAACCGGGCTGTTATTGGGGCTTGTTTAAATTCAGGACTTATTGAAAAAAAGAGCAATGATATTCATGCAGTTATTCATGCTACAGAAGAGGCTAAAAGAGGTCTATTAGTGAGTGTTAGCACAAGTGCAAGCCTGGCAATGAAAATTGCTGTAGTAAGAAATGAGCATTGGATAGCAGTTGCCTTGTTTGGAAAATCTGCACTGCATTACATGACTAATCATGAATGTGCAGGGTTAGGTGTAATGCATATATAGGTGCATATATTATCGGACTGAATCACAATAAAAATTATATAGTGGTGATAGAGAGAGCGAGAGCAGACAGCCAGTTTAAGTGGCTGTTACCCCTACTCTCTCTTTTTTTGTCCGATTTATTATATGAAGCTTTTCTTAATTCAGAAAGGAGAGACCGTAATGGAGTTCAAAAAAGTTACCCGTGAGTGGGACACTCTGAAAAAGGACGCAATGGAGCGCGCAAAAAATGCTGCTCCGCTGGTCAAGGAAGGGAAAATTGTTGATGCTAAAGATACAGTTGCTTTGCTGGAAGCTGTAATCAAACCTTACGACAAAGTTAACATTGAAGGCAACAACCAAAAGCAAGCTGACTTCCTGGCTAAATGCCTGTGCCAAGTTGATCCCGCTAAGATTCATGATCTGCACATGGTTCAATCCGTGTTGACTCTTCCTGAACATCTGGATGTATTCGAAAAAGGTATTGCTAAAAAGCTGGATATGTCTTTCTCCGGCCCGCAGGCTGGCCGTATTGCCCAATTCCTGCAGGAAGGCAAACTGGAGCTTGGCGCTATCCACACTTATCTGGAATTATATGGCCGTTATTTCCTGGACCTGACCCCGCGTGTTGCTCTCGTTGCAGCTACTATGGCTGACAGAGAAGGCAATCTGTTCACCGGCTTCAGCACCGAGGATACTCCGGCTATCGTTGAAGCAACTAAATTCCGTCAAGGCATTGTTATCGCTCAGGTAAACCAAATCGTTGACAAGCTGCCTCGCGTTGATATTCCGGCTGACTGGGTTGACTATGTAATCCAATCTCCGAAACCGTTCTACATTGAGCCTCTGTTCACCCGTGACCCGGCACTGATTACCGATGCACAGGTACTCAAAGGCATGATGGCAATTAAAGGTATTTATGGTGAATACCAGGTTGAATCCATGAACCATGGTATCGGCTTTGATACCGCTGCTATCGAACTCTTGCTGCCGACCTACGGCGAAGAGCTTGGCCTGAAAGGCAAAATCTGCAAGAACTTCATCCTGAATCCGCATCCGACTCTGATTCCTGCAATTGAAACCGGTTGGGTAGAATCCGTTCACTGCTTCGGCGGCGAGCTGGGTATGGAAGATTATGTAGCTGCTCGCAGCGATATCTTCTTCGTTGGTCCGGATGGTTCCATGCGTTCCAACCGTGCATTCTCTCAAACTGCAGGCCACTATGCAATTGATATGTTCATCGGCGGCACTCTGCAGATTGACCCGTACGGCAACAGCTCCACCGCAACCGCTAACCGTGTTGCAGGCTTCGGCGGCGCACCGAACATGGGCTGCGACCCGAAAGGCCGTCGTCATTCCTCCGGCGCATGGCTCAAATGCGGCGAAGAATACGCACTCAACAAAGAGCTGTGGGGACCTGTACGTCGCGGTAAACGTCTTGTTGTACAGCTGGCAGAAACCTTCCGTGAAAAACTGGCTCCTGGCTTCGTAGAAGAGCTGGACGCTTTCAAGCTGGCTAAAAACGCTAACCTGTCTATTGAACCTGTTATGATTTATGGCGATGACCTGACTCATATCATTACTGAAGAAGGTATCGCATACCTGCCGAAGTGCCGCAACATGGAAGAGCGTACCGCTGCTATCCGTGGTATTGCAGGCTTCACCGAAGTTGGTATGAAAGCAGATCCGAAAGAAACCAAACGTCTGCGTGAGCTGGGTATCATCAAAACTCCGCAAGACCTGGGTATCGATATGAGCAGAGCTAACCGCTCCATGCTGGCAGCTAAGAACGTACACGACCTGGTTGAATGGTCCGGTGGTCTGTACAATCCGCCTGCTAAATTCAGAAACTGGTAATAGGAGGAGCTTAAAATGGCATTACAAAATCTGGAATTTGAGTTTGAATCTGAAAATACCCAAACCATTAACCCGGAATGGTCCCATATGGGCGTAACCGGCTCTGGTGACCTGGAAGTTATGTTTACCAAAAAAGACCTCGGCGGCAAAGTTCAGGCTAAAGTTTGCACTCCTGTAGTTGGCTTTGATGCTGTTTGGGAAAAAATGCTGGGTAAATTCGTTAACGATACCGGCGTAGGCAACATCGTTATTGAAATCAACGACGATAATGCTACTCCTATCGTAGTATACATGAGATTGCGCCAGGCTCTGGCAGAAGCAACCGCAAAGGAGGCTGAATAAGATGAAAAACTGGAATGAATTGGAAAAAAGCAGCTTCTTTGATGCTAATGCTCGTGAACGTGCTGTAGGCCTGTGCGACAAAGGCACATTTACCGAACTGCTCGGACCTCAAGATCGTTTTGAAAGCCCGCATCTGCCGGTACTCGGTACTGCAGTAGAGTTTGATGACGGCACCGTAACCGGTGTTGGCCTGATTGGCAAGCATCCTGTATTCGTAGTTTCTATGGAAGGCAAATTCATCGGCGGTGCTATCGGCGAAGTTAACGGTGCGAAAATGGTTAACACCCTGCGCCTGGCTCTGAAAGCAGCTAAAGACATCAAAGCTGCTCATGCTGATGACTATGACGCTCGTCGTCCTCTGGTTGCTATCTCCTTTGAAACCGGCGGTGTTCGTCTGCACGAAGCAAATGCCGGCCTGTTGGCTCATGCTGAGGTTATGGACGCAATCCAGGATTGCCGCCGCATTCTGCCGATTGTTGCAGTTGTAGGCTCCAAGGTTGGCTGCTTCGGCGGCATGGGCTTCGTAGCTGCTGCTACCGACGTTATCGTTATGAACGAAGAAGGCCGTATCGGTCTGACCGGTCCTGAAGTAATTGAGCAGGAAATGGGCAAGGACGAATTCGACGCTTCCAACAAAGCTCTGGTATATCGTACTACCGGTGCTAAGCACAAATACATTATCGGCGACTGCAACTATCTGGTTGAAGACACCGTTGGCGATTTCAAAGCTGCTCTGGCTGAGGTTGCTGACCTCTCCATGGAAGCTATTGAAAAAATGCGCCGCATCGGCTCTCTGAAACTGGTTCAGGAACAGCAAGGTCTGGTTAAGCTGGTAGCTGAAATGCAGCCTAAGGATTCCATGGACCTGTGGAAATACTATGGTAACGAAAACCCTGCTGAACTTCCGGAAATGACTACCGAGGAATTCCTGAAAGTTGCTAAACGCAGACCGCGTGCATAAGAGAAGGAGGTAAAGAAACATGGATGAAATGGAAAACACTATGATTGGCCGTGGCCGTGACGCAATTGAAATGATTGTTGACGCAGGCTCCTTCGATGAAAACAAAATCGGCACTGCTGAGTTCGATCCTGACTATGGCCCGGGCGCTGTAGTTGGTACCGCTAAGCTGAAAGATGAAACTGTAACTGTAATCGCAAACGATGCATATGCTTTCAATGACCGCTTCCCGGTTGTATTTGGCGGCGTAATCGGTCTGGAAGAAGGCTATAAGATGGCTACCGCAGTATACCGTACTATGGAAGCTGATAAAGATAAACCGGAAGCTGAAAAACGCCCGATCGTTCTGATCGTAGACACCCCGGGCAACGGCCCCGGCAAAATGGAAGAAATTGCCGGCATGAACAAATCTACCGGCGGTTACCAGCTGGCATTGGCTGAAGCACGCAAATCCGGTCATCCTATCGTAGCAATGGTAATCGGTCGTGCAATCTCCGGCGCATTCCTGTGCCATGGCCTGCAGGCTGACGAAATCCTGGCTCTTTCTCCGGAATTCGGCACTATGATTCACGTAATGCCTCTGACCTCTATCTCCCGTATCACTAAGATGGATATTGAGCGTCTGGAAGAGCTGGCAAAGGTTAACCCGGTATTCGCACCTGGCGTTAACTTCTTCTACAACCTGGGTGGCGTAAAAGAAATCGTCAACAAGGTTGAAGACATGCGCGACGTTGTTGCAAAGCATGTTAAAGAAGTACAGGAGCTTAAAGCTGCCGGCAAATATGAGCAGCTTGGTCCTTGGGGCCGTGGCCTGGACGGCAACGAGCGCGGTGGCCGTGTAAATCGTCTGAAAGCTATGGCTAAAATGAACGAAGAGTTCGCTGCTGTTGCTGACAAATATATCAACGCATAACTATAGGTAGAAAGAAGGGGTAGTATGAAAGGAATTCTGGCTGAAATAGCATCGATGGTTAAGGACTTTGGTTCTGCACCTACATTTGCAGAGATGCCGCGCAAGACATTAGCTGACAAAGGCATTGCGGGACCGACCGCCGCCCATACGATAGAAGAGGTTCATACTCCCCTTAACCTTGCTTATCTTACTTTTACTACAGGTTCATCTGCTTTTCAAAATATTGTCGGCATTACTTTTGCTGAACTGCCTGCACGCGTGAAGGCTTCCTTTACGGTTCTGGAGCGGGCAGGTCTTAAAGCAGGGGATAAGGTTCTAGTTACTTATCCTCCTCTGGTAAATGTTTTCAGTGGTGAAGCCTTTAAAAAATATGGCCTGCAATGGGAATTTTTAGTGCGGTCCAGCAGAGATGCGTTTTTGGCAGCGCTTTATGAATTCCAGCCGAAGGCTGTTGTAGGTGAATCTTCTTTTATCAGAGCTTCCTTGGAAGATGCTAAGCATATGGGTGTTGCAGATGAGCTGCCAAAAGATATTGTTTTGCTTACTGCTGGTACGCCTTTGGATTTGGAACTGTTGCCGATAGCGCAGGAGGTTCTGAATGCGGAGGTTCATGACTTGTATGGCTGCCAGGAATTTGGCTGGCTGTGCATGGACGGAGTGCCGGTGCGTGATGATATAGAGCTTGTAAAGCTGCCTGATAACGGCGGGCAGGATATGTATGAGCTGGTTGTAGGCGGTTTGCCTATGGGTGACAGCTTCCCGGTTTCTGAAAGCGGTCATGTATGTAACCGTAACGGTAAGGTAATTACCTATCGTCGTGAGCGTACTTATCCTGAATATGAAGTGATTGTAAAAGCTACAACACTTACTTCTGCTGTTACCTTAGGCCGTGTAGCAAGATCGATATTACGCATTAAGGGCCGTGTAGTCAAGATTAGTCCGGATGTAGTTACAGGTGCCGAGCACACTGTACTGGAACTGATACCTGATTACATTACAGCCGGCAAGCAGCAAGGCATTATGATCGAGGGATCGGCAAAGACCAGATTCTTTGATGATCTGGTACAGGCACAGCTCGATTATCAACAGAAAGCGAAGGCGGACCCGACATGGACGAAACGCAATTAAAAAGACATAATCTGGTATTTATATCGAAGCAGGGAAAAGACAAAATCTGGAGCGATATTTCCACGCACTATGATGGCGAAAGTAAGCATCTTGCAGAAGAGGTTTTGCAGGGTAATGTGGATATTCCGGGCTTTGTGCGTCGTAATGATGCAGAAAATACCGAGGGAATTGCCATTGGCTTTGTCCATCATAAACGTATAGACGGAAACCGTATCCGTATAGGTGCTTTTACTGCTGCTGAGGATGTAGTAACGATTATGACACCTTATGAGGTCCTGACACGCAGGGCGTTTGCCTTTACAACGCGCAACCGTTGCATGCAGATAGTGCGCCAGCTATATGAATTGGCTGACGTATTCGACCTGCAGATTGGTGTGCTTGGTTCTGCTGCCCTGGAGCTGATAACAGGACTGCCGTATACAGATGAAAACTCAGATATCGATTTAATAGTCAAACCGGCCGGTTATAACCGTCTGCTGCAGTTTTACCGCGCAGCGCAGGCCTGCTGTAGTGACATTAATATGGATTTTGAGCTTGATCTGCCTAATGGCTATGGTGTCAAGCTTGTTGAAATATTTATGGAAACTCAGACTGTACTTGGTAAAAGTTTAGAAGATGTCTCCTTGCTTAACCGTAAGGATGTCATGCAATATTTGAAATCTGAAAGTCTTTGCAGCTGTCAGGCTGAGTAAGACTAAAATAAGCTTTTTAATAAATTTAAAATGGGAAATTGATTCCCTAATTTTTAAAGATTAAAGGAGTAAGAAAATCATGGAAATTAAATCTCGCGTACCCGGTAAAATCGTTCGTTTTGAAAAACAAGTTGGCGACACTGTTGCAGTTCGTGACGTACTGATCGTTATGGAAGCAATGAAAATGAAACAACTGGTACCTTCTCCGGTAGCAGGCGTAGTAAAAGAGTATAAAGTACAACCCGGTGACCGCGTAAGCGCTGGTCAAGTAGTTGCTATCGTTGAATAATTTTTAACGATTTAACTCTTAGTTGTTTCGTCGCCCTCGTCCGTTTGAGGGCGGCGATAATAAAAAATTGTACTATGAGGTGAAAAATAATGGCAATTTATGGTGTAGCTTTATTGGCTGCCTGCTATATTGTAGGCATTTTCCTCGGTGACGTATTCGGTGGCTTGGTTGGTGTAAAAGCTAACGTTGGCGGTGTAGGCTTCGCAATGCTGTTCTTGATCTTGTTATCCAACAAGGGCATTGATGAAGGCTGGCTTGATTCTAAGGCTCAGAGCGGTATTGCGTTCTGGTCTGCAATGTACATTCCTATCGTTGTTGCTATGAGCTCTATTCAGAACGTTGTAGCAGCTTTGAAGGGTGGTCCTTTGGCTATTGGTGGCGGCGTTGTTGGTGTTGCTGTAGCTTTTGCTTTGATTCCTATCATTGGCAAGCTTTTTGGCAAGAAAGAGGTGAAGTAAGATGGATTTTGCTGCAATGTTTATGAAGGTATGTACCAAAAATGGTCTGGTATTCTCCTTTATGCTGATCGGTATCATTACTTTAATTACTTATAAGCTTTCCGGCCTGACCAAAGGTAAGGTTCATGGCAGTGCTATCGCAATCTTCGCCGGCTTGGTATTAGCTTATATCGGCGGTATTACTACCGGCGGTTCTAAAGGCTTGGCTTCCATCCCCATGTTTGCTGGTGTTGGCATGATGGGCGGCGGCATGTTCCGTGACTTCGCTATCGTTTCTACTGCTTTCGGCGCTGACCTGCGCGAAATCAAAAAGTGCGGCGTTGTTGGTGTAGTTTCCTTGCTGATGGGCGTATTAAGCTCCTTTGTTGTTGGTGCTGTTATGGCATACTTCATGGGCTATCCTGATGTAGTTTCCATGGTAACCGTTGGCGCCGGCGTTTGCACCTTCGTTGTTGGCCCTGTAACCGGTGCTGCTCTTGGTGCTTCTTCCGAGGTAATTGCGATTTCTATCGCAGCAGGCGTTGTAAAATCCGTACTCGTTATGATTGTTACTCCGTTTGTTAAAAATATGGTTGGTCTGGACAACCCGCAATCCGCTATGATTTATGGTGGCCTGATGGGTACTTCCTCCGGCGTTGCTGCTGGCCTGGCTGCTGTTGATGCTAAGCTGGTTCCGTATGGTGCAATGACTGCAACCTTCTATACCGGTACCGGTTGTCTGCTGTGCCCGTCTATTCTGTATTTAGCTACTAAGGCTATTATGGGGTAGGCTACAGCTTAAATATTTTTTTCAAGGCATATGATACGGAGAAAGTAGGTAGGAATAATGAGTGAGCTTAAATTTTTACTTCAGAGAGTAGACAAAGACGAAATAAAAATGGACTTAAATAATTACGCCTGCAAGCTTTCTCCTTTCGATGCTGATTTGCAAAAGGTCGGTCAATATCTGACGCAGGCAATTTTGCTGGAAGTATCTACGCATCCTAAACCTGGTCTTGTAACCAGATTATCCAATGGTGCGCATAAGGATATGAGTATCTTTACCTTTATGATGAGCTCCGCTGTTCTGAGCAAAGCGTTTAACGATTTGCAGGATATCGGCCAGGCACATAGAGGAACCTTGGCAGAGCTTTTCTGCAAGCTGCGCAGCTACGGCGTTGGTGCAGAAGCAGAGCTTTTGAGAGTGACGAAGGGCGTCAATACACAGCGGGGAATTTTATTCGCCGGCGGCATAGTAAGCGCTGTAAGCGGCTATGCTATGAATATGGGGCTGAGCAGAGATGCTTTGCTGCCTATGATCAAGGAAATGGCTGCAGGCTTAGTAGCCAGGGAATTGAAGAATCTTGACCATGCTGCAATGACAGCAGGCGAAAAGCTATATTATAAATATGGTATTACAGGTATTCGCGGAGAGGTTGAAAATGGTTTTCCGAGTGTGGTAAACTATGGATTGCCTGCTTTGGCAGATGCCTTTAACAAAGGTGCGACGATTAATGATGCTTTGGTGCATGCATTGATAGCTTTGATGACGGTTGTTGAGGACAGCAATGTTATCTGGCGCACTGATTATGATACTTTGTTGGAAGTGCAGAGAATTGCTAAAAACATTCTGAGCCTTGGTAGTGTCTTCACCGAAAAAGGCAGGATGGCTATAGCTGAGACAGAGAGGTACTTCTTGCAAAGGCGCATTAGTCCGGGAGGCAGCGCAGACTTGCTTTCTGTTACTATTACTTTATATTTACTCGAGCATAAGGAATTTCCCAATGATATATTTTAGGGACATGGTATATCGGATAATTCCTTGACATATACAAATGCATAGCACAATGATGCTAATACTCCTCCATTTAGCACAGCAAGGTACGGTAGGGACAGCCGTACCTTGTTGTGCGTTGAAAAAAGGTGATTGACAATGATAAATTTTGTTTTACAGGCTTTGGATGGTATTTTTACAATTGTTTTTGTAGTCGGTATCGGTTATGTGCTCAGCAAAAAAGGCTGGTTTGATGATAAAAGCAGTGCTTTGATTGCTAAGCTGGTTACAACGGTATCATTACCGCTGTATATGATTACCAGTCTGACGAAAAATTTTACGGCAGAAAAGCTGGTCGAGCTGGCACCTGATATGCTGCTGCCCGTATGCTCTATGCTTTTGGCACTGGTTGTCGGCAAAACAGCAGCTAAACTGCTGCATGTGCGTCAGGGAAGACGCGGTGTTTTTGTCACCAATTTTTTTATAGCTAATACCATGTTTATCGGCTTGCCGGTAAACCTTGCGCTGTTCGGCGATGAAAGCATTCCTTCCGTTATGTTGTATTACATGGTTAACCTGACCTTCTTCTGGACGTTAGGTGTGCAGAATATAGTTGCGGATATTGAGGGCAAGGCCGGCGGTATATTTTCTATGCAGGTGTTGAAAAAGCTGTGGTCACCCCCATTGATGGGATTTGTAGCAGCAATTCTGCTTATAGTGCTGAATATTCCGCTGCCCAGGTTTCTGGCACGTGGCTTTCAGTATGTCGGCAATCTGACAACGCCGCTGTCTTTGGTATTTATCGGTATTGAGATAAGTAAAATAAACTTGCGTGATTTCAATTTTGAAAGAGATATCTGGGGCGGTTTGTTCGGCCGTTTCATTGTCTGCCCTCTGTGCGTGTTGTGCCTGGTGCCGCTGATTAATGTAGCGCCGATTTCCGTCAAGGTTTTTGCTATGCAGGCTGCTATGCCGGCAATGACACAGATGGCTATAGTCTGCAAGCAGTATGGCGGTGACAGCCGGTATGCGGCGGCACTTTCGTTTATCACTATTATCGGCGGACTTTTGGTAATTCCTGTTTATATGACTGTGGTTAATATGTATTTTTAAGCTTTAGCATAAAAAATGAAAGGTGGCGTTTTTATGAATCCGGAAGAAATTATCCGCAAAATGTGGAGCAGCAACGCATTTATGAATGTCCTGAAAATCGAAATCAAGGAGGTGCACTGTGGCGGTGCAACCTTGGTGATGCCTATTGATTTTGATATTCATACCAATCATTGGCTGGGCGTGCATGGCGGTGCCATGGCAGCGCTGGCAGATTGCGTAACTGGTATTACCTGTGCTTCTGTCGGCAAAATCTGTACAACACTGAATATGAATATTGATTATATCAGTAATGTACGCGGACTGGGCGCACTGAGCGTTACAAGCAGGATTGTACATAAAGGCCAATCTACTATTAATATTGTTTCGGAAATTAAGGATGATGCAGGCAACCTGATCTGTAATGTTACTTATATTATGTTCGTTATGGATAAGCTGCAGGAAGTACCGGAAAAATGGTAATAAAATAAAAACTGCCTTGAGGCGGCCACGATAGATATCGTAGGCTGCTTCAGGGCAGTTTTGCTTTTGTGCCTTATTTTATCTTAGCTTATCTGTACTTATTAGTGTGTTTCTTTTTGGTGTGCTGTTCGCGGTAATCGGCCTGCACCTGATATACCTGATAGATATACAGAGCGCACAGGGGAATAGCGACAATCAGGCCTAACCAGCGGTTGTTGAAGAAGTAACTGCCGGCCATGCCGCCGAGTAAGCTGATGATAAGTACAATCAGCATATTAACCTTGATTTTCATTAAATATTTTTTCATTATATATTCCTCCCAGGTTTTATAATCAGAGTAATGTGTTATAGCCTGCGCAATTAAAGCAACTGCGGTACAACGATATTGTTTTGGGGAACGCTTTCAGGACGGAAAAGCGGCAGCAGCTCTGCTGCGGTAAGCGGTTCCGGCTTGGGCAGCTGGCCTGCAAGATAGGCCAGGAGGCCGATAATAGGCTCCGGACTGCCGAAGTGCTGCCTGAGTGCGGCGATTTCCAAATCACTGTCGCGTTTGGAAAGCCTGCGTCCTGCAGCATCCGTCAGCAGTGGTATGTGGCAGAAGGACGGCGGCGTAAGGTTCAGCAGGTGGTAAAGATAAAGCTGCACCGGTGTGGAGCTGAGCAAATCACAGCCGCGCACTACCTGATTTACGCCCATGAGCGCATCGTCAATAACTACTGCCAGCTGGTAGGCGTACACTCCGTCGCTGCGGCGCAGGATAAAGTCACCGCATTCGTGCGCCAAATTAGCCTGCTGCCTGCCGTAGTGCATATCCGTAAAGGCGATAAGCTCGTCGGCAACTTTGATGCGCCAGGCGGGACGGCGCTGCTGCATTTTGGCGCTGCGCTGCGCTGCCGTCAGCTCGCGGCAGGTTCCGGCGTAAATGACACGTCCGTCGCTGGCGTGGGGCGCTTCGGCGGCGTGCAGCTCGCTGCGGCTGCAAAAGCACGGATAGACAAGCTCCTGCTGCTGTAAAAGGTCAAAGTAGTGAGCATAGATATCGCTGCGGCGGCTTTGAAAAAAGCTGTCGCTGTCAGCGCTGCAATACGCACCCTCGTCCCACGTCAGCCCCAGCCATTCCAGCTCGCGCGCCAATGCGTCGGCCTTGGCGAGGGAACAGCGCTGCGGGTCCAGGTCTTCGATGCGCAAAACTATTTTGCCGCCGCTGCTTTTGGCGTAGAGCCAGGCCAGCAGGCTGCAGAAAATGTTACCCAAATGCAGAAAGCCGCTGGGGGTAGGCGCAAAGCGTCCTACAACAGGCGTATTGTCCGCTGTCACTATATTTCACCACCTTGACCGAATAATCAATATATACTCTAATATTTTACCATAAACTCATCTGCTTTGCTAAGGAGATTAGTCGGCGCGAGGGAAAAAGTTTACCGCATCGGCGATTTCACTATAATCTCACTGTTTCGCCCGTCTGCTTTGCTGTATAATGTAATTATAAAAAGCAAAATGCTTTGTAAGCTGTATAAATGAGGTGAGAAAATGACAGAGCGTTTGGATGAGCACAAAATGAAATATGCTGTTGATACGGATAAAGAGGCTGAGGATATCTGCCGTTGGGCTGCTGCCCGCGCCGGTGTGATTGTAGTTGCTCCGGTAGTAGGCACGATGACGCTGATGGCTAACGAGGTTTATATGATTACCCGCCTGGCCAAGCTGCGCGGTATTAAGCTTTCCGAAAGTGCGGTGCTGGGACTTTTAGGTTCTTTGGGCGGTGCCTTTGTGGGACAGACGTTGGCAACGCTGATTCCCTTTGCACCGGTGCAGATTCCCGTTGGCATGTCGGTGACGTACGCCGTGGGCAAGGTGGCGAATGCCTGGCTGGCAGCAGGCTGCCCGGAGGATTTGTCGGCCTTTAAGTCTACTTATGAGGAGGCACGCATCGAAGGCATCAAAATGCTGGGCGAGCTGAAGAATATGGCCTGCAAGGATAAGCCGCTGGGCGATGAAAGCCGTCGCTTTGAGGTGGATGAAGATTCGCCGGCAAATAAAAAGGTCGACGATTTGCTGCGTAAGGTAAAGGGCGTGTTGAAGAAGGACTGAGACACCTGCTTATGCCGGTAGTGTAGTTATTATGCTGCCGGCTTTTTTTATAATTCTTTTCCCAAGTTAAGGGGATTTGTTGTATAATATATACTTGAGAAAATATTTTTATGTGAGGTCTGACTATGCGCTTAAGAAAAAAACCATGGATTGAAGAAGCAATGAAGGAAGTGCAGGGAGAATACGTTTTCCTGCATGATATTGATAAGTTTAAGGGACATTGGCAGGAGATGTTCCCGGGCAAACGTCTGTGTCTGGAAATCGGCTGCGGCAAGGGACGCTTTACCATCGGTATGGCAGAGCTGTATCCGGATAAGGCCTTTATCGGCATTGAAACACAGCATGATATTGCTTATTTCCCCGCTAAGGCAGCGAAGGATAAGGAGCTGACGAATGTTAAAATCATTTGCGCTAATGCCGAAAACCTGCTGGACTGGTTTGAGCCCGGCGAAATTAAGGAGCTGTATCTGAATTTCAGCGACCCCTGGCCGAAGGCACGTCATGCCAAACGCCGTCTGACGCACCGCAACTTCCTGGCATTGTACAAGCAGCTGCTGGGCGAGGGCGGTCACCTGCGCTTTAAAACGGATAACCGCGCTCTGTTTGATTTTTCCGTAGAGGAATTCAAGGAGTTCGGCCTGCAGATTATTGCTTTGAGCTATGACCTGCATCATTCCGAATATGAGAACCCTGTACAAACAGAATATGAGCAGAAATTCAGTGCGCTGGGTACGCCGATTAATTTCTGCGAGGTAGTTTTTTAAATAGGGCTTTGCCATGAATAAGAGATTTTTGTTATGGGATAATCCCCGTCAGGCTATTTTCACTCTTATGGCCGTGCTGCTGCTGCTTGGCGGCATCAATGTGTTCAGCGCCAGCTTATATGATAACGGACCCTCTTATTTGTTTCGCTATTACTTTTGTGCTCTTGTGGGACTGGCAGGCATTTATTTTGTCCGCCGCATAGGCTACAAAAGGCTGCTGAATAAAAGATTTCTGTGGATATGCTATTGCATAGTGCTGGTTATGCTGGTAGTAGTACATTTTTGGGGAGCAGCCAATAAGGGTGCTACACGCTGGATTTATATCGGTTCTTTTTCTATCCAGCCGTCAGAGATAGCTAAGCTGGTGCTGATTATGCTGTCAGCCAGATTTTTGGGCAATGCGATGAAGCTGGGAGAGAAGATAAGCCTGTATAAGGGCGAATGCCTTTTGGTGACAATGGCTACGGGTATAGCTGCCTTTGGCGTTCTTGTGCAGCCTGACCTGGGAACGGCGGCGATTATTGCGGCGCTGGTAATGGGTATGTTTATTATTGCCGGGCTGCCTGCGCGCTGGATAACTGCTATCGTTGGCGCAGGTGCTGTCGGCGCTGTTCTTTTGTCAATAAGTTCGGAATATCGTCTGCAACGTCTGCATGTGTGGTTTGACCCCTGGCTCGACCCGCAGGGTAAGGGCTATCAGATGGTGCAGTCGCTGCTGGCAATCGGCAGCGGCGGCCTTACGGGCACCAACTGGGGACACGGCGCAGCAAAGTTCGCTTATTTGCCGGAGGCTCATACCGACTTTGCTTTTGCTGTTTTTTGTCAGGAAAACGGCTTTTTCGGAGCGCTTATTCTGCTGCTTGTTTTTTGTCTGCTGGGAGTTGCTTTTTATAAGATTACAATCAGTACGCGAGATCAGAAGGGCTTTTTGCTGGCAGCCGGAGTTACCTTTTTAATCATCGGACAGGCCTTTGCCAATATGGCGATGGTTTGCGGTATTTTCCCGGTTATCGGTGTACCGCTTATTTTTATCAGCTACGGCGGCAGCTCGATGATAATTTCGATGGCGGCAATCGGTTTGCTGCTGTCGGTTTATGATGAGGAAGAAAAGCAGCAGCTTCTGGATGCCGAGCCGCCGGAAAAACGCCGCAGTGATTTGCGTGTCGTGGGCAGCAGGAGGTGGCAGCAATGAAGCCTTTTGCTTTTTTAGACAGTAAAAGACGTTTTACAGCCTTATGTATATGTATGGTTGTAATTGTAGCCGGTGTGTTTTTGCGTTTAATCTGGCTGCAGGTAGTGCAGGCAGACAAGCTCAAGCAGCTGACGAAATCGCAGCTGACGGCAGAGTATATACGCGGCACTCCGCGCGGACGCATTGTGGACCGTGACGGCGAGGAGATGGCTGTGAGCATTATGACGGGCTCGCTTTACGCAGACCCGGAAATGATGCAGGACGAGCAGGATGAAAAGAACAAAAAAACCGTGCAGCGCGATGTACGACGCTTAAGCGCGGATTTGCTGGCACCGGTGCTGAAAACAGATGCCCAAAAGCTTTACGGTATTTTTACCGGCGGCGGACGCTTTGTCTGGCTGAAGCGCACGATGGAGCCGAAGGAAGCAGCACAGGTACAGAAAATTATTAAGGATAATGATTTGAAGGGCCTGCATTTTCTGGAGGAAAGCAAGCGCTATTATACTAAAAAGCGTGCTGCGGCGCAGATTCTAGGTTTTATCGGTACCGATGACAAGGGTCTGAGCGGCCTGGAATATCAGCTTGATGATGTGCTGAAGGGCAGCGAAACAACATATTCCAAACTGCATGATGCGGTGGGCAAGCAGCTTTTAGGCTTGATGGTGAATGATCCGGGGCATGAGCTGCAGCCGAAGCAGGAAAAGCTGCCTACGGTCTATCTGACGCTTGACAGCAAAATCCAGTATGTGCTGGAGGATGCTATGGACGATGCTATGGCACGCACTAAGGCTAAGGGTGCGGCGGCCATCATCATGGACCCGTACACCGGTGAGATTTTGGGTATGGCCAGCCGTCCTACCTTTGACCCGAATAATTTCGGCAAGTACAGCCCCGACAGCTGGACAAACCGTGCCGTTTCCATGATTTATGAGCCGGGTTCGGTATTTAAGCCGATTGTCGGCTGCATGGGACTGACGGAGGGCATCATTACGCCTGATACACCGATTCAGGACAACGGCAGCATCAGGATTGCCGACCGCGTTATCTATAACTGGGATGGCGAAGGCATGGGTACGGTGCCGTTTTCTACGGTTATCAAGTTTTCTATCAACACCGGTATGGTACAGCTGGGCATGAAGCTGGGAGCGGACAGGCTTATCAGCTATGCGAAAAAGTTTGGCTTCGGTACGCCTACCGGCATTGAGCTTCCCGGTGAAGAGGGAGGCATTCTGTATAATCCCAAGGATATGTATGAGCCTGACGTAGCGACGATGGCTATCGGTCAGGGCGTTGCGGTGACGCCTTTGCAGGAGCTGCGCGCTATCTGTGCGATTGCCAACGGCGGTGAGCTGCTGCAGCCGTATATCATCAAAAAAATTGTGGCTGCCGACGGGAACGTTATCAAGGAAGGCAAAAAGACGGTAGTACGCAATGTCATTACCGAGCAGGTTGCACGCCAGATGCGCGAGATGATGGAAAAGGTAGTAAGCGAGGGCGGCGGCAAGACTGCAGCAATCAAGGGCTACCGCATTGCCGGCAAAACAGGTACGGCGGAGAAGCTGGCAGCAGGCGGCGGTTATGCTGCCGGTCAGTACATTGCTTCCTTCGTGGGCTTTGTGCCTGCGGATAAACCGCGTTATGCTATGCTGGTTATGCTGGATACACCTCAGGGAGCCTTCTACGGCTCGCAGGTCAGCGCACCTATCTTCCGCGATACACTGCAGCAGATACTTGTTGCCAAGGGCATTCAGCCCGCAGCAAGCGAAGGCCTGCCTTCTTTCGAGGAAATGAATGCCGTAGGACAGAAGGATGAAAAGAAGCCGAAGCAGCTGCCGGTGCTGCAAAGAATGCCGGACGGCAAAATCAAGCTGCCGGATTTCAAAGGCTTGGATATGCGCAATACTGTCGACCTGCTGGAGCCGTACAAGCTTAAGCTGAAGCCTTACGGCAGCGGTCATGCATGGCAGCAGAAGCCGCCTCCGGGCAGTGAGGTTCTTGAAAACACTACGGTAGAAGTGTGGTTTAACTAAAAAAATTGTATTATTTTACTTCCCCGGGCAGGAAAAAAGCTGCTCGGGGAAGAACTATATAAGATACTTTGCCACTATGCGCAGTTTTTTACGCAATGAAATAGGAGGAGATAAACATGTTATCCGATATTGAAATTGCCCAACAGGCAAAAATGCAGAAAATTACTGATGTTGCTGCAAAATTAGGCATTAGCGAGGACGATATTGAATTATATGGCAAATATAAAGCAAAACTGTCCTACGATTTAATTCGTCGTGTGAAAGAGAAAAAGGATGGTAAGCTGATTCTGGTTACCGCTATCACCCCGACTCCGGCAGGCGAAGGCAAGTCCACTACTACCGTAGGTTTGGCACAGGGCCTGGCTAAGCTCGGCAAAAAGGTTATCGTAGCTCTGCGTGAGCCTTCCCTCGGCCCCTGCATGGGCATTAAGGGCGGCGCTGCAGGCGGCGGCTATTCCCAGGTTGTGCCGATGGAGGACATCAACCTGCACTTTACCGGTGATTTCCATGCTATCACCTCCGCACATATGCTGCTGGCAGCAATGCTGGACAACCATATCCAACAGGGCAACGCTCTGAACATTGACCCGCGCCGTATTGCGTGGAAGCGTGTTGTAGATATGAACGACCGCGAGCTGCGCAACATCGTAGTAGGCCTGGGCGGCAAGGCTCACGGCGTACCGCGTCAGGACGGCTTTGACATCACCGTTGCTTCCGAGGTTATGGCTATTCTGTGCTTGGCAAGCAGCCTGCATGACCTCAAGGAGCGTCTGGCAAAAATTATCGTTGCTTATGATTACAACGGCAACCCTGTTACCGCAGGCCAGATTAAGGCTCAGGGCGCAATGGCAGCTCTGCTGAAGGATGCCGTTAAGCCTAACCTGGTACAGACTCTGGAAAACGTACCGGCAATCATCCACGGCGGTCCGTTCGCTAATATTGCCCATGGCTGCAACAGCGTTATGGCAACTCAGACTGGCCTGAAGCTTGCTGATTATACTATCACCGAGGCAGGCTTCGGCGCTGACCTGGGTGCAGAAAAATTCTTTGATATCAAATGCCGTTATGCCGGCCTGAAGCCGGACGCAGCCGTTATCGTTGCTACTGTACGTGCGCTTAAGATGCACGGCGGCGTACCGAAAACCGAGCTGAAGACTCCGAACGTAGAGGCAGTAAAAAAAGGTCTGGTAAATCTGGAGAAGCATATCGAAAACGTTAAAAAATTCGGCGTTCCCTGCGTAGTTGCTATCAACATCTTCGCTCAGGATACCGCAGAGGAGCTGGAGGCAGTACGCGAGCACTGTGCTAAGCATGGTGTTAACGTTGCACTGTCCGACGTATTCGCTAAAGGCGGCGAGGGCGGTATCGACCTTGCTAAGGAAGTAATTGCTTTGGCAGACAGCGGCGAGAGCAAATTTGCTCCGATTTATCCGCTGGATATGAGCCTGAAGGGCAAGATTGAAACCATCGCTAAGGAAATTTATGGTGCTGACGGCGTTAACTATACTAAGGAAGCAGACAAAGCCCTCAAGGAATTTGAAGAGCTTGGCTACGGCAACCTGCCTATCTGCATGGCTAAAACCCAGTATTCCTTCTCCGATGACCCGGCACTTTTGGGCCGTCCGAGCGGCTTCAAGATTACTATCCGCAACTGCCGCATTGCAGCAGGCGCCGGCTTTATCGTAGTTCTGACCGGTGATGTTATGACTATGCCCGGTCTGCCTAAGGTTCCGGCAGCAGAGAAAATTGACGTTACGGATGATGGTGTTATCAGCGGTCTCTTCTAAAAAAGTCTGGCGGATAAAGCGCCATCCTTTAAGGAAATCGGAGGATAAAGCGCCATCTGCGTTCCTGTTTTGCTATCTATAATAAATCAACTATGTTTTTTGAGGTGAATTTACTATGGAAACTGTTTTAATGAGGGGTAAGCCTGTTGCTGATGTTTACCGTGAGGCTATTGCCAAAAAGATTGCTGTTGCCAAGCAGCACGACTTGGTAGTAACCCTGGCTATTTTGGTTGTGGGTGATGATCCCGCATCTCACGTATATAAGGACAGGCTGGTCAAATTAATTGAAAGTCTGGGCGGTGCTGCTAAGGTTATCACCTGCCCTGCCGATACTCCGGAGGAGGAGGTTATCAGCATCATCAAAAAGCTGAACCGTAACCGTTACGTTACCGGTATTATGCCGATGATGCCGATGCCGAAGCATATCAACAGCGATAACGTGGGCGCGGCAGTTTCGCCGAACAAGGACGTGGACTGCCTGAATCCGCAGAATATCGGTGATGTGTTCATGGGCCGCAGCCGTTTTGCTGCCTGCACTCCGCGTGCCTGCATGGCAACGCTGGCGCACTATGGCATTGAGCTGGAGGGTAAGAACGTTGTCGTTATCGGCCGCAGCAATGTTGTAGGCAAGCCGGTGAGCGTGCTGCTGCTGCAGCAAAACGCTACTGTTACCATCTGCCATTCGCGTACACGCAACCTGCCGGAGATTTTAAAGCAGGCAGATATTATCGTCGCTGCAGTGGGCAAGGCCTGCTTTGTGAAGCCGGAAATGGTCAAAGAAGGCGTTGTGATTGTGGACGTAGGCATCAACGCTGTTGACGGCAAGCTGGTGGGCGACGTTGATCCCGCAGTTGCCGAAAAGGCAAGTGCCTTTACTCCTGTGCCGGGCGGTATCGGTGTTGTCAGCAATATGATGGTAATGGAGTGCCTGACGCGTCATATCTGATTTTGCTGCAGGTACAATAATTAAGTGGGGAGCTTTATGAAATATTTATGGGTTTTTCTCACTGCCTGTCTTGTGGGCATTATCTATTATAATTCGTCGCTGCCCTTGAAGCAGTCTTCCGAGATTAGCGGCTGGTTTGCTGCGCTGACGCAGCTTTTGGCGCAGCATCTGGATATTCATCTGGCGGGCGATGTTGAGCATCACATCCGCAAAATGGCGCATTTCTGCGAATTTGCGCTGCTGGGGCTTTTGCTGTGCCACAGCTTCAGTGTTCTGGGCGTGTCGAATCGCACAGCAACCGGCTATATCCTCTTTTTGGCTTTGTTCGCGGCGGTGCTGGACGAATATATCCAAAGCTTTTCGCCGGGACGTGCCTGCAGGGTGACGGATGTGCTGCTGGATTTCAGCGGTGTCTTCTGCGCCTGGCTAGAATACCGCATCTGGCAGTGGTGCCGAAGATAATTAAACATGGAAGGCTGCAGCTTGGCGCTGACAGGCGTCCGGCTGCAGCTTTTTGCTTGCTTCGGAATCTGTATCGGCAAAAAATATTGCTGTAATTATAAATTGCGCGCCAATCTGCTTGCACTCATCGTTATCCTGTGCTATAATTTTGGTTAACAGATGGTGAACGTTAAAAACGTCAAGGTTAACGTACCACTTATTTTTTTATAGCATAAACCTACCGATTAAATAGGTTATAAAAAGGAGAAGAGAATATGAACCCGCAAGCATTAGCACAAGAAATTATTGATGGCAGAAGACTGACTCGTCAGGACGATTTAAAGGCATTCCTGACCTGCGATTTGCAGGCCTTATGTGAAGGCGCAGATAAAATCCGTAAGCATTTTGTCGGTGAGCGCGTGGATTTGTGCTCCATCATCAACGGACGTAGCGGCCGCTGTCCGGAAAACTGCAAATTCTGTGCGCAGTCCGCACATAACCACACCGATTGCGAGATTTACAGCTTCCTGCCGGAGGAGGATATCGTGAAGCTGGCACGCCTGAACCAGGAGGAGGGCGTTCACCGCTTTTCCATTGTAACCGCCGGCAAGGCACTGACCGGCGAAGAGTTCGACAAGGCGATTCATGCGTATGAAACCATGCACCGTGATTTGAAGATTGATTTGTGCGCTTCCATGGGCTTCCTTTCCCGTGAGCAGCTGCATCGCTTGCATGAGGCAGGTGTCACTAGCTATCATCACAACATTGAAACCTCTAAGCGCAACTTCCCCAATATCTGCACCACGCATACCTATGATATGAAAATCAATACGCTGAAAATGGTCAAGGAGGAGGGCATGTGCGCCTGCTCCGGTGGTATTATCGGCATGGGCGAAACCTGGGAGGACCGTCTTGATATGGCTATCAGCCTTGCAGAGCTTGGCATTGATTCTATTCCGCTGAATGCGCTGATGCCGATTCCCGGTACGCCGCTGGAGCATCTGCCGCGTCTGAGCGAGGCTGATATCCTGCGTACTGTGGCCTTCTTCCGGTACATCAATCCTTTGGCTAATATCCGCTTGGGTGCAGGCTGTGCACTGCTTACCAATGACGGTGAAACGGCATTTAAGGCAGGTGCCTCCGCAACTATTACCGGCAATATGCTGACGACTGTGGCCTGCGCTACGATTCGCAGCGACAGAAAGATGCTGAATCATATGGGACGTGACATTAAGCCGGAATATATGACGGATGAAGAAGCTGCTGCTATTGATGCCAGAGCGGAACAGGCATGATTATAGCTTAAAATGAATTTTGCTGCCTGCGGAGGGACGAGGTCCTTTTGCAGGCAGCTTTTTTGTGCTGCTTTAACGGTGCGTTTTGCACCGGTTGCACCGGTTGAACCATGTTGAACCACTTTTTTCAGCCTTTTTGCTAAAAAACCGTAGGCTCGAAAACTTTAATATAATATAAATAAAAAAGCCTTATTTTAGCCGTAAACAGCATAAAATAAAGCTTTAGAACCCTTACGAAGACTTTACTTACAGGGATATATATTAGGGGGTGTGGAGCAGTTTTTGCGTTTGCACCAAAAGCAGTGGTGCAAGTGGTGCAGAGAGAGCTGACAAGAAAATAACTCAAAACTATTTTACTATTTTCTTATAGATACCTCTATCCAGAAAATCAATAAAGCCTTTATCTCTGAGAAGCTGTAATTGCTGACGAATTTTAGCTTTGATATTGTGATTATTAGGATGCTTGATTGTCAGCAACGTTTCGAACTGGTACATGTCAGATAACGAAAACATTTCTGTTTTGATGCTGTTCACACAATTTAATGTATCTAAAAGCCAGCCTCTGGAGCTTAGGTTGTCCGTATATAATAAGGATGCCTGTTGTACTTGCGCCTGAACCAGCTCTTGGGGGACAGGTACACTGTTATGAATGATATCGATTTTGGCCTGACTGGGAATTTTATCGATAAGAATATTACAGCCAATCCAACCCTTGCGCTGAGCATTATCGGATAAAGGTTTTCTCTGTTCGATAATATCAGGCACAAAGAAATGCTTAGGAATAAGCCAAAGATTGTTTACAGTTAAAAGCTGCTTGCTGTAATTCAAAATAAAAAAATCAGGATTGTTGTTGCTGGTTATTCTGTCAATGAATGTATGATAAGCACCATCGGCAATTTTATGGCCGATGCTTCCTGCTTTGCTTTTAAGCTCGTATTCATTATTGCAGTTAGGACAGTAGAAATCAGCTACAGCTTTGTTGTTGGGGAAGTGATTAAGCGAAGCATTTCCGCAGTGAGGGCAATACATGTATTCGCTTACCCAGCTTTCGGTCAGAATACGGATGATTTGCGATTGGCTGTGATAGCTTTGCGTTAAGGCAGTGTTAAAGTTGCAGTTCATTTGCTCACCTTGTATTAATAAAACACTAAATGTTTATTTTGTTTGCATATTGAGCTTCATATCAAGATATGCCAGCAACTCTTTTTGATTGGCTGTTGTTAAATTTCGATAACCTATAATCAGTTGTTCTTCTTGAGGATTAGAAATAATTAAATCCTGAGCCGGAGAATCTAGAGAAACTTCAATATCATCTATGATTTTCAGTAAATGGTCCAGGTCGGTTTCTGTTGCTATGGCAATATTGTTCAAAGCGCTGATAGAGGGTATAATTTTTTTCCCTGTTTGGGGATTATAGCCTTTTTCTAGCATTGATATATATCCTTTGGAAAGCGAAGCTGATTTAGCAAATTGCTCCATAGTTAAATTATGTTCTGTCCGATATGAATTAATGAATGTTTTCAGTTCCATGATGTAAAGCTCCTTTTCGCTTAGTATATTATACATTTATAATTAATTCAAGATTTTAAAGACATTCTATTGACAGAAGAAGTTTAATATATTAAACTAAAGCGTAGAGGTGATTATAGTGCTTTTGCAAATACGAAAGCAAAGATTACTGAAGGGGTTAACACAAGAAGAGCTTTCCAGAAGAAGTAAAATATCTAAAAGTATTATTGTAGGACTGGAAAATGGCAAAATAACCGTAACTACAACGAAAACATTGGTGAGAATTGCTGAAGCGCTAGAGTGTTCAATAAGCAAATTTTTTTTATAATCAAAGTTTAATATATTAAACAAGATGAGCGAAGCAGGAGTGTTGTTATGAGGCAGTTGTGCGAAAATGGAATATATGTATTCTACCAAACTGAAAATGCACAACTGCTCCTAGGCGATACATTTGAGCTGCTGCAAAAGCTTCGCCCTGAATCCGTTGACGTAATCTTTGCAGACCCGCCCTACTTTTTAAGTAATAACGGCATTACTTGCCGTAGTGGCAAAATGGTTTCTGTAAATAAGGCTGCGTGGGATATGGTTGATGATAAAGAGCACATGTTAGCCAACAAGCATCAATTTAACCGACGCTGGATAAAACTCTGCAAAAAAGTGCTTAAACCCAACGGCACTATCTGGATATCGGGAACTTTCCATAATATATTTTCGATTGGCATGGCTTTGGAAGAGGAAGGCTTTAGAATAATCAATAACATTACGTGGCAAAAAACTAATCCTCCGCCGAATCTTGCCTGCCGTTGCTTTACGCATTCTACGGAAACAATCATCTGGGCCTGCAAGGATGATAAAAAAACCAAATACTTTTTTAACTATGCCTTGATGAAAGAAATCAATGGCGGTAAGCAGATGAAGGATGTCTGGACAGGAAGTCTTACCAAGCCTTCGGAAAAGAAGTTTGGCAAGCATCCTACGCAGAAGCCGGAGTATTTGCTTGAAAGAATACTACGTGCTTCTACACAGGCCGGCTATATAGTGCTGGACCCGTTTTGCGGTTCGGGAACAACCGGTGTCGAAGCATTACGCAACGGCTGTAATTTTATAGGGATTGATAATGTGGAAGAATATTTGCTGCTTACGCAGAAACGCCTTGATAAAGAGAAGGAGTCATTGTTTATTTAACTCTTTCTTCACTAACAAAATTAGAAGCCTAACCTCCTTCTCACTTTGTCCTCATCGTTACCTAATGCAATATTTTAGTCAACAATAGTAACGCAACAAGCATATATATATATAAATACCTAATCGGCTGCCTGCGGACGTAGCAACTTCTTCCGCAGGCAGCTTTTTGACGTATGCACTTGTAGAGATATGCCTGGTGTTATATAATAAAATGTGTATGCATGAAATATGCACATGTTTGTTGACAGTGGCTCAATGGAGGGCTTATGGACTTTAAATTTTTTAGGAACAGAATAAAGGTATCTCTATACAGCATAGGCATCTTCGCCTTCTTCCTGCTTGTTTCCCTGGTGAGCCTGTATATTGTGCGCGAAAAAATATTGGATAATTCGCATATTATGGGACAGCAGCTGGCAGCCCGCTTTGCCACAAGGGAAACAGGACGCATAAAAGCTCAAGAAATTCTGCTGCGCAGTGCCGCGCAGAACCTTGCACATATGCTGGAAATGAAGCCAGATATGACGGATGCAGAGCTGGAGGAGGCGCTGACGCATTTTACCGATTATATGGAAAAAAATGCTGATGTGGGCCGCTTTGATATGTGCGCTGTAGTACACGGGCATCTTATTGGCAAGCGATTGGAGGGACAGCCGACAGATGTTGCTTCGCTGAAATGGTATCAGGCAGCGCTGAGCAATAAAAGCGGCGTAGCCTATACTAATTTATATCAATACGGCAAGAATAATGAGCGCCTGCTGACGATGGCCGTGCGCTTTAGCGATAACAATGTACTGGCGATGAATCTTTATCCGGAGCGTCTGAATGGCCTGCTGAGTGACAATAAGCTACCGAAGGACAGCTATTACTACCTTTGCGATCCGTCCGGTAATATTATGTTTACCATCAATGACCGCAATCTGTCGATAGAAGAAGAGCAACCTTATGTAGATAAAATCTTTAAGGAAATCCGTGATTCTGACAGTGATGTATCTTATATTACCGACTATGAAGGCAATAAGCGCGGGGTTTACTACACGGTTTCGGAAAAGGGCTGGATATCTATTGTAACGATTCCATATGATTTCCTGATGGGTGATTATAAGGATTTGATGCAGTGGTTCAGCCTGACGCTGGCTATTTTCCTGCTGCTGGCTGCCGGTTTGGCACTGCGCGAGCATTTGCTGAACAGGGAGCTGCAGAGCATTAACGAGGTTATCCGCGTTATGAGCAAATCATTCCTGGCTGTGTTCAGAGTTAATTATATTACAGGACGCTATTATATGCTGAAAAGTACCCCGCCAGGACCTCAGGAGCCTGAGGGCGATTATGATGAGCTGCTGCAGGAGCTGATAAAGAATGTTGAGCCGGAGGCTACCGGAGAATTTGCGACCAGCTTTGCGCGTGAGCATATCAAGGATCTGGTGGAGCGTCATATCAATGACTTCGGCGGTGAGTTCCGCTATCGCTTCGGTAAGGAATACAGATGGCTGAATGTCCGCCTGATGCGCGATGATTTGCTGAATAAGGACGAAGCGGTTTTCTTCTTCCGTGAGGTAGACGCCGAAAAGCAGAAGGAGCTGGAGCATATTCAGGTGACGGAGCAGGCGCTGCAGGTAGCACGCGAAAATGCCAAGTCCAGAAACATGTTCTTCTCTGCACTGTCGCACGATATGCGTGCGCCTCTCAACGGTATTATCGGCATGGCGGAGCTGGCAGAGCTGCACAAGGATGACTGCGTGCAGGTGAAGGAATATATCCGCAAAATAAGCGCCGCCGGCCAGCAGCTGCTGACCTTGATTAACGATATCCTGGAAATGGCGCGCCTGGACAACGGCAAGGTGGAGCATGTGCAGGAAACCTTTATGATTGCCAAGGTAGCGCAGGATACCAGCGATATTTTTGCGGCGCAGGCCGAGCTGGAGCAGAAGTTCTTTGACTCTCAGCTGATGCTGCAAGAAGATGAAATGGTGAGCGGCGATTTGCAGGGCTTGCAGCAGATTTTGAATAATATTTTGTCGAATGCGATTAAATATACCAAGGAGCATGGCAAAATCAGCTTTCTGGCACGTCGCGAGCTGAGCAATGAGCGCAACCGTGTGCATTATACCTTTGTCATTAAGGATACCGGCTGCGGTATGTCGGCCAAATTCCTGGAGAAAATTTACAAACCGTTTGAACGCGACAGCCGTTTCGGTGTGCCGCGCGTTACCGGCACCGGCTTAGGCATGACGATTGTCAAAAGCCTGGTAGAGCGTATGGATGGCAGCATTCATATCAGCAGCCGTGTTGATGAAGGCACCTGCGTAATTATTTCTTTGCCGTTCAATATTGTGAAAAAAGTAGAAAGCAAGCCTCAGGATGCAATGCCGAAGCTGGAGGATTTTGCCGGCTGCAAAATCCTGGTAGCAGAGGATAACAGTATCAACATGGAGATTATCAGCGAGCTGCTGACGATGAATGGCCTGGAGGTTGTGCCTGCCTGCGATGGCAAGGAGGCTGTGAACCTGTTTGAGTCTTCGGAGGAGGGCAGCATCAGCATGGTGCTGATGGATATGCAGATGCCGGAAATGGATGGCTGTGAGGCTGCCGAGGCTATCAGAGCTTTGCCGCGCGAGGATGCGCGTAAGGTGCCGATTCTGGCGCTGACAGGCAACAGCGGCAGTGATGACGTGGAACGCGCGATGGCTGCCGGCATGAATGATTTTATGGTGAAACCGGTACAGATGAAGCTGCTGGCGCAGATGATGAGTGCGTACCTGCAGCATTAAGAGCAGAAAGGGGTGCGAAGCCGTGCATTTACAGGAACTGTCGCAGTATGTGGTGATTGATATTCAGGAGGCGCTAGAAGAGCGCTTTATGGAAAGTGAAGCTATGTATGTGCGCTTTTTGCGCAAGCTGCTGACAACCGATGATTACAGACTGATGGAGGAGGCTGCTGCCGCAGAAAATTGGCAGGAGGTGCTGCGCTATGCGCACAATCTGAAGGGTGTGTGTGCAACGCTGGGGCTGACCGGTCTGCAGGCGCAGTTTGCCGATATTGTGAGCCTGCTGCGCAGTGAGGATTATACCATGCCTCAGCTGCAGGCGAAGCTGACAGCAGTGAAGAATGACTGGCAGCGCACGCTGCAATATATTGAGCAGCTGGAGAGTGCATGATGGAGATACTAAGCGTAGCTGTGGGCGGTGCTTTGGGCGCAGTGTGCCGTTATCTGCTGGGTAATTTTATCAGCAGAGCGAGCGGCAGCGCCCTTCCATGGGGAACCTTCGCCATAAATATCATAGGCTGCTTTTGCATGGGCCTTTTGATGACGCTGATTGTGGAGCGCGGTCTGCTGCCTGCGGCCTGGCGCCTGTTCTTGTGCGTAGGCTTGTTGGGCGGCTTCACCACCTTTTCCTCGTTTGGCTATGAAAGCCTGATGCTGCTGACGGAGGGTAATATCGCTGCCGCGGCAGCGTATAGCGGCGGCAGCCTGCTTTTGGGACTTTTGGCTGCGGGAGCAGGCGTGCTGGCGGGTAAAGGGGTATGAGGCTGACGCTGTAAGGAATAAACAACACTTGTGAAAATGTATGTTATAATCAGTGATATAGACTATGCGCAAAAGCAAGGGGGAGAATCATATGGGATTATTGTTAAATACTCTCTCTCCGGCAGTGTTATACGAGGAGATGGCTAAAAGTACATATTTTGTTGATAAAACAGCCTTTATAGGCCAAATGCTGCAGCGTATAGGTACTAATGGCAAGTATGTGTGCATCACACGTCCGCGCCGTTTTGGCAAAACTGTTATGGCTAATATGCTGGGAGCATTTTTGACTAAAAGTGCCGCTACGGCAAAGCTTTTTGCACAGTTAAAGATAGGACGTGATGCCGAGGCTATGCAGCATATTAATCAATATAATGTTATTTATATTGATTTCAGCAGAATCAGCAGCAATGATTACCAAAGCTATATAGATAATATTGCTGATGCCTTGAAGAAGGATTTGCATAAGGCGTATCCCGATGTTGATTATCGTGCGGCAGGCGGCGTAGCTGAGGATTTGGAAAGAATTACTGCAGCGACGGGCGAAAGGTTTATTTTCATTTTTGACGAATGGGATGCAATCTTTCATGCTGCCTTTATTTCCGAAGATGACAGAAAAAAATACCTGCTGTTCTTAAAGGATTTGCTGAAGGACAGAGTATATGTTCAGCTGGCGTATATGACTGGCGTACTGCCGATATCAAAATATACCAGCGGCTCGGAATTAAATACCTTTGCGGAATATAATATGGCTACTATGTCATTATATAGTGATGTTTTTGGCTTTAATGATGCGGAAGTAGATGCGCTGTTTGCCAAGTATCAGGCTTTGACGGCTCAACCGCAGGTTACACGTGAAGGCTTAAAAATATGGTACGACGGTTATCACACTGCTGCCGGTAATTTGCTGTATAATCCGCGCTCAGTGGTTATGGCTTTGCAGAATAACCAGCTTTATAATTATTGGACCAGCTCCGGTCCCTATGACGAATTATTTTATTATATCCGCAACAATGTGACGGCGGTGCGTGATGATTTGGCGCTGATGGCTGCTGGTGAACGCATACCCTTGAAAATACAGGAATATGCGGCCATGCTGCTGGAGCTTAATACAAAGCAACAGATTTTTTCGGCGATGGTTGTTTATGGCCTGCTGACATATGAAAACGGTAAAGTGTTCATTCCTAACAAAGAATTGATGGATAAATTTAATGAGCTGCTCCTGAACAAGGATTCCTTGGGCTACGTACATCAGCTGGCGGTAAAATCGGAAGCGATGCTGCAGGCTACGCTGAAAGGCGATACCGCTACAATGAGCAGGGTTTTGGAATTTGCGCACAATACGGAAACACCGCTGTTGGCGTATAACAATGAGACCGAACTGGCTGCTATTGTTAATCTCATATATCTGGCAGCACGTGACAGATATAATGTCCAAAGGGAGGATAAGGCCGGGACAGGCTATGTTGACTTTATCTTCTATCCCTATCAGGAAAACGATGATTGTCTTATATTAGAGCTGAAGGTGGACCATACGCCTGAGGAAGCGATTGAGCAGATTAAACGCAGACAGTATGCGCTCAAATTTGCCGGAACTCTGGGAGATGGCAGCAAGCGTTATAAAGGACGGATTTTGGCTGTCGGTATAGGCTATTCCAAGAAAACAAAGCAGCACCGCTGTAAGGTAGAGGTGCTGCAGAAGTAGTTGGCTGTATAAAACAAAAAGCAATTTATAACTGCGATTTGGCAGAAGCAAATTGCTTTTTATTTTTTATATTGTTAGTGTGTTTCTATGTTCTCCTTATATTCAACACGGCAATCGCCGCAAATATCAGTCCCATACCGATGATTTTCACCGGCGTCAGTGCTTCCGCAAAGAAGATGACACCGACGGCGGCAGCCACAAAGGGCTCAGTCGTCGCGAGGATGGAAGCTTGTCCTGCTTCAATCTGTTCCAGTCCTTTGGTGTAGAGCAGATAAGGAAGCACGGCGCAGAGCAGGCCCAGACCTAAAACGCTGACGATGGATGGCAGGTCAATGGCGGCAAGACGCTGATAATCAAAATCTGCCAATGGCCATGAGGCTGCGAGTGCCAGATAAAAGGTGTAGGCGGTGATGGTAAGTGACGAATATTTGCGCACTGCATATTTGCCGAAAATGCTGTACAGCGCATAGCCGAAGCCGCTGCCTAAACCATAGAGAAGACCGCTAAGCGTAAGCGTAAGGCTGCTGCCGAAAACGCCGGTTACACAGGCGCAGCCGCTGAAGGTGAGCAGCAGAGCGAGTGCCTTGGTGCGCGTGAAGGCTTCACCGAAGCATACCAGCGACATAAGCATGACAAAGACGGGCGCGGTGTAAAGCAAAAGCGCTGCTACCGCCAGACTTGTCTGCTGCATGGCGTTGAAGTAGCAGTAGTTGAAGAAAACCAGGCTGCAGATGCCGGTGCCTGCGAAGAGCCAAAGGTCACGCAGTCTGATGCGCAGGGCGGCACTCCCTGACCGCAGCAGTGGCAGTGTGACGCAGATTGCCGCTGCCAGCGAACGCAGGGCAACTATTTGCATGGAGCTGAAGCCTTGTGCTGCCAGTGTTCTGACGAAGAGTCCGATTAAACCCCAGCAGACAGCAGCAGTGATGATGTAAAGATAAGCTTTTGTTTTCATTGCTCAGCCTGCTTTTTGCCACGTCCCCAGAAGGTGTGGAATTTTTGCAGCAGCTCCTTGCCAGGCTTGGGCGGCCACAGCTCCTGCCTGTCGCTGTTACGCATGGCTGCCGCCAGATGCTCGTAGATTTCCGGATACTGAGCATCGAGCGCTGCGATGTGCTCCTTGATGTCCTGACGCATGGTGTGACCGTCATAAGGACAGGGATTTTTGATAGGCGTCAGGCCTAATTTTGCCACCAGCTCGCGGATTTCCTGCTCGCGGTAGTAGAGCAGCGGGCGCAGTACCGTGATGCCGGAGCGCGACAGTGGCGTTACCGGCAGAAAGGTGCGCAGTTGGCCGCTGGTCACAAGATTCATAAAGAAGGTTTCCACTGCATCGTCATTGTGGTGCGCCAATGCCACCTTGTTGAAGCCAAGCTCCTGCGCGCGGCGGTTGGTGGCTGCACGGCGGAAATAGGCGCAGGTGAAGCAGGGGCTGCCGCCTTTTTTTGCGTGTGCCGCCATCACGTCAACGTCGTCGCTGTAGTGTGTAAGGCCGAACTGCGCGCAAAAGTCCTCCAGCTCTGCCTTGGGGAAGTTGGGTGCAAACATGCCGTTGACGGTGTAGCAGGCAAGGTCGAAGGGAATCGGCGAATATTTTTTGATTTCCGCCAGCATGGCTGTCAGAAGCATGCTGTCCTTGCCGCCGCTGAGGCCGACGAGAATGCGGTCGCCGGGCTGCAGCATATCGAATTCTATAATAGCCCGCCACAGCTTGCTCAAATCCTTGGCGGGAACGAAGGTGCTTTTCTTAGTCATCTGTATAATCTCCTTTTGCATTACATAGCATTATTTTAACACAATGCAGCTGCTTTTCCTAGCATATCTCTAGGCTAAAGCGGCTGCTTTTCTTCGCCTAAGCGACGCGTTTTGTGATATAATATTTAAGTCAAAAATATTTTTACCCAAGAAGAGGATGCAGGTGCATCCGTGAAATATTATGGAGGCTAACAACTGATGACCGATACAATGCAAGGACTCAATAAAGAGCAGCTTGATGCAGTACAGACTATTAACGGACCGATGCTGATTCTGGCAGGCGCAGGCAGCGGCAAGACGAAGGTGCTTACCTGCCGTATTGCGCATCTGCTGCAGCAGGGTGTGCGTCCCTATCGCATTTTGGCGATTACCTTTACCAATAAAGCCGCCGCGGAAATGCGCGAGCGCGTGGACCGTATGGCAGGCGCTGCGGCCAGAGATGTGTGGCTGTTTACCTTCCATGCCTTCTGCGCCCGTCTTTTGCGCTATGAGCTGGAAAATCTCAACGGCTATGCCAATAATTTTGCAATTTACGATACAAGCGACAGCAAAAACCTGATTAAACAGGTGCTGAAGGAAATGAATCTTGATGAAAAGCGTTTTCCGCTGCCGGCGATTATCAGTAATATCAGCAACGCGAAAAATGCTTTGCTGCTGCCCGATGCCTACGCTCGCGAGGCCTCCGGCTACTATGAGCAGCAGGTGGCAAAAATTTATGATGCTTATCAGAAAAAGCTGCAGGCCAACAATGCCGTAGACTTTGATGATTTACTGCTGCTGGCTTTGCGTCTGCTGCAGGAAAATCCGGCGGTAAGAGAAAAATACCAGCGCAAGTTTGATTATCTGATGGTTGACGAATATCAGGACACCAACCATGCGCAGTACCTGCTGACGAAACTGTTGGCTGCAGGCCACAGAAACATCTGCGTAGTAGGCGATGCCGACCAGAGCATTTACGGCTGGCGCGGTGCCGATATTCAGAATATCCTTGATTTCGAAAAGGATTATCCCGATGCCAAGCTGGTGAAGCTGGAGCAGAACTACCGCAGCACGCAGGTTATTCTGGATGCCGCCAATGCCGTTATCGACAACAACAGCGGTCGCAAGCCGAAAAATTTGTGGACTGCTAACGGCAACGGTTCGGAAATCATCTATTATCAGGCGAACGATGAAAGAGATGAAGCACGTTATGTGATTGAAAATATGCAGAAGCTGCAGCTCAACGAAAGCGCCAAGCTGGGCGATATGGCGGTGCTGTACCGCACTAACGCGCAGTCGCGTGTTTTCGAGGAAATGCTGATTAAAAGCGGTATCGCCTATACGATGGTCGGCGGTACGAAGTTCTATGAGCGCAAGGAAATCAAGGATGCGCTGGCTTATCTGCGCTTGCTTTATAATCCGCATGACAGCCTGAGCCTGCTGCGTATTATCAACGTTCCGCGCCGCGGTATCGGCGATGCGACATTGGCACGTCTGCAGGAATATGCAAATGCCAGCGGACAGTCCCTGTTTGAGGTAGTGACCAATGCAGCGGATGTCCCCGGTCTTGCCAGCCGTTTTGCCAACAAGCTGGACGAGCTGAGCGGTCTGCTCTTTGAGCTGATGGGCGAGGCTGCCGATGTGCCGGTAAAACAGCTTTTGGATGATGTGCTGCTGAAAACCGGTTATCTGGAGGAGCTGCAAAGCAGCAAGGACCCGCAGGACGAAAGCCGTGTGGAAAACCTGAAGGAAATGCTGAGCGTAACCGAGGAGTTCGCAGTTAAATGCGAGCGTAACGGCGAAGAGCCGACGCTGGAAAACTTCCTGGCTGATGTAGCACTGGTTGCCGATATTGATGATGCGGAGCTGGGTGAGGAAGCAGTTACCCTGATGACGCTCCATTCCGCCAAGGGCCTGGAATTTCCCGATGTCTTTTTGGTAGGTATGGAGGAGGGTATCTTCCCGCATTCCCGCACTCTGATGGACGAAAACGAGATTGAAGAGGAGCGCCGCCTGTGCTACGTAGGCATTACGCGTGCGGAAAAGCATTTGTTCCTGAGCAACGCCAGAACACGCACTATCTACGGCCGCACGCAGTATTACACACCGTCCCGCTTCCTGCAGGAGGTGCCGCGTAATCTGGTGCATGTAATCAAACGTCCGGTAGTGCAGCGTCCGGCGATGACTTCGCAGGTACACAAGCCTACTGCCAAGGAAAACGCCAACTGGTTCGAGCAGCATAAGGCCAGCTTCTTCCCGAGGGAAAGCAGTGCGGCGGCAGGCTGCAGCTTCCATGTCGGCGATAAGGTTATGCATAAAAAGTGGGGCGCAGGCACGATTGTTACCGCTAAGGCTGCGGATGACGGCCAGGAGGTTACGGTTGCGTTTGCCGGCGGTGGTATCCGTAGCCTGCTGACGAAGTATGCTAAGCTGGAAAAGCTGTAAGCAGCGGCTTTCCTGATAAAAATGTTGGAGGATAAAGCAATGGCAGAAATGGATTTATTTGCTGATGAGCGTGCAGCGGATTTGGCTGAGGCCGAAAAGCTGCGCCGCGAAATCCGTCATAACGAATATTTATATTATGTATTGGATGCGCCGGAGATTACGGATGCCGAATATGACCGCATGATGGTGCGCCTGCGTGAGCTGGAGGCGCGCTATCCTGACAGCATTCCGGCCGATTCGCCTACGCAGCGCGTCGGCGGTCGTGCTTCCTCGCAATTTACCGAGGTGCGTCACCTGGAGCCGCTGCTGAGCTTGGGCAATGTATTTTCCGCCGAGGAGCTGCGTGCCTTTGATGAACGTGTTCGCAGCGGTCTGCCTGCAGGCAGCAAGGTGGAATACGTTATGGAGCCGAAGATTGACGGCCTGGCCTGCAGTCTGATTTACGAAAACGGTAAGCTGGTGCGCGCCGCTACCCGTGGTGACGGTGTAGTGGGTGAAAATGTTACGGCCAACGTGCGCACAATCCGCAGCATTCCGCTGACGCTGAAGGTGCCTGAGGGTGAAGCAGTGCCGGAGCTTTTGGATGTGCGCGGTGAGGTCTATATGCCGCGTCAGGCGTTTATGCGTTTAAACGAGCAGCGCGCGGAGCGCGGCGAGAGCGAGTTTGCCAATCCGCGTAATGCGGCGGCAGGCAGTCTGCGCCAGCTGGACCCGCAGGTAACGGCAAGCCGCAGCCTGAGCTTTTTTGCATATTATCTGGTAGGCGAGGGTGCGCAGCCTAAGCACAGCGAATCGCTGGCTTTGCTGGCGCGCTACGGCTTTAAGGTGAGTGAAAATTATAAGGTTGTCGAAAATATCGACGAGGCGATTAAATATATCGGCGATTTCAACGAGCTGCGTCAAGGCTTGTCCTACGATACCGACGGCGCTGTTATTAAGGTCAACGATGTTTACCAACAGCGTATTCTGGGCGCTACAGGCAAGGATCCACGCTGGGCAACGGCCTATAAATATCCGCCGGAGCAGGCGGAAACTACGCTGGAGGATATCGACTGGCGTGTAGGACGCACAGGCGTACTGACACCGACGGCAGTGCTGACACCGGTAAAATTAAGCGGCAGCGTTATCAGCCGTGCTACCCTGCATAACGAGGACTTTATCCGCGCCAAGGATATCCGCATCGGTGACAGGGTTATCATCAACAAGGCTGGTGAAATTATTCCCGAGGTGCTGCGCGTAGTTGCTGAAAAGCGTACCGGTGACGAAAAAGAGGTGGAAATTCCCAGCGTCTGCCCGGAATGCGGCTGGCGTGTAGAGCGTCAGGGCGAGGAAGCAGCTATCCGCTGCACCAATCCGCACTGTCCGGCGCTCGGACGCGAGGGCCTCATTCACTTTGTCAGCCGTGATGCGATGAATATCGACGGCTGCGGTCCTTCCGTTATCAATGCACTGCTTGATGCAGGTCTGGTGCGCGATGCTGCGGATTTGTACAGCCTGCGCAAGGAGGATTTGCTGAAGCTGGAGCGTATGGGCGAAAAGTCTGCGGATAATCTGCTGGCGGCGTTGGACGAAAGCAAGAAGAACGAGCTGGACAAGCTGCTCTTTGCTTTGGGTATCCGTCATGTGGGTGCCAAGGTAGCGCGTATTCTGGCAACGGAATTCGGCAGCATGGAAAAGCTGCAGCAGGCACAGCCGGAGGAGCTGGCGCAGATTCGTGATATCGGTGATAAGATTGCGGAAAGCGCCGTTACCTGGCTGAATGTACCGGCGAACATCGACCTGGTGGAGCGTTTGGCGGCAGCAGGTCTGACGATGACTTTTACACCGCCTGCCAGTCAGGAGGATAATCCCTTCTTCGGCAAAACGCTTGTCTTTACGGGCACGATGCCTACGCTGGGACGTGCCGAGGCCAAGACGATGGCGCAGGATGTAGGCGCGAAGGTCAGCGGCAGCGTAAGCAAAAAGACGGATTACGTCATTGCCGGCGCGGAGGCCGGCAGTAAGCTGGAAAAGGCACAGCAATTGGGCGTAACGGTTATTGATGAGGCTGAATTCCTGCGTCTGCTGAAAGGTGAATAGGGTATAAAAACAGCGTGGCTGCGAGAAGCGGCCACGCTTAATTTTTTAGTGATGATATTCGTTTTTGTGTTCCTTGGCCAAAGCGTCCCAAACAGGCAGCTGCAGGCCGGCGATTTCGGAGGTGAACGGAGTACCGTCGTTCTTTTCGAAATGCTTCCAGGCACGCAATACATATTTAAAGCCGATATATTGCAGCGGTAAGTTGCAGTATACCATGAGGATGTTGGCGAAGTCGCTCAATTCCCAGAGCGCGCCTAAATCCATACCGGCGATGTTGGTGATAACGCCGAAGGAAATAACGATGAGGCACAGCACGCGGATAGCGTTGATGAAGGATGCCTTGCTGGAAATGCGGTTAGCACACATTTCGGTGAAGGACATAAAGCCCAAGAGGCAGGTGAAGGCAAACAGGCCGAAACAAACGCTTACAAGCAGCGTAACAACGCTGTAAAGAGTGTCATTGCCGCCGGTAAGAGCACCGCAGGAGGCGAGGAATTTATCCAGCTTGCCCAGCTCAAACCAAGCCTGAGCATCTGCCGTGAGCCACATGCTGCCCATGATAACGACAAAGCCTGTCAGAGTGCAGATAACGATAGTGTCAAGGAAAACACCTAAAGCCTGCACACAGCCCTGCTCACAGGGGTGGGAAACCTCTGCTGCCGCAGCCGGCATGGTAATAGTACCCTGGCCTGCTTCGTTGGACATCAGGCCGCGCTTAATACCCTGGCTGAGCGCCAGACCGAAGGCGCCGCCGAAAACGGCATCAGGTGCAAAGGCCTGCGTGAAAACGGAGCTGAAGAACAGCGGGATGCGGTCAAGGTTGCCGACAGTCAAAGCGATGACGGTGAGTACATAAATAACTGCCATAACGGGAACGATGCGGTCGGTAACCTTCGTAACCTTTTTGATGCCGCCGAAGCTGATAACAGCAGTGATAACAATAAGCACTGCAAAGGCAATCCAGTAGAGCGAGGAATTGGTGGGGATGTTCACACCGCTGATTTTGCTGGCGATGGCACCCACGGCGGAAATAGTGTTGAAGCCTTGTGCGGGGAAGCACAGCAGCGCATAAACAATGTACAGCATGCTGAGCGCAACGCCGGCAGCGGCGGAATCGTTCAACAATTTGCGTGCGTAAAAGGGCAAGCCGCCGACATATTCGTTGTCACGCTTTTCCTTGAAAATCTGCGAAAGCGTGGATTCGGCGAAGGACGTTGCCATGCCGAAGAAGGCGGAAACCCACATCCAGAACAATGCGCCCGGGCCGCCGATGGAAATTGCGCCGGTTACGCCCAAAATATTGCCGGGGCCGACACGCATAGCGGTGGAAAGCAAAAAGGCTGTGAGTGAGGAAATACCGTTGCGCGTATGGTTGCGCTGCATCAGCACCTTCACGGCGAAGATAAAGTTGTGTACCTGGACAAAGTGCAGACGGAAGGTGAAGTAAATACCTGTTCCAACTAATAAAATAATTGCCAGACTAAAATTTCCCAGAATGGGGATAGAACCATACCAGTCGAGATTACAGGGGAAATCCCAGAACCAGTTGGAAACAATCTGGATTTTGGCGCAGATTGCGTTAACTGCATCAAATAAAGCTTGCATAAGACCTCTCTCCTATAGCTGTAAATTTATTTTGCCCTTGCGTTAAGGCGCAGCAAAGGCAGCTTCATTATCTATATCTTAACCTTTTTTATATTGCTTGGCAATGGGTGCGGGGAAGTATACAATATATAGCGAAACCTATTTTCTCTGCAAGAAAAACTTTTTGTGTTGATTTCTCATACATAATTTACAGACAAACAGCGCGATTTGTAATATAATATAAAATTAGATAAGTAACATCTGCTGTCTTTCGCACAGATGTCTATATGTAATTTAGAAATGAGGGAATATGATGAAAGAGTATAATTCCGTATCAGAACCGTTTTTAGCGGATGTGCGCGCCGTAGTAGGTGATGCCAATGTATTTACCGAGCCTGAAAAGCTGGAGCAATATAAAACCGACGAGGAATATGATCCGCGCCGTTTCCGTGTGCCTGAGGCTGTTGTGCGTCCTGCCAATGCCGAAGAAATTGCCGCAGTTGTGAAGCTGTGCAATAAGTACAATGTGCCGCTGACTGTCCGCAGCGGCGGTACCAGCCTTGCCGATGGCGCAATTGCTGTATGCGGCGGTATTGTACTGCTCATGGAGCGCTTGAATAAAATTATCGAGATGAATACCGAAGCGATGTATGTTGTCGCCGAAGCCGGCGTGCGTACAGTTGATATTCAGAAGATGGCCAACGAAGCAGGCTATCTTTACGCAGGTGACCCCTGCAGCGCCGAAAGCTGCCTGATCGGCGGCAATCTGGCAACAAATGCCGGCGGCAGCAAGGCTGTCCGCTATGGCGTTACCCGTAATCAGGTTTACAGCCTGGAGATGGTTACCCCGACCGGCGAAATCGTGGAGGTTGGCAGCCGTCTGAAAAAATGCAGCACAGGCTATTGCATGGAGCAGCTGGTAATGGGCAGCGAAGGTACTTTGGGCATTATCACCAAGGTGACTTTGAAGCTGCAGCCGATGCCTCCGTATCGCTTTGACCTGCTGGCAGTATTTGACGACCCATTCAAGGCTCTTGATGTAGTGCCGAAGATTATGCAGGCCGGTCTGAACCCGACGAGCATGGAATATATGGATAATTCCTATGTGCGTGCCTGCGCCGATTATATTGAATTTAAGGGCGCACCGCATTATGAGGACGGTATTTATGTTATCATTACGGTAGAAACCTTCAGTGAGGATGAGCTGGACATGAAGATGGAGCAGCTCGACGAGCTGTGTGAAGCAGCAGGTGCCGTTGAAGTTCTGGAAGCGGATGACCGTATCTGGGCAATGCGCCGCAACTGTCAGGAATCTATCAGCCTTGTAAGCAAGGTTTCCCTGACCGACGATGTTGTTGTGCCTGTAGACCGCATTGCGCCGACCATTAAAGAAATTATGCATATCGGCAGCAAGTATCCCTTCCCGATTCCGGTAAAAATCAATGCGCATATCGGTGACGGCAATCTGCATATCGTTCTCTGCAAATGCGATTTGGATGATGCAACCTGGGAAAAAATCGTGCATGACTTCCATGAAGAAGTTTATGCCTATGCTTACGCTCAGGGCGGCCGCTTAGCCGGTGAGCACGGTATCGGTGCTAAGAAGCTGGCTTATATGGAAGAGTTTACGCCTGCCGGTGAGCTGGAGCTGATGCGCAGGATTAAGCTGGCTTGGGATCCGAATTTGATTTTGAATCCGGGTAAGGTTTTTAATGCATAAGCAAGAGCGCATCTGATACTTTCTTTGCACTCTTTATAAAAATTAGAAAAAGAGATATATTATGAGCAATTACAATTCTGTAACTCCTGAATTTATTGATGAATTAAAAACGCTGTTGGGCGAAAAATATGTCAAAACCGATGCTGATACGCTCGACCGCTACAAGACGGACGAAGAGGCGGACGAGCGCTGCTTCCATCTGCCGGATGTAGTGGTAATTCCGGCAAACGCCGAGGAAATTTCCGGCGTAGTGAAGCTGTGCAACAAGTATCTCATTCCGCTGACTGTGCGTGGCGGCGGTACAGGCATCGTTGACGGCGCTATTGCCGACAAGGGCGGCGTAGTGCTTTTAATGGAACGCCTCAACAAAATTATCGAGCTGAATAAGGAAGGCTTGTACATGGTAGCACAGGCCGGTGTGCGCACGCTGGATATTCAGGCAGCGGCGAAGGCGGAGAATCTGCTTTATGCAGGTGATCCGTCGAGCAGCGACAGCTGCCAGATCGGCGGCAACCTGGCGACAAATGCCGGCGGCATCAAGGCAGTGCGCTACGGTGTAACGCGCAATCAGGTCTACGCTGTGCAGATTGTTACGCCCTACGGCGACATTGTTGACCTGGGCTCGCCGCTGAAAAAGTGCAGCACAGGCTACTGCATGGAGCAGCTTGTTATCGGTAGCGAGGGCACGCTGGGCATTATTACACAGGTAACGCTGAAGCTGCAGCCCTTGCCTCCGTATAAAATTGATATGCTGGCAATCTTCCATGACCCGATGGCGGCAATCGGCGTTGTACCGCGGCTTGTGAAAGCAGGTATTGACCCGACAAGCATCGAATATATGGATAACCCTAATGTGCGGACAACCTCGGAATATCTTGAGTTCCCCGGTGCACCGCATATTGAAGACGGTATTTACGTTATTATTACGATAGAAACCTTCAACGAAGATGAGCTGGACATGAAAATGGAGCAGGCCAGCGATATCTGCGAGGCCGCAGGCGCTGTGGATGTTCTGGAGGCTGATGAGCGTATCTGGTCGATGCGCCGCAACTGTCTGGAATCTGTCAGCCTTATCAGCAAGGTGTGCACGACGGATGACGTTGTTGTGCCGGTTGATGAAATGAGCGACATGATTCAGTACATCATTAAAACTGTGGCGAAATATCCCTTCCCTCTGCGCATCAACGCGCATATCGGTGACGGCAACCTGCATATTGTGCTGTGTAAGCTGGATTTGTCCGATGAAGAGTGGGAGTCTGAATTGAGCCGTTTTACGGAAGAGGTTTATACATATGCTTATGCGCATGGTGGCCGTCTTTCCGGTGAACACGGCATTGGCAGTAAGAAGGCACACTTCCTGGAGCGCTTTACTCCGAGCGGGGAGCTGGAGCTGATGAGAAAAATTAAAAAAGCCTGGGATCCCAATAATATCCTGAATCCAGGCAAGGTTTTTAATTTATAAGACTATCTCAATGGTCTGCTGTAAAACTAAAATATGTAGCATTGTAGCTAAGTAGCAAAGGAGAGATTTTAGTATGACAAATTACAATCCCGTAACCGAAGAAGTCCTGGAGGAGCTGCGTAAAGCAGTCGGTGCAGAGCATGTAAAAAATGATGTCGAAACTCTGGAGCGTTACAAAACCGACGAAGAGCCGGATGCTCATTACCACCATCTGCCGGAGGTAGTTGTAGCACCGGGCAGCACCGAAGAGGTGGCTGCTGTTATGAAAATCGCCAATAAATATCTTGTACCTGTAACTCCGCGCAGTGCCGGTACCAGTGTATCCTGCGGTGCGATTCCTGTTTTCGGCGGCATTGTGCTGCTGATGGAACGCATGAACAAGATTATTAAGCTTGATGCCGATGCTATGTATATGGAGGTTGAGGCTGGTGCGCTGACCTCCGATATTCAGGCTAAGGCTAACGAAGCAGGCCTGCTGTATGCCGGTGACCCCTGCAGCGCAGACAGCTGCATGATCGGCGGCAATATTGCAACCAACGCCGGCGGCAATAAGGCTGTACGCTACGGCACTACCCGTCATCAGGTTTATTCTATCGAGGTTGTTACTCCGACCGGTGAAATCGCTGAGTTGGGCAACCGCCTGAAAAAATGCAGCACCGGCTACTGCCTCGACCAATTGGTAATGGGCAGTGAGGGTACTCTGGGTATCATCACCAAAGCAACTCTGAAGCTGCTGCCGCTGGCTCCGTATCGTCTGGATATCCTTGCAGTTTTCACCGAGGTACAAAAGGCTGTCGACCTGGTGCCTGCGCTGGTTAAGGCCGGCCTGAATCCGACAAGTGTTGAATTTATGGACAACGGCTTTGTACGTGCTGCCAGCGATTATGCAGAACAGCGTCTGCCGCATTACGAGGATGGCAGCTACGTTATCGTTACCGTGGAAACCTTTAACGAGGACGAGCTGGATATGAAGATGGAGCAGCTTGACGAAATCTGTACTGCCTGCGGTGCAACCGACGTTGTTGAAGCAGACGAGCGCGTATGGAAGGTGCGCCGCAGCTGTCTGGAAGGCTCTAAGGCTTTGAGCAAGGTATCTACCTCTGATGACCTTGTTGTACCTATCGACAAAATCGCTGTCTGCCTGAACCACCTGATGGAGGTTTCCAAGCAATTTGATTTCGAATGCATGTGCCTGGCTCACGCAGGTGACGGTAACCTGCATTTCAACTGCCTGAAGATGGATATGACCGACGAAGAATGGGAAAAACAGCTCGCAGAGTTCCACAAAATCTGCTACGCATATGTTTACAGCCTGGGCGGGCGTCTTTCCGGCGAGCATGGCATCGGTGCGAAAAAGATTGACGCACTGGCAGCTTATTGCGACCCGGTAGAAATGTCTATCATGAAGACTATTAAACGCGCTATGGACCCGAACAATATCCTGAATCCTGGCAAGCTTATCCGTGCCTGATTCTTTTTGAGCACTGCTGAATAATTTTAATATAGCGTTCGACGTACTCTTATATGCAAGAGTACGTCGCTTTTTTTATTTACAATATTCCTCGCCTACATTATAAATGTTGCCAACTTGATAGAGGCAGAGTTAAATAAATTACGGAAAATTAAAAAACTATTGCTTGTAAAATACGTATATGTTATAATGCTGTCTATATAAATTTAATTAGGAATAATGAATATATATTATGAAAAGGGGAGGATGATGATGAATATGACAGAGGAATACAATCGCCTGATAGGCAAGCGTGTAAAAATGCAGCGCATTTCCGCTAAGGTATCTCAGACAGAATTGGCGAAAGAGTTGGGGGTAACTCAGACGCATTTAAGCAATATCGAAAACGGACGCGCGGGTTTGACAATACCCAATCTGATTAAGCTGCATCAGATTTTGGAATGTCCTATCAGTTCTTTTTTTGTGGATATCGAAGGAGAAAAGGAAGCTGATAACAGCAGCGATATAACTCTGGAAAATGTTATGGAGCTGGCAAGACTCCTGAAAAAGGCACGTGCCTGAAACAAAAAGCAAAGTCATTTTATGGCTTTGCTTTTTGTTTTTGTTGTGGCAGTATTTTAGGAAAGCTGTTTTTTACTCAGGCAGGAATTTCGGGATTCATGGCGAACTATCCATATATTACATATTTTTTAAAGGAGCAATTAGATGAGTACATTCACCAAGGTCCTGTTGGCCACAGATCTGTCCCCGCAGGCTGATAAATTGACCGAGTGTCTGTTTTGCTTATGCCCCGATACGGAAACGGAAGTGGTTTTGGCTCACGTCTTTGATGATGACGATGATGCCGACCCTGACGGTAGCAGCTTTAAAAAAGCGCGCAGCCGATTGGATGGGTATAAAAATGATATAGAGCAGGCAGGCTATGAAGAAATTTCCATTGTAACCCCGGCAGGCGAGCCCTGCGAAACCTTAAGCAGGCTGGCGGAAGAAAACGACGCTGACCTGATGCTGGTAGCATCTCACCGCAAGGGCTTTTTGAAGCGTGCGCTGATGGGCAGCACTACCTATGAGCTGGCACGGGCTACAATGATTCCCCTGCTAATTAATAAGGATGAGGAAGATGAGGTTACAGAAAATCTGTTGGATACTGTGCTGATACCGACCGATTTTTCCCGTAAATCCTTAGAAGCGCTGAACGTTATCCGTAGCCTGCGTGAATATGTAGGCAAGGTGTTGTTTGTGCATGTTGTTGAGCACAGCAGAAACAAACATGATTACAAGGAAAAATACGGCAGTGCCAAAATGTTTTTGCAAGAGCTGGTAGACGAAATGAAAATTTTCGGCATTGAAGCCGATTATCGCATTGCACATGGCGTAGCCTCCAAAAAAATTGCTGCTATCTGCGAGCGTGATAATGTCAGCCTGATTATGATGACTAAAACCGGCGCCGATATGACTAACGGCGATGACTTGGGCAGCACCTCGGAAAACGTGGTTCTGAATTCTGATTGTGCGGTAATGCTGCTGCCGGCTGAAGACAGTGATGAGGAGGATACCTTCTCCTAAACTGCCGCAGAAGAATTTTTTTTGATGATTTTATAAAAATTTTTACAAAAAACGCTTGACTTTCATTAAAAATGCCAGTATAATACTACTTGCAGTTATGTTGACTGCGGGTACGTATTGTGCTGGCAAATTGAAAATAGTTTAAAGTTTTCAACCTTGGAGAGATGACCGAGTGGTTGAAGGTGCACGCCTGGAAAGCGTGTGTACGGGAAACCGTACCGAGGGTTCGAATCCCTCTCTCTCCGCCACTTAAAAATCTGCCGCACTGAGCGGCTTTTTTAATAAAATCATATAGCTTGTTTCTCTGTAGGATCGTAGAGCCGGGTCCTGCGCAATGGGAGCCTGTGAACCAGGTCAGGTCCGGAAGGAAGCAGCCTTAAGCGGATACTTTCATGTGCCGTGGGGAAGCCCGTCTTTGCGGTCCTACAGGGAAATAAACGAAGAAAATCCGTCGCATGTGCGACGGATTTTTTTGTGCTGCGCTTATTTGCTGAGCAGCTCGATTTTTTTCATATAGGGAGCAACGATAGTAGCGATGGCCTGAGGATTTGCTGCCTGCCAGGCGGCAAAGTCCAGACCGCTTTGGGCGATATGCTTGCCGATTTCCAAAAGCACGAAGGGGATATCTTCGGCGAGCAGTGTGCCTGCTTCTTCCCCTAGGCGTTCGCTGCCCTGCAGTGAGCAGCCGTTGATGTACATAGTGAAGGCTGGGTGTGCTGTACCCTTGATGACCTTAACTGTACCGCGGAAGCCGAGTTCGCCTATTTGGTGGGTGCCGCAGCTGGAAGGACAGCCGGAAATATAAATCTGCGGCAGAGCATCACTGGCAGCGTACTGCGTAGCCATTTCTTCAAAGCAGCTTGTCAGCAGGCTTTGTGAATCTCCCATGCCCATCTGGCAGACGGTAGAGCCGATGCAGGCCACGCTGCTTGTGAAGGCATTATAGGCTGTGTCAGGCGTGAGCGACATTACCTTTGCTGCTTCGGGAGCAGTGAGGTTGATAATATAGACGCTTTGGTCGGGTGAAAGACGCAGCTCGGCGGCTTTAACGTTCTGCAGATAATCCGCCAGAGCTAGGAAGCTTTCAATTTTGGGCAGTCCTGCCTGTGGATGATAATTTACGGCATAAAGACCGGGCTGTTTTTGCGAGGTAATGCGGAAGCCGGTGATGAGCTTGAAGTCGCGCTTGGTGATTTTTGTTGCCTCAGGCTGCAAATCAAGACCGCCATCCTGCAGCGCCTGCAGGAGGCGTTCGCTGTAGGATGCTTTGTAAGCGGCTTCACCGCCTAAAAGCTCAGGCAGATAACGGGTGCGTGCTTTGGAGCGTTGCGTATAGGTGCCGCATTCGCGGAAGGTGGCGAGCATTGCTTTGATATGATACAAGATTTTTTCGGGAGCAACAGCCTCGGCCATTTTTATACCGGTGCAGGGAGCAGGTCCCAGACCGCCGGCGCTATAGACATCAAAACGGCCGTCGGGACGAGCGGCGAAGCCTAAATCGCGCATGGTGGCGTGCGTAAGATTTTGCGGGGAATTGGAAAAGCCGGTTTTAAATTTGCGCGGCAGCTTGCCGTCGGGAATGGCAGCGACAAGATATTGCGCCGCTGCTTCGGCGTAAGGCAGCACGTCAAAATATTCTTCGCGCTCCACACCGCTTAAGGGTGAGCAGAGGACATTGCCGGGATAGTCACCGCCGCAGCCGAAGGGAATGATATCCGCGTCTAGGCATTGCTCCAAAATTTCAGCGGCAGCCTCGGCGCTGAGATCATGCAGCTGTATAGTCTGCCCGGTTGTGAAGTGAATGCGGCTGATGTTATATTTGCGGATCATCTCGGCTATGAAGGCCAGCTTTGCAACAGTGATGCGTCCGGCGCTGCAGCGCAGGCGCAGCATATTGCTTTTGCCGTCGCGCTGGGCGAAGCTGCCGAAGTAACCGGAAAACTCCTTATAGGCAATTTTGCCGATTTTCTCGTTATGATAGTCGGCAGTCTGCCCGGAAAATTCCGGCAGCTGCCTGCGTAAAAAGTCCTTGTCAATTTCGGGGATGGTCATTGCTGTAGCCTCCTTTTGATTAGCTGATAATATTATATAATACTTTAGTGCATTAGTAAAATATTTGTTTTAACGGGAGCCGGGGGACTGCAAAACTTCAATTTACATTTCAGGCTATTTTGAGTATAATAATTATGTATGTAATAAATTCCGGGGAGGTGCGGTGATGGCTTATGTAGCATTATACCGCCAGTGGCGTCCGCAGGATTTTGACGCTCTTGTGGGACAAAAGGCTGTGAAAACAACCTTGAAAAATGCTTTGGCAAGCGGCAAAATTGCCCACGCCTATTTGTTTTCCGGTCCTCGCGGCACCGGTAAGACCAGTATGGCGCGTATTCTGGCCAAGGCTCTGAATTGCGAGCAGGGGCCGACTGCCGAGCCCTGCGGCCAATGCGGCAACTGTCAGCGCATTGTGCAGGGAACCTCTCTGGATGTAATTGAAATTGACGCTGCGTCCAATACCAGCGTAGATAATATCCGTGACCTGCGCGAGCAGGTAGCCTTTACACCTGCCGAAAGCCGTTACAAGGTTTATATTATCGACGAGGTGCACATGCTTTCTACCGGAGCTTTCAATGCTTTGCTGAAAACATTGGAGGAGCCGCCGGCACACGCTGTATTTATTCTGGCGACTACGGACCCGCAGAAGGTGCCTGCAACGATTCAGTCGCGCTGTCAGCGCTTTGAATTCCGCAGGGTGACGGTAGACGAGATTGCGGAGCATCTGGCTATGGTAGCGGCAGGAAGCGGTATTGAGGCGGATGCGGATGCGTTGCGCTTAATAGCTATTCAGGCTGAGGGCGGCATGCGTGATGCGCTTAGCCTGCTAGACCAGTGCGGTGTCATGGCCAAGCGTGTTACGGTGGCAACCGTGCGCGAGGTACTGGGCATCGTAGGGCGTGAAGCGCTGCACGAGTTGACGGAAGCAATAGGACGCAGGCAGATGCCGCAGGCGCTGGCTACCTTGAATCTGCTGTTGGAACAGGGCAAGGATGTTAAGCAGGTGCTTACGGAGCTTATTGAATATCTGCGGGCATTGGTGCTTTATCTGGCAGTTCCTGACTATGAGGAAATTTATCTGACGGATACTAAAGAAGCGTTGGCGGAGCTGGCACCGTTGTTCGGACGTGACCGTCTGCTGGCGGCGGAGGAAAGGCTGCACAGCGCTATTCAGGAGCTGCGCGGTTCTATGCGTCCGCGCATTACGGCAGAGCTGTGCCTTTTGGATTTATGCCGCGTAGAGGGCAGCACATTGGCTGCTTTATCGGCAAGAATTGAACAGCTGGAGCGTCAGCTGGCAGGTGGCGTAATGCCTGTTTATCAGCAGACTCCGATTAACGCTCAGCCTGCACCTGCTGTGGCAGTGCAGCAGCCAATCGTACAGGAATATGCCGCACCGGCAGTACAGCAGCCGATTGCACAGCAAGCTCCTGCGGCAGAACAGGTGCAGGCAGCAAAAGCTGCTCCGGCTAAGAAGCTTGCAGTTAAAGCGCAGCCGCAGCCTGCTGCCGATACGCTGGCTGCAGCGGTGAACGCCGCACCTAAGCCTAAAAGCGCTAAAGTGCAGCAGACAGAGGAATATGCCGGTGATTTTGCCGCCGGTGAGGATTTCTGGAAGCAGGCTTTGGAGCTTATGAAGGCCGAAAAGAAGAATTCTATGGTATCCTGCGCCAAAAACGGCAGAGTCTTCAGCTTTGCCAACAACATTCTGCAGGTTGCCTTCAAGGCACCGTTCCTTGCGGACAGGATGAACAAGGATGATTATCGCAAAGCCTTCGAGGAGGTCCTGCTGCGTCTGGCAAGGCGTGAAATCAGACTGGAAGCTGTCATTGAGGGCAAGGCCAAGCTGCCGCAGCCCCCTGTAAAGCAGCAGGAAGTGCAGCAATCGCCCGAAAGCGAAACGCAAAATCTGCAGGCAGCGCAGCTGCCGGAAAACCTGCGCAAGGCATTTAATGCCTTAGGCGGCAGTGTAACGGATATATCAGACCAATGAAACCTAATTTGAGGCTCTGAAGCCTTGGCTTATGTTTCTGAGAATATATAATATCAATATATGTAAATATCAAGGAGGAATTTAATTATGTTTCCAGGTGGCATGGGTAATATGCAGGCAATGATGAAAAAGGTACAGAAAATGCAGGCTGATATGGCGAAAATGCAGGAGGATCTGAAAAGCCGTACTGTAGAAACGTCTGTCGGCGGCGGTGCCGTAACCGTTGTTGTCAGCGGTAAAAAAGAACTGAAATCCATCAAAATCAATCCGACCGCTGTAGATCCCGAGGATGTAGAAATGCTGGAGGATATGATTCTGACAGCTGTCAATGACGCTATGAAGCAGATTGACGAGCTTACCGAAAAAGAAATGGCTAAGGTTACCGGCGGCATGAAGCTGCCTGGCATGTTCTAAGCTGATGGCAAGAATGATCAGGCCGCTGGCTAATTTATATGAGCAGCTCAGGCGTTTGCCGGGCATCGGCTCAAAAACAGCTATGCGACTGGCCTATCATGTGATTGACATGCCTGCGGAGGATGTGAAACAGCTGGCGGCGGCCTTGAGCGGTGCCAAGGAGCAGATTCACTACTGCAGCCGCTGCTTTAATCTTACTGACAGCGATGTATGCGAGATTTGCCGTGACAGCTCGCGCGACAGCTTTACTATCTGTGTAGTGGAGCAGCCGCAGGATATTGCGGCGATGGAGCGTAGTCATGGCTATCACGGACTGTATCACGTGCTGCACGGTGTACTTTCGCCGCTTGACGGTATCGGTCCGGAAAAGCTGCGCATCAGAGAGCTTCTCTTGCGCCTGCAGCAGGAATCGGTCAGTGAAATTATTATTGCGACCAACTCGGATGTAGAAGGTGAAGCGACTGCTACATATCTGGCACAGCTGCTGAAGCCTGTAGGAATAACCGTCAGCCGTATTGCTCATGGTCTGCCGATGGGCGGCGATTTGGAGTATGCTGACGAAATAACCTTGTCTAAAGCGCTGGAAAACAGGCGCACAATGTAGAAAGGACCGGCGTTATTTAATATGGAATTTAATGCTATTTTGTCACCGCTTGGTGCCTTTGGGCCGATGATTGGCGGCGTACTGCTGCTTTTGCTGGTAGTAAAGCTGCTGTCGATGCCGTTTAAGCTGGTGTGGAATGGTCTCTGCGGCGCACTGCTGCTGTGGTTCATCAATCTGGTAGGCTCGTTGGCGGGCTTTACCATGAAGATTACGGTTATCAAGGCTTTGATTGCCGGCTTCTTCGGGGTTCCCGGTGCTCTTGCCGTAGTGCTATATGAGCTTTTAGTTAAATAAGATAATTTGCTTTTGCCCCTGCACGTTGCTGCAGGGGTATTTTTATGCGCTTCGACGGGATAATCGTAAATAATATTGTATACAAACCAATAATACTGTATACAATCGGACTTTTCCATGATAAGTTGCTATAATTATCTTAACAGTTTTTTTACTTAAATATCTGGGGGTTGTAAAAATGAACTTATCTACAAAAATTTTAATCGGCCTTGCGCTTGGTATTATTGCAGGCCTGGAGCTGGGTGCTGAAGGTGCCGGCTTCGCCAAGACCTGGATTGGTCCTCTGGGAACAATTTTCATGAACATGATCAAAATGGTTATCGTACCGCTGGTATTCTCCAGTCTGGTAATCGGTGTCACCAGCTTGGGTGATATCAAAAAGGTAGGCCGTATCGGTGTAAAAACCGTAGCGTACTATCTGGTAACCACTGCTTTTGCTATCGTTATCGGTTTGGCAATCGGTACCATCATGCAGCCGGGTGTTGGCCTGCATATGGCTGCTGATACCGCTAAGGTTGCTGCTAAGGCTGCACCACCTATTTCCAAGGTTATCATTGACATTTTCCCGACTAACCCGCTGGAAGCTATGGTTAAAGCCAACATGCTGCAAATCATCGTTTTCTCTCTCTTCGTTGGCGCCGGTATTACTGTTGTAGGTGAAAAAGCTAACGCTCTGAAACACACCATTGATGGTCTGGCTGAGGTTTCCTACAAAATCGTTGGCATGATTATGGCTGTTGCTCCGATTGGTGTTTTCGGTTTGATTACTCCGGTAGTTGCATCTAACGGTCCTGCTGTTCTGCTGCCGCTGCTGAAGGTTGTTATCGCTGTATATCTGGCTTGCCTCCTGCATGCAGTTCTCGTTTATGGCTCTATGATCAAATTCCTTGCAGGCATGGGCTTCATCCAATTCATTAAGGGTATTGCTCCGGCGTCCCTGATGGCTTTCAGTTCCTGCTCCTCCGGTGGTACTCTGCCGCTGACCATGAGCTGTGCTCAAAAAATGGGCGCTTCTAAAGAAGTTTCCAGCTTTGTTCTGCCGTTGGGCGCAACCATCAACATGGATGGTACTGCTGCTTATCAGGGTGTATGCGCACTGTTCATTGCTCAACTGTACGGCATTGACCTCACCGCTTCCCAATACATGACCATTATCGTTACCGGTACTTTGGCTTCTATCGGTACTGCAGGTGTTCCGGGCGCAGGCTTCATCATGTTGACCATGATTCTGACCAGCCTTGGTCTGCCGCTGGAAGGCTCTGCTCTTATCGCAGGTATCGACCGTATCCTGGATATGCCGCGTACCTCTGTTAACATCACCGGCGATGCTGCTGTAACTCTGCTGGTTGACAAGAGCGAAAAAAAGCATGCAGAAGCTGAAGCTCCTCTGTACTAATTAAAATCTGTCTTTCCCTTGGCGTCAGCTGCAGTAGCGGCTGGCGCTTTCCTTTTGCCGTAAACAATGTAAATAAAGCATTTTTTAAGGATTGTTACCTGAATTTTACAGCTTAGTTACATTTAGCGGCAGGAAAATACCTGTCTCACGCAGAAATTTATAAATACTATTTTCATTTGCTGGCGAAGGTGTTAAAATAAGGTGTTATTATGAATGAGATGGAAAAATTACAGTATGTATTGTTTGAACGTCTGCATCGCCGTGCTCCCGGCATTGATAAGCTGGACCGCTTGTGGGATGCTGCCGTGCTGCTGCCATTAGTGCGTACTCCCGAAGGCATCAGTGTGCTGTTTGAGGAAAGGGCACATACGCTGCGCAGTCAGCCGGGTGAGGTGTGCTTCCCCGGCGGCAAGTACGAATGTGAGGATAACAGCTTCCGCAATACCGCAGTGCGCGAAACCTGCGAGGAGCTTGGCCTGAAGCCGGAGAATATCACCATCTGCGGTGAACTGGATTGTCTGGTGACGCATAACGGACCGATTATCCACCCCTTTGTTGGTCTGATTGATGATATCAGCAAGATTACGTACAGTAAAAGCGAGGTAGAGCGCATCTTTACTGTACCACTAAAGGTGCTTTTGGAGCAAAAGCCAAGGCGTGGCTCCGTGCAGTTGGCAGACCATCCGGGTGACGATTTCCCGTTTGACCTGGTGCCGCAGCGTAAGCGTGGCTGGCGCATGAACAAATCCTATTATGTGTATTTTTACCTGTATGAGGATAAGGTTATTTGGGGACTGACCGCACGCATGCTGTATGCTTTCCTGTACCGCAGCCGCAAGGAGCTGACGGAATATCTGGCAGAAGAAATTGATTGAGAGGTTATATAAGGATGAAAAGCATTCTCCAGACAAAAATTTTAATGATTGTAACAGTTATCTGTGTAGTAGGCTATATTGCCTTCGGTTATTTCTTTCCGGAAACGGGATTGGATAATCTTGCGCCGACAGACAGGCTGAATCTGAAAAAGAATATCGTTGTTCTGGGCGTTGACGAACGCTCCGATGATGTGGGCCGCAGTGATACGCTTTTTGTCGTAATGTTCGACAGCAACAATAAAAGCGCTTCCCTGCTTTCGGTACCGCGTGATACACGTGTACGCATTGACGGTCACGGCTGGGATAAGATTAACCATGCCTATGCTTACGGCGGACGTGAGCTGACACAGAAAACTGTAGAAGAGCTGCTGGGTATCAAAATCAACAATTACGTAATGGTTGATTTTAAAGGCTTTACCGGTCTTGTTGATGCTATCGGCGGTATTGATATCGATGTTGAAAAGGATATGTATTATCATGATACCTGGGACGGCTTTACCGTTGACCTGAAAAAGGGCCGTCAGCATCTGGACGGCAAAACAGCAATCCAGTATGTACGCTTCCGCGATGAAGAAGGCGATATCGGCCGTATCCGCCGCCAACAGCATTTCCTGATGGCAGTGTACGATAAGATTACCTCTGCTGATATGCTGCTGCATATCCCCGGTCTGGCTAAGCAACTGACCTCTATGGTAAAGACTGATATGCCTCTTAGCGATATGATAGATTTGGGCAGAGCGCTGCATTCCATGGTTAAGGAAAAGGGCCTGTCTATGGCGATGGTTCCTGGTACTCCGAAGTATATCGACGGTATCAGCTATTGGCTACCGGATATTACCGACCTGCGTGAGCTGATGGTTAAGATGCAGGGTGCAACCATGACGGAGCACTACAAATCTGCAGCTGAGCTGATGGAGAAGGAATACAACAATGCTGTGGAAAAGGTAGAAAAGGGCGATGACAGCGAGGAAAATAAGGAAGCTGTCAAGGAAGAAAAGGAACTGAAGGCTAAGAAAGAAGAAAAAGCGAAGGAAGAAAAGAAGAAGCAGGCTGATAAAGACAAGGATGCAGGTAAAAATACTGCTTCCCAAGAAGCTTCCTCCGACAGCCGCGGAGTTGTGCGTCTTGTTAACTGCAGCGGCAGCAAGACAGCAGGTGCGGAGGCTGCCGCACGCTTGCGTAATGCCGGCTTTGAGGTTATCAGCGGCGGCAGCGGCGAAATAATTGGCAATACTGTTGTTGTTTCTACAACTAATAACGGTGCTGTTGTCAATCGTCTTTCCAACGTTCCCTTTGCGCATCAGATGCGCATCAGCCGTGACGGTGCTGCAGACTGCGATGGCGTAATTATGCTGGGCTCAGACTTCAAATAAGCTGTAAGCGGCCGCAGGTTTGATACTGCGGGCTATGATAATCAATAATGTAATTGTCCATGAATCGTAAGGCTTGCCTGAGGTTCGTGGACAATTTAGTCAGCTAACGTAAAAAAATTTACAAAAAACTCTTGCATTTTGTATACAAAGATGGTATACTAAGAGCATCAAAACAGCCCCTCATTTGGCCCTTCTTCGTAAGGGCTTTTTTTTTTGCCATTTTTAGAAATTTAGTATTTAATTTTGGAAATATTGTCAGTTAGCTATAGTCAATGTAGCAATAGTTTTCAGAATATGGTACAATATAATATAATATGGGAGAAGAACGGATATAACTTATATAGAGAATATTCATAATTAACAGGAGGCTTATATGCACGATGAAATACATGTTGTCGTAGATAGTATTTCGGCAGCAGACGAAACAGCTTTGAAGGATGATCCACGTTGCCACACTCTGCGTTTGATTATCCGTCATGGAGATTTGGAATGGCAGGACGGGGAACGTTCGCTGGCAGAATTGTTCGGTATGGTAGACGCAACCGGTAAGCTGCCGATTACCTCTCAGCCGCCTATCGGTGTGGTAGTGGAGCTTTTCACCAAGCTTGCTCAGGAAGGCAAAAAAGTTATTATGCTGACAGTAGACAGCGTGCTCAGCGGTACCTATCAGACCGCCTGCGTTGCTGCACGTCAGGTAATGGATGATATAAAGGGCGCGGATATCCGTGTAATCGACAGCAAGACTGCTGCCTGCCCTATCAGCGGTATTGCTATGGAAGTACTGAAGCATACAGCTGCAGGCATGGATATTGACGAGGCCGAAAAAATGGCGCGTGAGATGGTTGCGCGTACAGAAACATTTTTCAGTGTAAATACATTAGACTATTTGCAAAAGGGTGGACGCATTGGCGCAGTTGGCGCTTTGATAGGAAGTATTTTTGGTATTCGCCCTATTGTGCACTTAGATAAAGAGGGCAGACTGGAAGTTGCGGACAAGTGCCGTACTCGTAAAAAGGTTATGAAGCGCATGGTTGAGATGGCTGCTGAAAAGGCACCCATTGAAGCAATTTTCGTCGCTCATGCAGAGGCTTTGGCAGATGCAGAGGATTTGAAACAGCAGTTGCAGGGATTGTTCCCGAATGTACCGACTATGCTTACAGGTATCGGCACCGTTTTGGCTGCTCATCTCGGACCCGGTGCTATCGGCGTATTTGTCCGTCGCAAAGCCTGAAAGGAAAGGTGTGGGGTTTAGATGAATAATAGCAAGGTAATTACCGGCAAGCAGCTGAAGGATATGCTGCTGGGTGCTTACCATAGCTTTGAAAAGAATTTTGAAGCTATTAATGATTTAAATGTTTTTCCGGTACCGGATGGCGATACCGGTACTAATATGATGCATACTATGGCGTCTGTGGCAAAGGCTATCAGCGCAATGAGCGATGAGGCCGAGGCCGGCGAAATCGGTGCCGCAGCTGCCCGCAGCGCTATTATGGGCGCACGCGGCAATTCCGGCGTAATTTTGTCGCAGCTGCTGCGTGGTATCGGCAAGGGTGTTGCCGGTAAAAAGACGCTGAACAATACAGAAATAGGCAAGGCTTTCCAGTTTGGTATTTTATATGCTTACCGCAGTGTATCCAAACCGGTAGAAGGCACTATTCTGACGGTAGCCCGTGGTATGGCTAAGGGTGCTTATAATGCTGTCCGCGGCAACGTTAGCCTGGAGGAAGTACTGCTGGAGGCTATCAGCAGCGGCAAGGAAGAGCTTGCAAGAACTCCGGAGCTGCTGCCTGCATTGAAGGCGGCCGGTGTTGTTGATGCCGGCGGTCAGGGCCTGATTGTCTTTTTCGAGGGCTGTCTGGCAGGCCTGCGCGGTCAGGACTGCGAAGTGCTGCCTGTTACACCGCGTGCCAAGATACAGATTCAAAAGGGCGAGCCGCTTGATTTGGAATATCCTTATTGCACCGAATTTATCGTTAAGGAGGCTAATGTTGATAAGCAGACCGTCAGCAAGGCCTTAGAGGGCATGGGCAATTCCATGATTGTGGCAGTGGTAGAGGATATTGTAAAAGTGCATATCCATACTAAGCATCCCGGTGATGCGCTCAATATGGCGCAGACATGGGGTACGTTGCATGATATCAAAATAGAAAATATGCGTGACCAGCACGAAAACCGTCTCTTTACTGCCGAGGATATTCAACCAGTAAAGCATGGCGTGGGTGTGCTTACTGTTGCAGCCGGTGACGGCATTGCCAAAATCATGCATGAAATGGGTGCTGCCGAGATTATCAGCGGCGGTCAGAGCATGAATCCTCCGGTAGAAGAGTTTGTAAATGCTATCGAAAACGGTACCTGTGAGCAGTACATTATTCTGCCGAATAATAAGAATATTGTTTTGGCGGCTGAGCAGGTGCGTAAGCTGCTGGGTAATTCCAAGGTAGCATATGTTCCTACTACCAATATGGCGCAAGGATTGTCTGCACTGCTGCATTTTGATGCAACACGCAGCATGGATGAAAACACTGTTATTATGACCAAGGAAGCCAAGGAAACAGCCAGTGGCAGCATTACCATAGCTGTACGCGACAGCGTAGTAAACGGCATTGCTATCCACGAGGGCGATTATCTTGGTATCTTAAATGATAAAATTGTTTGCAACGGCAGAAGCATGGAAGAAGTGCTGCAGAAGATGCTGACAGATGGGGATTATGAACTGATCAGCTTATATTATGGTGCCGATGTAACCGAAGAGCAGGCTGAAAAGCTGGCAGCTGAAGTGGAAGAGCTGAATGATGAGTGGGAGGTTGAAACCTTTTACGGCGGACAACCGCTGTATCCGATTCTGTTGGCAATGGAGTGATGAATATGCTTACAAGTCAGGAATTAACCAACCTGTTGCGCGAGCGTGGCTATAAGGTCACCCCTCAAAGACTTGCTGTATATGAAGCCTTGGCTGATGAAACATGGCATCCGAATGCAGAGATGCTGTTTAATAAGCTGCAGCCGAAGTTTCCTGCTATGAGCTTTGCTACGGTGTATAAAACCGTAGAAATTCTGCATGATATCAACGTTATTCAGATTCTGAATACAGGAGAGGACAGCTTCCGTTATGATGCCGATATCAGCGAGCATTATCATCTGCGCTGCTTGAAATGCGGTGCGGTAGACGATGCACTGATGGATGACGGCGTTAAGCTGCAGCTGACACAGGATGTAGAGAAGCAGAGCGGTTATACTATCAGCCGCCGTCAGTTCTATTTCTTTGGTCTGTGTCCGAAGTGCTCCACGATGCATTAAACTATAAAGAAGTGTACCGATTCTCTAGCTGATTGGTACACTTTTCTTTATATATTGAGTAATTATGTCAGATTTTTGTAGCGTTATTTTTACCAAAATGCCACAATAGCAGTTTGTGAATTTGCTATAATAAAGATGTTATATTGATAGGAGTGAAGGCTTGGTGCTAAACGACTTTCAGATTGTGATGCTGGCCAGCGGCAGCAAGGGGAATGCCGCTTTGATAAGCACAGCAAAGCAACGCTTTTTGGTTGATATAGGTATCAGCTGCAGAGCGTTGACAACGAGAATGAAGGAAATAGGCGTCAGCGTAAACGAGCTGGACGGCGTGTTTATTACACATGAGCATGTCGATCATGTCCGTGGGCTGGCAACATTTTTAAAAAATTATCAGGTGCCTGTATATAGCAGTGCGCTTACCTGGCGTGCAATATTAGCCAAGGACAGCAGTCTGGTGCGCCAAAACTGCCGTCTTATTGACAATAACCGTCTGCTTTGCGGTGATCTGGAGGTGCAGAGCTTCAGCATACCGCATGATGCCGTTGACCCGCACGGATATACCTTTACGAGCCGCAGCAACGGCTCTAAGTGCACATATCTTACGGATGCGGGCTTTGTGACCGATACCATCCGTGAGGCGGTTGCCGGCAGCAGTGCTTTGGTGCTCGAAGCCAATCATGATGTGGAAATGCTGAAAAACGGTCCTTATCCGCGTCATCTGAAGCAGCGTATTTTAAGTACGCTGGGACATTTATCCAATGATACTGCCGGGCATTTTCTGACGGAGCTTGAGCGTCTGCCGGAGCATATCGTGCTGGCGCACCTGAGCGAGCACAATAACCTGCCGCAGCTGGCGCAGGATACGGTGCAGAATATTTTACAAGATAATAACCGCCTGCAGGAAACAGAGCTTTTTGTGGCTGCCCAGAACAGGGTAGTAGCAGACAGTCCGCTGCCGGCAGTCTTAGATTTAAAATAAGGAGTGGATACAGATGAACAAGAGTATCTGGAAAAAATCGGCCAATATTTTTGTCTGTGGTCTTTTAGGTGCGGCAATTCTGGTTGCCGGCTGCGGCGACAATAAAACATCTGCCGCAGTGCATGATAAGCCTGCTGCCAAGACTGAGCAGCAGCTGAGCGCAGCGCGCAATACCCCGATTGTAGCTGCCGCCAAGAAGGTTGGTCCTGCTGTCGTAGGTATCACCAACAAGGCTTATGTGCGCGACTTCTTCAACCGCACGCAGCTGATGGAGCGTGGTACAGGCAGCGGCGTTATTTATGACAAGGCCGGCTATATTGCAACCAACAACCACGTAGTTGAGGGTGCATCAGAAATCATCGTCAGCCTGCCTGACGGACGTACCGTTAAAGGCAAGGTTCTGGGTGCCGATGCCGTAACCGATTTGGCTGTAGTAAAAATTGATGCGGATAACCTTACCGTTGCCACCTTTGGTGACAGCGATACACTGCAGGTCGGAGAACCGGCAATTGCTATCGGCAACCCGCTGGGACTGGAATTTCGCGGCAGTGTAACCGCAGGCGTTATCAGTGCATTGAACCGTAGCATTGAAGTAGGCGAGCGTAAGTTCAACCTGATTCAGACTGATGCGGCAATCAACCCCGGTAACAGCGGCGGTGCTTTGGTAAATGCTGACGGCGAGGTAGTCGGCATTAACAGTGCTAAGGTTGCTGTAAGCGGTGTTGAGGGCATTGGTTTTGCTATTCCTATCAACACAGCTAAACCGATTCTGCAGGAGCTGGCAGAACGTGGACGTATTGCAAGACCGTATCTGGGTGCTTCGCTGATGGATCAGGAAATTGCTGACCGCTACGGCTTTGAAATTAACCTGCACGGCGGTATCTTCCTCGTAAAGGTTGTTCCCGGCAGTCCGGCAGCAAAAGCTGATATCCGCCCCGGCGATATTATCCTGAGCTTTAACGGCAACAAGGTAAAGACTGCGCTTGACCTGCGCACTGCTCTGTCTAAATGCAAGGTAGGCGACAGAGCCGAAGTAACTATTATGCGTAACGGTCAGAGAGAAAGCAGAACTGTGGTATTGGAAGAGGTTCCGAAGGATTACGGCAATTGAAGATAACGATAGCCTGTGTAGGCAAAATTAAAGAAAAATATCTTACTGCGGGGATAGAGGAATTCAGCAAAAGACTGACACCCTTCTGCAAGCTGGAAACGCTGGCAATTAACGAAGAGCGTATGCCCGATAATCCCTCCCCTGCGGAAAAGCAGCAGGTGCTGGAGCGTGAAACGCAACGCCTGCTGGCAATTATTCCGGCAAACTCCTATGTGATTTTGCTGGATGTCATAGGCAAGCAGCTGAGCAGCCCGGATTTGGCGGCAAAGCTGGACGAGCTGGCGCTTGCCGGCAACAGCCATATCACCTTCGTGATTGGCGGCGCCTTTGGCTATACTGATGCGTTGCGTAAGCGTGCCGATTTGGCGCTGAGCTTTTCTAAAATGACCTTTACGCATCAGATGATACGTTTATTGCTGATTGAGCAGATTTACCGTGCTTTTAAAATCAGCAGAGGCGAAAAGTATCATTGGTAAGTTAAGCTGAATAAGCAGTCAAAAAGAGTCGTGCGCAGGCACGGCTCTTTTTCGTTGCAACAGAAATGAAACGTAAAAATTTGCGTTTCAATTGCGTATTGGCTTTGAAACGTAAGCGAAGATGAAAGTGAAACGAAAATGAGACGTAAAAAATACGTTGCACTTACTATTGAGTTCTGCTACAATTTATTTAATAGTGATAGGGAGGTGTAACAGATGAAAGAAACTAAAAGCCTGGAATTTAAGTCTGAGGTCACCAATACATTTCTGAAAACAGTCAGTGCTTATGCTAATTATGGCGCTGGAGAAATTTTATTTGGCGTAAGGGATGACGGAACTCCTTGCGGTATAAATAATCCTGAAAAGGTATGCCTTGATTTAGAAAATCGTATCAATGACAGTATTTCGCCAAAGCCTGATTTTACACTGAGAATTAATTCTCAAAATAATACTATAGCTTTAAAGGTTTCTGAAGGTCTGGACAAACCGTATTTGTACAAGGGAAAGGCCTATAAACGTAATGATACTTCTACCATAGAGGTTGATAGAGGGGAATTGAATCGGTTGACTTTACTTGGTACGGGAAAATATTATGATGAACTTCCTGCTGGAAATAGCGAATTAAGGTTTACTATTTTAGAAAAGGAATTGCAGGCTAAGCTTGGCATTAAGAAGCTGACAAAAGATATATGCAGAACCTTGAATTTATATTACAGCAAGGACAGATTCAACAATGCTGGAGAACTTTTGGCAGATACTAACAGCTTCCCGGGCATTGATATTGCTAAATTTGGTAGCAGCAATGATGTGATTTTAGATAGGGAGCTCATTAAGAATGTATCAGTTATTGAGCAATTTGCTAAGGCTATAAAGCTATTCAGGCGTTATTATGTATATGAACTGATAAAGGGAGCTGAACGAATTACTAAGGAACAGATTCCTGAAAAGGCATTTCGTGAGGCATTAGCTAATGCTTTAGTACATCGCACTTGGGATATCAATGCTAATATAAGAGTATTGATGTATACTGATAAAATAGAATTAGTTTCTCCTGGTGGCTTACCATTAGGTGTTAGCAAGGAAGAATATTTGAAGGGGTATGTATCTGTTTTACGTAATCCTACTTTAGGCAATGTGTTCTTCAGATTAAAATATGTAGAAATCTTTGGTACAGGAGTGCGTAGAATTTTAGAAGCATACAGGAACGCTGACGTGAAACCGAATTTTGCTATAAGTGACAATGCAGTAATGGTTACTTTGCCTAGCGTGGAGTATCAACTTCCGCTTGCTGTGGATGAGCAAGCAGTTTTAGAAGTCTTTGCCGCTAATTTAGTTTTGGCAAGCTCTGATGTTTCAGCTATAACAGGCTTTAGTAGAGGTAAGACTATCAGATTGTTGAACAGCTTAGTGGAGAAAAATAAGCTTGTTAAAGGTGGCAAGGGTAGGGGTACAAAATATTCCTTAACCTAAAAATTCATTATAAGAAATTAGAGCCATGCATAATTTGCACGGCTCTTTTACGTTGCATTAGAAATGAAACGTAAAAATTTGCGTTTCATTTGCGTATTGGTTTTGAAACGGAAATAAAGAAAAAGTGCAACGTAAATTTTACGCTACACTTTTCTACTTTCTCTTATGCATTTGGGGAGATGTATAAGCTTAGAAGTTATCCATATGTACTTCAAAGAAACCTTGCGGATGAGCGCAGACAGGGCAAACTTCCGGAGCGCTGGGGCCGACTACAATATGACCACAGTTGCGGCATTCCCAAATGGTCAGGCCGCTGTCTTTGCTGAAAACCTTCATTTCTTCGATGTTTTGTAAGAGTTTACGATAGCGTTCTTCATGACGTTTTTCGATAGCTGCAACACCGCGCATTTTTGCTGCGATTTCAGGGAAACCTTCTTCCTCAGCTTCTTGTGCCATTTTTACATACATATCGGTCCATTCATGGTTTTCGCCTTCAGCTGCTGCTAAAAGGTTAGCTGCAGTATCGCCTAACTGGTCTAATTCCTTGAACCACATATAAGCGTGAGCTTTTTCATTATTAGCGGTTTTCTCAAATAATTCAGCGATTTGATCATAGCCTGCTTTGCGGGCTACAATACCAAACCAGGTGTATTTGTTGCGTGCCATGGATTCGCCAGCAAATGCCTCTAACAGGTTCTTTTCGGTTTTGGTGCCTTTTAATGATTTCATATTATTCCTCCTTACTTCTGGCAAACTTATTTTAGAGCGGTATAAAAATATTGTTTCGCTTTATATCTGCCTGTTTATATTCTATCATATAGAGTCAGTGTTAACAATGTATATATAAAGAAAATATTAATCATGCTTAAAAAGGTTTTGCTGACAACTGGTAAAATTATTACTCATTCAGAACGAGTATAATAAAAGAGCATCAGTTGCTACAATTATTGTAGCAACTGATGCTTTTAATTTGCAGGGTATTATACGATTGTGCCGCCGCCGACAACTACGTCACCGTCATACATTACCACGGACTGGCCTTTGGTAATAGCGCGCTGAGGCTCATCAAAAACAAGCTGCAGGGTATCTGCGTCAGGCTGGGTAACGGTTGCCCATTGCTCCTGCTGGTGGTAGCGGATGCGTGCTTTCACGCGGCGCGGTTCGGTTATAGCGTCGCAGTCGATGAGGTTGATATTCTTGGCTGTAACATTTTTGGTGAACAGACCCTCGTTTGTAGTAAGAATAACAGCATTGTTCTTGGTGTCAATCTCTTTAACGTACATAGGCTGCGGCAGCGCCAAGCCCAGGCCTTTGCGCTGGCCTACGGTGTAATGGATAATACCCTTGTGTCTGCCAAGCACGTTGCCTGCCTCGTCTACGAAGTTGCCGGGCTTAAATTTTCTGCCCAGGCGTGCTTCGATAAAATCAGCGTAGGTGCCGGTCTGGATAAAGCAGATATCCTGACTGTCATGCTTTTGAGCGTTGACGAAGCCATGCTTTTCGGCAATTTCGCGCACCTGTGTCTTATGCAGGCCTCCGAGTGGGAACATAGCGTGTGCCAACTGCTCCTGTGTGAGCGAATAAAGCACATAGCTCTGATCCTTCAAAGGATCAACTGCCTTGCGCAGAAGATAGCGTCCCTTGGCTTCATTATAGCTGATTTGCGCATAGTGGCCGGTGACAACGTAATCACAGCCAAGCTCCTGTGCGCGCACGAAGAGCTGGTCGAATTTCAGATAGCGGTTGCAGTCAATGCAGGGGTTAGGTGTTCTGCCGTTAACGTAAGCGTCTACGAAACGGTCGATAACGTCGCGTTCAAAGCGGTCGGCAAAGTTGAAAACGTAGTAAGGCATGCCAAGGCCGGTTGCTACGCTGCGGGCATCTGCTACATCATCTATGGAGCAGCAGCTGTTGGCTTTGGAAACACCGATATCCTCGTTGGCAAAAAGCTTCATGGTTACACCGGTGCATTCGTAGCCCTGCTCCAGCATCATCAATGCGGAAACGCTGGAATCAACGCCGCCGCTCATAGCGATTAGTGCTTTCTTGTTCATAATTTTTCTCCTTCTGGTTTATCTAAAGTGCGGCGTACATCGCCTCTGTCGGTTACTATGTTATAGCCTGCTATTTTTACGCGTGCCTCCAGACAGCCACGGCATTGGGCTGCCTCCTCGCCGGTACAGATTTTGTTGGCGTACAGCTCATATTTTTTGCGTACTCCTATCGGAGAAAGGTTAGGCATCACGACGTTGCCGCCGGCCTGCAGTCCCAACTCGCGTCCATTGGGATGGATGGTACCAAGGGCTGTTGTCGAAGGCAGCAGCGCGTAAGGGAAGAGCAGTCGCAGGATAGACAGCAGGCGCAACGTCTGCTCTAAAGTACCGCTTGGCATATCCTTAAACGGCGTGTGCTCGTGTGTAATATAAGGACCTATGCCAATCATATCTGGCTGCAGCTTCTGCAGAAAGCGCAGGTCGCTGACAAGGTTTTGCGGTGTCTGGTAGGGTGAACCGACCATGAAGCCGGAGCCGACCTGATAACCTATTTCTTTGAGGTCGAACAGGCAGCGCTTACGGTTTTCCAAGCTCATGCTGGCAGGATGCAGCTTGGCGTAATGCTCCGCATCCGCAGTTTCGTGGCGCAGCAGATAACGGTTGGCGCCTGCATCGAAGTATGCCTGATAGCTGGCACGGCTTTTCTCGCCGATGGACAATGTAATGGCGCAGTCCGGATGCTGCTTGCGGATGGCGCTGACAATAGCGCAGATTTTGTCATCTGTATAATACGCATCCTCACCACCCTGCAGCACGAAGGTACGGAAGCCGAGCCTATAGCCTTCAGCGCAGCAGGCCAGGATTTCCTCCTGCGTCAGACGGTAGTGTTCCGCAAGGCTGTTGCCTGCGCGGATACCGCAGTAGTAGCAGTTGTTTTTGCAGTAATTGGTGAATTCAATCAGACCACGGATATAGACCTTGTCGCCGTAATATTGACGGCGGAGTTTATCCGCTTCGCAGGCGAGCAGCTTGTTGGTGTCAGGTTCAGTGCTTGTTATCAGCGTCAACAGCTCTGCGTCGCTCAGATTATGCTCACAGGCGAGCTTTTTTATTAAATTGGCAGCTGTTGACAGCATAATTTTACCTCCGTAAGCGGTTTACCGCTTCTGTAACCTTAGTTATAATTGTTTGGACTTCGTCCATAGTATTGTATTCGCACAGCGAAAAGCGCAGGGCGCTTTGAGCTGTTTCGTGGCTCAGGCCGAGGGCGAGCAGTACATGGCTGGGCTCGAGCGAGCCTGCGGAGCAGGCAGAGCCGGACGAGCAGCAGATACCTTCGTTGGAAAGCAGCGAAAGCAGTGTTTCGCCGTTTACTCCCTGAAAGCTGTAGTTGACAGTACCGGGCAGGCAATGCTCACGGCTGCCGTTGAAACCGGCACCGTCAATTTTATCTAAACCGTTGCGCAGAGCATCGCGCAGACCTGTGATATAAGCAGTATTTTGCTGCATATTTTCCTGTGCATCTTTAAGCGCTGCGGCAAGTCCGATGATGCCGGGAAGGTTTTCGGTACCGGCACGCTTGCCGCGCTCCTGACCGCCGCCGCGGATAAGACTTGTAAGCTGGATATTGCTCTTGGCAAATAAAAGGCCGATGCCCTTCGGTCCGTGGAATTTATGTGCGGAAAGCGAAAGCATATCTATGTTATCGCGCTGTACGTCAATAGTAAGATGTCCTGCGGCCTGCACGGCGTCGGTATGGAAAAGCACGCCGCGCTTGCGGCAGAGAGCACCGATTTCGCGTATAGGCTGGATGGCACCTGTTTCGTTGTTGGCGTACATGACGGAAACAAGACAGGTGGTATCTGTAATAGCTTCTGCTACCTGCGTGGCGGTGACGATGCCGTCAGCCTGCGGACGCAGCAGTGTTACGGTAAAGCCCTGATTCTCCAGCGCTTCGAGCGTGTGTAAAATAGCATGATGCTCCATGGCAGTGGAAACGATGTGGCATTTGCCCTGCTTTTTGCCGAGGGCCGCAGCGCTGATAAGCGCCTGGTTATCTGCTTCGCTGCCGCCGGAGGTAAAAAAAACTTCCTTCGGCGCACAGTTAAGTACCTGTGCCACCTGCTGCCGTGCGCTAAACAAAGCTGCTGCACTGCGCTGACCTAAAAGGTGCACGCTGGAAGCATTGGCATATATTTCCTGAAGATAGGGCAGCATTGCTTTAACGGCAACGTCGCTCATTTTTGTTGTAGCTGCATTATCTGCATAGATAAATTGCTTTTCCATAATAGTAAAACATTCTCCTTCAATAGCGGAAATCCTGCTTTTACTTTTCTATTATACGCTTACCGGCGTGAGATTTACAGAGTCAGCGTATTTTTGTTGCGTATTTTGAGTAAAATTCAATTCCTACTGTATTAATATGTTTCATATGGTACATTACAGAGCTTTTTTTGTCAAGAGAAGAAAATTTTAATTCTTTTTGTTGACAGTAAGAAAAAAAACAGTATAATAATACCTATAAATCAACTATGATTACTAGAGATTACAAAACAGAGAAAATGAGGGATTTTGCCGATGAGGAGCTTACATTTTAATACACGATGTTGACTTTGGTTATTTGTTGATATAAAGAAAAAATCGAACGAAGAAAATTGCTGATATAGAAAGATAAAGGAGCGATTTATTATGGCAATTTATACTAGCATTACTGATTTGATTGGTGGCACTCCGCTGCTGGAGCTGAAAAACTACGAAGCTGAAAACAAGCTGGAAGCAAAGATTCTGGGCAAGCTGGAATATTTCAATCCCGCCGGCAGCGTCAAAGATAGAATTGCCAAAGCAATGATTGATGATGCAGAGGCTAAGGGTGTTCTTAAGCCGGGGGCTACTATTATTGAGCCTACCAGCGGCAATACCGGTATCGGTCTGGCATCCGTAGCTGCTGCCCGCGGTTACAAAATTATTTTGACTATGCCTGAAACCATGAGCGTTGAACGTCGTAATCTGCTGAAGGCTTATGGCGCACAGCTTGTTCTGACTGACGGCGCTAAGGGCATGAAAGGTGCGATTGCCAAAGCGCAGGAACTGGCAGAGAGCACTCCGAACAGCTTTATTCCCAGCCAGTTCACCAATCCAGCTAACCCTGCAACCCACAGAGCATTTACCGGTCCGGAAATCTGGCAGGATACCGAAGGCAAGGTTGATATCTTTGTTGCCGGCGTAGGTACCGGCGGTACTCTTTCCGGTGTAGGCGGATACCTGAAATCCCAAAATCCGAATGTTAAGGTTGTTGCTGTAGAGCCTGCAGGTTCTCCGGTACTTTCTAAGGGCGTTGCCGGTCCGCATAAAATTCAGGGCATCGGCGCAGGCTTTGTACCTGACACTTTGGATACCAAGGTTTATGATGAAGTCATCGCTGTTGAAAACGAGGATGCCTTCAAAACCGGTCGTGCTATTGCCCATAAGGAGGGCGTGCTCATAGGCATTTCCTCCGGTGCTGCTGTATATGCGGCAACAGTGCTGGCAAAACGTCCGGAAAACAAGGGCAAGGTTATCGTAGCGCTGCTGCCTGATACCGGCGAGCGTTATCTCTCCACTCCGTTATTTGCTGAATAAGCAGATAAAATACATATCACATCCCATTTCCTAACCAAAAGAAAGCAGTCTGCGAGGACTGCTTTCTTTAATTTAGAGCGCAAAAAACCGCCGGCGTTATGTAACCGGCGGTTAAGCATTAAATCGAATAATTATCAATGCTGCGGGCTTTATAGTTGTCGAGAATATCCTGCAGGGTGATATTGTCCAGATAGTCTGCAATAACCTTGTTCAGTCCTTGCCACAGCGGCAAGGTAATGCAATCGTTGCGGCGTTCACAGCCTACAGGGTTAAAGTCCAGACAGGCTACCGGTGTAAGGTTGCCTTCTGTAAGGCGCAGAATGCTGCCGACAGTATACTCACGCGGTGCGTTAACCAGACGATAACCGCCCTGAAAGCCACGGTTGGCCTGCAGGAAGTTGGATTTATTCAGAATAGGCACAATCTGCTCCAGATATTTTTTGGAAATGTTTTGTCTTGCCGCAATGTCCTTGAGGGCAACGAAGCCGTCCTGCTGATGCTCAGCCAGATCCAGCATCATGCGCAGGGCATAGCGTCCTTTAGTTGATATTTTCATTGATTCTCCACCTTTGAGTTAAACTCGGTAATTATCTATAAACCTACTTAAATTATATGCTATTATGGATAATAAGTCAAATCGAGAAGGTTTGGTTAGCGGAATAATAAGCAGAAGACGAAAGAGTTTATTGTAAGGCAGATTTTTATAAAGAGAATGCACAGCTTTTATCCACCAATCCACAAAAGTTATGCACACTGTGGATAACTTTTGTGAAAAACTGGGGATAAGTGGGAAATTATCGGGATAAATCCACCGGGAGAAGTGAATAACCTAATTTTAAAAAAATCATTTTTACATAGTACTTGCAAGTTATCTCAAATAGTGCTATAATCACTAGCTAATACTTGATTAGGAGGAAATAGTCTTGGAACATAAAAATATTTATCAACTTGTTCTCGCAGGCGTATTGTGCGCTATAGGTTTGGTTGTGCCTATGGTTATGCCGAAGGTGATTATTGGACCGATGTCCTTTACTTTGGGTGCGCATGTGGCAATTTTTTTGGCAATGTTTATTTCACCTAAGGTGGCAGCAGCTGTCTGCCTGGGTACAACGATGGGCTTTTTTGTAACCACACCCCTGATTATCGCTGCGCGTGCAGCAACCCATATCATTTTCGCTCTGGTCGGTGCATTAATTATTAAGCGCTATCCGAATATTATGGAGAGCTTCGTGGCCGGTATCGGTCTGAATCTGGGACTTGCTGTATTGCATGCTCTGGGTGAGGTGCTTGTGGTAGCGCCTTTCTTCTTCAGCGGTTATATGTTTACGCCGGAGCAGCTGTCTAACGGCTTTGTGATGAGCGTTATCGTGCTGGTGGGTGCGGGTACCGTTTTGCATTCAGTTATGGATTGCAGTATTTCCGTGCTGCTGTGGAAATTTGTCAGAGCAGCAGTACCTTCTATTAAACTGATTCGTGGCTAAGATGAGATTTTAAAATTTAAAACTAAAAGCGTGCAGGCTTACTGCTGACTGATGTCAGCTTGTACAAGCCTGCACGCTTATTTTTTTATAATGCTTTAGCTGTTATTTTCTTGCTTTGGCAACCTCAGCGAAGGCAATTTCTGCAGCATCGATAGTCTTTTGTAAATCCTCGGGACTGTGAGCAACGGAAACAAAGTTTGTTTCGAACTGGGAAGGAGGCAGATAAATACCCTGCTCCAGCATGGAGTGGAAGTAGATTTTGAAGGCTTCCAAATCGCTGGCTGCAGCACTGTCAAAATCAGTTACCGGTTTATCGCTGAAGAAGACGGTGAACATGCTGCCGAGACGGTGAATTTGTACAGGTACACCGGCCTTAGCTGCTGCCTTTTCCAAACCGCCGGTCAGAATAGCGCAAAGGCTTTCTGCGCGGTTGCAGACATCGTTCTGCTCCATATAGGTGAGTGCTGCAATACCTGCAGCCATAGCCAGCGGGTTACCGCTTAAGGTACCTGCCTGATACATCGGGCCAGCAGGAGAAACCATCTGCATGATTTCGCGTTTGCCGCCGTAAGCAGCAACAGGCAGACCGCCGCCGATTACCTTGCCGAGGCAGGTGATATCGGGGTCGATGTCATAAAGGGACTGGCTGCCGCCCTGAGCGCTGCGGAAGCCGCTCATAACCTCATCACAGATGAGGAGAGCGCCATACTTTTTAGTGATGGCACGCACGCCTTCCAAGAAGCCTTCGTGCGGAAGTACCAGACCCATGTTGCCCGGAGTAGGCTCCATGATAACGCAGGCGATTTCTTCGCCGCGTTCGGCAAAAACCTTTTCCAGAGCAGGCAGGTCGTTAAAGGGTACAGTAATAGTGGTTGCTGCTACTGCCTTGGGTACGCCCGGGCTGTCAGGTACGCCGAAGGTAGCTCCGCCGCTGCCTGCTTTAACAAGCAGGCTGTCATGGTGACCATGGTAGCAGCCGATGAATTTGATGATGCAGTCACGGCCGGTGTAGGCGCGTGCTAAGCGCAGAGCGCTCATGGTTGCTTCGGTACCGCTGTTGACCATGCGGACCATATCCATAGACGGAACGAGGCGGCAGATTAATTTTGCCAGCTTGGTTTCGGCAACAGTCGGAGCACCATAGGAGGTGCCTTTTTCGGCAGCAGCCTTGATAGCGTCGGTTACGCAGTCGGGTACATGGCCCATGAGCAGCGGACCGTAGGACATAACGTAATCGATGTATTCGTTACCGTCGATGTCATAGATTTTGCTGCCCTTGCCGCCGGAGATGAACGGCGGTACACCGCCGACACTGCGGAAGGAGCGCACGGGGCTGTTAACGCCGCCGGGGATATATTGGCGTGCTTCCTCAAAAGCAGCCTGAGATTTTGTATGTTCCATTGTTATATCTCCTTATTTGCCTTGTAGCCATTTTGCTACATCAAGCGCATGGTAGGTAATAATCATTTTGGCACCGGCACGTTTGAAGCCCAGCATGGTTTCCATAACGATACGTTTTTCGTCAATCCAGCCTTTTTCAGCTGCAGCTTTAACCATAGCATATTCGCCGCTGACATTGTAAACACACAGCGGACGGTTGAAGGTTTCGTGTACACGCTGTACAACGTCGAGGAAGGCCAGAGCCGGTTTAACCATAACGATGTCTGCGCCTTCTTCAATATCCAGAGCAACCTCGCGCAGAGCCTCGTCACTGTTGGCGGGGTCCATCTGGTAGCCTTTGCGGTCGCCTGCGGACGGAGCAGAGTCTGCTGCGGCGCGGAAGGGACCGTAATATGCGGAAGCAAATTTTGCGGAATAAGCCATGATAGGAATATGGTTGAAGCCTGCTGCATCCAGTGCTTCGCGGATAGCCTTAACATAACCGTCCATCATGTTGGAGGGAGCAATCATGTCAGCACCGGCCTGAGCGTGGGATACGGCAACCTTAGCCAGCAGCGGCAAAGTTTCATCGTTGTTGACGGTGCAGCCGTTTTGCAGTACGCCGCAATGACCATGCTCGGTGTATTCGCACAGGCAGACGTCGGTAATGATAACCAGTTCAGGATATTTTGCTTTAATCAGCTTGCAGGCCTGCTGTACAGGCTCGTTCATATCCCAGCCGCTGCTGCCGACAGCATCCTTGTAGGACGGTACGCCGAAAAGAAGGACAGCGGGAATACCCAACTCAACAACCTCGTCAACGCATTCCATAACACGGTCGATGGACCAGTGGTAGTTGCCGGGCAGAGATTCGATTTCATGTTTAACGTTTTCGCCGGGAACGACGAAAAGCGGATAGATTAAGTCCTTTACGGAAACTTCGGTTTCACGGATCATTGCACGCAGATTTTCAGTAGCGCGTGTGCGGCGCGGACGGTATACAGGAAAACCGGTAATACTCATCTTGATACACTTCCTTATTTATTATAAAAATTTGTGATAGCGGTCATGAGGCCGTCGATTGTATATTCAGCGGCATTGATAGCCGGAGTATAGCCATGCTTTTTCAGGGTATCGGCAGTAACAGGGCCGATGGCAGCCAGAGCAGCCTTGTTCAGCAGTTCCTTCTTATCGCCGAGAACCTCCAGCAGGTTGGTTACGGTGCTGCTGCTGGTGAAGGTTACGATGCTTGCTTCGCCGCTTTCGAGAGCTTCGATAAGCTCATCCTTGTTTTCGCAGTCAGCAACGGTTTCGTAAGCAGTTACAACATCAACAATAGCGCCGATTTTGCGCAGGGATTCAGGCAGAACCTCGCGTGCAACCTTAGCACGTGCCAGCAGGATTTTGTCACCGGCAGTGATTTCGCCGGCAAGAGCTTCTGCCAGCTCCTCTGCTTTATAAGCGGAAGGAATAAGGTCGGCGGTGAGGCCGTGCTCTGCCAGGGCCTTGGCGGTGGCGCTGCCGATAGCGGCAAGCTTAACGTTAGCCAGGGCGCGTGCGTCCTTCTTAGCAGTGCCCAGACGCTCGAAGAAGTAATCTACGCCGTTAGCGCTGGTGAAGACAAGCCATTTGTAGTCATTGATATTGGCAATAGCGTTGTCCAGCGGAGCGTAATCTGCTGCCGGAACAATTTTGATAGCCGGAGCTTCGATAACCTTGGCACCCTGTGCTTCCAGCTTTTTGGTGAGAGCGCTGGCCTGTGCACGTGCGCGGGTAACGATAACGGTTTTGCCGAAGAGGGGTTTGTTATCAAACCATTGCAGCTGCTCGCGCAGGCGTACAACCTCGCCAACGAGGAAGATAGCAGGCGGCTTCATGCCGGTTGCTTTAACGTCAGCGGCAGCTTTGCCAAGGGTAGTAATCAGTGTGCGCTGTTCGGGATGAGTGCCCCAGCGGATAACGGCAGCCGGGCAGTCGGCGCTGCGGCCGTTAGCGATGAGCTCACGGCTGATTTTTTCGATGTTTTCTACACCCATGAGGAAAACGAGGGTATCAACAGAGGTTGCCAAGCCTTTCCAATGGATAGTGGATTCGCCTTTAGTGGGATCCTCGTGGCCGGTGATAACAGCAAAGGAGGTTGCTACATGGCGATGGGTAACAGGGATGCCTGCATATTCGGCAACGGCAATAGCACTGGTTACGCCGGGAACGAATTCAAACGGCAGGCCTGCTTCACGCAGTTCGATGGCTTCTTCGCCGCCGCGGCCGAATACAAAGGGGTCGCCGCCTTTTAAACGAGCGACAACCTTACCTTCGGCAGCCAGCTTTACCAACAGCTTGTTGATATCGGGCTGGCGCATGGTGTGGTTAGCGCTGGCCTTACCAACGTAAACCATTTCTGCATCCTTGCGGGCGAAGGCCAGAATACGCGGATCTGCCAGACGGTCATAAACAACAGCGTCTGCAGTCTGCAGGCATTCCTTGGCCTTGAGTCCCAGAAGGCCCGGGTCGCCGGGGCCTGCACCGATTAAATATACTTTACCTTGTTTTGTCATGATGTCACTCTCCTTAAAGAATAGAGGCCAGAATTTCCTGACCGCCGGCAGCCAGCATTTTTTTGCCAAGCTGTTGACCGAGGCTGACAGCGTCATCAGCCTTACCGTTTATTGTATCACGCAGAATATTGCTGCCGTCTAAGGCAGCAATGATTGCTTCAATGCGAATGTTTTCACCTTCAACGTCGGCATGTACGCCGATAGGAACCTGACAGCCGCCTTCCAGTAAGCCCAAGAAGGCACGCTCGGCATCGGTAGCCTGTTTGGTGGTCAGGTCGTTTAAGAAGCTCAGCATATCGCGTACTTCTTTATCCTTGGTACGTGCTTCGATTGCCAATGCTCCCTGGCCTACAGCCGGCAGGCAGACATCAGCAGGAATCAGGCTGGAGATGCGGTCACCGTGACCCAGACGCTCTAAGCCTGCAGCTGCCAGAATAATAGCATCGTACAGTCCCTCGTCCAGCTTACGCAGACGGGTATCAACGTTGCCGCGCAGGTCGCGGATTTCCAGATCCGGACGCTTAGCTAAAAGTTGTGCCTTGCGGCGCAGGCTGCTGGTGCCGACTACAGCGCCGAGGGGCAGTTCTTCGAAGCTGCCATATTTGTTGCTGACAAAAGCATCGCCGACGTTGGCACGCTCGGTAATTGCTGTCAGGCACAGGCCTTCCGGCAGAACGGTAGGCATATCCTTCAGGCTATGTACTGCCAGATCAATAGTACCGTCTAAAAGATCCTCTTCAATTTCTTTGGTAAACAAGCCCTTGCCGCCGATTTGCGCCAGGGGTACGTCTAAAATACGGTCGCCTTTGGTGACAATTTTTTTCAGTACAACCTCACATTCAGGGTATTGCTTGCGCAGTAAGGCTGCAATATGATTGCTTTGCCAAAGCGCTAAAAGACTTTGTCTAGTCCCAATCGTCAATTTTGCTTTCATCACCAAACTCCTCTCCGGTTTCGTTTAATAAAAATAAATCACACATCATCTTTTTATAGCGTTCTTCCTCTGCGGTGCCTGCTACAGCATTCATAGCCTTCATAGGCTCGCGCAGGAATTTATGCTCCAGACGTTGGGTCATCAGGTCAATAATGCGCTTTTCATGGTCGGTAAGCTCCGGCATTTTAATAAAGGCCTTCTTCAAAACCTTCTGGCGCAGGAAATTCATTTTATCATGCAGCTGTACCATAACAGGGCGCATTGTGTAATAACGCAGACGCTCCTTGAGGGCACCAATCTCTTCGCTGATAATCTGTTCGGCAACGTGAGCTTCCTTTTCACGGAAGTTTTTATTGGTATCAACAACGCCTTCCAAATCGTCAATGTTATAAATGGTTACGCCGTCAACATCGGCAAGTCTTGGATCGACGTCACGCGGAACGGCAATATCAATCAGAATCAGCGGTCTGCCGTTGCGCTTGGGCAGCAGCGGTCCTAAATTTTCTACTGTAAGCACGTAATGCGGCGCACCGGTAGATGTTATGATGATATCAGCATCGGCGGCATGTTCGAACATGGCACGGTAGGGAATAGCCGTACCGTGGAACTTGCCTGCCAGATTCTGCGCTCTTTCGTAGTGACGGTTGCTGACGCAAATAGTTTGCGCACCCTTGTCCAACAGATGCTGTGCGGTGAGCTCACTCATATGACCGGCACCGACTACCAAAATCTGCGCCTTGCTCAGGTCACCTAAAATTTTGATGGCCAGGTCAACAGCTGCACTGGAAACAGATACGCTGCTGTAGGCAATTTTTGTTTCGGTACGCACGCGCTTGCCGACGGCAATTGCCTTATTCATGATGGTATTGAGAATTGTATCTGTCATACCGTTATTGCGGGCAATCTGATACGCATTTTTTATTTGGCTGAGAATCTGGCCTTCACCGACAATCAGGGAGTCCAGACTGGAGGCTACACGGAACAGATGCTTGACGCAATTTGTTCCGTTCAGATTGTAAAAATAATCGCTTTGGTAATGTTCACCTGCTAAATGCTTGAGCAATGATTTGATAAAAGGAATTGCTTCATGCGGATTTTCGATAACCATGTACAGCTCTGTGCGGTTGCAGGTGGAAAGCAGCATGGCTTCGGGAATATTATCGTAATTGCGCAGACGGCGCAGAATACTTGCCACCCTGTCATTGGAAAAATTGAAACGTTCACGGATCTCAACGGGGGCGGTTCTGTGATTGAGTCCTAAAACTGTTAACTGCATCTAATACCTTCTCCTTTGCTTGAGCAGCCTTACCTGCTATAACTAAATTTAGTAAATCCTGTTTCAAAACACTGCGCCAGAATTGCGTCCGCTCTTGCGGCGTACTTTCTATGTTTTTGACAGCTTCCCGCTGCAACAGCAGAAAGCTGTTGAAGTCGGCCAGCTCGGGTGTCAGAATGTGTTCCAGCTGTTTTTTCAGCAGGCGTGTAAAAGCAGGCATGCCGCCTGTTGCCAACGCAATAGTAATATCACCTTCGCTGATGGCTGAGGGGACAGTGAAATTGCTCAGCTCAGGTTCGGTAATATTATTGATGAGGCAGGGCGCAGCCTCTGAAATCTGCCTGTTTACAGCCTTATTATCTGTGGCGGCAATAACCACAAATGCATTCTGCAGATATTCCGGTTTGTAGTAATCCTTGATGAGCGTGCATCCATGCGTTGAGGCGAGCTTTTGCACCTCGTCACAGAAAAGCGGGGCAACAACTGTTACTTTAGCTTCGGCAGCCAGCAGTGTTGCCAGTTTACGGGCAGCAACAGCACCGCCGCCGATGATTACGCAGTTTTTGCCTGCTACACGCAGCATAGCAGGATAATGAAAATTAGTTTTAATAAGCATATAATTAACCACCTATAGGAACGTGATAATGAGTGTCATTAAATATGTTTCCTAACCTTTATATAATATCATATCTGAAGCAATTTATAAAGATATTGAAGGCTTTTTAAGTGTGAAAAACATAAGAAAGTGCCTGAAATAAGAAGATTGGCGGAATGATTCCGAAAAACGCTGAAAATGTTCGTTGAAAACTAAAAACTCCCGCTGTAATCCGTTAAGATTGCTCAGCGGGAGCCTTATTAAGTCTTATTAATTTTTATTGGTTAATTATTTGCCGAAATATCTTTTCAGCAGGCCTGCGAAAGCTTTGCCGTGGCGAGCTTCGTCACGAGCCATTTCATGAACGGTGTCATGGATAGCATCCAAGTTCAGTGCTTTAGCACGTTTTGCCAGGTCGGTTTTGCCTGCGGTTGCACCGTTTTCAGCTTCTACACGCATTTCCAGGTTCTTTTTGGTGGAGTCGGTTACAACTTCGCCCAACAGTTCTGCAAATTTAGCAGCATGTTCAGCTTCTTCGAAAGCAGCTTTTTCCCAGTACAGGCCGATTTCCGGATAGCCTTCGCGGAAAGCTACGCGGCTCATTGCCAAATACATACCAACTTCGGAGCATTCGCCGTTGAAGTTAGCGCGCAGGTCAGCTTTGATATCTTCAGGAACGTCGGAAGCGATGCCTACAACGTGCTCAGCAGCCCAACCCATTTCAGCAGCCATTTCCTGGAATTTGGAAGCGGGAGCGCCGCATTGCGGGCATTTTGCCGGAGCAGCTTCGCCTTCATATACATAACCACATACTTGACATACAAATTTTTTCATATTAGTTCCCTCCATGTTTTTATATTGCATTGCTTAATTTTATTTTTGACTTGCACAGCTTGTGTGCCCTTGACACTTATATAATAACACAGGCTGACGCAGTTGTCAATAATAATTATCCGTTAGTTTTTATTTTAATTTAGTTAGCCGTAGCTGACAAATTAAAATTTGAGAGTTAAGCCCAGATTAACGCCTTTAGCCTTCATGTCGAGGTCTTCGCCAAAAGCATCATCAAATGTCTGATTGTAGTAAGAAGCGTTAACTTCCAGGTTGTTCAGAATAGGCTTGCTGATGCCGATTTCATAGCCGCTGTTTCTGTTGCCGTAGCCAACATTTCCCCAAACAGTGAAGAGTGCGGGTATATCATAGGCAGCCTGCAGACCGATTTGACCGGAGTTTTTGGTTTTACCGCCAAAGTCACCGGAGGTATCAGCGTTCAGATAACCTGCGTAAGCGGAAATACCAGGCAGAACTTTATACATAATATTGAATTGTTGGGCGCGGGTTTTGGCTTCGTCTGCTTTGTAATTATTCCATTTGTAGTTTAAAGCAGTTTTTTGGCCGATGCCGACAGTTGCACCAAGATAGGTACTGTTGGATTTGCTGAATTTATAGTTGTCACCTTTAAGACTGGATGGCAGAGTAATGCCTGCATCAATAGCAACCTTGCCTGCGTCATAATTCTTCAGCGGAGAAGCATAGGCGCTCAGGCTGCAGGTGCTTGCAAGGCAGATTGCTGCACCGAAAGCTAATAAAGCATGTGTGGATTTCATTTTGCATCGCTCCTTTTACAACATAATTTTGGTCTTAACTTAATTTTAGCATATAAAGATAGTTATGCAAGCAAAAAGCAGTGATGTGTTTATGACAAATGTGTTAAAAGTACTTGTAAAATCACGCGGAAAAGAGGATAATTATAATGTATATCTATCTATAAACAAGGGGATTTTATGAGCGCAGATTCTAAAGCTTCGAATAGCAAATTTTTAAAGGGAACCTTAATCCTTACGGCCTCCAGTATTGTGGTCAAGGTTATCGGTTCTCTGAACTGGATTATTTTATCACGTGTATTGGGTGGCGAAGGTATCGGTCTGTATCAGATGGGCTTTCCAATCTATCTGATGGCAATAACCGTATCAAGTGCCGGCGTACCGGTGGCAATATCTATTATTACCTCCGAAAAGCTGGCGAATAAGGATTATCGCGGAGCCAAGCGAGTCTTTAATGTTTCGCTGCGAGTGCTGCTGTTGACGGGCCTTTTGTTTTCGTCCTCACTGTTTTTTGGTGCGGACTGGCTGGTTAATAACCATATCATCCGCGACAGCCGTGCGTATTATTCTATTATCGCTCTGGCGCCTGCGGTTTTCTTTGTAACCTTTCTGGCAAGCTTCCGCGGTTATCTGCAGGGCTGGCAGATTATGACGCCGACGGCGGTCAGTGAGATTGTCGAGCAGCTGACACGTGTTATTACCATGCTCGTTTTTGCCGACCTCTTCATGCCGTACGGTCTGGCGTTTGCTGCAGGCGGTGCCAGCATGGGTGCCGGTGTAGGCGCGTTCTGTGCACTTTTGGTGCTGATGTGGTTCTATCGCCGTCTTAAGCAGCGTCTGCAAAAGGAAATGGCAGAGCAGGATGACAGTGCGCCGGTAGAAAGCGCCGGACATATCATCAAGCGTCTGTTGAAGCTGGCTTTGCCGGTTTCTCTGACCAGTCTGATGCTGCCGATAGGTGCCAACCTTGACCTTTTGATTGTGCCGCAGCGTCTGGAAGCAGCTGGCTTTAATATTCATCATGCGACTGAGCTGTTCGGTTATCTGACAGGTATGGCTGTACCGCTGGTTAATCTGGCAACAATTTTTACTGCAGCGATGACCATCAGTCTGGTGCCGTCAATTTCCGAATCTCGTGCGCTGAGCAGCTTTGATGCTATCCGTGATAAAATCCGTATTGCCTTCCGCGTAGCGATGATTATCACCTTCCCGTGCTTTATGGGCTTGTATTGTCTGGCGGAAAAGGTTGCGGCGCTTGTTTATAACGCTCCCGGTGCGGCACCTGCGATTCAGACGATGAGCATCGGTATTCTGTTTTTAGGTATGCATCAGATCAGTACAGGTATTCTGCAAGGCCTTGGCCGCACGGCAATCCCTGTAATCAATATGATTATTGCCTGCATTGTAAAAATCGTTATGAGCTGGTATCTTACTGCTGTGCCGGAGCTGGGCATCCGCGGTGCGTCGATGGCGACGGTAGCAGATTTTGCCGTGGCAGCGATTATCAATATGGGCTTTATTTACAAGCTGACAGGCTATAGCTTCTCTGTGGGCAGCATTATACGTCCCTGCTTGGCTTCCGGTGTTATGGGCGCTGCAATTTACGGCGTGCTGATGCTTACGGAAAGCATGGGTATGTGGTGTGTACTGTTTGCAATGGCGGCAGCTGTTCCTGTCTATGCATTGGCGCTGCTGGCCTGCGGTGGTCTGAATAAAGAGGATTTGGACAACGTGCCCTTTGTGGGACGCAGATTGTTGGCAGTCGGCCAACGCTTTGGTCTTTTCAAGTGAGGTAATTAAAATAATGGAGGAAAGGAAATGTGAGCTGCGCTTGCCAAACGGCAAGGTAGTAAATTTTTCGTATGCTAAGCTCAAGGCAGGCATTGCCGTTACTGCTCTGGTTCTTGTCGGAGCAGTCGGCACAGCCGGCTATTTATATCATCAGCTGTCAGATTATCGCAGCGAAGCAACCGATTATGCTGCCTATAAGCAAAATAAGGCCGAGCAGCAGACAAAGCTGCAGAAGCTGTTGCAGGATAACGAAAGAATGCTGCGCGATATGGCCGAAATCTCTAATCTGGAGAAAAAGCTGCGCCGTGCTGTTATCCGTGATGTAGACAGTAGCAGGCTGGGCGAAGGTACCAGTATGGTTGATTCGACAGCGGCAAAGGAAACGTCTGCCAATACGTCTTATACAGGCAAGGGCGGGCCTGCTAAAATGGATATCAACGGCACCATGGCTGTGCTGACAGCGCAAAATGCCAATATCAAAAAGATGCTTGATAGTACCAAAAAATCTGTCAGCGAGCTCTTAAGTGAGGTTGAAGGCTCCGGTGGCGGGATGGCATCCTTCCCGGATAAATGGCCTACCGACGGCGGTACTATCAGCAGTAATTATGGTGTGCGCACCGGTCCGATTGAGGGCGGGTATGATTGGCATCCTGGTCTGGATATAGCAGTTGATTTCGGCGCACCGGTTTATGCTACGGCTGCCGGTACGATTGAACAGGCAGGCTGGAACGGTGGCTACGGGCGCTATGTACGTATAAATCATGGTAATGGCTACGAAACAGCCTATGGCCACATGAGCGGCATTGCCGTTGCTGCAGGGCAGAAGGTAATCAAAGGCGAGATCATCGGCTTTGTCGGCAGTACAGGCTACAGCACTGGTCCGCATATTCATTATGAGGTATTGGCAGACGGACAGAATATCGATCCGTTCTATGTGCTGAAAAATAAATAAAGACTGCGGTATATCAATATAAGCGGTAAAACAGTTCAGTGCTAAGCTGACTGTTAAAATTAAAAATAGATTTTATAAGCCACTATAACAATTTTGTTGTAGTGGTTTTTTGTATGCCTTGGTCAGAAATTATGAGATATGCAGAGATGGATTTAGTGTAAAAAATACGTAAAACATTCTTTGGAGCGTTATTATTGCTTTACAGCAGGAAATGCAGGTGTTATCATTATCTTAATATTATAAATAATTACAGGCGAGGAGGTCCGCATTATGTCCATCAGAGAAATTTCCTTTCCTTCTGCCAACGGCAGAGATACCATCAAGGCCTGGTCCTACAGTCCTTTAGGCAAACCGAAAGCTATTGTACAGCTGATTCACGGCTACGGTGAGCATTCACGTCGCTATCTGCATATGATCAGTAAGTTCAATGAAGCAGGCTTTGTAGTGTTTGCTGATGATCATCTCGGTCACGGTAAAACCGGCTATGACGGAGGCACCCTGGGTGATCCGCATTCCGGCGGCTATATGACCTATCTGAAGGATGAAAAGGCTTTGCATGATATTGCTAAAGAGGCTTATCCTGAGCTGCCGTATTTCGTTTTCGGCCATAGCTGGGGCTCTATGCTGGCGCGTGCTTATGCGTCAATCTATGGTGAGGATATCAAAGGTATGATGCTGTGCGGTGTCTGCTCGCAGTGGAAGGGCTGTGAGGATGCCTATGTTAATGCAGAATTTAAGGCTGCTTATGAGGCAGATCCGTATCAGCCTTGCGGCGTCTGGTTTGAGCGTGTCTTCTGCGGTATGACGGACAGAGTGGAAAATCCCAACAGTCCGGCAGATTGGATTGCGACCGACCAGCGCATTGTTGAGGATCATGCAGGCGATATGTTCAATACCTTCGATACTACGCTGGAGCTGTGCTATGATTTCGTGCAGTTGTATCATTATATTGAAAATGATGAGTGGGCTGCCAAGGTGCCGCAAAATATTCCCAGCTATCTGATTGCCGGTGACCAGAATCCCTGCGGCAATTACGGCGAGGGCTTGTATCATGTTGCCAATCTGCTGGCAAAAACAGGACATAAGGTTTCTGTAAAGCCGTATCCTGGCTTCCGTCATGAAATTCACAATGAGCTGTGCTTGCGCGATGAAGTAGAAGCCGGCTTGATTAAATTTATGGACGATTGCTTAGCGTAAAATAGTTATAAAAAAGAGACTGCCTTACGGCAGCCTCTTTTACTTTATAAGCTCCCATATATCGCTTACATTTTCAGCCAACAGCTTAGCACCATGCGCTTCCAAAAAGGCGCGGCCTCTGAAGCCCCAGCAGGCGCCGATGCAGGGCACGCCTGCATTGCGGGCGGTGTCGAGGTCGGTATCCGAATCACCGATGTAAATAGTGCTTGCAGGCTCAGCCTTTAATTGCTGCATGATTGCCAGCAGCATATCCGGCGCAGGCTTTTTGGCGATGCCGGCGCGCTCGCCGCAGGCAGCGTCGAGCTGGCCGTCAAAGTATTGCTTAGCCAGCGCCTGTACGCCGTAATCCGCCTTGTTGGAAACAATGGCGGTGCGGCAGCTTGCAGTGCGCAGCTGCTGCAAAAGCTGCAGTACACCTTCGTAGGGGCGGGTGCTGTCGGCACAGTGCTGCTTGTAGTATCTGTTGAAGCTTGCAAAGACCTCCTCCTGCAGCTCTGCAGGCGTGTCAGCCGGTACCGCACGCTCAATCAGCTTGTGAATGCCGTTGCCGACAAACAGGCGTACCTCGTCTGTGGTGCGCTGAGGCAGCTTGTGTTCTACTAAAGCATGGTTGGTAGCGGCAGCTAAATCTGCCAATGTGTTGAGTAAGGTACCATCAAGATCAAAAATAATAGTTGTATATTTCATGATTAATCTCCTTTTGAACTTCAGATTTTCTTCCTCGTCTATTGTAGCACAAATAAGGCAAATGCTTTATAATATTGTTATATTTTAAGTATGGAGGATAGAGCATGACTTATGATTACGCTCGCTTAGCGAAAATTAAGTGTTTTCTTTTTGATATGGACGGAACCATTAACCTGGGTAACGAACTGATTCCGGGTATGGAGGGATTTTTTGATAAATTGAAGGCAGCAGGCAAGGAATATTATCTGCTGACAAATAATTCTTCCCGTAGCCACGAGCATTATGTGCAGAAGATGAACGGATTGGGCGTACCTGTTACACGTGAGAATATCTTGATTTCATCAGATGCGTTGACCAACTGGATGCAGAAGAACAAACCCGGTGCGAAGCTGTTTGTGCTGGGAACGCCGCAGCTTTTGGCAACAATTGAGGAAGCAGGCTTTACGCTGACGAATACGTTGGAGGAGGGCGCCGATTATGTAGTTGTCGGCTTTGACCAGACGCTGACATATGATCGTCTAACAACAGCCTGCCGCCTGATTGACAAGGGTGTGCCGTATGTTGCTACGCATCCTGACGTGCGCTGCCCGATTGAAGGCGGCGAATTCATTCCTGATACCGGTGCAATGCTGGAGCTGATTAAAACTGCTACCGGCAAAAAGCCACAGCTGATTTTCGGCAAGCCTTACAAGTATATGGTGGATGTGGTTTTGGACAAAACCGGTTATAAAAAAGAGGAAATTGCTATGGTGGGTGACCGCCTGGCAACAGATATTGCCTTTGGCCTGAACAATGACATTCTTTCTGTGATGGTGTTGACAGGTGAAGCGACCATGGAAGATGTAGAAAACGGTTCGATTAAGCCGGATATTATTTTGCCGCATGCTAAGGAAATTCTGCAATATCTTGGTTAATAACGGATAAATATTTTGTCTTGATAATGAAAGGAGTATTGCTATGGCTGTTTTGGAGCAGACTGCTGTATTGACTGATGCTATTCGCCCGGTGCCTGCGAGTGAGCTAGAGGCGCGTCTGGAGAAGTTTCGCCGACTGATGGATGAAATGCATCCCGGTTGGGAGATGGCTGCAGTCAATCATAAGGTTGCAATGTATTATTTCACGGGTACGATGCAGGATGGTGTACTGCTGATTCGTCCGCAGGATGCTGTTTTCTGGGTGCACCGCAATTATGAGCGCGCAGTAAACGAATCGCATTTCAGCGATATCCGTCCGATGCACAGCTTTCGTGAGGCTGCTGCCTATTATGGCAGTGCGCCGCGCATTATGTATGTAGAAACGAAGAAGGCTACATTGGACTGGGAGCGTATGCTGCATAAGTATTTTGCTTTTGAAGAGATAGGCTCCTTTGATGCGGTACTGCAGGAGCTGCGTCTGCGCAAGAGTGCTTACGAGCTGCAGCAGATGGAACACTCCGGCGCTATTCACGAAACAGTGCTCGATGTTGTGGCACCGAAGCTGATTCATGCAGGTATCAGCGAGGCTCAGCTGGCTATCGAGCTTTACAGCGAGATGGTGCAGCGCGGCTCGCACGGAACAGCGCGCTTTAACCAGTCCTTGGGCGAGGAGGTTGTCGGTCTGGCTTCCTTTGGCAAGAGCGGTTTAGTACGCACCGGCTTTGACGGCCCCGGCGGTACCGGCGGCACCTGTATAGCGGTGCAATCCATAGGCAATGCTTTCCGCAAGCTGAAGTCCGGTCGATTGGTTTATCTTGATGTTCCCTGCGGCTTTGACGGTTATCATACCGATAAGACAGTCGTTTATTATTTCGGCAGTCTGCAAAAGGACGAGCAATGCGCAAGACTTTTGGCGGCACAGGAGCGCTGCCTGGAGCTGGAGCAAGAGGTAGTGTCCATGATGGTTCCGGGTGAGCCGATTGAGAACCTGTATTTGCGCACTATGGAAAAGTTCGAGAATGTTTATGGTGATGCGTTTATGAACGGCGGTAAATTCCTGGGGCACAGTATCGGTCTAGTGATGGATGAAGCGCCGGCTATAGCAAAGGGCTTTAAGCAGCCGCTGGAGCCCGGTATGACCTTTGCCGTAGAGCCTAAAATTGCTTTGCCTGGCTTAGGTCTGGTAGGCACGGAAAATACCTATGTGGTTACGGAAAAGGGCGCACGTTCACTGACAGGACGCTCACACGCACTGCGTGAAATTGAATAGTCTGCTATAATAATACGGTGAAACAAAAATGCTGCGGGCGCAAAGCCTGCAGCATTTTTAGTAAGAGTCTTATTCAGCTAATTCCTTGGCGCATTCTACGAATTTTACTCCGGCCGCAGCCATTTCCTGCATAGCGCTTGCGATAGTTTCGGGAGCAATACCGCGGCAGGCAGCTTTGTTCAGGATAACGTCGAAGCCTGCAGCCTTCAGCTGCAGTACAGTGTTTTTTACACAGTAATCGGTTGCCAGACCGCCGCAGATAACGGTGGTGATACCGTGGCAACGAAGATATTCGATGGCACCGGTGGAAAGAGTGTCCTTCAAGTCATGGTAGCAGGCACCGTAGGGATGCTTATCTGCTTCAATGCCCTTGAATACCTGATAATCATAGGCAGCTTCATCAAGGCCGTCGATAAAGTCAAAGCCTTTAGTACCGATGATAGCGTGTGCCGGCCAACGGATATCAAGATCCGGATAGCCGCTGATGGGAGTGAGCGGAGCGTGCTCGGCGTCGCTGATCCAGAGCGCGCAACGGCTGTGCGCGTCGCGGGAAGCGAGGCGCAGGCTGGCGAATTGAGCTTGGGCGTTCAGCTCGGGAGCGATGGTGTCGCCTTCGGCAACCGGTAGCTCGTCGGGGCAGACCGGGGTGAAGGTGTTTTGGGCATCAATATCAAAGGAGGCAATATATTTTTTTTCCGGTAATTGCATAGTGAACCCTGCTTTCTGTTTTAATTTAGACTTATTGTAGTATACCACCGTGATTTTAGCAATAGGGAAAATACTTTTGCTATCAGTATTTCAAGTGGTAACGATATTAATATAAAAGGTGGCAACGTAGCCAGTGAAGCAGGAAAAGCCGACCTTGCTGCCGAAAATAATACGAATATCGCTATTGTAGAGTAGGTGGCAAAATGAAAGGATTATTAAACATATATATAGAAAAAAACACAGGTGAAATATCTATTTTGACATTGCATGTTACAAGTATTGGATTTAGTAGGAGCATGGGTAGTATTATTGAAAATGTTGATATTAAATCATTGAAAGAAAGAGTATTTAGATGCCTAATGCTTAGCTTAGAAAATTACAAATATGATAAAGAAGAATTTGTTGATCCATTTAAAAAAACAAAATATAAAATATGGAATCATTTTTTTAATATGCACTATCTTATTGAGGTCATTTATAGAGAAGAATTGAAAGAATATGAAATTGCAATGCCTGAACGTGACAGAATAACTAAATCATTCGGTAATACTGTAAGTGGTTTTGAATTTAAAATAAAGAGGGAAGACTTTGATTCTCAATTTGATAGTATAATTAAAAAAATAATGGATAATCTTGAGGAATATCAAAGCTAAATTTGTTGGAATTAGTGGCAATGTTAGCAAGGATAATGTTGATAGCAAATATGAAAGCGTTACAGACCAAAGCGGTATTTACGCAGGCAAAGATGGCAGAAGATAATAATGACCTTTTATTAGAACAACAGCAGCAATTTTAGATGCTAATGTGGCTTATGTGAAATTAGAATACATGGGGAATACAAATGAAAAATAAAATAGTATATTTAATTATAATATTATTATGTGGATATAATGTGTTTGTTCCTTCAGATTCGTTGCAAAAACAAGAATTGAAATACGTTAATGAATATATCAAATTGCCGTTACCAGATGATAGCGAAACTTTGATACCGCAAGGGAATAAAATTCCGCGGTATTATTCGTTATATGCTGATAAAAACTTTGATTTGGAAGAATTTTTATCTATATTACGTAGACAAGGATGGGTTGATCACGAAAAATATAGAGATAATGAAGTTTACTATTATGTGTTTAGAAAAAATGGCTTTTTATATACTTTACGAATATATGATAATGGGAGATGGGGTGATGGATTAATATATGAATAATCAACTTATTAAAAATATACTGCTAGTAGCAATTACATCATTTTGTTTTTTTGCTTGATTAAGATAGTGGGGAATATGGTCTTATATAATTCCATGGAAATAAATGAAACAGAGCGATTTTTTTGGTCATGTGCAAGAGAACTGCAGTTACCTGGAGAAGTAATTCGCTTTGAAGAAAAGAAGGGTATACGTTTTTTAAATGATAAAACTATTATTAAAGTAAAGTATAAAAATGATAAAAAATTAAAAGAGAATGAAATATCAGATCTTTTTAAAAAAGATGGATGGAAAAAAGAAAATAATAGAATGATTTTTTCTAAAAAACAATCATATGTTGAAGTGATTTCTACCAATGAAGATTATTATGAGATATTATATAAACATATGTAGTTGACTATAATAAATGCTGCGCGACGAAAATATCCGCCTGAATGCTAAAAAAGGACATCAGCATTGCTGGTGGGATTTTGAGTGCGAAAAATGATGTGGACTTGAATGCTAAAGTAGGTGAAATCATGTTAGGATTATTAGATATATATATTGAGCGTGATACTTTTCAAATCTCTGTATTAGTATATCATATCAACTCAATAGGCTTTGGTGAAGCTATGAAAGAGTTGATAAACGTAAAGAACATGTCACATTTGAAAAAGTCGGTTGAAGACGCAATTGCTTTAAGCTTATCAGAGTATAAGAGAGATGTAGAAAAATGCAATTTTTTTAAACTTACAAAATATAAAACTTGGAATAAGTTCTTTAATGCACATTATGTTATTGGAATAACGTATGAAAAAGAGAAGAATTTATATACAATTACAGTACCTGAAAGAGATAAGAAAACTAAATCATTCGGTAATACTGTAAGTGGTTTTGAATTTAAAATAAAGAGGGAAGACTTTGATTCTCAATTTGATGGTATAATTAAAAAAATAATGGATAATCTTGAGGAATATCAAAGCTGATTTTGCTGGAATTAGTGGCAATGTAAGCAAGGATAATGTTGATAGTAAATATGAAAGCGTTACAGACCAAAGCGGTATTTACGCAGGCAAAGATGGCTTTAAGATTAATGTAGGTGAAAACACTGACCTTAAAGGCGGTATTATTTCAAGATATTACAACAGAAGAGAAGGAAAAAGCTAAAGAGTTAGTTGATTTTAAGTATGTTGTTATTTCAGCACTGAAAAATAGAGAGTGGTAAAATAAAGATAAATTTAAATTGTGAGAATAAAGTTGCAACTGATTCAATAGAACGTAGTAAAGCAGAAGTATTATTAGATCCTTTAGTATTAGGCATGGATATAAAGAATTTATATGACTTAGTTGAAAAGGACAATTGATCATGCGGAAAATAAAAATTTTATTATTTTATTATTTAGTCTTATACTTCGTATATGTTGTAATATGCGATGTTCCAGTTAGTGTTCCATTATGGAAATGGTATTTCCCAATAAAATTAATATTGTTAATGTTAGCTTACGTTTGGATGAATATCCATGTGGAATTTAAAAAGATGTTAGAACAAAAATACATGATAAACAAAGATCAATTAGAATTAACAAAACATAGATTTATATTTGGCAGTACTATAAGATTTATATTATTTACTATTTTGAGTGTGTTTGTTTTTCCGTGGATTGTTTCAGTGATTAAGCTAAAATATAAAGTGGATTTATTCTTTATATTATTGAATTGAGATTTTATATCCGCGTCATATTTGATGGTTACGATATTTTAGCAACTACTGATAAAGAGATGGGGTTAAAATAATGGGACGTTATATTTTAGCAACAATGGTAGCTTTTTTTACGATAGAAATTATAAATGTCTACTGTAAAAATTTGGATTTCAAATCAATAAGTGATAAAAAGTATTTTATTTCGCTTAATGTTGGAGCTTTTATGATAGTTATCTTTATGATAGGATGTGTTTTAGATATTTTTGATATTAGCGACTTTATAAGATGTTTTTTTCCTTTGTGGGGGCTTGGGTTATCATTAATGCTATATGGAATAAAAAGAAGAGCGATGATAAAAATATTTACGGGAAAAGCTGAGGAAGAAGATTATAAAGTATATAATGTAATTAAAGAAAAAATTATATACATATATATTGCAACTTTACTTTTACTATTATTATATGCTTTTGGTATAACAAATGATATATTATTGTAGCGTTGTTTCTTAGTATTATTATGATGCAGTGCGCAAATTTGACAGGCAGATTCTGACTGCGCAGATTGACAAAGAGACTGCGGATGCAAATATCATTGCCAGCGGTAACATCAAGATTGATTTGGACAAAGACCTGACCAACCATTACAGCAAAATAAAAGCGGGCAAAAATTTAACTGTCTGTACCACTCTTTCACAAAGAATTCATTTGTCAAAAGCATAATTTTGGTTTACACTATAGCTAGAATTCCTGTCTAATATAGTAAATATTGATAATTATAAAGTGAGGCAGACTGATGGCAACATATATTATTGCGGGTTTGTTAGCGGTACTGGTGATTTTGGCAGTGCGCAGTTATTTTGGTAAAAAGTATCGCGGCGGGTGCAACGGCTGTTCCGGCTGTCCGCATGCTAAAAACTGTACCTCGATAAAAAAATAAAATGTTGACAAAATCCCTTGTTGGTTATATGCTAATATTAGAGTTTTGTAAAATATTAATGTATGCTATACAAAATTCTTGGGTAAGTTTGATGCCGCAGCAACGATGCTTTGCCTGCGGCTTATTTTATGGACGATAAGCTTAGGAGGATGCCATTGTGCATATTCAACGTGGTGCGTGGGCAGAAATAAATCTAGATGCAGTTGCACATAACGTGCAGATGGCTAAGGCCAATCTGAAGCCGACAACCAAATTATGTGCTGTCGTCAAGGCAGATGCCTATGGTCATGGCGCTGTGCGCGTAGCGCAGGAAGCAGCGCGTAACGGTGCGGACTTTTTTGCGGTAGCTCTCCTGCAGGAGGGCGTGAAGCTGCGCGAGGCCGGTATTGAAACACCGATTCTGGTGCTTGGCTCAATGCTGCCGGAGGTTGCGGAAATCTGTGTGCGCTATGATATCAGCCATGCAGTATTTGATGAAGAACGCTTATATGCTTTGAATGCGGCGGCTTTGAAGCTGCATACGAAGGCTAAAATACATATTAAGATTGATACAGGTATGCACCGTATCGGTGTGCATGTGCGTGATGCCGGCAGGTTTGCCAAGCTGGCAGCGTCCTTGCCCGGTATCTATATTGAGGGCGTGTTCAGTCATTTTGCGACTGCCGACGCCGATGATAAGCAGTATGCTGCCTATCAGTTTGAACGCTTTCAGGAGGCGCTGCATCTGATTGAAGCGGAGGGAGTACATATCCCTATCCGTCATATCGCCAACAGTGCTGCGCTGACAGAGCTGCAGGAATATCAGCTGGATATGGTGCGTCAGGGAATTACCCTGTATGGCCTGCACCCGGCGCATATGATTGACTGCTACAAGGATTTTGAGCCTGTTATGACTGTGAAGACGCAGGTTGCTTTTGTGAAAACACTGCCGCCCGGTGAAACCATCGGCTATGGCAGAACCTATACATTGACGAGACCCAGTGTTATCGCTACTGTACCTATCGGTTATGCCGACGGCGTGAGCCGCCGCTTGTCTAACCGCGGGTATATGCTGGTTAACGGCATGAAGGCGCCGATTATCGGACGCGTGTGCATGGACCAGACGATGCTGGACGTGACGGATATTCCGGACGTTAAGTTGGGCAGTGAGGTCATCGTGTTTGGCGGTCGTGAACTGCCAATGGAGCTGGTTGCGGAATGGGCGGATACTATCTGCTATGAAATTATCTGCGACGTGAGTCCGCGTGTGCCGCGTGAGTATGTACGCGGCAACTAAAAAGAAGCATTGGCGTGAGCCGCTGCTTCTTAACTAAATACGCTTTCCCTTATTTTATGGCTGCTGGACGCATTTGCGAAAGGCAGTCCTTTTTTTGTGGGCGGAAGAGCTGCTTCAACCTAAAAAGGCTGCTGCGTAAGAAAACTTACGCAACAGCCTTTTTTATGCTTTTAATTTTCAGCAAAAGGTATCTTTATAGCGCTGTTGGCACTGCTTGATAATTTCCTTTGCTTTGTCTACGTCATGCGCCTCTTCAAGAGCGGTGCTTTTGCCTTCAAGTGATTTATACACGCTGAAGAAGTGAATCATTTCATCGCTGATATGCTGCGGCAGCTCGCTAATGGATTTGTAGGAATTATACATCGGGTCGCCGAAGGGAATCGCAATGATTTTTTCGTCCATATCACCGCTGTCCTCCATGATGATAACGCCGATGGGGTAGCAGCGCATCAAGGTCATCGGTACAACGTTTTCGGAGCATAAAACCAATACGTCCAGCGGGTCGTTATCTGCTGCGTAGGTACGGGGAATAAAGCCGTAGTTTGCAGGATAGTGGGTTGCGGTGTACAGGATGCGGTCCATTTTGAGCAGGCCGGTTTCCTTGTCCAGCTCGTACTTTACCTTGCAGCCTTTGGGAATTTCGATAACTGCAATAAAATCGTCAGGAGAGATACGTTTGGGGTCAATGTCATGCCAGATATTCATAGTCATTTCGTGTTTGCCTCCTCTTGTGCTTTGGGACAGAGATAAATATGTTGCTCACAAATTCCTCTCTTAATCATAGATGTTATGGAGGCCGATGTCAAATTTTGCAGGATGATTTTGCACAACTTTTACCAAGCATTATTATAGCCTCATATAAGCACTCATTACGCACGCTCCGCGTGCTCCATTCGCTTGAAGTTCGGCGTGTTGCGAAGCATCGAAACTGATGCCGCCGATAGCGTAAACCGGCAAGTTTACAGCGCTGCAGACGTTTTGCAGAAAGCCGAGGCCGCGTGGCGCAAGGCCGGCCTTGCACTGTGTAGTGAAGATGTGCCCGGCGATGAGCACGGTGGCGCCTAGCGCCTGCGCTTCCTGCGCTTCACCTACGCTGTGAACGGAGGTGGAGAGCCAGGTGAAATACGCACGCTCGTACTCCAATATTTGTCGCAGAAGTGCCAGCGGCAGATGCAGCATGCTTATGCCAAGCTCGCGTGCCAGCTGCCAATCGCTGTGCAAAATGAGCGGTATACCTGCAGCTTCGCAGCTTTGCTGTGCTTGCAGCGCAAGCGTGCGATAGGCTGCTTTGTCTAAAGCCTTCGCACGCAGGATAACAGCCTGCGGACGCAGCTCCGTCAGCTTTGCCAAACGCTCTATTTGTTCAGGCAGCGGGCGGGGACTGGTGGCGCTGTCCGTAACGGCAATTAGCGGCAGCTCAGACATAAACGTACTCCGACATTACAGGCTGCAGACCGATTTTCAGCAGGGCATCGTAGATTTCCTTCAGGCTTCTGCTGTCATCAATCTCAAACTGCTCATCACCAAGCTCCTGCTTTTTGCTGTGCGCACCAATGCCGGTGTTGACGCCGGCGGAAATTTTGTTGGCGGCAATGAGCATCAAGTTATCACGCACGCGTGCACATTCGCGGCTGGAAACGGTAATCGAGGCGAAGGGCATGAACAGGCGGTAGGCACAGACAACCTGCAGCAGTTGGCGCTCGTGCACGTCCATCGGCTTAATCTTGTCGTTGTTGATGATGGGGCGCAGGCGGGGGCAGGAGAAGGCGATTTCCGCATGCGGATATTTCTTTTGCAGCAGGTAGGCATGCAGGCCGGTAGCGATGGCGTCGCGACGGAAGTCGTCGAGGCCGAGCAGAGCGGCGAAGCCGACACCACGCATCTTGCCGCGCAGTGCGCGCTCCTGGGCGTAAAAGCGGTATGGGAAGACGCGCTTATGACCTGCCAGATGCAGTTGTGCGTATTTATCCTTGTTATATGTTTCCTGGAAAACAGTTACGTAATCCACGCCGCATTCATGCAGGTAAGCATATTCATCGCTGTTGAGCGGATAAATCTCTACGCCGACAACCTTAAAGTATTGGCGGGCTTGCTTGCAGGCTTCACCGATGTAATGCACGTCGCTCATCTTGCGGCTTTCGCCGGTAAGAATAAGAATTTCCTGCTGGCCGGTGGCGGCGATGGCCTGCATTTCGGCAGCAATCTGCTTGCTGCTCAGACAGGCGCGCTGAATTTTATTGTGACTGTTGAAGCCGCAGTAGATGCAGTAGTTTTCGCAGTAGTTGGCAATGTACAGCGGGGTGAAAAAGGTAACGTTATTGCCGAAGTAACGCTGGCGCTCAATTTGTGCGGCGTGGGCAATTTCCTCTAAAAGAGGCAGAGCAGCAGGCGAAAGCAGGGCCGCGAAGTCATCGGGCGTACGCTCGCTGTGAGCGAGGGCTGCAAGCACGTCTGCTTCAGTGTATTGGTTGTAATCGTAAGTAGCACGGGCAGTCTGCACCTTGTCCAAAATATCGGAGTCGATAATTTCCATGCCTTCCTGATACTGCATCGGATCGGTCAGCTGTTTTTCGCTGAAGGCTGCTGCCTGCTCATCATAAATACTGTTGTTAAAAAATTTATCTTCGTTCTTCATGCTGTCACCTCAATCATGCAAAAAGCCTGTCAGCGGGGAGCTGGCGCTGGCATTGTCGCGGACACTGCCGCAGCCTGCAAGATAAGCCTTGCGGCCGGCGTTGATGGCATCGCGGAAGGCACTGGCCATGAGCGGCAGGTTGCCGGCGCTGGCAATCGCGGTGTTCGCCATGATAGCCGCTGCACCCATTTCCATAGCTTCGCAGGCCTGAGAAGGTTTGCCGATGCCTGCGTCGACAATAATCGGCAGGTTGATTTCGTTAATCAGAATTTGGATGAAGTCCTTGGTGCAAAGGCCCTTGTTGCTGCCGATCGGTGCGCCCAGCGGCATGATGCAGGCAGCACCGGCATCACGCATGTCACGTGCACTTTGCAGATCAGGGTACATATAGGGCATAACGATGAAGCCTTCTTTGGCAAGAATTTCTGTTGCCTTGAGGGTTTCATGGTTGTCGGGCAGCAGATATTTGCTGTCTTTGATTACTTCGATTTTTACGAAGTCGGTGTGGCAAAGCTCGCGTGCAAGGCGGGCGATACGCACTGCTTCTTCGGCGTTGCGTGCACCGCTGGTGTTGGGCAGCAAGGTGACGTTTTCCGGCACGTAATCAAGAATGTTGGCAAGAGCGCCGCTGTTGGCGCGGCGCAGAGCGAGCGTAAGGATTTCCGCACCGGCCTGCTCTACGGCTGCTTTGATTAAGTCCAGCGAATATTTGCCGCTGCCTAAAATAAAACGGGAATGAAATTCGTGTCCGCCTAAAGTCCATGTATCGTTAGTCATTTTAATTCTCCTCCAAGTCTAAAATAATGCGTGCGGCAAGCAGTGCCTGCTGCATGGCGCAGAGTGCGACGCGCGCACCGCAGAGCGGCAAATCGTGAAAATCGCTGTTGCCGTCGCCACAAAGATAAAGATTTTTTGTGATTTTTTTACTGGTTATTTCTTTTGCCGGGCCGAAGCCGGCAATGCCGCTGCCGGCGATAACCTTTTTGTCGCTACAGGTGCTCAATACGGTGCTCACGAGCATAGCTTTGCTGGCAGCATCATCAAGCGCTTCGCAGATGATGTCAGAATCACCTAAAAGCGTGGGGATGTTATCCTCTGTTACCTTGATTACCTGCGAATGCAAAGCTGCGTAGGGGTTAATCTGGCGCAGATGCTTCACAAGGGCGTCAGCCTTGTACTGTCCTATATCGTCAAGAAAATAATATTGGCGGTTGAGATTGGAAAGTTCTACCTTGTCAAAATCATAAAGATAAAGATTGCTTACACCAAGACGTGTTAAGGCGACTGCTATGTTACTGCCGAGTCCGCCGAGGCCTACGACAGCAACGCGCGCGTTATGCAGAGCGTCAAGCTGCGCCTGTGTCAGTCCTTTGCCAAGTGCTGCGTTTATTGCCTCCTTGCTAATCATTCAGCCACCTCCTACAAAGCTGACGATTTCCAATTTATCGGCGTCGGTAATTGTTGTACTGCCAAAATCCGCCTGCTTGATGATATTGCCGTTAAGTTCTACGGCAACAAACGCAGTGCGATAGCCAAGCTGCGTAAGCAGCTCGCTGAGAGCGATGGAGCAGCCTAAGGCCTTTTCTTCTCCGTTGATAAGCATGATTTTCTCCTTTCGGGTAATAAAAAAAGCTCATGAAAAAGCTACACCCGTGGTGGTGTACCCCTTCATGAGCTAAATTTCAGACTCACTCTAAGCTTTGTTTATGAAGTTGTTAGCATAAGTATAATGTTTTTGTCAGTAAGTGTCAAGGAGATAACTTATATATGCTGGCAGAGAAATATTTGCCTGCAGCACGAAATAGGCATATAATGGAAGCAGTAAAAAAAGAGGGGGATTCGCTTATGAAAATAACAAACAGCAAAACAGATATCTGCGCCAACCGCTTCGGTGGCAATGGTGACGTAATTATTGAACATTATCTTGACGAAAGCATGCTTAATGACAGCGTAGTAATGTACGCTAAGGTAACTCTTAAACCGGGCTGCAGCCTTGGCTATCACATCCATGACGGCAACAGCGAAACTATCGTGGTGCTGCAGGGAACTGCCGACTACAATGATAACGGTCAGGCAATAACGCTGCACGCAGGTGACAAGGTGCATTGTCCCAGCGGTGAAGGTCATGCCATCGACAATCCGGCAGATGCTGCCGAGGATTTGCTGCTGCAGGCTCTGGTAATCAAAAAATAATTATAGCTTTTATGTCTAAACTAAAAGGACTGACGCCTTGGCTGTGCGTCAGTCCTGAATTTTTTTATTTACCTTTAAAAAGACTTCCTAAAATACCGCGTACCAGCTTGCTGTCGATTTGGCTGCCGACTGTGCGGGTAGCGGAATTGACGGCGCTGTCAAATACCTTGTCCAACACGCTCTTGGTTTGGCGGCCGCTGCTTCTTTGTGCAGCACGTTCTGCTGCAATGCGCTCACGTTCCGCAGCTTTGGCGGCACGCTCCGCTTCCTTGGCCTGCTTGGCTTCTTCTTTTTCTCTCAGCGCTGCTTCCTTCGCTTCAGCTTCAGCCTTCGCTGCCGCTTCGGCTTCCGCATGTGCCTCCTCTGCCTTTTGTGTCAGCAGTTCGTAGGCGGATTCACGGTCAACAGCTTCGGCATATTTGCTGTAGAGCGGGCAGTCTTTGATCAGCTGCTGGCGTTTGGCGTCATCACACACGCCAAGATAGCTGCGCGGCGGCATTACATAAGCACGCTGTACGATAGAAGGAATACCTTCGGGGTCCAGCATAGAAACGAGTACCTCGCCTGTGCCAAGCTCGCCTAAGGCAGCTTCGGCATCTAATGCAGGGTTTTCGCGGAAGGATTGCGCGGTAGCTTTAAGGCTCTTGCGTTCTTTAGGAGTGTAGGCGCGCAGTGCATGCTGCAGCTTGTTGCCCAACTGTGCCAGTACGCTTTCGGGTACGTCTGTAGGCTGTTGGGTGATAAAGTAAATACCGATGCCTTTGGAACGGATGAGGCGGACAATCTGTTCAATCTTATCCAAAAGGGATTGTGGTGCATCCTTAAAAATCAGATGTGCTTCGTCAAAGAAAAAGACCATCTTGGGTTTATCCAAATCGCCTGCTTCCGGCATCATTTCGTAGAGCTCGGAAAGCATCCACAGCAGGAAGGTGGAGTAGAGCAGCGGGCGCTGGAACAGTTCGGTAGCGTGCAGCAGGTTGATAACGCCGCGGCCGTCTTCTGCCGTAGCAAACCAGTCCTTGATATCGAGTGCTGGTTCGCCGAAGAAAATATCCGCACCCTGATCCTCCAGACGCAGCAAAGCTCTTTGGATAGCACCGATGCTGGCGGGAGTGATGTTGCCGTAGCTTGTTTTGAACTGGACAGCATTATCACCGACGTATTGTACCATGCTGCGCAAATCCTTGAAATCCAACAGCAGCAGGCCTTGGTCATCTGCTACGCGGAAAACAATATTCATTACACCGCTTTGGGTATCATTCAGCTCCAACAGACGGCTGAGCAGATCAGGTCCCATTTCCGAAACAGTGGCGCGTACGGGAATGCCGCCCTTGCCGTAAACGTCCCAGAAGCGTACAGGATAACCGGCAAATTTCCAGTCTGTTTCCAAACCCAGCTTATTTCTTAAGCGCTTGCGGAAGCCTTCACTGTCCTCACCGGGCAGGCACATACCGGAAACGTCGCCCTTGATATCAGCCAGAAAAACAGGTACGCCCATTTCGCTGAAGCTTTCTGCCAGCACCTTGAGCGTAACGGTTTTGCCTGTACCGGTAGCACCGGCAATCAGGCCGTGACGATTTGCCATTTTGGGATACATATAGATACCGCCTTTGTCGTTTTGACAAAGCCAGATTTTGTGCAGTTTAGGGATATACATCTTGCATTCCTCCTCGCGGCATTAAGATTTAGTATGAACGCTTGCCCCACAGAGGATGAGCGCAGGGGCGCAGCGCAAGACGATGAACCTGCTGTGCCGCTTCTTCAAGAGGCAGGTCCTCGCGGCTGCCGCCGCGTTCCAGCACGCAAAGAGGCGCTTCGCTGCCAACCTCGCCGCCGGGCAGGTAAATATATTCTTCGTTATCATTGTCGCCGAAAATAATTCCGGCGAGCAGTTTTTCTTGCGTAACTTTAGACATTTTCTAACCTCAGAACATTCTCTTCTTCCACAGCAGGAAGGCAGTGCCGATGGCAATACATGCCGCCAGACTGATGACGATAAGGAACCCGAAGGGGTTTTCTGCAAAGGGAACAGGTACGTTCATGCCCCACAAACCGCTGATAAGTGTAGGAATCGCCAAAATGATGGTGACGGATGCCAAAAATTTCATGACTAGGTTCAGGTTGTTGCTGATGATACTGGCAAAAACTTCCATCATGCTGTTAAGAATGTGGCTGTACATCTCAACCATCTCTACAGCCTGCTTATATTCGATAATAACATCGTCCAGCAAATCCTCGTCTTCTTCGTATACCTTTATAAGATGCTGGGATTGTGTCGCATTGCGCAGACGCAGCAGTCTTTCCAGTACAATGGAATTGCTGCGCAGAGAGGTGGAAAAGTAGGTTAAGGATTTCTGCAGATCCAGCAGGTTGAAAAGCTCGCTGTTTTCCATGGACTGGCGCAGGTGAATTTCCAGTTCATCCGTACGGCGGATGATGATACGGATATATTTCAGATAGAGAGTAGCGGATTTATAAAGAATCTGGAACAAAAAGCGCGTTTTTTTGAAGGTGCTGAACATTTTGCTGTTGTGCGTGCCAAAGTCTGCAGTTACGGCGTTTGGCTCCAAACAGATAGTGGCAATGCCTTCTTCGGTTACTACAATGCCTAAAGGCAGCGTGTCGTAATCTTTATTGCTGCGTAAAAAAGGAATATCGACCAAAATCAGAATCTGGTCATCTTCCACTTCGATACGAGATTTTTCTTCTTCGTCCAGTGCGGCACTCAAAAAATCCATCTGGATTTTTGTCGCTGCTGCTATTTCCTGCAGCTCTTCTACAGAAGGAGCCACTATGTCAAGCCAGTAGCCCTTTTCCAGATGTTCCAGCTCCAGCTCGTCCAGTCCTTGGTCGGTACTTTTTAAAATTTTGTACATAGTAGGGTTCCTCCTTTCCTCTTCCTTTATGTAGACGTGCGATAAAGCACCGTCTGCGTCACAACGGCTCCTAGACGTACAAGAAGTACGCCGTCGTCGCCATTGCCTAGCATCCGGCACTTTCTCCCACGCCTATATAAGTTTGGCACTGCGATAAAGCACCGTCTGCGTCACAACGATCTTTTTTATATATTATAATTAATATAATTACAGATGCTCGGCGATGGCTTTTGCCAATTGGTCGGCGCAGCTGGTGCCGCGGCCGCGGCAGTCATTGCCCTTGAGCAAATAGGCAACTGCTTTGGCATCCTGGCCTTCTACCAGCTTGCCGATAGCAGCCAGATTTCCGGGGCAGCCGCCGTCAAAGCTTACATTGTGCAGCTTGCCGTCAACTATATCAAAATGAATCTCGCGGGAGCAGACTCCGCTGGTTTTATAAGTAAACATATTTCTTTCCTCCATTGTATCACAACATACATTAGACAATTCGACAAAAATAAATAAAATCCTTTTTCTTACGCTTGAGCAAGAAAGATTTTACGTAAATTTTATTTCAAAAATTTTCCCGCTGCAGAAAAGTTTTGGCGGGAGCTTTAATTTACTAAAAAAAGTTGGTATAATATAAGACAAATTATTGTACGTTGTAGGATGGTAGCATGGTTTATATTCTTACAGCACAAGTATTATGCTTTTGTAGCATGGAAGAAAGGTAGTGTAGTTTTTATGTCTATTCAGTTGGTAATTGTCGTAGTGTACATCGCGTTGCTTTTTGGCATCAGCTTGTGGGTTAAGCACAAGGCTGATTCGGGTTCGACAGCGTTTTTGCTGGCCGGACGTAAGCTGAACACGATTCTGGTAGCTGTCAATGTTACTGGTCTGGCAGTCGGTGCTGCTTCTACAGTCGGCGTAGCACAGCGTGCCTTCAGTGTTGGCCTGGCAGCAGGCTGGTATAACGGTGCCTGGTCTATCGGTGCTATTGTTATGGGCCTTTTGGCAGCAGGCAAACTGCGTTCCATGAAGGTTTCCACTATTCCGGAATTCTTTGAGTTCTATTATGATACTAAAGGCCGTGCCATCGCTGCGATTGGTCTGGTTATCATTATGTGCGTTATTACTGCTTTGCAGTATATGGCAGGCGGTGCGATTTTATCCTCGCTGTTGCCGGAGATTTTCTCCTTCCATGGCGGTATGATTATGAGTTCCGTGGTATTTATCGGTATTACACTGATTGGCGGTCTTTGGTCCAGCGGTCTGGCAAATATCGTCAGCGTTACCTTGATTTATATCGGTATTATCTACTCTGCAATCCAATCTGTATCCAACGTAGGCGGTTGGGATGCAGTGCTCAGTAAGCTGCCTAACCCCGAGGTTATGGGCAGTCCGGTAGCAGGCCTGGCTTTTGCTACTATTCTTGGATGGATTATCGTTATGATTACCCAGACTATTACTGCGCAGGGCCCTGTACAGATTGCCTGCGGTGCGAAAAATGCCAAGGCTGCCCGCAACGGTTATGTTCTGGCCGGCCTGATGATTTTCCCGGTTGGCTTCATCTGCGCTGTGTTGGGCGTTGTCTGCAAGGCTATGTATCCGGAAATGCCGGTGGCGCAGGCTGCACTTGCTATGCCTAAGGTTGTTATGACTCTGGATCCTCTTGCCGGTGGTGTAACTCTGGCTGCTTTGTGGGCTGCGGATGTATCTACTGCCTGCACTATTCTGCTGGGTGCGGCTACGCTCTTCAGTAATGATATTTACAAACGCTTTATTAATCCTGCTGTTGCGGAAAATAAATTTGTCATCATCAATCGTCTGTCTGTTTTTGCTGTCGGCCTGATTACTCTGTGGTTTGCCTTCAATGCAGCAGGTATTGTTAAGACGATGATTGCCGGTTTGTCTATGACCTGCGGCCTGACCTGTGTATTCTTCTTTACGATGTTTGCTCCCGGCCTGTGCCGTCGCAGCTCTGCTTTCTGGACTACATTGGTGAGCCTTCTCGGCATTGCTCTCTGGTTTGTTCCCGGCAGCCCGCTGGCAGGCATCAAACCGCTTTTTGCCAACGAAGTAATTTACTTTGAATGGCCTATCTGCATTATTACCTTCCTGCTGGTAGCAATGCTGGATAAAAATAAAATCAAAGAGGTTGTAGAGGTTCCTGAAGAGGACGAGTAATCTCTGCGCCTGATGATAGAAAAATGTTTTGTGAGGGGTGGGACTAACATGCATGAATGTGGTAAAAGCTGCATCAACAGCATCGAAATCGGCCGTGCTGCCTTGCGTATTGCACTTACCTCCAGTCGCGTGGAGGAAACGAAGGTAAAGGAACGCTTAGCGGAGCATGGTATCCGTTCGACAGCTGTTGATTTCGGCGGTGAATTTATTCCTTCTATTGTAAAAATTGTTGAGCGTGCCGTAGTGGCTGCACAGCGTCAGGGACTTGTAACCGAATCTCATGTAGGTGCTGGTGCTGTGGCGGGTGCGGCGCACGAAGCGTTGGAGCAGGTGAAGGTTAAGGCCTTTGGCTTCAATGTCGGTGGCAAAATCGGTATTGCCCGCGCAGGAGAGCATCTTTGCGTTGCTATTTATATGGGCGTAGGTGTACTGAACCTCAATGAGCTGTGTGTCGGTTTGGCGCATCGTTCGCTGGCCAGTGATGAATAGAGGTGCGTTATGAGTATTTTGGATATTATCGGACCGGTGATGATTGGTCCCTCCAGCTCGCATACTGCCGGTGCTGTCCGTCTGGGTCTTTTGGCTGCCAGTATTCTTGGCGCTAAGCCGGTAAAGGCAGAAATATATCTGCATGGCTCTTTTGCCGAAACCTATAAGGGACATGGTACGGATATGGCCTTGCTTGCCGGCCTGATGGGCTGGCTGCCGGATGATGAACGCATTCCGCAGGCTGACCGCTATGCTGAGAAAAACGGCTTAGAATATTCTTATCATAAAATTGATTTGGGCAATAAGGCTCATCCCAACACTGTACTTTTCAAGCTGACGGCAGCTGATGGTGCCCGTTGTGATATCGTCGGCTCTTCCGTTGGCGGCGGTCAGGTACAGGTTACGGAAATCGACGGCTTTCCTGTGGAGCTCACGGGACGCTTGCCTGCTATTTTGACAGTGCATATCGATACCAGAGGTGTTATTGCATTGGTTACCAGTACATTGGCCAATGCCGGTGTGAATATCGCTACGATGCGCTTGTTCCGCAGCGACAAGGGCGGCATGGCATCTATGGTTATTGAATGTGACGAGGCGGTGCCGCAGGAGATTATCAATCTTATCAGCGCGCTGCAGCAGATAGAATCGGTGCGTTTTATCGCCAGTGTTTTGTAAGGGGTGCAGCATGAAGAAAGAAATGCTGTCTTTGAACAGCTGGATTAAAGAGGCTGCTGAATGGCAGCAGCCGTTAGATGAATTTCTCATAGACTACAATATGCGCGAGCTGGAATGCAGTCAGGAAGATTTACTGGCGAAGATGCAGGAAATGCTGGACGTCATGGAGAAATCAGTAGAGCATGGGTTAACCGGTGTCCGCTCACATAGCGGTCTTACCGGCGGCGATGCCAAAAAGCTGGCTGCAGCTGCAGGCGCCGAAGGCTTTGTCAATCTTTTGGGCGAGAAGGCTTTGGATGCAGTTATATATGCTACAGCAGTTGGTGAATGCAACGCGGCTATGGGACGTATAGTTGCTGCTCCTACAGCAGGTGCCAGCGGCGTGCTTCCGGGAGTGTTCTTCGCACTGAAAAAGCACTGTGGACTGGACGATGCAACCTTGCAGCGTGGTATGGTGGTTGCTGGCAGTATTGGTATGGTAATCAACGAGCGCGCTTCTCTTGCAGGTGCTATGGGTGGCTGTCAGGCAGAATGCGGCAGTGCTGCGGCGATGGCAGCAGGTGCTGCGGTTTCTATGCTGGGCGGCACACCGCAGCAGGTAGGTACAGCAGTAGCAGTCGTTTTTAAAAACGTGCTGGGTCTTGTTTGCGATCCTGTGGCAGGCCTGGTAGAAGTACCCTGCATTAAACGTAACGGAGCCTGTGCTTTGCAGGCGCTGTTGGCAGCAGAGCTGGCGTTGGCAGGAATCAGCAGCTTTATTAATGCTGATGAAGCAATTGATGCCATGAAGAGCGTGGGGGATGCGCTTCCCTGTGCTTTGAAGGAAACCGCAGGCGGCGGTATGGCCGCAACGCCTTCGGCTATAGAGTGGGCAGCAAAATACTTTGCCCGTAAATAAAAAAGTAGCAAAGGAGACTTTAATCATGGAAGTTATTGCAACAACAAATGCACCCAAAGCTTTAGGTCCTTATTCTCAAGCTGTATTAGCAGGTTCTATTCTGTTTGTATCCGGTCAGATTGCTATCAATCCGGAAACAGGTGAAATGGTTCAAAGCTCTATCGAAGCTGAAACTCAGCAGGTTTTAGACAATATTGAGGCTATCCTGACGGAAGCACGCTTCAGATTCATGGATGTTGTAAAAACGGTTCTTTGTCAAGTTTTGGGGTATTCAAGATTTCAACTTCATAGACTTTGCATA
>ERZ835080.17-NODE-17-length-188387-cov-10.379548_pt1 | contig 188387 bp, 158 predicted proteins | sample MGYA00519688_ERZ835080 | MGnify/ENA primary metagenome ERZ835080 (study PRJEB31850, sample SAMEA3708770) | human gut metagenome | biome: human gut; feature: human-associated habitat; material: faeces | place: China | collected 2014 ... | reverse complement strand
GGTGGGAACGAAGGGAACCATCTACGTGAACGGGAACGCGGACATCCGTGACGGGGCCAGCTCGGTCAACGGAAGCGTCGGCTACCGCTACGACTTCTAAAAGAAAGAAAACCCAAGGAGAAGGCACCCCACCCACCCCCGAAAAGCCTTCCTCCTGACCCTCCAGAGCCGTTCCGGAACAACTCCGGAACGGCTCTGTTGCCTGAGGAAAGCCCCTGGGGTCGCCCGGATGGGCCAAAAACAAAACAGCGGCAAGAAAAAAGAATACGCCGTCCCCACGGAAACCATGGCCCTTCTTCCCCTCGTCCCCTCCCGTGAAACGCCTCATCCTCTCCTCAAATCTGTAAAAACGCGCCAAATGTTTCCGAAAGCCCTCTCCGCTGTCCGGAGTCGGAAAAGAACGGAACGCGAGCAATAGGGCCTTTTTTATGCGATTTCAGCGGAATTTTGCAAGGCTAGGCCCTACGCGCGCGCACGCGTTTTATAATATTAGCCTTGCAAAAAATTAAGATAAGCGTAGTATATTTCGGTTATGTCCGAAGATACCAACGAGGTTGTTGAAACCACCGTTTCCACGACGGCGCAGCATGAATACGGCGCCGCGCAGATTGACAAACTGGAAGGCCTGGAGGCCGTGCGGAAGCGGCCCGGCATGTACATCGGGGACCCTGACGAACGAGGCTTGCACCATTGCGTATTTGAAGTGCTGGACAACTCCATTGACGAGCATCTGGCCGGCTATTGCAGCAAGATTGACATTGTCATTCATGTGGACGGTTCCATTTCCATCGTAGATAACGGGCGCGGCATTCCGGTGGATATCCACCCGAAGTTCGGCATTCCCGCCGTGGAGCTGGTTCTGACCAACCTGCACGCGGGCGGCAAATTCGGCCAGGGCGCGTACAAGTACTCCGGCGGCCTGCACGGTGTGGGCGCCAAATGCGTGAACGCCCTGTCCGACTGGTTCAAGGCGGAGGTGCGCCGGGACGGCAAGCGTTACCAGATCAAGTTTGAGCGAGGCAAGACGGTGGAACCCCTCCGTACCGTAGGTTCCTGTGCCTGTGAAGTCACGGGAACCACGATCACGTTTTTCCCGGACGCCACCATTTTCACGGATACCACGGAGTTCAAGTTTGACCGCCTGACGACGCGCCTGCGGGAACTGGCTTTCCTGAATCCCGGCCTGGTCATTGAACTGATTGACGAGCGTGAAGCTCCGGCGCGCCGGGAAACGTTCTTCTATAAGGACGGCATTGTGGAGTTCGTCCGCCAGCTGGGCACGAACAAGGAAGTGATCAACGAAGACCCCATTTCCATTTCCGGCGTCCGGAAGGTGGAAGTGGAGTACGACGGCAAGAAGATGGAGGACGATGTTCTGGTGGACGTAGTGTTCCAGTACAACAACACGTATGAAACGAACATCCTTTGCTTTGCCAACTCCATTTACAACGGGGACGGGGGAACGCACCTTTCCGGTTTCCGCGGCGCCCTGACGCGCGTCATCAACGGTTACGCGAAGGCCAACGGCCTGCTGAAGGAAAAAGATCCCTCCCTGAGCGGCGAAGACGTTCGTGAAGGCTTGGTGGCGGTCATTTCCGTCAAGATGCCCAACCCGCGTTTCTCCTCCCAGACGAAGGACAAGCTGGTGAATACGGAGATTGAAGGCGTGGTGGGCAACGTCGTGTACGAGGAAATCAAGACGTATTTTGAAGAAAACCCGGCGATGGCCAAGAAGATCATCGAGAAGAGCATCACGGCCGCCCGTGCCCGGGAAGCCGCCCGCAAGGCGCGCGAAACAGTCCGCAAGAGCGCCCTCTCCATCGGCGGCCTGCCCGGCAAACTGGCGGACTGTTCCGACCGGGATCCCGCGAAGTGCGAGCTGTTCATTGTGGAAGGTGACTCCGCAGGCGGTTCCGCCAAGATGGGGCGCGACCGCCGCACGCAGGCTATCCTGCCCCTGCGCGGGAAAGTGCTGAACGTGGAAAAGGCCCGCCTGGACAAAGCCTTGGGAAGCAAAGAAATCCAGAACATGATTACGGCTATCGGCGCCGGAATCGGGGAAGGGGACGATGAAGCCTCCTTCAAGCTGGACCGTGTGCGTTACCACAAAATCATCATCATGACTGATGCCGACGTGGACGGCGCCCACATCCGCACCCTCCTTCTCACTTTCTTCTGCCGCCACATGCCGCAGCTGGTGCGCGCCGGGTATCTGTACATCGCCCAGGCGCCCCTGTACCGCATCATTCGCAGGAAAAAGGAAGAGTACGTGCAGGATGACGTGGCCCTGAACCGCAAATTGATTGAACTGGCCGTCAATGACGTGACCCTGCGTTTCGCGGACGGTTCCCGTTCCTTCTCTCCCGAAGAGCTCTCCGCCATTCTGGAAACGCTGGTCAACCTCCAGCGTTATACGGAATCCATGCAGGCGCAGGGAGGTTCCCTGGAAGACCTGCTCAGCCACCGGGAGGCCAACGGGGAATTCCCGGAATTCCTGGTGAAGGTGCGCTGCGGCAATGAAGAGGAAATACTCTTCTTCCATGACATGGAGGCCCTGACTGCCTTTTCCGACGAAAACAGGGACCTTTTCATCTTCGGCATGCCCTCGGAAGAGGAGCTGCTGGAAAATCCGCTTCCGGAACGGGAGGGGCCCAGCCGCCGCTCCATCACTCATGAACTGCATGAAGCCAAAGCCATCACGCGGGCCCTGGCCCGGCTGGCGGAACTGGGCATTCCGGGGAATATGATTGTCTCCATGGATACGCCCCTGTTTGAACTGGTGGAGGGTGAAGGGGATAAGGAAAAAGTAACTCCCCTGTTCTCCGTCATGGACATTCTGGAATCCGTCATCTCCATCGGCAAGCGCGGGGTGGAAATCACGCGATTCAAAGGGTTGGGTGAAATGGATGCCAAGGACTTGTTCAAGACGACGATGGACCCGGAACGGCGCGAGCTGCTCCGCGTCATCCTGAACGATGACAACGCCGTCAGGGCCGATGAAATGTTCACCATCCTGATGGGGGATGTGGTGGAACCCCGCAAGAATTACATCGTGGATCATGCCCTCAATGTCCGCAACCTTGACATTTAACCCCCGCACTCTCTTTCAGCACCATGGAAAATAATAGAATCAAACCGGTGGATGTAGCCAGTGAGCTCTCCACTTCTTTCCTGGACTACTCCATGTCCGTCATCATCTCCCGCGCCCTGCCGGACGTGAGAGACGGCCTCAAACCTTCCCAGCGGCGCATCCTGTACGCCATGAAGGAACTCAATCTGTCCCCTGGGGGCAAGACCCGCAAATGCTCCAAAATCGTGGGCGACACGATGGGTAACTACCACCCTCACGGGGATGCCGCCATTTACGGCACCCTGGTGAACATGGCGCAGGACTGGTCCATGCGGGATATTCTCGTGATCGGCCAGGGCAACTTCGGCACGCCGGACGGAGACCCCCCCGCCGCTGCCCGATACACGGAAGCCAAGCTCTCCGGTATGGGCGTGGCCCTGATGGCGGATTTGGACAAGGACACCGTGGATTTTGTTCCCACATACGACAATGAACACACGGAACCCACCGTGTTCCCCTCCGCTTTCCCAAACCTTCTGGTGAACGGCGGCACGGGGATTGCCGTGGGGATGGCCACCAACATGCCTCCGCACAACCTGGGGGAAGTGGTGGACGGCATTTGCGCCGTGATTGACAATCCCCACATGACTGTGGAAGAGCTGCGCCAGTACATCAAGGGGCCGGATTTTCCCACCGGGGGCGACGTGCTGGGCTTTTCAGGCATTGACAACTACTTCCGCACCGGGCGCGGCTCCGTGCGCATCCGCGGCAAGATAGATATGGAAGTAACGGATTCCGGCAAGGATCTTCTCATCATCCGGGAAGTGCCGTATGGCGTGAACCGCGCCGCCCTTCAGGAACGCATTGCGGAACTGTACAAGGATAAAATCCTGACGGATATTTCCGGCATCCGTGACCTTTCCGATGAGAAAACCTGCATTGAAATCGAGCTGAAGCGGGATGCCCGCCCGCAGGTGGTCATGAACCAGCTTTACAAGCTCACCTCCATGGAAACTTCCTTTGCGGTGAATATGCTGGCGATTCATGACAACCGCCCCAAGACGCTCGCCATGATGGACGCCATCAACTTCTATATCGAGCACCGCCGCGAGGTGGTCGTGCGCCGCACGCGCTATCTGCTGGGGGATGCGGAGAAGGATGCCGAGCGCCTGGAAGCCTTCCTGCTGGCCCTGCACCACATGGATGACTTCATTTCCATTATCCGGGATTCCAAAAACCGGGATGAAGCCCGTGAACGCCTGCAGAATTACACATTCTCCACGCAGACGGCGGAAAGCCTGGGCATCCTGATCCGTTCCCAGGCCTCCATCCAGGGGGACCGCTACGTCTTCACGGAACGTCAGGTGAACTCCATCCTGGATCTGCGCCTGTACCAGTTGACCGCCTTGGAAAACGACAAGATTTCCGGGGAATACGCGGAACTGCTGGTCCGCATCAAGGACTACCTGGATATTCTGGCGAACGAATCCCGCGTGCTGGGCATTGTAAAGGACGAACTGAAGGCGATTAAGGACAAGTACGCCACGCCGCGCGTCACGCGCATCATTCCCTTCTCCGGGGATATGGCCATTGAGGATCTCATCCCGAATGACACGATGATCGTCACCATCACGCACAGCGGCTACATCAAGCGCACCAACTCCGCGGAATACCGCGTGCAGGCGCGCGGGGGCAAGGGCGTGAAGGCTGCCACTACCAGGGGAGCCAAAAAGGATGCGGAAGCGGACTTTATCGAACACCTGTTCGCCGCCCAGAACCACGACTACCTGATGTTCTTTACGAACACCGGGCGCGTGTACGTGGACCGCGTGTATGAGATTGACGAAGCGGCGCGCAGCGCGCAGGGCCGCAATATCAAGAACCTGCTGGATCTCCAGCCGGAAGAAGCCATCGCTGCCATCCTGCGCCTGGAACGCCGGGTGGATGAAAAAGGCAATGACATTACCTTTGCGGAAGGCAGCGGCAATGTTGTTTTCGCCACGAAGGACGGCACGGTGAAGAAAACCAGCCTGAACGATTTCGCCAACTATCGCAAGGCCGGCATCATTGCCATTAATCTGGAGGAAGGCAACAGTCTGGTGAACGCGGAACTTACCAGCGGGGCCGATGAAATCGTGCTCGTCACGCATGACGGCATGAGCATCCGCTTCCCGGAAGAAGATCTGCGTACGCAGGGCCGCAACACCATCGGCGTTCGCGGCATCCGCCCGCGGGCGGGGGACTACGTTGTGGCCCTGGCCATTGTGGACCCGCAGAAAACCCTGCTGGTGGCTTCTGAAAACGGCCTCGGCAAGCGCACTTCCTTTGATGAATACCGCACGCAGGGCCGCGGCGGCACCGGCATCAAGACCATGAACTGCACGGATAAGACCGGCAAGGTGGTTTCCGCCACGGTCGTGTCCGACGAGGACGAACTGATGCTGATGACCACGGCCGGACAATCCGTCCGCATCAAGGTGGCGACCGTGCGTGAAACGGGTCGCGCCACCCAGGGCGTGAAGCTCATGACGCTGAATGAGGGCGAATCCATCCAGGACATTTCCATCGTCATTCCCGATGATGAAGATGAAGAAGCCCCGGCGGAAACGGAAGACGCGGGAGTCGGGGAAGTGTCCGGTGAAATGGAAGCTCCGGCGGAAGAGTAACATCCAGGTTTTCCTGCTCCGGCGTCATGCCGGAGCAGGGGGCTTCATGGGCCGTTTTTATGGAAGACCCCCTTTCATTGGAGCAATGTGCCGGACGTCTGGAACGGCGTGGATTTCGGAGTTTTGTAGTGCCGGGCCTGAGGGAGGCTGCGGAGGTGATGCGCGGCCTGGTGCGGGAGTTCAGGCCGTCGTCCGCTTCCTATGGGGATTCCATGACCCTGAAGGCTGCGGGCATTCTTGATGACCTGCACTCCAATCCGGACATTCAGTTCTATGACGGCTTTGTTCCGGGCATGGTGCGGGAGGAGAAATGGGAAATCCGCCGCCAGGGCATGACGGCGGACCTGTTTTTAACCGGCGTCAATGCCGTCAGCATGGAAGGGACCCTGCACTGGGTGGACATGGTGGGCAACCGTGTGGCTCCGGTGGCATTCGGACCCCGGCGTGTCATTTTGCTGGCCGGTTCCAACAAGCTGGTGGCCACGCCGGCAGAGGCCCGGGAACGCATCCGCCGCATTGCGCCCCTGAACGCCAGGCGGCATGAAGGGTTCAGGACTCCCTGCATGCACACCGGAATCTGCGCGGATTGTAATTCCCCGGACCGCCTGTGCAATATTCACATGTCCATTGTTAAATGCTTTCCCAAGGGAAGAATTTCCGTCATTCTGATGGAAGAACCCGGAGGACTTTGACCCATGCCTTTTCAAAACCGGATAGAAATCATGGCCCCGGCGGGGTCGTTTGAATCTCTGGAGGCCGCCTTGCAGGGCGGAGCGGACTCCGTGTACTTCGGAGTAGGAAAGCTGAACATGCGTTCCCGCGCCACAGTCAATTTTTCGGAAGAAGATTTGCCGGAAATCGTCGAGCGCTGCCATGAGGCGGGCGCCAAAGCTTATCTGACACTGAATATCATTGTGTACGATGAAGAGCTGGAGGCGGTGCATGCCCTGTGCGACGCCGCCCGGAAAGCCGGTGTGGATGCCGTCATCGCTTCCGACCTGGCGGTGATTTCTTATGCGCGTTCCATTGGGCTGGAAGTCCATATGTCCGTGCAGGCCAATGTCTGCAACATGGCCTCCGTCAAATTTTACGCGCAGTACGCGGATGTGGTGGTGCTGGCCCGGGAACTCACCCTGGCGCAAATCAGGCATATTATTGAATCCATCCGGAAGGAGGGCGTGAAAGGCCCCTCCGGGGAGCTGCTGCGGGTGGAAATTTTCGCCCATGGGGCGTTATGCGTGGCCGTGTCCGGCAAATGCCACATGAGCCTGGCGGCCTACAACTCCTCCGCCAACCGGGGGGCCTGCTTCCAGAACTGCCGCCGCGCCTACCGCGTGACGGATGAGGAAACGGGCAATGAACTGGTGATAGACAACAAATACGTGATGTCTCCCAAGGACCTGTGCACCATTCCGGTGCTGGACCAGCTTCTGGACGCGGGCGTTTCCGTGCTGAAGCTGGAAGGGCGCGGCCGTTCCTCGGATTACGTCAGGACGGTTACCTCCGTGTACCGGGAAGCCGCGCGGGCATGCCAGGACGGAACCTTTTCCGCGGACAGGGCGGAAGCGTGGATGAAACGGCTGGAATCCGTTTTCAACCGGGGATTCTGGCAAGGCGGCTATTACCTGGGCGTGAAGTGGGGGGAATGGAGCGGTTCCGCCAACAGCCGCGCTGTCCTGTTGAAGATCCACATTGCCAGGGTAGAGAACTTTTATAAGAAGAACGGGGTGGCGGCCCTGTTCCTGGAAGCCGGCGGCCTGTCCGCGGGGCAGACCATCCTCATAACAGGCCCCACTACGGGAGCCGTCCGCATGGAAGTGGCAGCCATGCGGAGGGAGACGGCAGAGGGCATGGAGCCCGTAAAAGCCGCTCAAAAGGGAGAAACCGTCTATCTGGCGGTTCCCGAACAGGTGCGCCGCCGGGACAAGGTGTACCTGCTGCGCCCCCGGATGCTGGAGGATGCCTGAATGTCCGGTTGTCCCTTTCTTCCTCTGCCTGCCTTTTCCAAAGACCGGGAATCGACGGCAGGATGATTTTAATTTTGCCGTTTCCTGCCCGGCTGGGCCGGCGGGGCGTCCGGCTTCAGCAGGGGGAGCTGGCTGAGCATGTTTCTGATCTTGATCGTCAGGCGCGGCATCGGCTCGGCTATCGTGAGGGCTGCCACTTCATAACGGGCGGCGATGTCGTTGATCAGACGGACCACTTCATGGAGTTTCATTCCTCCCGGTTCCTCTTCCACTCCCGCGATGATTTCAGCCGGGGTCTTTTGAAATTCACGTTTGGCTTCCGGTCTAGAAATCCGAATCAATTAAGTTATTCATTCATTGTCTGACGTTTGAGAGAAAATGCCGTAAAGTAGTCTTCCTATTGAATGAAAAAGAATTTCCCTGGCGTATTATTTTAAAACCGTATGCCATGCCTGATTATATTTCCTTTCTGCGTCTTTTTTCATGTTCCTGCGCCTTGCTGTGTGCCGGAATGCTCCACGCTTCCGGTTTGCAGCCCTGGTTGCGGGAGCTGGCCGTAATCCCTCCTGCGCCTTCCGCGAAAGAAAAGGATGCATGGATGCGGCAGGTGTGGACGCGGACGGCGGAGTATGCGGCTTCCCTTTCCGAGCCTGCTTCCGCTGACGATTGCGGGGATGCGATGGTTTTGCTGGTTCCCGTATTTCAGGCGTGGCCGGACGGGAAGGCAGCCGGTGCCGCGCTGGCGGAAATTCTTTCCGTTCCCGCGGAGAGTATTGGAGATGTTTCTTCCTGGGATGACCTGGTTAAGCATCAGGAAGCCATTCAGGAACGAGTCCGTTTTCTCAGGCTGAAGAAGCTGGCGGCCTATTATGACTCTGCGGCCATCCGCCGCGCGGTGAAGCGAAACCGGGACAAGTACGGAGAACGGTACGCCGGTGCGGAAGGTTTCCTGGCACGGCTGGATGAGTGGGAGAAGGAGCTGGGGCCGCTGGACCGGTGGGTGGAGCAGGCCGGGCCGGGACAGGCGGCCCTGCTGCGGGAGATGGTGGATCTGCGGAGAAAAGCCCTGATTGAAGCCCTGCCGGAACAGAACGGCCTGAAGGAATGGGTGAGCGTGCGGCGTTTCAATCCGTCCGGGAAAAGTTCTTTCAATCATGACCGTCCGGCGAACTGGCAGGGTATTTCCAGCATGCCGGGGCCCGGGCGCAGATACCGCAGCGGCATTGTGAAATTTAACGGGGTTTCCTCTTCTTCCCCTGTAGAGCAGCTGCTGGCGGACGACCGCTGGGTCGGGCATCTGGATGTTGATTTTTCCGGGGAGAAGCTCATGTTCACCGGGAACGGATTCGGCAAGAAGGAAAACAGGCCATGGGACGTGTTTGAGCTGGATTTGAAAACCGGGAAAAAGGAATCCCTTACCGCGCATATGCCGGCGGATACGGACAGCTATAATTCCTGCTACCTGCCGGACGGCCGGATTATTTTCGTCAATACTTCCGGCATGCAGGGGGTGCCCTGCGTGGCCGGGGTGGATTACGTGGGCAACCTCCACCTTTACGACCGGGAAAAGAAAACGACCCGCCGGCTTACCTTTGACCAGGACAATAACTGGTTCCCCACCATGCTGCCGGACGGCAGGGTGATGTTCCTGCGCTGGGAGTACACGGAAAGCGCCCACTATTTCAGCCGCGTGCTGATGCACATGAATCCGGACGGCAGCGACCAGAAGGAATACTATGGTTCCAACTCCTACTGGCCCAACAGCTTGTTCAACGCACGGCCCCTCCCCGGCAGGCCGGGCATGTTTGCGGGCATTGTCAGCGGGCACCATGGAGTCAAGAGGCTGGGGGAACTGGTCCTCTTTGACGTGAACAGGGGGCGCGCCGCCACGGAGGGTGCCGTTCAGAAGATTCCGGGGTATGGAAAGCCCGTGGAAAACGTGACCAAAGATCAGCTGGTGCAGGGATTGAAGACTCCTTATTTCGCAGAACCTTATCCTTTGAATGACGAGTGTTTTCTGGCCGTTTCCTCCCCTTCCGGCGACCAGGGCGTGACCAATGTAGTCTGGTGCGACATATACGATAACATCGTTCCTCTCACGGCCTCCTCCTACTTCGTCTATGCAGACCCTGCGCCCCTGGGGCCACGCAAAAAACCGCCCGTGCTGCATGACCGGGTGAAGACGGAAAGCAAGACGGCTACGGTTTATATTTCCGACGTGTACCGGGGCCGCGCCATGGCCGGAGTGCCCAGAGGGGAAGCCAGGGCCCTGCGCGTGTTTATGTCCGAGTACAGCCCCCGCAATACGGGAAGCCACTATGCCATGGGCATGGAAAGCAACTGGGACTTGAAAGTGCTGTACGGCACCGTGCCCGTGAATCCTGACGGTTCCGCCATCTTCACGGCTCCCGCCTGCCAGCCTCTGACGCTTCAGGTGCTGGACGGGGAGGGGCGCGCCCTGGCGCTGATGCGGAGCTGGTTTACCGCCATGCCGGGGGAAACGCTCAGCTGCATCGGCTGCCATGAACGGCAGAACTGCGCTCCTCCCGCCAGGGCCGTCATGGCTTCCCGCCAGAAACCCGCTCCTATCGTTCCATGGTACGGTCCGGCGCGCACTTTCTCCTTCATGAATGAAGTGCAGCCCGTACTGGACCGCCATTGCATACGCTGCCACACAGCGGAAAGCAAGGCCCGTGGAGGAGTGCCGGATTTCATGACATTGGAGGCCGTCAAGGGGGCTCCCGCCCCCGGTTCCGTCTCTTATTGGAACCTGCACCCCTATGTGCGCCGCAACGGCCCGGAGGGGAACTATCTGGGGCTGGCCCCCACGGAGTTTTTCGCGGATACGTCGGAGCTTTACCAGCTCCTTAAAAAAGGCCACCATGGCGTGGAAATGCCGCAGGAGGACTGGAACCGCCTGGTCACGTGGATGGACATGAACGCCCCCTATCTGGGCGAATGGCCGGGAGAGCGCAATGAAGGGCTGCTGAAACGCCGTTATGACCTGCACGGCAGATTTTCAGGAGCGGAACGTAATTACGTGACGATGAAGGATTCCCTGTTCCGGAGAAGCAGCGGCGGTTCCATCTCTGACGCCGGGAAGCCCATTACCCGCGCCGGAGGAAAGAGCATTCCCGTTCCGGAAGCGCGTAATGAAACGCTGACTGTGGATTTGGGGAACGGCGTGAACATGACGTTCCGCCGCATTCCCGCAGGGAAATTCAGGATGGGGAATGAGCGGGAAACACCAGCGGAACGTCCTGTTTCCACGGTGGGGATTGAAAGGCCGTTCTGGATGGGAGAGGCGGAAGTGACGCTGGAGCAATACCGCCGCTTCGACCCGGAGTATGCTAACGGATGGTATGACATGCATTACAAGGACCAGGTGAGGCCCGGCTACGACATGGATGCCGATCCGCGTTTTCCCGTCATCCGGGTGCCTTGGGCCAGGGCCATGGAATTTTGCCGCTGGCTTTCCGGGAAAACCGGAAAAAAAGTGACCTTGCCTACGGAAGCGCAGTGGGAATACGCGGCCAGGGGAGGAGAGGATACGGATTTCTTCTTCGGGGAGCGGGATGCGGATTTTTCCGCGTATGCCAACCTGGGGGACGTGACGCTGAAGGAGCTGGCCGTTTCCGGCGTGGATCCCAGGCCGATTAAAAATCCCGACCGTTTCTGGGACTTCGTGCCGAGGGATGAGAAATACAATGACGGGAAGCTCCACCTGGCCCCCGTCAAGAGTTACAGGCCGAATGCCTACGGATTGTACGACATGATCGGCAATGCCGCGGAATGGACCCGTTCCGAATACAGGCCTTATCCCTGGAAGGAAGGGGACGGGCGCAATGAAAGCCTGGACTCCCGTATCCCCCGTGCGGTACGCGGCGGTTCCTGGTATGACCGTCCCAGGCGGGCCACCTCCTCCTGGCGCTGGGGATATCCCGGCTGGCGTCCGGTGTACAACGTGGGGTTCCGGGTGATCATAGAAGACTGATTGTTGAAATTGCCATGAAACTGACAAAAATGTTCCGCTCCTCTGCGGCTGCCCTTGGCTGCCTGCTGGCCCTCATTTCATGCAGGCAGGGACCGGATGCTGCTTCCGGCCCTCTGGCTCCGGTGGATGTGAAGGTCGTCGATCACCTGGTTGCCGTGCTGGGGCATGAGAGCTGCGTGCTGGAACTGGTGGACCCTGCTTCCGGGGAAAAGGTGAAAAGCATCCGGCTGGCCCAGCCTCCCAACGGCATGGCCGTGGATGGCGCGACGGCTTATGTGGCGGAGGGGGGAGCGCGCGGAGTGGTGGAAGTAGTGGACCTGGAAAGCGGGGCGTTGAAGCGTTCTTTTCCTGCTGGGCATACGCCCATGTCTCCCGTGGTGCGGGGGGGAAAGCTGTATGTAGCCTGCCGGTTTGATTCCCGCGTGCTGGAAATGGACGCCGCTGCCGGAACCGTGCTGAATTCCTGGAATGTCCCCCGTGAACCCGTAGCGCTGGCCGTTTCTCCGGACGGCAGGAAAATCTGGGCTGCCGGCCATTTGCCGGCCGGGGCTGCGGACGGGGATTTCACGGCTGCCGCGCTGACTCTGGTGGAAGATGGAAAAGCTGTCCATTTCCCGCTTTCCAACGGGACGCAGGGCGTGCGCGGCATGGCGATAAGCCCGGATGGACGCTATCTGGCCGTGGCGCATGTATTGAGCCGCTACCAGGTGCCCACCACGCAGCTGGACCGCGGCTGGATGAACACGAATGCCGTGACGGTTATCGATACGGACAAGCCGGACAAGCCTCATCCCGTTCTGCTGGATGACCCGGATGCGGGGGCGGCCAATCCGTGGGGCGTTTCTTTTTCCGGAGATGGCGGAAAACTGTTTGTGACGCATGCGGGGACGCATGAACTCTCCGTAATTGATTTCCCGGCCCTGCTGGAGCGCATGAAGCGGGAAGGCCGGAGCAATGAGCCGGTTTCCGAAAGGCTTGGTTTCCTGCACGGTCTTCGCACCCGGATCGCTCTGCCCTTGAACGGCCCGCGCTCCGTGGCCTCCGATGGGAAAAACGTTTATGTGGCCGGATACTTTTCTGATTCTCTGGCGGAAGTTTCCCTGAAGGATGCCTGCAAATCCAGGGCAATTCCCCTGAACGGCCAATTCCGGCCTTCCCGGGAAAAACTGGGGGAACGGTATTTTAATGATGCTTCCCATTGTTTCCAGGGGTGGCAGAGCTGCGCCACCTGCCACCCGGATGGCCGGGTGGACGGCCTGAACTGGGATCTGCTGAATGACGGCATGGGCAACCCGAAAAATACGCGCACCATGTTCCTTTCCCACCGGACGAGCCCGGTGATGACGCTGGGCGTCCGCGCCTCTGCGGAAGTGGCCGTGACGGCAGGCTTTGTGCATATCCAGTTTCTGGAACCTTCCGGTGAATTGGCGGAATGCGTGAATGCGTACCTGAAAAACATGAAGGAAGTTCCCAGCCCGTTCCTGGTGGCGCATACCCCTTCCAAACAGCAGACAGGGGGGGAGGGGTGCGCCCAGTGCCATGCTCCCGGCGTGGAAAGGGGCGCCTTGTCCGAATCCGCCCGGAGGGGCAGGGAAGTGTTTAAAACAGCCGGGTGCGTGCGGTGCCACCCCCATCCTTACTTCACTACCAAGGAACTGGTGGCCACGGGGACGGCCACGGGGCTGGATGAAGGTAAAAGCGTTCTGGTGCCCTCCCTGGTGGAAGTGTGGCGGACCGCCCCTTACCTGCACGACGGCCGAGCGAAGACGATACGGGAAGCCATCACGACATGCAATCCGGGGGATATCCGCGGGAAGACGAGTTCTCTGAATGACCGAGAACTGGAGGATTTGATCAATTACGTGCAGTCCCTGTAAAGGGGCGGGAGGTCATGATGACGGCGAATGTACCTGAACAACTGGAATGGTCCGGACAAAACGGGGCGGAAGAACGCTTCTTCTGCATGACGGCGGAGCCGGGCGCGAGTTTTGAGGAAGAACTGCGTTCCCTGATGGCCAGGTACCGCCATCTGGGGGGCGGGGAAGAAGATGAATTCCTGCTGCGTTTCCATGTCAGCGACCCGGTGCGCCAGTTGGCTCCGTTGCGGCGGATGATAGGGGAGAGGAACTCCTATGTTTCCATGGTTGGGCAGCCACCTGCGAACGGGGCCCGCGTGGCTCTGGAAGCCTGGCACATCGGCGGAATGTTGGGAAAAAGGCGTATGGCGGAGCAGGGCGGAACGGTCGTGGAAGCCCTCCGCGCGCATTACCGGCTGTTCCTGGCGGGCAGGAGGGAATTCTCCTCCCCGGACAGCTGCGGCCAGATGCGGGAGGAATTCCGCTGGCTGGACCGGATTGCCGCCTTACAGGGGGGAGCCGTGCCGGATTTGATTCACCGCACCTGGATTTACTGCCGGGACATTGACAACAACTACCGGGGATTGGTGGAAGGCCGTAACGGATGCTTTGACCGTTACGGGCTGACGCCGGAGAGCCATTTCATCGCCAGTACCGGTATTGAAGGCTGTACGGAACTGCCGGGCCGCCTGCTGCATATGGACAGTCTGGGCATCGCGGGGCTGGAGCCCGGGCAGGTCCGGTACATGGAAGCGCCGGACTACCTGTCCCCCACGCATGTGTACCGGGTGGCCTTTGAGCGCGGCGTCCGTATTGTGTACGGGGACCGCTCCCATTATTTCCTTTCCGGCACCGCCAGTATTGACGCGGAGGGAAACATTGTCCATCCGGGGGACGTGGTGGGCCAGACGGCCCGCACCCTGGAAAATATGAGCGCCCTGATGGAAAGGAGCGGGGGAAGCCTGTCCGACCTGAAGCAGGCCGTAGTGTACCTGCGCGACTGGGCAGACCGGGAAACGGTTCGGAACCGGCTGATGGACTCTCCGCTGGCCGCAGTGCCGCATGTGATGCTGAAAGCCCCTGTCTGCCGCCCCGGCTGGCTGGTGGAAATAGACGGGATAGCCGTTAATGGAGCTGGAGAGGCAGCCTTTGCCCCTTTGTAAATCCTGCCGTTCCCGGAACCTTGGCGCACGGGCGATTTCCCTTGTTATCCCGTGCACGGAAATGGTATCATGAAAGCGCATGACTTATCGCCTTAATACGGACCGTCTGGTATTTTTTTCCGTGCTGTTGTGGGTGCTGTTGCCGCCGGGCGTTTTTGCCTGGGAAGGGAATCCTCCGGGTCCGGATAATGTGCGGTGGCTGGAGCAGTTCTGTTCCAGCTACATGCAGTTTCTGACCCTGGGCGGCGTGTTGTGCGCGGTGATTGGTTTTGTGTGCGCCGTCCTGGTCTGGCTGGTGCATCGTCTGGACTGGGCGCGGAGCTTGAAAATCAGCGTGCTGTTTGTCATGTCCATCCTGTGCCTGGTCTTGTATGGCGGCTCGCTTTCCTTTGCCGTGTTTTATCTTCCCCTGGCCCTGATTAACCCCGCCGTGTATTGTTTCAGCGTCGGCCGGGCGGAATGAGCGGAGGGGGATTTGAAGGAATAGAAGGAGGATTCTAAAGGTTTTTAATGAAAATATTATGCCGTTGCGGCAGAGGAGGGCTGAATGAGAGTTCCTGGCGGCGACGGAGTAATGTTTCTCCTGGGGGAAGATGAGACTTTATGATTTTATTTTCTAGTGTATCTCTTTGATTTTCAAAGGTAGCAAGATTTACCCCGGAGGCGTCCGCGGCGAGAACGGCTCCGGGTGTTTATGCTTTTATAAAGATTGCGGATGTAATGCGCGGATGCTCCAGTCACCGAATCCTTCCCCCTGGTTGCGTTCCGCCGCAAAACGTGCAAATACTGGTCGGAGCACGTCTGCGATTTCCTTTACGGGTACAGATTCCTGATAGATGAAGCCCAGCCTGTCTCCTCTTCTGGAACCGCCCATCCAGATGTTGTACTTGCCCGGACCTCTGCCGACGAAAGCCAGTTCTGCCAGATATGGTCTGGAGCATCCGTTGGGACACCCGGTCATGCGGATGGAAATTTCTTCGTCCCATAGCCCCAGTTCTTTTAACTGCGGTTCCAGTTCATCCACCAGTTTTGGAAGCAGCCTTTCGGAGTCTGTAAGGGCCTGCGGGCAAAATGGCAGGCTGGTACAGGCGGAGGAATTGCGCCTGAGCCCCGAATCGTTGGGGAGAAGATTGTACTTCCCAATGATGGATTTGATTTGCTCGGCAGTATCCGGTGTGATGCCGTCAATGACCAGATTCTGATTGCCTGTGATGAAAAAATCTCCTTGATGAATGGAAGCTATTTCATGAAAAGCGGTTTTGAGCTGTTGCCTGTTTGAATTTTGGATGCGGCCGCCTTCAATTTCAATGGTCTGGCGGCCAGGAACATCTGCGGCGTCTCCGTTCGTAGATAATGAAAAAGGTTTGGCCGCTTGAAGCGGAAATGAAAGGCGTGTTGCAAGTTCGTTAGTGAACCAGCCCAGCCCTTTGCCGGCAATGGTGTACCTGAGCCGGGATGTTTTTCTGTTGCAGCGGGTGCTGAATTCTTTATGGATCAAAAGCACCTGCCGGGCTACTTCCTCCACCTGTTCCGGGAAACAGAATCCGATAATATCCGCAAGGCGGGGGAAAGAACCGGGATTACCGTAAGCATAGCCCATTCCTCCGCCGGCCAGAATGTCATATCCCAGGAGTTTCCCCTCTTTTGCAATAGCCACGAAGCTCAGGTCCTGAGCGTATACATCCACATCATTTTCCGGGGGAAGCGTAAAAGCGATTTTAAATTTGCGCGGCAAATATCCGGGACCGTACAAAGGCTCCTCCTCCGCGCCCGAGTAGATACGTTTGGCATCCAGCCATATTTCATGATAGGCATGTGTCTGCGGTTCCAGTTTCCGGGAGAGTTCCCGGGCCTGATTGAAGACTGTCTCATGGATGCCGGAATCTTCCGGGTGCAGAGAAACCATGACATTGCGCGTGGCGTCTCCACTGGCGGCAATCGTGGTGATGGCCGCGTGGTGGATGTCCTTCATGGTCTGTTTCAAATCCTGCTTGACGACTCCGTGGATTTGAATGGCCTGGCGTGTCGTAAGTTTAAGGGTGCCGTTGCCGAATTGGTCGCTTAGCGTTTCCGCGGCCAGCCATTGGCTGGGCGTAATGCGGCCTCCGGGGAGGCGCAGCCTCAACATGAATAACCAGTTTCTTTCCTGTCCGTTTTTCTTCCGGATAAGCCGTTCATCCCGGTTATCCTGCTGGGTAATTCCGTGGAATTTCAGCAGAAATTCTTCTTCGGACGGGAAATGGGTAATGCCGCCGTCATGAAGGAGGCCAGAGATGTTTCCTCTGAGGAAATCGCTTTCCTCCTTGATTCTTTCGTTGGATGTGTATCCTTCTTTAATCATAATATTTTCTGTGGGTTAAGCTAAATTAGTCCCCCAGCGTCTGTAGATGGCTTGTTCCAGGGGGGAGAAAAGGAGTTTGTCTGAGAGCAGTCCTATGAGAATAATAACGAACATGATGCCCATGACCTGCTCCATGGAATTGAGCTCTCTTCCGAAGTGCAGGAGCTGTCCCAATCCCAGTCCTGTCAGGATGGGAACAAAAATTTCTGCGGACATCAGGGAGCGCCAGGAGAAGGCCCAGCCCTGCTTCATGCCGCTGACGATGAATGGAGCAGAGGCCGGAAGCGTGACGAAGAGCAGAGTGTAGGCAGAGCCTGCTCCCATTGTCCGTGCTGCGCGGGCATAAATCGGAGGGACGTTGGCAAGTCCATTTTCTGTGGCCAGTATAACCGACCAGACGGTACCCATGACAACGACGAACAAGATGGCCGCTTCTTCCTGACCGAACCACAGGATAGCCAGAGGAACCCAGCAAACGCTGGGAAGCCCTTGAAATCCCAATGCCAGAACTCCGATGGTGTTTCTCATTAGCTGGAAACGGGCAGATAAAAGTCCTGCTGGAATTCCGATGGAGATTCCGGCCAGGTACCCCAGGAGCAGTCTCCGGATAGTAACGACCGTAGCGGACCAGAGAGAATTGTCCCTGATTGCTTCTTCAAGATAGCCGCTTATGGCGGAAGGCGCCGGGAATAGGAAAGGCCTCCACCAACCGGATAGAGAACCGTATTCCCATATAGCCATGACCAGCAAGATGAATACCGAGGATTGGAGAATATTTTTTATGGAAGGGTGCATGATGTTTGTGCGTCTTGTTTTTCTTCTGCGGTTCTGGAAATCGATTTTAATGCCCGTGTGATGTTTGAAGATAGACGGGCCACTCCCGGATCATTGATTTGGCGTGGGCGCGGCAAACGAATGCAGAATTCTCCGCAAATACGTCCAGGGTGGGATGAAAATAAGATGACTCTGTCTCCCAGGCATACGGCTTCCCGTACATTATGAGTGACAAAGACGACGGTAATTCCATGCTCGGCACAAATGGCCTGGAGATCCGCATAAAGTTGATCCCTGGTCATGGCATCCAATGCGGCGAAGGGCTCATCCATCAGGAGAACCCTGGGACGCAATGCAAGGGCCCGGGCTATGGCTACGCGCTGTTTCATTCCTCCGGAGAGTTCATGGATACGGGCATGAGTAAAGTTGTCCAAGCCTACTGATTTCAGGTTTTCCAAAGCTATTTGGAAGCGTTTTGCGCGGGGAGTTCCGGTAAATCGGAGACCGAATTCTACGTTGTGCAGCACGTTTAACCACGGGAACAGGGCGAAATCCTGAAAAACGACTGTCCTGTCCGGACCAGGACCTGAGATTATTTCTCCATCATAGGAGATGCTTCCCGTATCCGATTTGATCAGACCGGCGATCATATTCAGCAGAGTTGTTTTGCCACAACCGCTTGGACCTACCAGGCAGATGAATTCTCCTTCCCCTATGTCCAGATTGGCGGAAGAAAGCGCCAGAAGCGATTTTTTTCTGGAAAAATAACTTTTGGAAACGTTTCGTATGGATAATCTACTCATGGCTGGGATTATTTTTATCATTCCGGATGATGCCTTCGACACGGGGAAGTTCCTTGTAAAATCCAGTCCGTACCGTATCCTTGGCAAATACTTGGAGCTTTTCTTCGGATATTTTATTCGTGAAAACTAACCTGGGCCATGCATGGAGAATTAAAGAGGGATCAATGCTGGAACGGGTGAGTTCCTTCAGTTCTTCTACGACAATTTTTTGAGCTTCCTGGGGATGTTCGATGATCCAGAGAGTGAGTTCTCTGTGAGCTTCAATAATGGCCTGCGCCACGTCCGGCTGTTTTTCCAGAATCCTCTTTTGGGCTGTCAGAACAGTAGTTACGGCATCCGTTTCAAGAAACAGGAGCTTGCCTCCGGCTTCTTTTTCCAGGCGGCTAATCCATGGTTCTACAGTCCAGGAGCCGTCTAGTTTGCCTTGACGAAAGAGAGATATCTGTTCCGGATTGGGGGTAGGAAGTATGCTTGCGTCTCCTCCGGATTGAGTGACTGCTACGCCTCCCAGGGCCAACCATGTCCGGCAGGCTATATCCTGAGTATTGCCCAATTGGGGGGTAGCGATGATTTTTCCTTGAAAGTCTTTTTGTGTCCATGCTCCGGAATGGGGAGGAACGACCAGTCCGGCCCCTCCCTGTACGGCTCCCGCTACTATTTGCAGGAGAGTTCCGTTGGATTTGGAATACGCATTAATGGCAGGGCCCGGACCAACGTAGGTAAAATCCAGGGAATTGGCGAACATGGCTTCCATGGCACTGGGGCCGGCGTTGTAAGCATACCATAGAATGGAGATGTTTTTCCCCGTCCGTTCAAAGATGCGTTTTTCAAACCATCCCTCCCCCGTTCGGCTGAAATGCCTGGCAACCAACCCCTGGACATGGGTTACGTTGGGGAAAAGGCCAAAGCGTATTTGATCCTGCCGTTCGGATGCTTCCCGACAGGATGCCAGAAAGGCAGGGGACAGGAGGGCGCCAACGCAGAGCAGCGTGTTTACTGCAAGAGGCAAAATCTTCATGAAATGAGGGAGCAGGTGTTTGGATGGGATAAAATTAAAATTCCACATAGAGAGTGCGCGCCAGAAGAGACGCAGTATTTTCATTCGCTTCTGCGGGGGGAAGGATGCGGTCTGCCGTTTCTGGCGCGGAGACGACATTCCCAAGCCAGATGCAGTAGGCTCCCTTTGCTTTTCTGGGCAGGACGGGAAGGCCCGGCAGCGCTGCAATGCTCATGAGCCCCGCTTCGGCCAGCAGGCCTGAGGCATTGACGATTTCTCTGGCGGATCTGCCCCATACGCCTTCCGCCTTAAAATCCAGACCGTAGGTATGAGCCTTGAGCCGGTGGAGTTCCCGTTCCAGCTGTTTGGCGAAGCTGCGTGCCAGGTCGCTGTCTTCTCCCGCTACGTAAATTTGTTTTCCGCCATGCCCGAAAGTTTCCATGCGTTCATCGCTTGAGACGAATGTCGGGAGTTGTTCCTGTTCTTTTTCAGGAACCTTATCTATGTGAGAGGGACGGAGCATTCCTGCTCCCGCCGTGACGTTATTCAGCGGGTCAATCAGGATGAAAGCTCCTCCGGAGCGGTTATCCCGGTAATAATCATAGAACAGGGGAGAAGCGGTTTCCAGAACGATGCGGCCGACATGGTTCAGAGGAAGCTGCGTTGCATGGCGGCTTTCCAGTGTATTGACGTCTATGTCGTACTGGAGTTCTGCTATCCGCCCCTGGATATTTCTGCCCGCATGGCGTATAATGTATTTGCCTCCGGGAAGAAGGGGTTTTTCAGACATCCAGATGACACGGGCTTCCAGCCGATCCTCGATATGGGGGAGATTCCCTTTTTTGACGATCATGTCACCGCTGCTGATATCTATTTCATCCTCAAGTTCCAATACGACGGACTGGGGAGAGAATGCTTCTTCCAGGTCTCCGTCCGGAGTAACAATCCTTCTGATCCGGCTGTTTTGAAACGAAGGCAGCGTCACGATAGGGTCCCCCCGGCGGATGGAGCCGGAAGTAATGGAGCCGGCGAACCCCCGGAAATCGAGATTGGGGCGTATGACTGTCTGTACCGGAAAGCGGAAATCCCGGAGATTCCTGCTGTCGCTGGCATCCAGCGTTTCCAGGATGGAAAGCAGATGATCGCCTTGGTACCAGGGCGTTTTTCCTGTTGTTTGCGTCACATTTTCCCCTTCAATGGCGGAAATGGGAACGAAACGAACATCCGGGATATTCAACTGTTGCGTGAAGCTTCCGAATTCTTCTTCAATCTTCCGGAATTTTTCTTCAGAGTAATCCAAAAGATCCATCTTGTTGACGGCTACGATGAGGTGCCGTATTTTCAGAAGGGAGGCGATGAACGCATGCCGTTTCGTCTGTGTGAGTACTCCGTGGCGAGCATCAATCAGAATGATGGCCGCGTCCGCCGTGGAAGCTCCGGTGGCCATGTTTCGGGTGTATTGTTCATGTCCGGGGCAGTCGGCAATGATGAATTTGCGGCGGGGGGTGGTGAAGTACCGATAGGCTACATCAATGGTTATTCCCTGTTCCCGTTCCGCTTTAAGGCCGTCCAGCAACAGGGCGTAATCAATTTTACCTGCCCCAGCGGTTCCATTTTTTTCACTGGCTTTGCGCAGCTCTGCCAGCTGGTCGTCAAAAATCAGTTTGCTGTCATAAAGGAGGCGTCCGATGAGTGTAGATTTCCCGTCGTCCACGGAACCGCAGGTAAGTACGCGCAGCAGGCTTTTATTTTCGTGTTCGTTCAGGTATGAGTCGATGTCCATAATGGTAAAAATAAGAGGTGTCGTCAGAATGGTTCATAATAGGGGTTAAAAATATCCTTCTCGTTTTTTCTGTTCCATGGAGGCATCTCCGTCGTGGTCAATGATACGGGAAGAACGCTCGCTCAGCCTGGTTTCCAGCATTTCCGCCACAATCTCTTCTACTGTGCGGGCTGTAGATTCTATGGCTCCGGTTAAAGGGTAACAGCCCAGTGTGCGGAAACGGACGGTTCTCATTTGCGGTGTTTCCCCCGGCTTCAAAGGCAGGCGGTTGTCGTCCGCCATAATCAGGGATCCGTCACGTTCCACAATGGGACGGGGTTTGGAAAAATACAGGTCTACAACCTGTATTTTTTCCAGGCGGATGTATTGCCAGATATCCAGTTCCGTCCAGTTGGACAGAGGAAAGATACGGACGCTTTCTCCCGGATTGATACGACCGTTATAAATGTTCCATAATTCCGGCCGTTGATTTTTTGGGTCCCATTGGTTGAATTTATCCCGGAAAGAGAAGATTCGTTCCTTGGCCCGTGATTTTTCTTCGTCGCGGCGGGCGCCTCCGAATACGGCATCATATTTTCCTGCGGTCAACGCCTGAATCAATGCCTGTGTTTTCATAATATCCGTGTATTTGCGGCTGCCGTAAGTAAAAGGATTAACGCCGGCGGCAATGCCCTCCTGGTTACTGTGGACAATCAGATCCAGATCATTTTCCTGAACGAATCTGTCCCGGAATTCTATCATCTCGCGAAATTTGAATGTGGAGTCTATATGAAGAAGCTTGAATGGGAGTCTGCCCGGATAGAATGCCTTTTTGGCTAAGTGGACCAGTACAGAGGAATCTTTCCCGATGGAATAAAGAAGTACGGGATTTTCAAACTGGCTGATGGCATCCCGGAAAATGTGAATGCTTTCTGCCTCCAACTGCTTTAGCTGGCTGAGTCTGTAAATGCTGTTCATTTTATATGTTTTTGGTTATCAATGTCTTGGTTTGCGATGTAAACCGCACTCCCTGTGTTCTTTTTTTTCCCACCACCATCGTCCGTCGCGTACATCTTCCGTCCTCTTGACAGATCTTGTGCAGCAGGCGCACCCGATACTGGGGAATCCTGCATCGTGAAGAGGATTGTAGGGAACGCCGTAGGCGCGGATATAGTTCCAGACATCTTCTTCTGACCAGTTGGCCAGTGGGTTGATTTTGATGATGCCGTTCGCCTCATCGTTTTCTGTGATATGAAGCCCTTTCCGGGTGATGGACTGAGTGGAGCGTAAGCCGCAGATCCACGCTTTTTTCCCGGCAAGTAGTCTTTCCAGAGGGCGCAGTTTACGGATATTGCAGCATTCGTGACGGTATTCCATACTGTTGCGGAACAGATTGACGCCTTTGTCCAGAATCATGTTTTCCACTTCTTCCGCTACCGGAAAATAAGGAATAATGCGAATGCCGTATATTTCCTCCGTTCTTGCCCAGAGTTCATAGGTTTCCGGAAACAAGCGCCCCGTGTCCAGAGTCGCCAGAGGAATATTCAGACCAAGATGGGAGATCATATGGGTGAGCACTTGGTCTTCTGCCCCGAATGATGTAGCAAAAACAAGGTTTCCTTCGTATTGCGCTGCGGCTTGTCGCAACGTGTCTGTAGCGGTTGGGGAATGAGCGTTCATGAATGTTGGAGCTGGTTGGAGGTGGATAGCCGTATCCGGTAGAAAAGAACGGGATGTCAAATGAACAGAGGAGTTGAGTAGTACCGATCCGCTGAATCGGGGAGGATCACTACTACATTTTTCCCTGTGTTCTCTTTTCTTTTAGCAACCTGGACGGCCGCCCATAGGGCAGCTCCGCTGGAAATCCCAGTCAGAATGCCTTCTCTGACACCCAATTCTTTAGCTGTGGAAAAGGCATCTTCGTTGGAAACTGTGATGACTTCATCATAGATATCCGTATCCAGGGTTTCTGGGATAAAGCCGGCTCCTATTCCCTGAATTTGATGGCTTCCGGCCTGGCCGGCGGATAATACGGGGGAATCTGCCGGTTCCACGGCAATGACGGTGATTCCTCCGGGTTTGCGTTCCTTGAGCAGTCTGCCTATGCCGGTTATTGTTCCCCCGGTGCCTACTCCGGCTACGACGATATCTACTTCTCCGTCCGTATCTTCCCATATTTCAACACCTGTTGTTTCATAATGGGCTCTGGGATTGGTCGGGTTGGTGAATTGACTGGGAATGAAGGAGCCCGGAGTGGCGGCCGCCAGATCCTGGGCTTTGGCGATGGCTCCTTTCATCCCTTGGCTGTCTTCTGTCAGGACAATATCGGCTCCGTAGGCTTTTAGAATATTTCGTCGTTCAACGCTCATGCTTTCCGGCATGGTAAGAATGATGCGGTATCCCCGGGAAGCGGCAATAGCCGCCAGGCCAATGCCCGTGTTGCCGCTGGTTGGTTCAATGATGACGGAACCCGATTGGAGCTGGCCCGATGCTTCTGCCTCGTTGATCATGGCGAGTGCGATACGGTCTTTCATGCTTCCTGCTGGATTCAGGTGATCCAGCTTGAGCAGGAGCCGGGCATTCAGACGATGTGCCTGGGCATAATTCCTTGGCTCCAGAAGAGGTGTTTTCCCGACCAGTTCCGATATGGAGGTGTAAATGTTCATCGTGACGTGCTTTACAGGGATAGATTTAGATTTCTTTTGTATTCCGATAGGAATAATAGGGATTAGTTACTCTTATCCTCCGGAAGTGTCAATATGAATCAAAGAATATGAAATATTATTTTATTATTTGTGTTTTTATGTAAATAAAAATGGTAGAAGAGCTGGGAATGGACGGCTGTAAAATTTCAGAGATTGAGAGTAAAAGGCCGGTTTTCTCCGTTTTCAAGCTATTGGCCGTGAAGGTGAAAGGATGCGTGCGAGGGGCAGATGCCTTGTTTCCTTGCCTTCCTGGAGCATGCAGTTGTATTGAGTCTCTCCGGTTGACGTTATGAATTATTCCTTTTCCCGGAGAGTAATTGTGGCGCTGGGAAAACTGTTTGTTTTGCCCCATTCCATCCTTTGCCGCATATCCCTGGAATGTTTATTGCCTGTATGCTGATAATTTGGCAGTTGTGATTATTTGAAGGATGGTGTGCAAAAACACAGCTGTTGAGAAGATGAGCCGTTAGGACTTATGGGGGAAGCCTCTGACGCACGAAATTCGGATCATGCTGTTCATCATGATCTTTGTATGGGCAACAGGGAATCGCCGTGCGGGCAGGAATTGTTTTATTTTTCTTTTCCGTGGCGGATGTCCGTGGCTTCCTTCAGGAAGACGACGGTGGCGGCGATGGTTTTGGCAATGTCTCCGATACGTTCCAGAGAACGGATAATGAAGAGAAGATTGACGTTGAGGGCAGGGGCTCCCGCCCGTTCGGGGCAGACCAGAAGGGCCAGCGCTTTGCGATGGGCTTTGTCCAGTTTTTTGTCGCGCAGGCGTATTTCCCTGGCGGCGTCCACATCCTGCGTTTCCAGACACCGGGCGGCGTCTCTGAATTCGGATACGGCCATTTCCAGCAGAGGGAGCACAATATCCGGGGAGAGGGATTCCTGATGCCTGATGGAGGCCTTGGCATGCTTGGCGATGCCCGTTACTTCCTCCATGCATTCCTGGAGCTTGTCTCCGCACCGGGAGAAGGTGATGACGAGCCTCAGGTCGCGCCCCAGCGGATGGAACTGGGTGAGTACGGAGGAGCAGAGGGAGAGAACCTGCTGGGTTTCTTCCTGCAGCGGGTCGCTGTCCGCAATGATGCTGTTGGCCCCGTCGCTGTCCGGGCCGGAAATGACCCGTTCCAGAATGTCCATGTATTTCAGCAGGCTGCCGCAGATGGCATTGACGCGGAGGCGGATAGCGTTCAGGGCCGCGTCGTAGTGGGGGAGGATGTGATTGCCGGGGGATGTCATGAGGAGAATGGTTTGGAATGGGCTTTTAGCTGAAACGGCCCGTAATGTAGGCTTCCGTTTCTTTTTCCGTGGGATTGGTGAAGATTTGGGACGTTTCCCCGTATTCCACCAGGCGGCCCATGTACATGAAGGCGGTCCGGTCCGCGATGCGTGTGGCCTGCTGCATGTTATGGGTGACGATGACAATGGTGAGTTCTTTTTTCAGGTCTTCCATCAGGTCCTCTATTTTTAAGGTGGCGATAGGGTCCAGGGCGGCGCAGGGTTCATCCATCAGCAGGATTTGGGGGCGGTTGGCAATGGCGCGCGCGATGCACAACCGCTGCTGCTGGCCGCCGGAAAGGCCGTAGGCGCTTTCATGCAGCTTGTCTTTCACTTCATCCCACAGGGCGGCTCCCTTCAGGCTTCGTTCCACGGTTTCGTCCAGTTCCGCGCGCCTGTTGCGGCCGGCCACCCGGAGGGGAAAGACGATGTTTTCGTAAATGCTTTTAGGGAAAGGGTTGTATTTCTGGAAGACCATGCCTACGCGCTTGCGCAGGGAGATGACTTCCACGCGCGGGTCATACAGGCTGGTGCCGTCAATGCGGATATCCCCCTGGTGGCGCACGTCCGGGACCAAGTCGTTCATGCGGTTGATGTTGCGGAGCAGAGTGGATTTCCCGCAGCCGGAGGGCCCGATGAGGGCGGTTACCCGGTTGGTTTCAAAGGTCATGCCGATGTTGAAGAGAACCTGTTTGCTCCCGTAAAAGAAGGAAAAGTCTTCCACTTCAATGATGGGCTCGTCGTCTGCGGCGGCTGGTTCAGTCATGGGTTGATGAAGGAGAATGGGGTTAGAAGCTGGAGGCCGCGTATTTTTTGCGCAGGCGGTTGCGGATGAGAATGGCCGTGAGGTTCATGACCACCACCAGCAGGATGAGGAGCAGCGTGGTGGCGAAAACCATGGGCTGGGCGGCGTCCGAGTCCGGAGACTGGAAGCCCACGTCGTAGATATGAAAGCCCAGATGCATGAATTTGCGTTCCAGGTGGATGAAGGGGCCTTCCCCGTCAATGGGCAGGGAGGGGGCCAGCTTGACCACTCCCGTGACCATGAGTGGGGCTACCTCTCCGGCGCCACGGGCCATGGCCAGAATGAGGCCGGTCATGATGCCCGGCAGGGCGCTGGGGAGGATGATGCGTTTAATCATCTGCCATTTGGAGGCCCCGCAGGCCAGGGCCGCCTCCCGCAGCCCGCGGGGGACGGCGGAGAGTGCCTCCTCCGTGGAGACGATGACTACGGGCAGCGTCATCAGGGCCAGCGTGAGGGATGCCCACAGGATGCCGGAGGTCCCGAAGGTGGGCGTATTGTCCACAGCCAGCTTTTTCCAGTAGAAAAGTTCGTCGATGCTCCCTCCCAGATAGTAAACGAAGAAGCCGAGGCCGAAAACGCCGAAGACGATGGAAGGCACGCCCGCCAGGTTGTTCACGCAGATGCGCACGGCCTGAACCAGAGTCCCCTGTTTGGCGTATTCCCTCAGGTAGATGGCTCCGATGACCCCCACGGGCGTGACCAGCACACTCATGAGCAAAGTCATGATGAAGGTGCCGAAAATGGCGGGGAAGATGCCGCCCTCCGTGTTGGCCTCCCGCGGATCATCCGTGATGAAATGGTACAGGTTGTGGAGGAAGACGCCGCATTTGCCGAAGAATCCCAGGTCATTCGGCTGGTAGCCGTAAACGATTTTATCCATGCGGATTTCTTTCTTTTCCCCGTCTCCCAGGGCATACACAAGAGAGTCTCGGCCCTGTTGAGCCCTCAGTTTGGCTGCTTCCGCGGTGTACCGGGCGTATTCGGCATTGAGCTGTTCCACTTTGGCGCGGAGCCGGTCCAGTTCCCCTGCCGGGTCGTCCATATCCGTGAGAATTGGGTTTTTCCTGGGGACGGCCGTACGCTGTCCATTTTCTTTCCGGATGTCGTAGGAACGTTCTATGGCCTTGATATCCCGTCTGGCGTCCGCCAGACGGGTATTGACGGAGCCGATGTCCCTGGTGTCAATGGTTTTGACCCTGTCCCTCAGGTCTGTTTCCCGGTCCAGCACGCGGCGGAAAGCCTCCATGAATTCCGGTGAGGCGGCGGGGATGGTTTCTCCGGAGGCCAGCTTGAGTTCCAGAGGTTTGACCAGGGCTTTCCCTCCCTCCATGCGTTCCAGGCACAGAAGGCCTTTGGGGGTGGCGGAGGCAGTGACATTGTGCGCGTCCACATAGCGGTAGGATTGTCCATAGGATTCCTTGCTGCCGGTGAAAAGCTGGTATTCCCGCACGTCTTTGGCTGTGGAGCCGGGATGGGCGGGGTCTGCGGGGACGTGGCGCGTCTGGTCCTTTGTGATGCCGGCGTACAGGACAAGCGGTTGTTCTTCTTTTGAAGAAGGGGCGAGCGTCAGTTCATGGATAGTTTTGGGCCAGAAGGCCTCCAGACCGTTGAAGACGATGATGCCCAGCAGGCCGAAAATCATGATGAGGCCCAGGGAGAGCCCGATGGAGGCGAGCCAGATATTGACTTCCCCCAGGGGGCGTTTGGGGGCGGGCGGAAGGCTGAAGTCCTGTTTCATGGAAGGTGGATGGATGGGAGGGAAAGGGATGGATGGTTCACACGACGTTGAAGCGTTTGCGGAGACGCTGGCGCACTATTTCCGCCAGAGTGTTCAGAATGAATGTCATGGAGAAGAGGATAAGGCCGCCCAGGAAGAGGACCCGGTAGTGGGTGGAGTCCTGCGCCGCCTCCGGCAGTTCCGTGGCGATGTTGGCGGAGAGGGTGCGCATGCCGTTGAAGATATTCCAGTCCATGATGGGGGTGTTTCCCGTGGCCATCAGTACGATCATGGTTTCCCCCACGGCTCGGCCCAGACCTATCATCAGGGCGGAGAAAATGCCTGCGGAAGCCACCGGAAGAACAACGGTGCGGACCATCTGCCAGCGGCTGGCCCCCAGAGCCTCCGAGGCGGCGATGAGGGAAGGGGGGACGTTGCTCAGGGCGTCCTCGGAAATGGTGAAGATGACAGGGATGACGGCAAAGCCCATGATGAATCCAACCACCAGGGAGTTGCGCTGTTCATAGGGCATGCCGAAGCCGTTGCGCCACAGGTCTGCGAAACTGGCGGCCTGGAAGTCCCCGTCTCCCCACAGGCCCATGACGCTGCGGCAGAGGCTGATGAGGGGCTGTTCCAGCCAGTAGCCCAGGTATTCCCAGCAGAACCAGGCGCAGAGCAGGATGACGGGGGTCATGACGATGTATTCCACACCGCGGCTGAATTTGTTGCGCCAGGCTGCGGGCCGGGTGGTCCAGAACCATGCGATGAGGGCCGCCAGGCCGGGAATGAGGACGGCCATGCAGAGCAGTGCGGGGACTTTGTCTTCCATTCTGGGGGCCAGGTAAAGGGCGCCGAAGAAGCCCAGTACTACGGAAGGAAGGGAGGCCATGATTTCCATGACGGGTTTTACCACCCGTTTGACGGCAGGGGCCATGAAGTGGGCCGTGTAAATGGCGGCCGTGACTGCTACCGGGACGGCGAAGACAAGGGCGTACAGGGTGCCTTTCAGCGTGCCGAAGACCAGGGGCATCAGGGACAGCTTGGATTCATAATCATCCGTGCCGCCCACGGATTGCCAGAGCCATTTGGGAGAATCGTACCCCTCATACCATATTTTCCCGACCAGGGCTTTGGCGCCGGCTTCCGGGTGTTTGTCTTCCAGAGAGAAGAAATGGATGTTTCCTGATGGGTCCACGGCAATGGCGGCGTTGAATTCCGTATTGGCGGCCAGTTGGACCGGAACGAATTCTAGAGGTCCGCTGTTCCAGCGGATGTCGGCCGTGGTTCCGTAGCAGAGCCTGAGTTCCCGCGGAGTGGAGACCAGGAAGGAACGGTTGATGCCGGATGCCGCGTAATGCTGCACCGGACCGTCCATGGGAGAGAATTGCCTGGTCTGGCCGAAGAGGCGCAGGGAAGTGCCGTCCGGGCGGGAATGGGGATAAAGGCTGAAAATCTTAAGGCTTCCCCTGTCGCCTCCTATGACCAGGGACATGTCTCCGAAAAGCCAGTTGACGGAAGTCATTTTTTCCCCTTTCCCCAGCGGGGTCGGAATCATCTGGCGTCTGACCCATGTTTCCCCATCTTCATCATAGGAGAAGTAAAGAAGTTTGTCCGCGTCCGTAGCGATGACGAGGCTGTCTCCGGAGGCTCCGGGCAGCATGGCCGTGGGGCGGCCTTCCAGCTGGTCCGTCAGGTCATGGAATCCGGAAGGCGCCAGTTCTCCCTCATGAAGCAGGGAGCGGGATTCTTCCAGCGTCATCAGCAGGAGGCGCGTGCCCTGTTCCGTCTCCACGGTTGCGGTAAATATTTTCCGTTCTCCCGCGTCCGCATAGGCTATGCCGGATATTTTGCCGGGGACGGAGCCGTTTTCCGTCAGGGGGTAGAGAGGGCCGGCCTCCGCTCCGGCTTTGTCCGGGCCGTGGGCATTCGTCCGGCCGTGGACGTTGAGTCCGGAATGAACATGGATGAGGCCCACCTTGCCGGATTCCGTGGCGATGGGGTAGGCGGTAAGGGATGTGTCATAGGAATGGGCGCAGACGGTTTCGCCGTCCGGCAGGGAAACGGGAACGGAGGACAGGTTCCCGGTAGTTTTGTCCAGGAAGAAGATGTTTTTCCCGTTGCCGTAGACAAAGGGAAGCGTGCCGGAAGGGTCCAGGCCCCAGGTTCCCGGAACCGGAGAGGAGGGCGCGGGGTGCTGCCGTTCTTCCACGTCCGCGCTCTGGAAGAGAGGAATCGTAACGGCCAGCAGGAAGAAAAGAATGCCGAAAACGGCTACAATGACGGTGAATCCTCCGCCGATGATGGTTTTGGTCATGATGCGGTCAAACCACAGCGTGGTTTTTGCCACCTGAAAGCGTTCCGGAACGGGTTTGGGCTTTCTGGAAGGTGTGGGGGAGGGAGCATTGGAACTCATGACGGCAGAGAGGAGAAGTTGGAGGGCAGGACTCCGGCGGGCGGGCCGGAGTCCTGCCCCGGCATGTGTTTACGGCACGGGAAGGGAGTGTTTATTCAATGCTCTTGAGCACTTCTGCGCTGACTTTGGCGGGAATCGGGTAATAACCGTCCTTGGTCACGATTTCCTGGCCGTCTTTGGATACGATGAATTTGATGAATTCCCTGGTCAGGGTGTCCAGGGGTTCTCCCGGTTTCTTGTTGACGTAAATCAGCAGGTAACGGGAGAGCGGGTATGTTCCGTTGATGCAGTTATCGTAGGAAGGCTGTACCGCCGCCTTTCCGCTTTTTTCCGCCAGGGAGAGGGTTTTTACGCCGGAGGTGACGTATCCGATGCCGGAATAGCCGATTCCCTGTTCGTCGGAACTGATGCCCTGCACGACGGCGGAGGAACCGGGCTGTTCCTTCACGGAGTTTTTATAATCCCCTTTTTTCAGGGCTATTTCCTTCACGAACCCGTTCGTGCCGGAGGCGCTGTTTCTGCCGTAGATGGAGATGGCTTTTCCTTTCATGGAGGGCACTCCCGCATCGCCCCAGTCGGTGATGTTGGAGCCGCCGCGCTTGAAAGTGGAGGAGAAAATGGAGTCGATCTGCGCCAGGGTAAGGGCCTGGATGGGATTGTTCTTGTTGACAAAGAAGGCCACGGCGTCCAGGGCCACTTTGATTTCCGTCGGCTTGTAGCCGTATTTGGCTTCAAAGGCGGCGATTTCCTCCCGCTTCATCTGGCGGCTCATGGGGGCGAGCTGGGCCGTGCCTGCCGTGAGGGCGGGCGGCGCAGTGGAAGAGCCTTTGCCTTCAACGCCGACTTTGACGCTGGGATATTTTTTGCTGAATCCTTCCGCCCAGAGGGTCATCAGGTTGTTCAGCGTATCGGAGCCGACGGCGTTCAGGTTGCCGGAAACGCCGCTGGTGGGCGCATACGGCTTGATGCTGCTGTCAACGGTCACTTGGTTGGCGCCCATGCTCAGGGAGCTGAGGGCGGCGGCGATGGTCAGGATTTTGGCGACAAATTTCATGGCGTCTTTTTTGGTGTGTTGCGTCTTCCGTTTCCGTCCGGCGGGGCCGTTCATGGCGGAAGACGGGGTAGTGATACCCTCCCGCCCCCATGGTGAGGAAGAGAATCCTGGTTAAGAAATCGTCACAAACCCGGAGTAGCCAGGGAGCCCTGTTTTTGGGATACCATGCGTCCAGAGGCGCAGGACGCGCCATTAGAAGAACATGACTCCGCATCCAGCAGCAGCCGACCAGACCGCCGTAGAGGTGGATTCCCTGGATTTTTGTTATGGGAGCAAGCAATCCCTGTTCAACGTCACCATGAAAGTCCCCAGGAACAGGGTGACAGCGTTCATCGGCCCTTCCGGGTGCGGGAAGTCCACGCTGCTGCGCTGTATCAACCGGATGAATGACCGTATTCCGGAGGCGCGCGTTACGGGAGGCTCCATCCGCATTGATGGGGTGGACGTGACTTCTCCTTCCCTGGATACCATTCGTCTGCGCCGGGAGGTGGGCATGGTTTTCCAGAAGTCCAACCCTTTCCCGATGAGCATTTATGAGAATGTAGCCTACGGATTGAAGCTGGCGGGGGTAAAAAAACGCGGCATTCTGGACGAGGCTGTGGAGGAAAGCCTGCGGCATGCCGCTCTTTGGGATGAGGTAAAGGACCGTCTCCATGCTTCCGCCAATGGTCTTTCCGGCGGCCAGCAGCAGCGGCTGTGCATTGCCCGTTCCATTGCCGTGAAGCCGCGCATCCTGCTGATGGACGAACCCTGTTCCGCCCTGGACCCCATTGCGACGGTGAGGGTGGAAGAGCTGATGCACCGTCTCAAGGACAAGTTTACCATCATTGTGGTCACCCATAATATGCAACAGGCTACGCGCGTTTCGGACCTGACCGGTTTTTTCATGTTGGGCAGGCTGGTGGAATTTGATGCTACGGAAAAGATTTTTTCCAATCCCTCCCTGAAAGAAACGGAGGATTATATTACGGGAAGATTCAGTTAACAGAGAGACGATTATGCTTTTTTCAAAGAATATTTCCAAAAATGGAACCGGGCGTGTTCTCCATGTTCCCGGCTCTGGACGAAGGCTGGCTGCCAGCGCCGCCAGAAAGAGCAGCCTGCGCAGGCAGCATCTTTTTTATCATGCCGGCAAAACCTTATCCCATCATCAAGCCAATATTCCGAATCATGAATCACGACGCGCACACCCTGAGGGAGTTTGACGCCGCCCTTTCCTCCCTGAATACGCATTTGCTCCAGATGGCCTATAAGGCGCAGAGCGCCCTTGATTTGGCCGTCGCCAGCCTTTTGCAGCAGAATGAGTCTTCCGCCAACCGGGTTATTGCTGATGACGAAGAATTGGACGAGCTGGAAATGACGGTGGACAGGGAAGGGCTGCATCTGCTGGCTTTTTTCAGTCCGGTGGCTTCCGACCTCAAAGTGGTGCTGGCTTCCCTGCGCATGTCCTCCATGTATGAACGGATTGGTGATGAGGCCGTGACCATCGCCAAAAGGGCCAACAGGCTGAATAAGCGCCCGCGCATCCGGGAGGCTGCCTTGGCGGATCCTGTCTATCGGGAAATGGCGGAGCGGTTCAGGGCTGTGAATAAGGCTGTTTCCTCCTGGGACGGGGAGGCTCTGGCGGAGCTTGTCCCTGCGCTGGAGGATTTGGCGGAGCATGCGGCGTCCCTGACGGAGGCATTTGCCTGCTTGCCTGAGCAATATCAGGACAATCTGGTTTCCGTTGCGGATCTGGTTTTTGTAAGCCGTTCCCTGGAACGCATCGCGGAAGGGCTCCAAAAGGTAGCGGCGGAAGGGCTTTACGCGGCCTCCTGATGCCGCGTGCCTGCACAGGAAAGCCCGCAGCGGGCGTTGTTGAAGCGCCGTTTTTTGTTCGGAAACGGGATTCAGGCATGCCGCCTATCTGACAGTCCAGGTAATGCTGCGCGTGGCGGATTGGCCGGGACGCAGAATGACGCTGGGGAAGTGGGGGGTATTGACGGCATTGGGGAAGCCCTGGGCTTCCAGCGCTATTCCCTGGCGCGCCTGGGGCAGGTATTCCCCGGTATATACCTGGAGGCCGGGAGCATCCGTCGCCACAATCAGGCGGTGCCGGGATTCCGGGTCAAGAAGGATGGCGGCGATTTTGTCGCCCGGTTCGGAATCCAGCACGTAGTTGTGGTCCAGTCCGGCGGCGGTGTCCGGGTGGGCGGCGGAGTTGCGTTCCCCCAGCAGGGCTGCTTTCCGCAGGTCAAAGTCCGTTCCTTCCACGGGAAGAATACGGCCGTCGGGGATATTGGTCGCGTCCACCGGAGTATAGGCGGAGGCCCGTACCTCCAGGGTCATGGAATCAATGGTGGGTTTGCCGGACAGGTTCCAGTAAGCGTGGTTGGTGAGGTTGACGATTGTGGCCGCGTCCGCATACGCTTCCAGGCGTAGATGAAGGGTTTCTTCCACCACGGTGTAGGTGGCTACCACTTCCAGGTTGCCGGGGTAATTTTCCTCACCGTCTGCGGAGTGCAGGGTCAGCACCAGCGTATTGCGCCCGGCTTCCTGCACCTGCCAGACTTTGCTGTCGAACCCCTGGATGCCGCCGTGCAGGTGGTTGGGGCCGTTGTTGACGGCCACGGTGCGGGAATCCCCGTCAATGGAGAACCTGCCTTTTGCGATGCGATTCGCGACACGGCCGCAAATCGCACCGCAATAACAGGTGTCTTTCAGCATGTCTTCAAAGTGCTTGGGCCCTACGATCATGTCCATGCCGTCCTTGACGACGGAGATGATGCGCCCCCCGTAGTTGCTGATGCGTACCGTCAGCTTGTCGGAAGACAGTTCAAACAATTCTACAGGTGCGCCGCCGGGTAAGGTGCCGAAGATCATGCCGGTATATAGCTTGGTCAGTAGTGGATGTCCAATTAATAGGCCAGCACGCGGGAACCGTTGTTGCCGATGATCACGCGCACGCGCTGCCCGACCTGAATCGGGTTGTTCCTGCTGGCGACCTGGACGACCGTGTAGTTGCGGGTGCCGTTCCTCTTCTGGTCCAGACGCACGGTGATGCGTTCCCCGGTCGTGTTGTTGACGGCCTTGTCAATCTGGTTGCCGGCAATGCCGCCTAGAATGGCGCCGCCCGCCGCCGTCGCGAATTTGGCGTTGCCGCCCCCGAACATGGCGCCGGTCAACCCGCCCGCCACGGCGCCGATTCCGGTGCCGGTGTTGGCGTTATTGGCCTGGATCTTGACGTTTTCCACGCTGGTGACCGTGCCGGTATAGGTTTCCTGGGCTCCGCCGATTTCGTTCAGGTTATAGGTGTTCGGGGAACCGAAGTTGGTGCAGGAAGTAATGGACAGCGCCATGGCTGCACAGCCGATGGTAAGAATGGAAGCTGTTTTCATGATGACGATTTATAAAATGGGTTGAAGGTTAAGATCAAGTAATTTCGCAGTCAACGGAAGGGGTGCGGCTGCCCTCTTCCGGCGGAGAAAACCCTTGCCGGAAGGTTCCGGCAAGGGTTCTTATTTATGTTAACGGTCCGTTGGGTCAGGCCTTGGGGGCTTCTCCCTTTTTGGGGCAGTCGCAGGGCTTTTCCCCTTTGCTGCAAGGCTGGCCGCATTTTTCTGGGCATTTGCCTTCCTTGGCGCATTTCTTGGGGCACTTTTTGTCTTTCTTGCAGCACTTCTGGGCAGCGGGGGCGGGGGACTCCGCCGGAGCGGCGGCTTCCTGAGCGTAACCGTTGACACTGAAGGCGAAAGCAAAGGCTGCTACAGCGAGGATTTTTTTCATATAATGATATGTGATGTTGTGTGGTGTTGGTAATGCAGCGGCAGAAGAGCTGCCGTTCTACGACAGATAGAGCGGCAGGGAGTGATTTTTGTTCAAAAAATACGCGGAGAGGATTCTTTTTAGGGCGGTTTTTTTGATGAGGACGCGCTTTTGGCCTCCGGGGTAAGTTTGACAGTCCGGGGGCACGTACGGAGCGCCGGCTTGCATGGGGCGCCTTCTTGAGGCACGGTAGGGAACATGAGTTCAGCCAAGGAACCTGTGACGCGCCGTTTTGGAAATGGTTTGACGGTTTTGATTAAGGAGGACAAGTCTCATCCCGTAGTGTCCCTCCAGTACTGGGTAGGCACGGGGTCCATGAATGAGGGGCACTGGCAGGGGAGCGGACTTTCCCATTTGCTGGAGCATCTGGTGTTTAAGGGAACGGCGCATTTCTCCGGGCAGGAACTGGCCCGCAAGGTGCAGGAACGCGGCGGCCACTGGAATGCGTACACCAGCGTGAACCGCACCGTGTACTATATAGACGGCCCTGCGGAGTCCTGGCAGATTTTCCTGAATCTTCTGACGGAGCTTGTATTTTTTCCCACGTTCCCGGAAGACGAGATGGAGCGGGAGAAGGAGGTGGTGCGCCGGGAAATGGCCATGTATGCGGATGATCCCGATTCCGTGGCCTACCAGCTTCTGATGCAGACGCTGTATCTTAAGCATCCCCGCCGCTGGCCCGTGCTGGGTGAGCGCGCCGCCTTTGACTGCCTGACGCGGCAGGACGTGCTGGATTACCATGCCAGCCGTTATGTCCCGAACAACGTGGTTCTTTCCATCGCGGGGGACGTGGATGCCGCGGAGATTCTTTCCCATCTGGAATTGCTGGTGGAAGACCTGAAATCCCGTCCCCTGAACCGGGAACCCATTCCCCATGAACCTCACCAGTTCGGTTCCCGCAGGGTGCGGAAGGAGTTTGCCGTGCCTTACTCCAAGCTGCACCTTGCCTGGCGCCTGCCCTGTTCCGCCCATCCGGATACGCCAGCCCTTTCCGCGCTGTCCAGCATTCTGGGAGGCGGACGTTCCGCCCGTTTTTATGAAAAGTTCCATGACCGCCTGGGCCTGGTGTACAGCATTGAGGTGCATTCCAACCAGTCTGAGACGGATGAAGGGGCGTTTACCATCAGCATGGACGTGGACCGCGCCCAGCGCGACAAGGTGCGGGACCTGGTGCTTCAGGAGCTTCGCAATCTGGCGGAAGAGGATTTTACGGAGGACCTGAAGAGAGTTTGCAAACAGACCCGGGTCAGTCGCCTGCGCCGCAGGAGTTCCGCTTCCGGGGTGGCCTCGGAAATGGGGGCGGACTGGTTCGGCTCGCGCAATTTGAACCTGTCTTCCGAATGGCAGGAAGCTATTGAACGGGTGACTACCGAAGATTTGCACCGCGTTTGTTCCACCTGGCTGTCTTCCCCGAATGTGACGGAAGTCAGCCTGGACCCCCCGGGCAGCAACGCCGGGGATGAAGAAAGGGCCTCCGCCTCTGCGGGAACGGCCCTGAGCGAGCATGTTCTTGGCAACGGCATGAAGGTGGTGATCCGTGAAGACCATCGCCTGCCGCTGGCCTATGCCTGCATGGCGTTCAAGGCTGGATGCCGTGCGGAGAATGAGCATGACGCCGGGGTGACGGACCTGATGTCCGAGTGCCTGCTGAAAGGAACCTCCACCCGTTCCGCGGCGGATATAGCCCGTTTTCTGGAGGACATCGGGGGAGCCATCAACACGTCCACCGGTAACAATTCCCTGAGCGTGGGATGTCAGGTTCTGGCGGAAGACCTGGACGCCGGATTGGAGCTGATGGCGGATGTGGTCATGAATCCGTCTTTCCCGGAAGACGCCTTTCTGAGGGAAAAGGAATCTTTTGTGGCGGATGCGGAGGAGGATATGGAAGACCCTCTTTCCGTGGCGTTCCGGCAGGAGCGGAAGGTGGCTTACGGGCATGTTTCCTATGGGAATTCCCCTTCCGGCACGCCGGAAAGCCTGTCTTCATTGACGGTTCAGGACATCAAAAAACAGTATGAACGCATTATCTGCGCTTCCAACGCCGTGATTTGCATTTCCGGAGATGTCAGGAAGGAGGAGGTCCTGCCTCTTCTGGAAAAACATCTGGGAGGCATGAGGGCGGGAACGCCTCCAGCCCTGACTCCCACGCCCGCGCTGCGGGCCGGCCGGGAAGTGGCCGTTCTGGATAAACAGCAGGCCGTGCTGGTAGTGGGGGTGCCGGGCGTGGACGTGGCTTCCCCGGAGATGGCCCAGGCTCTGCTGTTCCAGTCCTGGTGCAGTGATATGGCCGGTCCCGTTTTCACCAATATCCGGGAGGAGGCCGGACTGGCCTATTATGCCAGTTCTTCCCTGTTCATCGGCATGGATGCCGGAGGCATCTGCTTCTATCTGGGCACCTCCCCGGAACAATTGGAGGAAGCCGGGCGGAGGCTGGAAAAAACACTGGAGATGATTGATGAACAGGGCATGACGGAGGAGGAACTGGAACGCACCAGGGCGGCCGCCCTGTCTTCCCGTCTGCTGGCCATGCAGTCGAATGGAACTTTGTGCCAGATGCTGGCGCTGGATATCCTGTTCGGTCTGCCTCTGGAAGCGTTTGAACAGCAGACGGACGCTATCAGGAATATGGATCTGGCCCGGATGAACGCCTTTATCAGGAAGGTGCTGGATCCCGCCCAGCCGCGTTCCTGGTCCATCGTGCGTTCGCCTGCCGGGGAGTAATTCCCCGGAAAATCATTTCCTTTTTCCCTGTCCGGGAAAAAGGCAGGATTAAATAAAAAGGAATATTTTTGCGTTACATCATCTGAAGGCTGGGGGAGGGGTGTAGCGGAATCGTGATTTTTATTTTAGTGGTGATGCGCTATAGTGGCAGCCATGACTGAGATGGAGCCGGACAGGAAAACTGCGGAACGGGCAATCAGGGAAGCGTATAAATCCAACCCGGGGGGCTGGGCGGAACATTCCCGCTATGTGGCGGAAGCCTGTAAAAATATAGCCTCGCACTGTAAAGGGTTATCCGGTGAAAAAGCTTATGTCCTGGGGCTGTTGCATGATATTGGACGGTATGCCGGAGTAAGTTCCGAAAAGCATTTGATAGACGGGTACCGCTATTGTGCGGCAAGAGGCTGGAAAAAGGCGGCGCAGATTTGTATTTCCCATGCGTTTATGATACAGGATATCAATACTTCCATCGGCACGTTTGACGTGAGTGGGGAGGATTACCTGTTCATGAAAAATTTTGTAGAGAACGCGGTCTATGACGACTACGACCGCCTGGTCCAGTTATGTGACGCTTTGGCCATGCCGACAGGTTTCTGCCTTTTGGAAAAACGGTTTGTAGATGTGACACTCCGGTATGGAGTGCATCCGTTTACGGTGGACCGGTGGAAAAAAATTCTGCAGCTCAAGGCGTTCTTTGAGAAAAAAGCGGGCTGTTCCATTTATGAGCTTCTGCCGGGCGTCGTTGAAAACAGTTTCCGCCAGGAGGAAAGCCATGTGTGATGAAGCGGAAGATTTTTTGGAAACGGCGCATCCCGATGCGCTAAGGCAAATCGCCCGGGCGAGGGAATTGACAAGGGAATATTATTTTTCCGCATATAGTGATACGCGGAGAAGAAGTGAAATTCTCCGGGAATTACTGGGTGGGATTGGGGATAACGTGATGATAGATACGCCCTTTCATTGCGACTACGGGAAAAACATCTTTTTAGGGAACAACGTGGTCATCAACATGAACTGCACTTTGGTGGATAATGTGCCCATCCGCATTGGCAGCCAGGTGTTGATTGCGTCCAATGTTCAGATTTATACGGCTTCGCATCCGGTCTTGCCCCAGGAACGCCTTGTGACGGGGTGGAAAAAAGGTAAGGGAACATTTTTCCGCACCTATGCACTGCCAATAGAAATTGAGGATCAGGTATGGATTGGAGGCGGCAGCATTCTACTGCCAGGTGTGAGGATAGGAAAAGGCTGCGTCATTGGAGCGGGAAGCGTCGTTACTCATTCCATACCGGCCGGCTGTGTTGCTGTTGGGAATCCATGCAGGGTGATCAGGCGTTTTTGACATCAACGGATGAAGGCCGCCGCAGGAGGAAGCGGGTTCAGGCGTATTCCTTTTTCTTCATGGCGGAACGTTTGATCTGCTCATGGTAAAAGTAATTCACGATAACCGGCGGTTCGTTGAACGGCCGGTGCATGGAATCGTCATTGCGCAGATACGGCAACCCCCGTTTTTCCGCCATCTGCCGTATTGCGGCGTCCAGTTTTTCCCAGTAGCAGCGGCTGCCTTTCTGGTAAATTTCCTGATAGAGGGGAGCCAGGCGGGGGTAGCGTTTTCTGATGTACTCCAGAATTACGAATTTGTAGCTGCCCCGCAGATTAAGGTTTTCCAGCCAAATCAGGTTGCATTTGTCTTCGACCTGCTCAACAATCGCCGGAATATCCGTAATGCCCGGAAAAATGGGGGAGATGAAGCAGGTGGTGCGGATTCCTGCCTCATGGAAGGCCTTCATGGCGGCCAGCCTCCGCGAGATGCTAACCGCCATGTCCATATCTGCCTGAAAGCGCTCGTCAAGCGTGTTGACGGACCAGGAAACGCGGGCATGGGGAAATGTTTTTATCAAATCCAGGTCCCTCAGCACCAAATCGGATTTTGTAGCTATGCTGATTTTCGCCCCGCTGTCTTGAAGCTGTTCCAGGAGCGCCCTTGTTCTCTTGTAGATTTTTTCCTGGGGGCCGTAAGGGTCGGTCACGGAACCGATAAACAGCTGTTTTCCCGCGTATTTCCCGGGGTTGCGTATTTCCGGCCAGTATTTGACGTCCAGAAAGGTTCCCCATGGTTCCGGATGCCCGGTGAACCGCTTCATGAAGGAGGCGTAACAGTATTTACAGGCGTGGGGGCAGCCCACGTAAGGATTGACCGAGTAATCGGCCACAGGCAGATTTGACGTTGACAGGATGCTCTTTACCTGAATTTCCCTTACTTTGATTTCATCAGCGTTCATGGTTTTAAAAAGCTCCTTTGCATTCCCTGCTGCACGGTATCGGAAGGGAGCAGATGCCCCAGCAGCAGCGGAGAGTCCGGGTCATGGAGTTTGTAATTTTCACGGGCCTTTTGCCGGTTCGTATTTGCATAGCAGTATTTGCAGCCGTTAAGGCAGGTGTCATACGCTCCTATGTCCCGGCTCTCAATGCAATGGCAGCCCTGCCGCAATCCTTGATGTTTCAGGTTGCGGAATTGAACGCCGTTGGCCTGTCCCAGAATGTTCAGGGTCATGCAGCCGGAGGATGAAATGCCGTAACGCGTGTAATCTCCATTGGTTCCGCAGGTTTGAATAGGGATGTTGTATTCGGCCGCGATGGCTCCCAGCCCGGCCGCCAGCTCCTCCTTGTCTTTTTCCGTGAGGGGGATTAGTTCCGGCATGTTGGTTTGCAGCTTCCTGTACATTTCCACAAAGCTGAAAATGCAGCGGTCGATGTGGCCGGATAAGAAGGACGCCATGCGTTCAAAGGTCTCCAGATGCCTTCTGACGGTATATTCACTTGTCAGCAATACCGGGTCATACCGCCATGCGATGCGGTTTGCTCCGACAATTTCCGAAAGTTTTGCCAGCGTGGCCATGCTTTCATCAATGCCGGGAACCCCCGGTTCAATTTCCTTTCCGTAGGCCGTAATCGTATAGTGGAAGTAGGTATGGAAACGCTCGGCGATGCTGTTGATATGCGGAAGAATGGGAGCATAATTTTTAGAGCAGAAGACAACACAGTCCACCTGGTCCGGCGTCAGTTCATAACGGGTCACCTTATGCTGGAACAGGGGATTGCGGGAAAGGACATAGCCTTCTTCAAACCTCTTCAGCAGCCAGCGGGTGTAATACTGGACGGTGTCTGTCCGTCCTCCTGTATTGATAATCATAGCGTGTTTTTGTTGATGGATTGAAATTTCAGACGCATTTGTTCTGAAAAAAGGTCGGTTAAACGGACCAGTTCCGCTTGCTGTTCTCCGCTCAATTCCGCCATGGCGTCGTTTTCCGCCTGCGCGGCAGGGGGGATGATGCGTTCCACGTATTCCTTTCCGGCTGCGGTGAAGCGTACCAGCCTGATTCTCCGGTCGGTTTTGGATTCTTCAAAAGAAAGGTACCCCAGCTTCCAGAATTTTTTGATGGCGGCGCTGACGGTTTGCTTCGTGGCGGAGAGGCGTTCGCAAATCCCAGCCTGCGTGCAGCCGCTTTGAGCGAAATAGATGATATCCAGAATAAACAGCTCTTTGGTGGTTAACCCGTGTTTTTTGGCGTATTCCGTATAGACGGCATATTGTTTGTCCCGCAGCCGGCAGTAGTTGTTTACGTGGATATTGACGCTCTCTTTGCTCATAGGCGGAGATGGATAAAGTATGATATTTGATAGTCTGATATTTGACAAAAAGAATGTAGCTATTCGCGCGTTTTTTGTAAAGCCCCAAATATAAAGCTCCAGATAAAGAGGCGGGGGATAGGGACGGCTTTTTGCGTGACCAGGCAAATTTCCGGAAACAGTACTGGAGCGGCAATGGATGCCGACCTTTCAAGAATCCGGTACATTTTCCGTTTTTATTCCCGTATCTTCTGTTTCGCGGCAGAAGAGTTTTGTTGCCGCATGGCTTCGGAAGACAGGCGCCTGTGGCTACCGGGGAAACGTTTTTCCATGTTTACGGGAGTTGGAGAGCTTGCCCGATGGGGCTTTTCTGCACCAGAGCAAGTTCCGCCTGCTCCGGTGACTGATGTTTCGCCGGAGGCGGGGAGAGAGCGTGGAGACTCAATAAAAAACGCAGGCGGCGATGCGCCTGCGCGGTATCCGGCGATGGTTCGGACAGAAGAAAGAAGCGGTTTTTCTGCCGTAGGGTATTTGTGTAAAACGGCATCCGTCCGCTTCCTGAAGAACGGGAGATGATCCGGGCGCTCCCAGCAATTCCGCTTCCGGAGCGGGAACGGTATTTGGAAAAAAGGGCGGTACCTTTTTCCGTTCTTCATTTTCGCCGCCCCCTGAGAAACCCCGGCGTGCTTTTACGCTTTTGGAGGAAGCGGCCCGTACAAGGCACGCCAGGGAAGAACAGGGCGGCTGTTTTTTAGCCGATTTCCGTGCGGCCCAGCAGGTGGGCGCCTTCCTCCATGGCGAGGCTGCGTGTCTTCATGTCCCCGACGACGCGGGCCTGCTGCTTGAGTTCGCAGCGGTCAGAGGTGACCTTGCCTTCCACGTTGCCGTAGATGCGGACGTCTCCGGCAGTGATGTCTCCCTTGATTTGGGCGGTTTCACCGATGGTGACTTTTCCCTTGTCGGAGATGATTTCGCCTTCGATTTTGCCGTCGATGTGCATGTCATTCTGGAAACGGATGGTTCCCTTGATTTCGATGCCGGAGGCGAGGAAGTTGGTTACGTTGTCTGTCATTGTCGTAAAATGGTTGGGGATGGGGTTAAATGGTCATGATATCCTTTTCCTTGACGGTCACCAGCTCGTCAATTTCCTTCACGTATTTGTCCGTCAGCTTCTGGATCTGCGTTTCCAGGTCGCGCTGGCCGTCTTCCGTGACAATGTTTTCCGCCTTGAGCTTTTTGGCGGAATCCATGGCGGCCTTCCGGGCGCCGCGCACGCGCACGCGGGCTTCTTCCGCCTGGGATTTGACAAGCTTCACAAGGTCTTTGCGGCGTTCTTCCGTGAGGGCGGGAATGGGCAGGCGGATGGAACGGCCTTCCACCAGGGGATTGAGGTTCAGCTTGCTTTCATTGATGGCGCGGCCGATGTCGTGAACGGTGCTCGGATCAAAGGGCTGGATGAGGATGAGACGGGGTTCCGGCGTGCTGATGACGGCCAGGCCCTTCAGTTTCATGACGGAGCCGTAGCTGGAGACATGTACGTCCAGGTTTTCCACGAGGCCGGGGGAGGCTTTGCCCGTGCGTACGCCGGAGAATTCCTGTTTGGCGAAGTCCACGGCCTTGAGCATGGATTCCTCCGTTTCCAATAATAATGTTTCTGCGTCCATGATGATGGTGGGTGCTAAGTGTTTTTGGCGGGTTGAAAAGGAATGCGGGGTTCAGCTGATGGTGGTGCCGATCGGTTCCCCGAGAAGGGCGCGCGTGATGTTGCCCGGAGTATGCATGTCGAATACGATGATGGGCTTCTTGTTGTCCATGCACAGGGTGAAGGCCGTGGAGTCCATCACTTTGAGCTGGCGTTCCAGGCATTCCTGATAGGAGATGGTGTCGAATCGCTTGGCTCCGGAGACTTTTTTGGGGTCCGCATCATACACCCCGTCCACGGAGGTAGCCTTCATGACCACTTCCGCATTGATTTCGCTGGCGCGCAGGGCAGCCGTGGTGTCCGTGGAAAAGAACGGGTTGCCGGTGCCGGCGGCGAAGATGACGATTTTATTGTTGTCCAGATACGAGCGGGCCTTCAGGCGGATGAAGGATTCCGCGACATTTTTCATTTCAATGGCGGACTGCACCACGCAGGGGACTCCCGCGCGTTCCAGCGCGCTTTGAAGGGCCAGGGCGTTCATTACGGTGGCGAGCATGCCCACGTAATCCGCCGTGGCGCGGTCCATGCCGCGCACGCTGGCTTTCGCCCCGCGCCAGAAATTGCCGCCGCCCACGACCAGGCCTATTTGGACGCCGGCGCGGTGCGCCTGGGCGATTTCTTCAGCAATGCGGGCGACGATTTCCGGGGAAATGTTGTCCATGCTGCCGGGGCTGCGCAAGGCTTCCCCACTGAGTTTCAGGAGGATTCTTCGATAGGCGGGTGCGGATGTGTCAGACATAGATGCGGATTTTACGCAGACAAGATTGAAATTTCACGGGGCAAAAAGAAAGCAAAAAGAGATTCTTTATTGATTTTTCTCCGGAGGTCCGGAGATTTCCACCTTGATGGGGCTTCTGCTCTCCAGGCTGCGGGTGGGGAAGGGGAAGGAAATGCCTTCTTCCTCAAAGCGGCGTTTGATGTCATGGGCGAGCGTTTTCTGGCAGTCCAGGAAATTGTCTTTCTGGCACCAGGCCCCTACGGTAAAGCCCAGGGAAGAGTCCTGAAACCCTGAAAACGAGATGAGGGGCGCGGGGTCGTCCAGGCAGAATTTGTTTTGTTTGACCACTTCCCGGAGGACGTTTACGACATGCTCAATGTCGCAGTTATAGTCCACGCCCAGGCTCAGGTCGCACCGGCGCGTGGAAAAACGGGTAATATTGCTGACCGGGTTTTTGATGATTATTTCATTGGGGATGCGCACCATGGTATTGTTCGGCAGCCGGAGCTGGACGGACATCAGGTTGATGGAGTCCACGTTCCCGGTGATTCCATTCACTTCAATCATATCCCCCAGGTTGATCTGCTTTTCCCCTACCAGGAAGAGGCCGCTGATGATGTTGGACAGGGAAGTCTGGGAGGCGAAGCCTACGGCGACGCCGATGATGCTGGCCGCGCCCAGCAGGGTCAGGATATCGAACCCCATCAGGGCAAAGGCTTCCACGCCTATAATAATGTAGCCGACGTTTTTGACGATTTTTACCGTCAGGCGGGAGGCCTGGGGCGACATTTTCAATACAGTGATTTTCCGGAGCACCTGGCAGAACAGTTTCAGAAGTATCCAGCTGATTACCAGCCAAACCGCCACATGCAGAATTTTAACTCCCACGGACTGCACCATTTCCAGTTTGAGCCAGTCCGGCATGTTCAGGAAGTCCATGGTTTTTGTCCAGATGTCTTCCCTGGAGGATGCGTCTGCCATGAGATTCATATGAAGGATGTAGCAAACGCTACTGCCCGGCTCAAGGGGCGCGCGCGTATTCCCCCCGGTTTATGACAGTTCCTCCGGCAGCGGAGAGGACAGGACTTTCAGGCGCTGCGGACGCAGCATTTATCCCGCAGGAAAGGGGGGCGGATGTATGGCCGGATATGGCATCTGGTTGGGAAACAGGAAAAAGCGGGGATGAAAAAAGGCCGTTCCCCGGAGAGGGGAGCGGCCTTGAAATATTGCCGGAGGGCTGCTTACTTGCTGAGGTAGGAGGCCACGCCTTCGTGGGACGGGGTCATGGCCGCATCTCCCTTGTGCCAGCCGAGGGGGCAGACTTCCCCGTACAGTTCGAAGTGCTGGAGGGCGTCAACCACGCGGATGGCTTCATCAATGGAGCGACCCAGCGGGAAGTCGTTGATGAGCTGGTGGCGGACGATGCCGTCCTTGTCAATCAGGAAGAGGCCGCGGTAGGCGATCAGCTCCCCATTGACTTCCACATTGCCGTCTTCGTCAATTTCCTCATCTCCGGCCAGCACGCCGTAGTCGGCGGAAATGGTCTTGTTGATGTCGGAGACGATGGGGTAGGTCACGCCCTGAATGCCTCCCTGGCTGCGGGGGGTGTTGACCCAGGCCCAGTGGGAGAATTCGCTGTCCGTGGAGCAGCCGACGACGGCTACGTCACGCTTGTCGAATTCGCCCAGGGCTTCCTGGAAGCCGATCAGCTCGGTAGGGCACACGAAGGTAAAATCCTTCGGGTAGAAGAACAGGATTACGTACTTTTTGCCCTTAAACTGGTCAAGGCTGAAATCCGGTACGATGGTACCGTTTACAACTGCGTTTGCACTAAAATGAGGTGCCGGTTTTCCTATGAGAAGCATGGTCGTTTTTTTGGTTTGGTTCTAAAAGAATGATTCCAAAAAACGGACGAAAGTCAAGAGGCAATGATACCGCATTCGTTCCAAAAGAGCCTGTTTTCTCTTGAAAATGAAGCTTTTTTTGTCAGTATTCCCTCCATGTCATCCTCAAAGGCGCAACAAGATGAGTGGTCCGGAAAAATAGGCGTGATTCTCGCAGTGGCCGGCAGTGCCGTCGGGTTGGGAAATTTTCTGCGCTTTCCGGGGCTGGCTGCCCAATATGGAGGGGGCGCCTTCATGGTGGCTTACGGCCTCATGCTTGTTTTGGTGGGCGTGCCCGTGGCGTGGGCGGAGTGGTCCATCGGGCGGCGCGGCGGCCAGATGGGCGCCCATTGCGCCCCCGGCGTGTTCTGGTACCTGACCAGAGGGTCCAGGCTGTGGAAGTTTCTGGGCGTACTGGCGGTTCTGGGGCCTTCATCCGTGGCTTTTTACTACATGGTGGTGGAAGCGTGGTGCTGCGGCTATTTCTGGAAGATGCTCACCTGTCCGGAGGTTTTTGCCACGGCGGAGGGGACGGCTCAGACTTTTTTCAGTTTCACGGGCATGTACGGTGATGGAAGCGCCCTGTTGTCGGACAATGGGCTGCTCTGGATCGTCGGCGGGGTTATTCTGCTGAACCTGGTAATTATTTACCGGGGCATCAGCAAGGGCATCGAAATGTTTTCGCGCTGGTTCATGCCGTTGCTGCTTTTGATTTCCCTGGTGCTGCTGGTGCGCATTTTGTGCATCGGCACGCCGGATCCCTCTTATCCGGACCGCAGCATCGAACAGGGACTGGGATATATGTGGAATCCCAGCAAAGTGCTGGTGGAGGAACTGGACCGGGACAGCGGGGATTGGAAAACGGTTTCCATGGTATCGGCCTCCCATGCGGGAGCCCTGGATGAAGCCGTGAGGCAGGTGGAGATGTCCGGCGGAACCCGCAGGCTGACTGAGGTGACCTTGTGGGACGGCCTGAAAAATATTGAGCTTTGGATCGCTGCTGCCGGACAGGTTTTCCTGAGCCTTTCCGTAGGAACGGGGCTGATTCTGACGTATGCCAGCTATGTCAGGAAGAAAGAGGATATCGCGCTGAGCGGCTTTTCGGCCGCCGCCTCCAATGAAGTGTGCGAGGTGGGCATCGCCGGCATGATGACGGTTCCTGCCGCCGTGGCGTTCCTGGGAGTGGCCGGAGCCGCCGGGCAGGGGACCTTCGCGCTGGGCTTCATGGTGCTCCCGCAGGCTTTTGCCAAAATGGGGTCCAGCGTGGTATTCGGCAGCCTGTTTTTCCTGCTTCTGACGGTGGCGGCGGTGACCAGCTCCATTTCCATGATGCAGGTGGGCCTGTCCTTTATTGAGGAATTCATGGGGCTGAAACGCAAAATGGCTGTGGTGGTGCAGGGCTTTTTTACGGCTACGGGCACGTTTATCGTTGCCTGGTACAGCGGCAATCTGCTGGCGATGGATACTTATGATTTTTTTCTGGGCACGCTGTGCTTCTTTGTGAGCGCCATGGTGATGATGATTCTTTTTTCCTGGAAACTGGGGGTGGACCGGGGATTGAAGGATCTGGAGGACAGTTCCGTCATCCGCATTCCCAGAATTTACCGTTTCATCATGAAGTTTGTGACGCCTACGTTGCTGCTGGCTATTTTCCTGGCCTGGCTAGCCCAGAATATCTGGGTGAAGCAGGCCGCGCCCATTGAAGCGCTGGGGCGGGGGGAACATGGGGCGGTCATTCCCATGGGGTTTCTGGCGGCTTATGCCCTGTTTCTGCTTTTCATCACCATGGCGTCCGGAAGGCATAAGGTGTACCACGGTCCGCGATAGGCGCGGAAAGGACTGCGCGGATGCCCGTTTCCCGCAGTCTGCGGCAAGTTGGGAGACAATCCGGAGGCTTGACCGGAGCCGGATTTGATATAGGCTGAAATCATGTCCAGAATAAGGAGGATACGCAGGAAAAAGCCCCGTACCGGCAGCGTCTGGAAAAAACTGCTGTTGTGGGGCGTGCTGGGGCTGCTTGTTCTGGCTGCTGCTGCGGTGGCGGGGTCTTATCTGTATGTCAGGGCCTACTTGAAGAGCGATGGTTTTTTAGCCATGCTGGAACAGTCCGCCGTTGATGATATGAATGTGGAGACAGCCAGGATAGATCCCCTTGACTGGGACGGTTCCGGCATCCGGTGCGGCGGCTTAGTAATGGAGGGGCATGAGTTTTTGACTTCCCTTCAGGCCAGGAATATTGAGACGGAATTCAGCCGCTGGGAATTGCTGAAGCGCGCTTTTGTCATTACCTCCGTCAATATTGCGGAGCTGAAGCTTCATCTCGCTCCCGTGTCTTTCCGTTTCAGGGAAAAGCCGGAAGGGCCCAGGAGCTGGGCGGAAGAGAATATTCTTCCGGATACGTTCCGTCTGGAAAAGGGGAGCATTGATTCCCTGTCCGTTTCCTATGGGGAGGCCGGCCGGCTGTATGTTTTGGACGGGGCCCGCGTGGAGAGCGCCTATGACGCCGGTTCCAGCCAGTACAGGTTTGATGTGCGCGGGGGAAAGCTGCTTCTTCCTTTCCAGGGATGCCCGGAGTTTTCCCTGATGTCCGGTACAGCGCAGTTTAACCATTCCAGCAGAAGGGTGAACATTCCGTCCTGCCGCCTGACTACGGATGCCGGCGGTTATTTGGACATTAAGGGGGACTGGGACGGCTCTTCCTCCTCCTGGACGGCGAATGTGGTGGTGAACGGTGTCCCTGTCTCTTCCATCCTGGAAGACCATTGGAGAAAGCATGTCCATGGCAGCGTGAGCGGCGGAATAGACCTGCGCGGCGGACGGGACGGCGTAACCCATGTGGCCGGGCTCGCCAGGTTGCAGGGCGGCATGCTGACCGGCCTTCCCGTTTTAGACCGGCTGGCTCTGTTCTGCGGTTCTTCCAGATTTCGGAATCTTCCCCTGCACGAGGCGTCCGCCCAGTTCGTCTATCAGGAATCCGCCTGGCATATTTCCAATATTCTGGTGGAAAGCGAAAACCTGGTGAGGGTGGAAGGCTGGCTGGAAATCGGGAAAGGGGGGGCGCTGACCGGAAGGCTGCAGGTGGGGCTGCGGGCCGACGGCCTGTGGAAAGCTCTTCCGGGGTTTTCCGATGTGTTTTCCGTTTCCCGCCAGGGAGCGGGAGGCAATCTGGCGTGGGCCAATGTGAATATCGGCGGGACGCTGGACAATCCGTCGGAGGACTTGTCCGCGCGGCTCATCAAGGCGGCGGGAAACCGCCTGACGGAAATAGGAATGGGCAAGGCGGCTGAGGTGGCGGATGTCGCGGCGCGGCTGCTGAACAGGGGAACCGGGGAAAACGGAGCGGGGGATGGAGCGGAGCGTAATGGCCGCAAGTTCAGGATTCCCGCCGGGGACGGAGTACCTGTCCCGGTTGTGCCGCGGCTGCAGGACGCTGCGGAAAAAGGGCTTAAAACCGGGAATGACCTGATGAACGAATTAATGAATTGGTAACCCGTTTTTTCATATGAAACCTTATCCCTGCCAGATGGTGCAGGCGGTCGCCGTTATTGTGGAGCGTATCGCGGATACGGCTTTCCGCGCCACCCTTCCGAATGGCAAAACCGCTGTGGCTTTTGTAGAAAAAAAGAACGCTTCCCTGAGGGAGCTACTCAAGCCGGGCGACCGGGTGAACGTGACGATTTGCCCGGCGGATTTTGACCGCGCCCGAATAGACGGCATGGCGGAATGAGGCGGTGAGTTTTTCCCTTCATCATTGGGGGAAAGAGGCATCGCGCGAGGCAGGAAAACCGCTGTAAAACGGAACTGTCCCCATGACGGGATTCCGGACGGTGAAGAACGGGGGCATGGGCGGGAATTTCCCCGTGCCGGGATGGATGCGGGAAGGGCTTTCCTTTACAGCCGGGTGCGTCCTTCCAGAGCCTTCATCAGCGTCAGCGTGTCCGCGTGGCTGAGGCCGGAGCCGGCAGGCAGCCCCTGGGCAGGGCGGGATATCCTGCAATCCATTTCTTTGAGCAGATGGTGGAGGTAGGTGGCCGTTGCCTCCCCTTCCACGTCAGAGCCTGTTGCCAGAATGACTTCGCAATCAGGCTGCCGGGAGACGCGTTCCATCAGGGATTGAATGTTGAGATCTTCCGGCTCCACATCATCCAGAGGGGAAAGCTTGCCGCCCAGGCAGTGGTACAATCCGCGGTAGGCGCTGCTGCGTTCAATGGGGATGACGTCCGTGGCCTGTTCCACCACGCAGATGAGGCGGCTGTCCCGTTCTTCATCCCGGCAGGCGACGCAGGGTTCCCCTTCCGTGCTGAAGAAGCCGCAGACGGGGCAGGGCGTGACGTGTTCCGCCGCCTGGCCGATGGTGCGGGCAATCGCCTCCGCTTCTCCCATGTGCCCCTGGAGCATCCACAGGGCCATGCGTTCCGCGCCGCGGGTGCCGATGCCCGGAAGCTGTTTCAGGGCGGTTACCAGTTCAAGCACGGGGATGGGATAGTCCAGATTATTCATGAGCGGAAGGAGGTTCGGAATGACGCCGGACAGGAGGCGTTTGGGGACAGAGGATGGCGAGCACGCCCGCGCTCCCTGCGGAAAGCAGGCATGGGACGGCATTGAAGAAAAGACCCCACAGCCCCAGCACCGGGGTAAAGCTGGCCAGAAGAAGGAGGAAAACGGCCAGAACGGCCGTTTTGCGGAGCGTGCCGCGGATGAGCAGCAAATCGTAAACGAGGGCCAGCGTCAACGCCATGCACAGCAGGAATCCCGTGCCGGGAGAAAGGGCGGGGGCGTCCGGGGGAAGCAGAAACGGGGCGGAGGCCATGGCTTCCTTCAGCTCCCGGGCCCAGACGGGAGTAAGGCCCAGGTAATAGAGCGCCACGAGCAGGCTAAGCCCGGCTACGGAGAACAGGGCCCAGCGCATGAGCAGAATGTCCTGGTGCGTTTTGGCGGGCATGGCTTTTAAATGAAAAAAGCGGAAGCGCGATGGCTGCGGTGGCCGCAAACATCAGCGCTTCCGCCGGAAAGGAGAGGCCTGAAATGGTCAGGCGAATCGTTTCACGATGACGGAGGAGTTATGCCCCCCGAAGCCGAAGGAATTGCTCAAGACGGCGTCCACCCTGGTTTCACGGGCCTTATTGGGCACGCAGTCCAGGTCGCATTCCGGATCCTGGTTGTCCACGTTGATGGTGGGCGGGATGATGTTGTCCTGCATGGCCATCAGGCAGGCGGCCAGTTCCACGCCTCCCGCGGCGCCCAGGAGGTGGCCGGTCATGGATTTGGTGGAGCTGATAAGCAGCCCGTTTTTAGCGTGGTCGCCGAAAACGGCCTTGATGGCCTTGATTTCGCAGATGTCGCCCAGCGGGGTGGAGGTGCCGTGCGTGTTGACGTAGTCAATGTCTTCCGGCTTCATTCCCGCGTGTTCCAGAGCCATCTTCATGCAGCGGGCGGCGCCGCGGCCTTCCGGGTCCGGGGCGGTGAGGTGGTAGGCGTCCGCGGAGATGCCGTAGCCGACGAGTTCCCCGTAAATTTTTGCGCCGCGCTTTTGGGCGTGTTCCAGCGTTTCCAGAATGACAACGCCGGCGCCTTCGCCCATGACGAAGCCGTCGCGGTCCACGTCGTACGGGCGGGAGGCCCGCTGGGGCTCGTCATTGCGGGAGCTGAGGGCCTTCATGTTGCTGAACCCGGCCACGCCCGTGGGCAGGATGGTAGCTTCCGCTCCGCCGCAGACCATAACGTCGGCATCTCCGAATTTCATGATGCGCCAGGCTTCCCCGATGTTGTGGTTGGAGGTGGCGCAGGCCGTGACGATGGACATGTTCGGACCGCCGAGGCCGTATTCCATGGAGATGAGGCCGGAGGCAATGTTGCTGATCATGTACGGGATCATGAAGGGGGACACGCGGGCAGGCCCTTTGGAAAGAAGCGTGGCATGCTGGCTTTCCAGCGTGCCGAGGCCGCCGATGCCGCTGCCCACCATGACGCCGATGCGGGTTTTGTCCTCCGCTTCCAGATCCAGCCCGGAATCCTTGAGAGCCATTCCGGCAGCGCCCATGGCAAAGTGCGTGAAGCGGTCCACGCGGCGGGCGTCCTTGGGCGTCTTGAAGTACGGGGCGGGATCGAAATCCTTGACTTCACCGGCGATTTTCGTGGAGTAGCCGGTAACATCCATGGATTTGATGGTGTCAATGCCGCTGCGGCCAGCCTTCATGGCTTCCCAGGTGGATGCGAGATCATTGCCCAGGGGGCTGATCACTCCGATGCCGGTGATAACAATTCTGCGGTCGGTCATAATAAGTGTGAGTGGTTGCAAATAATGCTTGAACCAGAATAGGCGACATTGCGGGAAAGTCAAGCTAATCCCCCCTGTTTCCCGGCACGGGGGAAACAGGTTGGGCGGAAAGGCGTATCCTGCTTACGGCAAGGATTTTGCGGGTCAAGGATATTCCCTGTTGCCTGCTGAGGCTCCGGGGCCGTGAACAGATTTCAGGGTAAATTCCGCCGCGGCGGCCGCATCCGGCAGCGCACGGAAGGGCGGCCGGATATTTTTCCCTGCCGCGCGCCTTTAACGGGGGGCATCCGCCGCTATCGGAAGAGGGGCTGCCCGGAATTCCAGGGAAAGGGAATTGACGCAGTAGCGCAGATTCTTCGGAGTCAGGCGTTCTCCATTGAAAATGTGTCCCAGATGGCCTCCGCAGCGGGCGCATGTGATTTCCGTGCGCCGCCCGCCGCCCGCATGGACGCTTGTGACGGCGTCCGGCAGGGAATCATCAAAACAGGGCCAGCCGCATCCGGCATCGAATTTGTCTTCCGACCGGAACAGAGGCGCACCGCATTTGCGGCAGGAATAGATGCCCGGCTCAAAGAAGCTGACGAATTCCCCGGAAAAGGGCGGTTCCGTTCCCTGGTGTTCGATAATGCGTTTTTCCGTTTCCGTGAGGGGGCGGCGCGTGCGGGCAGGGCCGGGATCGGGTACGTCCCGGGAGGCGGGAATCCCTCCATTCACGGCCATGACTCCAGCCACGCCTTCCGCAATCATGCCTATCCATGACGCCCAGTGTCTCCGTTCTTCCTGATCCATATGGCTTATGACCAGGTTGGAGCGGGTTTTGCTCATTCCTGAAACAATATCTTGTGGATATTACCGTTTTTAAGGGGGGAGCCCTGAAAATATGGCAGTCTATGGAAGAGTTAATACTCCAGCTCCAGCCAGAGCTGTTCCCAGATGCCCTGCCGCTGTTCTTCCTGGGGATGGGAGACGGACAGCCCCAGAAGGCGGAATGTACGGTCCCCGGAATCCAGTTCTTCCATCAGGGTGCGGGCCAGGGGGAGGATTCCTTCTTTCTCCGTCAGGATTTCCGGAACGGTCGCGCAGCGGGTCTTCTGGACAAAGTCCGGGAACTTAACCTTCAGGGTAAGGGTGTTTCCCCGGAAGCCGGAACGGGCCAGCCGCCCCGCGAGTTCTTCCGCCAGCAGGGGGAGGCGTTGTTCCAGCGCTTCCGCCCTGGTGACGTTTTCCCGGTAGGTTTCTTCACAACCCACGGATTTGCGCATGCGGGAAGGTTCCACAGGGCGGTCATCCACACCGCGGGCGAAGTTGTAGAAGATGGCTCCTGTTTTGCCGAAATGCCTTATCAGGAATTCTTTGTCCCGTGCCCGGAGCTGCGCCCCGTTGGTGATGGAAAGGGCGCGCATGCGTTCGGCGGTGGCGTGCCCGACTCCCCAGAAAGCTTCAATGGGAAGTGCCGCGATGAATTTTTCCGCCCGGGATGGATGGATCGTGAACAGCCCGTCCGGCTTGCGGTAATCGGAAGCGATTTTTGCCAGGAATTTATTGTAGGAAACGCCGGCGGAGGCCGTCAGGTGAAGTTCCCGTCGGATTTCCTTCTTAATCCTCCTCGCAATGTCGACGGCGAGCGGAATGCCCGGCTTGTTTTCCGTGACGTCCAGAAAGGCTTCATCCAGGGAAAGGGGTTCCACCAGATCTGTGTAACGGTGGAAAATGGCGTGTATCTGCGCGGAGACGGCCTTGTACACATCCATGCGGTTGCGGGTGAAAATCAGATGGGGGCAAAGCTTGAGAGCCTTCATGGAAGGCATGGCGGAACGCACTCCGAAACGGCGCGCCTCGTAACTGGCCGCCGCCACCACGCCGCGCATTTCCGGCCTGCCTACGGCGATGGGCTTGCCGCGGTATTCGGGATGGTCCCGCTGTTCTATGGATGCGTAAAAGGCATCCATATCCACATGGATGATTTTTCTCTGGTTCATGGGGGCGCTTCATGATTCCTGATGGGGCGGGAAACATGAGGGAATGGGATGCCCCATCATAATCCGGCTTATCCTGCAAGTCCAGTTGGAAGGAGAAGTTCCGGCGGGGAGGTGAAAGAAAGGCGGATTTTTGGGGAACGGGACGATTTAAGTGAAAAAATCTTCCGGGCATGGTAAATTCCGGGCATGTCCAGCGGAATGAAGGAACGCCTGTGCCGGAGCCTGGAAAAGGTGCTGCATGCGGAAACCCGCGAATTGCCTGCCGCAGCGGGGGGAATCCTCCTGTTTTTCCTGTTGTTCCTGGCCTATTCCATGTTGCGGCCGGTCCGGGAGACGATGGGCATTGCCGGAGGCGTTCAGAATCTGCAGTGGCTTTTTACGGCTACTTTCGCCGCTTCCATAGGGGGCCAGTTTTTATTCGGATGGGTTTCCTCAAAGGTGCGGAGAAAGGCCATTCTTCCGTGGACGTACGGTTTTTTCATTCTTAACCTGGCGGTTTTCGCGGCGCTCGTGCTGGCATGCCCGGGAAATGTCTGGACGGCCCGTTCGTTTTATGTGTGGCTGTCCGTATTTAACCTGCTTACCGTTTCCGTGGCGTGGAGCGTGCTGTCGGACGTCATGAAGCCGGGGCAGATGAAACGCCTGTTTGCCCTGGTTGCCAGCGGAAGCAGCCTTGGGGCCATGGCGGGGCCGGCGGTGACGGCCGCCCTTGCCGGAGTGGCCGGCCTTTTGTGGCTGTTCCTTGCCGCCGCTGTTTTTCTGGCGCTGGCGATGCTGGCGGGAATGTACCTGCACCGCTGGCGTGACGGGAATTCCCCGGAAGATGCGGAAACGGGAGTTCGTCTTCCGGCCGATTGCCGGGAACGCCCTCTGGGAGGGAACCCGTTTGCCGGGGCGTCTGCCGTATTCCGGTCTCCCTTCCTGATGGGCATCGGGCTGTTCATCATCCTGCTGGCCGGGACCAATACGTTCCTGTATTTTGAGCTGATGAGCGTTGTAGCGTCTTCCTTTCCTGATCCGGTGCGCCAGACGCAGGTATTCGGAGCGCCAGACGCAGGTATTCGGAGCGCTGGACGTTGTTGTCCAGGGGTGTACCATGCTGCTTCAGGTATTTCTGGCGGGACGCATTGTTCGGAAATTCGGATTGGCGGCGTTGCTGGCGGCTGTCCCCGTTCTTATTTCCCTGGGTTTTGTATGGATGGCTTTCGCTCCGGTATTTGCCGTCGTGGCCGTGGTGATGGCGGTACGCCGCATCGGGGAATACGGAATGGTGCGTCCCGGCCGTGAAATGCTGAATTCCGTATTGTCCCCGGAAGAAAAATATAAAGCCAAGAGTTTTATTGATACGGTCCTTTACCGTGGCGGCGACGCCGTCAGCGCATGGCTGAAAAGCTCCTTTAACGTGTTGGGGGCCCATTCCCCGTGGGCCATGCTGGCCGGAGCCGCCATTTCCTTTCTTTGGGCGGCCACCGGATTCCTGCTTGCGGGCAGGTTCCGGAAAATGGCCGGAGTACAGGGAAAGAAATGATCCTTATGGCGGGGAATTTTCCGTTTTGTCCGGATACGGCCCGCCAGATGCGGCAATTCCTGGTGATGCCTCTTTTCCGGCGGCTGCCGCCGTCAGAGGTGAACTGCTGGGATGCTGGGGAATCTGGCGCGTTTTGAAAAGGCGTGGCAAAGCCGTGTTCTGTGGAGGAATAAGTGCCAGGCCTTCCGTTGAGGGATAGTTGCAGGCAGGGGATTGCGTGATGCCCTTGATGGCGGAAGCGGCGGTAGGCAAGACAGATGTTTTTCTCCGGCGATGAATAATTTCTGGAATGTTCTTTATTTGACGGCGGTTTCCCTCTGCGGCGGCAACATGCGGATTTTCAATCCGTTTCATGTGCCGTAGTGGATGGAGGGTTGCATGTGGCAGATGTCTTGCGGCATGGAGAAATTAATCTTTATTTTTAAAGTAACTTTTTTATATTAAAAATATTACATTTTGTTAAAATGTGATATTAGTGTCAAAATTGTTTCCAAAAAAACAACAGGAAGTGCCCGCCACGGCAGGGAGTTTTTTTGGAGGAAAAATCATCCTGAAAACAGGGTTGCAATGATACTTAAATTATTTTTCCACAATATTTAGTATTGATTCCGGGTTGAAAATCCGTTATTGAAGCCCAAGCCTCTGTGAGGCAAGTATGCTGGTCATCTTTCCGTTAGATGATTCCGTCATTACTATTGTTATATATTCCTCTGATAATGAAGAAGACACTCATTACGCTCATTGCTCTGGCGGGAATGGCTCATGCCGATTTTGTATGGAACGGCGGTGAGAGCATTACCCAGGAGCTTTGGCAGACAGAATCCAGCTGGTCCATCACCGGTTCAGATTCCTGGCTGTCGGCAGGAACCGGTCCCGGCACGCCCAATTCCAACGCATGGTCTCTTATTTCCGTTTCCGGCGCGAGCGGAAGCATTACCCAGCTGGAAGGCTGGACATTGAAGCTTGCCCTGCAAAACGGTGCGGATTTGACTGTAGGGAACGTAAAAAAATTCCAGGGCGGCTGTTCTATTGATATTGATCAATCATCTACGCTGACCTTCAACAGTTATAACGGCGGCAATGATGGTGGGCGCACGACGTTGAACAACTACGGCACCTTTAACCTGGCTTATACCAAGAGCCAGGGCGGGGAAGGATTTTACGCCAATTTGGGAGCCACGGGCATCATGAACCTTACTTCCTCCAACGGTAGTTCATATACCGCCAAGATAGCAAGCCTGACCGCTACGCTGACTCTTGACGGAGGCACCGCCAGTGGACTTACTAGTGACGGGCATCAAATCCTGACCAGGAACCTGGTTACCCTGGGAAGCAATATGTCTTTTGACAGCACGAACACTTCCCTGGAAATGCTCAGCGGCATTGCAGGCATTGATTCTCTCACCGCTGTGGACGATTTGACTAATGCCGAAGTAGGTTCTTATATGGTTACCAAGAATGAGAACGGGTACAGCGTTTCCTATGTGGTTCCCGAACCCGCAGCGGCTTCCCTGAGCCTGCTGGGCCTGGCTGGTCTGGCGATGCGCCGCCGCCGCAAGTAACGGCAAACTTGGATTCCTGTTTCCATTCAGCTCCCTTCCGCGATTAACGGAAGGGAGTTTTTTATTATTTCCCTGAAAGGCGGCGTATTTCCGGAAGATATCCGGGCGGAACGGGAGAGAGAAGCCGGGAGAGTGCGCATACATGGGCCTATTCTTCCCCGGAGGATGCCGTAACCGGATTAGCCCCGGCTATTGTTCTGCAACGCTGCAAGAAAGGAAAAAGGCCTGTTATTGCCGGGAGTAACCACTTTCTTTCAAAAAAAGTGGTAGGCCCGGTAGGAATCGAACCTACATCGTCGGTACCGGAAACCGATGTCCTATCCATTGAACGACGAGCCCATGTTCCCAAGGAACGAGAGAAATAGAATAGAAAAAACGGGCCGGATGCAAGTATTTTTATGCCGGTGACGGGATTGGCATGATGAAAATGTGAAACGGGGAAGTTACGGGCAGGGAGGTTTCCGGATATTCCGGGGAGAAGGAAGGGGGGATCAGGAGATTTTATGATGAAAAGAAAAGACGGCAGCCAGGACGGCCGCCACGGCAACGGCCATGATGGCCGCGAAAAGCGGCCAGAGATCCAGAAATCCGGCTCCTTCCAGGAAGATGCGCTGGATGAGTTCCAGGCCGTATCTCATGGGGTTGAGCAGCGTGAGGTCCTGGAAGATTTCCGGCATGCTGGAGATGGGCGTGGCGAAGCCGGAGAGCATGACCATGGGCACCAGCAGCAGGAAAGTTCCCACAATAGCCTGCTGAAGGGATTGGGCGAAGGAGGAAATGCACAGCCCGATGGCCGCCGCCGTGACGATGAAGAGCAGCAGGGCGGCGGAAAGCAGCCAGATGGAGCCCTGGAAGGGGATGCGGAACCAGAACATGGCTACCAGCACTACGAAGACGGCCTGCATGATTCCGGTGACGACGGAGGCTGTTCCCTTGCCGAGCAGGATTTCCCCCGGGGTGTATGGGGCGACGAGAAGCTGGTCGAAGGTGCCTTCCTCCCGTTCGCGGGCGATGGAGAGAGCTCCGGAGAGGATGGAGTTGATGAGCACGAGCACAGCAATGAGGCCGGGAACGATGAACCAGCGTGTGATGAGGTTGGGGTTGAACCATGCGCGGGATTCCGTTTCCACCGGGGAGGAGCCGCCGTTTTTGGAGAGCAGTTCCGCCCCGTAGGCGGCAGCGATTTGCTGGCCGTAGCTGAGGGCGATGGCCGCCGTATTCGTGTTGCGCCCGTCCGCAATGAGCTGGAGAGATGCGGGCCTCCCCGTCTGAATGCTGCGGGAGAAATCCGGCGGAATGGTGAGCCCCACGACGATTTCCCGGTTGTCTATCATGCGGTCAATGTCTTTTTCCGTGGCCGCGGCGGCCTGGCGCCGGAAGATTCCCGTGCCTTCCAGGTTCGCGATGTATTGGGCGGCCGCTTCTCCGCCGTCCTTGTCCAGCACGGCGTACGGCACGCGGGTGACGTTCATGGTGGCGGCATAGCCGAAGATGGCTATCTGGATGATGGGAGGGATGATGAGGGCCAGCCGGCTTTTTTTGTCCCTGAGCACGGCCAGCAGTTCTTTTCTGACGAGGGAGGCTATTCTGATCAGGAACTCCATGGCGCTATTCGAGGGATTTGGGTGCTTTCATCCTGGCGATTCCCATGAGCACCACGGCAAAGACGCCCAGCGTGATGCAGCAGGGAATGATGACGGAAGGGATGTCCCCGGCCAGGAAGAGGGTCTGGAGCAGGGTGACGTAATAGCGGGCCGGGATGATGCAGGTGATGGCCCGGACGGCGGGTGGCATGTTCAGGATGTCATACAGGAAGCCGGACAGCATGAGGGCCGGCATGAAGGTGCCCATAATGGCGAATTGGCAGGCCAGGAACTGGTTTTTGGTGGCGGTGGAGATGACCAGCCCCAACCCCAGGGCCACAATCAGGAACAGGGCGGAAACCGCCAGCAGCAGAGTGAGGGAGCCGCGGATGGGGATGCCGAAGACGAAGGCGGCGAAGAGCATGGAGATAGCCAGGCTGACCATGCCCAGCAGGAAGTTGGTGGCGGCCTTGGCCGCCAGGATTTCTCCGCTGCCCACGGGCGTGACGAAGAGGCTTTCCAGCGTGCCGCGTTCATATTCCCGCGCCATGACCAGGGAGGTGAGGAGCGCCCCGATCATGGTCATGATGGTGACGATGACGCCGGGAACCAGGTAGTAGTGGCTGTCGTTGGCTTCATTGAAGCGGGTGCGCGTCTGCACGTCCAGCACGGGGGCTGTCCGCCCGCCCAGGGAAGACGCCCAGGAGCCGACGACGGCCTGAAGGTAGTTGCGGATGAGGGTGGCCTGGTTGGCGTTGACTCCGTTGACGACAATCTGGACTTTCGTGGTTCCATTGTGGAGCGTGTCCGGCGCGTTGCTTTGCAGGGCGATGAAGGCGTCCGCTTCATGGGTGCGCAGTTTTTCTTCAGCCTCCCGGGTAGAGAAGACGCGCGTGGTCTGGAAATATCTGGAAAGGGTAAGCCTTGTTTCCAGGTCCGTGGACTGGCTGGAGGCGGGGACGGCCAGGTACGCGATGCGCACGTTTTTGATGTCCATGCTCATGCCGTAGCCGAAGAGGAGCAGGAGCACGGCCGGAAGGATGACCGCAATGCCCACATTGCCGGGGTCCCGGACCACCTGGTGGAGTTCCTTGACGATGAGGGCTCCTATTCTTTTGAGGGAGGCGGTCATGTTTCTCCTCCTTTTTTCATGTGTTCTTCCGTGATGGCCAGGAAGGCGTCTTCCAGAGAAGCGGGGGCTCCGTCTTCACGCGGGGGAGCGTGTTTGCGGATATCGTCCGGGGAACCTTCCGCCAGCGTGGTTCCATCCATCATGATGAGCATGTTATCGCAAAATTCCGCTTCTCCCAGGAAGTGCGTCGTGATGATGATGGTGACGCCTTTTTCCGCCAGGGCGTTGATGCGCAGCCAGAAGTCGCGCCGGGCCAGGGGGTCCGCTCCGGAAGTGGGTTCGTCCAGAAAAAGGATGTCCGGGGAGTGGAGCAGGGCGCACGCCATGCTGAGGCGTTGCTTGTAGCCGCCGGGCAGGTGCGCGGCGGGGGCGTTCATGTACGGAGTCAGGTGGAATTCTTCTTCCATGGAGCGGATGGCTTCCTGCCGCTCCTTTCCGGACATGCCGTAGGCTCCGGCGAAGAATTCCAGGTTTTGACGCGTGGTCAGCATGCCGTACATGGAAAATTTCTGGGCCACGTATCCAACTTTCCTGCGCGCTCTGGCGGCGGCGGTCCGCAGATCCGCCCCGGCCACATTGAGCGTGCCGCCGCTGGCGGGCAGCAGCCCGCAGAGCATGCGGAAAGTGGTGCTTTTCCCCGCTCCGTTGGGGCCCAGAAGGCCGAAGACCTGCCCTTTGCGGACGGAGAAGCTGACGTGGTTGACGGCAATGAAACTGCCGAATTTCCTGACGAGGTCCGTTACCCGGATGACGGTGCCGCCGTTTTCCGTCCGCTCCGGTTCCGGCGTTCCGGCAGGGGCGGGGATGTCCTGCGGGGCGAGGTCCACTTGGTCGGCAAGCAGGGTCATGAAGCCGTCAGAGAAGTCCGGCTGCGCGGGGGCGGGGTGGTATTCCTCCAGCTTTTTCCGTGCGGGGTGGCCGTGGGGAACGATGATGCGGACGGTGTTCCCCTGCGGGGTGGCGTTGATGATGCCGGGCACGGCGGCCAGCCTGCTCTGGAATTGGCGCGCATGCAGCCCCTCCGGCGTGCGCACCGTCACGCACATGCCTTCCGCCCGGGCGATGACGTCGGCGGGAGGGGCGTCCATAAGCAGGCGCCCTTCATACATGATGAGGGTTCTGTTGCAGTAGGCCGATTCGTCCATGTAGGAGGTGCTGACCAGCACCCCCACGCCTTCCTCTCCGGAGAATTGTTTCAGGATGCTCCACAGTTCCCGCCGGGAGAGCGGGTCCACGCCCACGGTGGGTTCATCCAGCAGGATGAGGGGCGGGGAGGAGACCAGGGAACAGCACAGGCCCAGCTTCTGCTTCATGCCGCCGGAGAGCTTTCCCGCAAGCCGCGTGGTGAAGCGTTCCAGGCTGGTCATGGCGAGCAGGCTGCGGAAGCGCTTTTCCCTGTCCTGGCCGTAAACGCCGTGCATGCGGGCGTAAAGCTCCATATTTTCCCGGACGGTAAGGTCTTCATAAAGCCCGAATTTCTGCGGCATGTAGCCTATGGAGGCCTGGATGGACCGGCTTTTTTTCACGGAGTCCAGATTCAGGACGGAGATAGACCCGCCATGCGGTTTCATCAATCCCGTGATGAGGCGGATCAGAGTGGTTTTTCCCGCTCCGTCCGGCCCCAGCAGCCCTACGATTTCCCCCGCGGACAGGCGGAAGGAGACGTCGTCCACCGCCGCAAAGGGGACTCCGGCGGAGTCCGGAAATATTTTCCGGACGTTCCGGCAGTCAATCAGGGGCTGGGATTCCGTGGTCATGGCCTGGGCTGTTCCGGGGTCTGTGTTCCGGCGTTCTGGTCCAGGGGGATGGTGACGGTGGCGGGGGCTCCCAGGCGCAGCCGGTTGTCCGGATCGTCCACAATGATGCGCACTTCATAGACCAGTGCCGTTCTGAGATCTGGCGTTTCCACGTTTTTAGGGGTGAATTCCGCTACGGAGGAGATAAACCCCACCGTCCCTTTGAAGCCGGTGTCCGGGAAGCTGTCATTGCGCACGGTGGCGGAAAAGCCGGGCTTTACTTTGCCGAGCTGGGATTCCGTGAGGTAGGCCCGCACCCATTTGGTATGGTTCAGGGAGATGTTGTAAACGGGTTTCTGCGGGGAGGCCATGTCCCCCTTTTCCAGAATGCGGTTGCGCACCACGCCGTTGCCGGGGGCATAGAGCACGGCGTCTTTCAGGTTCTGCTCCCTGATGGTCAGGCTGGCTTTGGCCTGGTTGTACTGGGCCAGCGCCTGGGCTACGTCTTCCTCACGGGAACCGGCCAGCAGCAGTTCCAGCTGTTTTCTGGCTACATCCAGATTGGCGGCGGCCACTTGCCGGGAGGCGACGGCGTCGTCCGCCTCCTGGCGGGAGATGGATTTTGTTTCAGCCAGCGCCTCCAGCCTTTTGCTGCGCATTCCGGCGTTGTTCAGCGTAGCTTCCGCGGCCTGAACGTTTGCCCTCGCCTGGGCTATTTCTTCCGCGCGCGGGCCGTTTTTAACGCGCAGGTAGTTTTGGCGGGCGGCTTCCGCTATCTGCCGGGCTTCGTCCGCGGCCTGCCGGAGCCGCACCGTTTCCAGCGTGGCGAGCTTCTGGCCGGGAACAACCGTGTCCCCTTCGTCCACCAGCACGGAGTCAATACGTTCGGAGATGAGGAAAGCCAGATCCACCTGGCGCAGGTCCACATTGCCGTAAAGAACGGCTTTGTCCTCGGGCCCGGACGGAGTTTTCCGGTAGATGAGCCAGGCGGCCGTTCCTGCCGCCGCAAGGAGAACCAGGAGGATAACCAGCTTTTTCATAGTTTTATTTATACGTGTGTATAATTTATTGCAAGTAAAAATGGAGCCCGCATGACGGAGAAGGAATTAGCGATTTACTAACGGAGGGAGAACAGGCATAATCCGGCGTCTTTTACTTTTCCCATTATCTGTTATGATGACCGCCACCGAGATACGCCAAAGCTTTCTGGACTTTTTCCGCGAAAAACAGCACACGGTCGTGCCTTCCGCTTCTTTGATGCCCCAGAGCCCCGGTTTGTTGTTTACAAATGCCGGCATGAATCAGTTTGTCCCGTATTTCCTGGGCGTATGGACTCCCCCGTGGACGCCCGCCCGCGCTACGGATACCCAGAAGTGCATCCGCGCAGGCGGCAAGCACAATGACCTGGAGGATGTGGGGTATGACTCCTACCACCACACGTTTTTTGAAATGCTGGGGAACTGGTCCTTCGGGGATTATTTCAAGAAGGAAGCTATCCGCTGGGCCTGGGAGCTGGTCGTGGAGCGGTGGGGATTTCCGGCGGAACGCCTGTACGCCACCGTGTACGCGCCGGACAAGAGCAAGGGCGACCCCGGAGAGTTTGACCGGGAAGCCTGGGATTTCTGGGCTGAGCTGTTCCGTTCCCGAGGGCTGGACCCGGACGTGCATATCGTGCACGGGAATGTGAAGGATAATTTCTGGATGATGGGGGAAACCGGCCCCTGCGGCCCCTGTTCCGAGCTGCACGTGGACCTGACCCCGGAGGGGAATACGAAGGGAAGCCTGGTAAACAAGGATTCCGACCAGTGCATAGAGATATGGAACCTGGTGTTTATCCAATACAATGCGGAGAGCGACGGCTCCATGCGCAATCTTCCGGCATGTCATGTGGATACCGGGATGGGGTTTGAGCGCGCGTGCTCCATCATGCAGTGCACGAACGGATTCAAGGATTTTTCCCGCAAACCGTCCAATTACGCCACGGATGTATTCCGCCCCCTGTTTGACCGCCTGGAAGTTTTGAGCGGACGGAAGTACGCGGACGTGTATCCGGCGCCCGGTTCCAAAAGGGTGGATGCGGAGGACGGGACCCTTCAGGAGGCGATTGCCTTCCGCGTGATTGCCGATCATCTGCGCACGCTCAGTTTTTCCATTGCGGACGGCATTCTGCCGGGCAACAATGGCCGTAATTACGTGCTGCGCCGCATTCTGCGCCGTGCCGTGCGCTATGGGCGCCGCCTGGGCTTTACCCAGCCGTTTTTGGCGGAACTGGTGGATACGCTGGTGGAGTCCTTCGGACAGGTGTTCCCGGAACTGGCCGCCCGCGCCGCTACCGTGAAGGAGGTTTTAAACCGTGAAGAGGCCAGTTTTAATGAGACGCTGGACCGCGGCCTGGAATTGTTTGACGCGGAAACGGCTTCCGCCGGAAAGGTGAGCGGCGAGTTCGCCTTCAAGCTGTATGATACGTACGGGTTCCCCATTGACCTGACCGCCCTGCTGGCGGAGGAACGCGGCCTGGATATTGATATGGAGCGGTTCAACAGGCTGATGGAGGAACAGCGGGAACGCGCCCGGGCCGCCCGCAAGAGCGAGGTGGTGCGCGCCCTGGATTTGAAGACGGACGCCGTGACGGAATTTACGGGATACGATGTGGACGAATGCGCCGCTACGGTGCTGGAAGTGAGCCGCCAGGGGGATTCCCTGTTCATCATCACGGACAAGACTCCGTTTTACGCGGAAATGGGCGGGCAGGTATCCGATGCCGGTTTGATTGAAATCGGCGGGGAAAGCTACCATGTGATGGCCGTCCAGCAGATAGGGAATGCCCGAGCCCATGTGGTGGAGGCCCGTCCCGGGCTGGAGGTGAGGCCCGGCGACCGCGTGCATTTGAGCATTGACGCGGAACGCCGCCGCCGCATTGAGGCGCATCACACCGCCACGCATCTTCTTCACTGCGCCCTGCATCAGGTGGTCAGCCCGGATGCGGCCCAGCAGGGGTCCTTTGTTTCGGAAGACCGGCTGCGCTTTGACTTTAACAGCAGCGCCGTTTCTCCGGATCAGCTCCGCCTGATTGAAGAGAAAGTGAACGGCTGGATTGAGGAGTCTCTTCCCGTGCACTGCACGGAACGCGCCTATGCGGACGTGAAGGGCAATGCCGCGATTGCCCAGTTCTTCGGCGACAAGTACGGGGATGTGGTGCGCGTGGTCCAGGTGGGCGGATGCAGGGATGGGCTGGACGGGGTTTCCATGGAATTCTGCGGCGGAACTCATATTGCCAATACGAAGAATATCGGCCTGTTCAAGATTAAGAGCGAGGGTGCCATCGCTTCCGGCGTGCGCCGCATTGAGGCGATGACTGGGGACGCTGCTCTGGAAATGATACGGCAGCATGTTGTTGCCAAGAGCCTGGAAATCGCCAAGGCGGTGGAGAAGATCAAGGAAGTCAATTACGAGTTGGCGGACATGGGGCTGGAACAGGTGCCTGTCCCCACGATTGAAGGCAAGCCGGGGCTGACGGCCCTGGGGGCTTCCGATATCCGGACGGTAAATGATTCCCTGGCGCGTTTCGACGCCTCCGTGGAGCATTTCAAACAGACGGCTCTGGATGCGGAGAAGAAGCTTAAAAAAGCCCGCGCCGGGCAGTCCGCCGCCAAGGCAGACGCCCTGCTGAATGAGTGGCTTTCCGATGCCCCCTCTTCCCTGATCCAGGTGGCGGAGGGCGCCGGGGAATTGCTTCAGGAGCTGCTGAACGGGTTGAAAAAGCGCCAGTATGCGGGCGCCGCCTTCCTGTTGTGCGTGGACAGTTCTTCCTTGCTCCTGGGCGCTTATTGTGGCAAAGATGCCATTGCGGACGGATTGTCCGCCGGAGATATGATCCGCGAGGTTGCCGCTCTTGCCGGAGGCAAGGGAGGCGGTCGTGCGGACCAGGCCCGCGGTTCCGCTCCGCAGGATGCCGATCCTCAGGCCCTGGCTGCCGCCGCCCGCAATATTATTAACGGATAAACCCCTTACCTGGGCCCTATCGGACACCAATCATGGACAAGAAGATTTTCCCGGACGAACCTGAGATTCCCATTTTGCCTAATTTGTTTACGGCAGGGAACCTGGTGTGCGGTTTTTTCGCCATTCTGACGATTTTTGAGGGAATCAACCAGGCGGACAGCGACGCTGTGGCTGCTTTTTCCTATTATCAGAATGCCACTTTTTTAATCTTCGCGGCGTGTTTGTTTGACTTGTTTGACGGCCGCATTGCCCGCATGCGTGGGCAGGACGGCCCTTTCGGGCGGGAATTCGATTCACTGGCGGATATTGTCTCCTTCGGCATCGCTCCGGCGCTGCTGGTGGCCAAGGCCGTTCTGTTCCAGCTGTCCCCGCCGGAGGTGGGCTGGGGCATCGGCATCTTGTACCTGCTGTGCGCCGCGTTGCGCCTGGCGCGGTTTAACTGCATGGCGGCCGCTCCCCGGAAGGAAGGCCAGAGCAGCGATTTTGTGGGGCTGCCCGTTCCGATGGCGGCGGGAGCCGTGGTCTCCACCATGTATCTGGTGATGTATCTGGCCGGCAGGGCGCCGGACGGAGCCATGGACCTGGGCGTTTTCAAGTACGTGATTGCGCTGGCAATGGCGGGAGTCTCCATTCTGATGATGAGCCGGGTGGTCTATCCCAGCTTCAAGCATATCAACATGCGCACGCGGGGGACGATGTACGCGATTGTGTTCATCGTGCTGGCGGTCATCTGCATTTTCAAATTCCCGTGGGTGATGCCCGCAGTCATTTTTTCCATTTATCTGCTTTACGGGCTGGTGCGGCCCTGGGTGGCCCGCCGCTGGCGGAACAGGCTGGAAGCCCGCGATGGAGAATAGGAAGACTTTTAGAAAACTGTTCCTGCCTCTTCTTTGAACAGAACACGCTGCGCCGGATTGGTGCCGGGCGGCGGCGATGTTTCCGCGGCCCGGTTCCGGGAATGTCCCTGGGGCCGTTTTTTAAGGGAGGATCGGAATAGCCCCTAAGGACCGGAGCTTACTTGTTTTTCTTTTTAAAGTCGTCCGCAAAGGGGTCTTTTTCCGGGGCGGTGGGCACGGCGTGCGTTTCAATGTCCTTGGTGCTCTTGACCAGCGTGATGCATACGGGCTTGCTGCGGTTGCCCATGGCGTCATAAGTGTAAAGGAAGCGGCGCACGAGTTCCTTGGTGCGGGAATCGAACATTTGCTCTTCTCTCAGGTTGGCGTTGCCGTCGTAGCCGTAACGCACGAAAAAGAGTTCGTTCTTCTGCCCGTCAAAGATCAGGCAGGAGCGCAGCTCTCCAAAAGGCCCTCTTTTGTACAGGGTTACGGAAACGAGGACATTGCGGATGTTGTAAGTGGTTTTTTTCATCCCTTTGCCGTCCCCTGTTTTTTCAAAGTAGCTGCGGGAACCGTCTTCATGTTTGACCATGCGGGAAGAAGCGGTCTGAACATTGAAATCGTCCTGGCCGGCGGCCAGGGCTCCGGACGTCATGAGCAGGGGGATGAAGAGAAGCAGGGGCGTTGTTTTCATGGTGAAAAAAGAGTTTCTGACTTATTAAAGTGATGTATAGTGGCTTTGACAAGAACGTAATTAGATGAACTGGCTTGTAAGGAGAGACGTATTGGATGTGGCGCGCGGAGGCGTGCTGATGGGAATTGTGAACGTTACTCCGGATTCCTTTTCCGACGGAGGGCGTTTTTATGCGACGGAACGCGCTGTCTCCCATGCAAAAGAGCTTGAACGGCAGGGAGCCCTTATTCTGGACATAGGGGGGGAGTCCACCAGGCCGGGGGCCGCGGAGGTTGCCGCGGAGGAGGAGTTGGACAGGGTGCTGCCCGTGGTGCGGGAACTCCGTTCATGCACGGATGCCGTGATTTCCGTGGACACGCGCCATGCCGCCGTAGCGGCGGCTGTGCTGGAAGCGGGTGCGGACGTCATTAATGATATTTCCGGATTGCGGGAGGAGGGGATGGCGGAATTGTGTGCTGCGGCGCGCTGCGGCGTGGTGGCGATGCATATGCAGGGACGGCCTGAAACCATGCAGGACGCTCCTTCTTATGGGGATGTGGTGCGGGAAGTGCGCGGTTATTTTGAGGAACGTTATGATTTTCTGCTGGGGCGGGGACTGGAACCGGAGCAGATATGCTGGGATCCCGGCATCGGCTTTGGCAAAACGGCGGAACACAATCTGGCCCTGCTGTCCAACATGGACAAGCTTCAGGTGGCAGGACGCCCGGTGCTGCTGGGCCTTTCCCGCAAGCGCATGCTGGGCGCCGTCCTGGGGGATGCGGAGCAGGGCCGCGCGCCGCTGAGCACCGCCGTGATGACGGTGTGGGGGCATTTGCATGGCGCGCAGATTCACCGTGTCCATGACGTGGCGGAATGCGCCCGTGCTCTCCGGCTGATCCGGGCCGCTGAACCGTTTGTCGCTGATTGAGCCATGGAATCCGCTTCTTCCCGTCCGGTATTGACGTCCCTGGCGTCCATTGCGTTTTCCCTGGCGGTGGTGTTCCTTTTTCTGGCGGTACGGGGGATCTGGCCTTTCGGAGGCCGCTTCCTGGAGTATATGGATAACGGGCAGCTGGTTTATCCTACCTTGAAGTATTATGCCTCCGCCCTGATGTCCGGAGCGTTTGACGGAGCTTTTTTTTATGATGTCAATGGCGGTGCGGGAATCCGGGTGAGCCCTACGCTGCCGCATCAGTTGCTGATCCCCTCCACCTGGATTGCCGTGGCGATGGGGGATTCCTTCCTGTTGAAGGACATGGTCTGGGTGATGCTGGCGGATGTGGCCTGCATCTGCGTGACGGCTTCCTGGTTCCTGAGGCGCGTGTTTCCCTCCCTGCCCGTATGCTGGGCCGTGCTGCTGACGGCGGGTTATGCCGTGGGGGGCTTTTTCCAGACCAAGTACGGGTTCATGCAGTTCCTGGACCATGCCGCCATGTTCCCCCTGTTTGCCCTGGGCCTTTACCGGCTGGTGAACGGGGGAAGGGGCTGGCTGTATGCCGCCGGCCTCTTCCTGCTGGCTACCTCCCTGTACAGCGCGTTCATGGCCGTCGTCACCGGCTGGCTGTTCGCGTGGGCCTTTACGCTGCCCCTGAAGGGGACGCGGGAACGCCGCGTGCGCCTGGCCCGCGTGTTCTGGTACACGGCGGCGGTGACGCTGGCCACTTGTTATTACTGGCTGCCGATGGCGGAAATGAGCCGGGATTCCATGCGCTCCCTGTTTATGACGCCGCCCACGTTTTTTGAGTTGTCATGGCCGTTTGACCCTCCCAAATTCCTGGAACGCCTTTACGCCTGCCTGCCGGGGATGTCATTTGCCGCTCTGGCGGCGGTTTATTTGGCTTGCGGGAAGCAGGCGTCCCCGGCGCCGGACAGAGGGAGGCGTTTGTTTATCCTTCTTCTGACGGCGTCCGTTTTGCCCGCGTTTGTCGAGCCCATCCACCGCGCCGCCCATTTATGGAGCTACGTGGATTTTCCCGTCCGGTTCGGTTTTATTCCCAATCTGGCGGTAATGTCGTTCTGCGCCTGGATTTTGTCCGGCGGCAGGCTGCCGGGGCCGGCAGGACGGCCATGGGGATGGGGATGGTGCCTGGGGCTTCCCATAGCGGCTTTTTCCGTTTCCCTGTTTGTCCTGCAGATGACGGCTGCGGATCTTGCGGCGCGTCTTCTGCCTTTGCTGTTTTTTGCATGCGCATGGCTGTGCTGGAGGCATGTGGAGGGCAAAAGGCTGGTGTGGTCCATTGCCTCCGTGATGATGCTGGGGCTGCCCATAGGGGCTGCCGCGTTCTGGAAGCAGGGGGAGGAGGAGAAAGCCTCCGTCCAGGCGCTCAATGCGGAATGGCTGGCGCGCGGCATGAAGGGGTATTCAGGCTTGCTGCGCGTGAAGGACAGGGATCGCCTGATGGTGGAAAACGCGGATTGCCTGGGGCCTGTCCCGGGTATTGGCAATTTCCGGCATACGACGAGCATCAGGCATTTCCGTTTTCTGAAAAACCTGGGGTACCGGGATGAATTCACGCGCACATACGGCCAGGGAGGCACTCTGTTTTCCGATTTGCTGCTGGGCCATGGTTTTGTGCTGGCGTCCCGACCCATGGAGGGAATGGAGTGCGTGCTTTTCCGGGAAGGCATGTATTTATACAGGCTTCCGGGCGCCCGCTGGGGGCTGGTGGTTTCCCAGGGCGCGCTGGGGTTGCGTCTGGATGAAAACGCTGATGTGTTCAGCAATCTTAATGCCCTGCATGCCGCGCTCTGCCCATCAGCGGAAGGCCCCCTTTACGTACCCGTAACAATGAGGACGGAGATGAGCGGCCCCTTTTACCGGGCGGGCATTCCGGAATATCCCGGCGCGGTGTACGGGTTTCCGCAGACGGATACGGCGGAACTCCGCGTCAATGGCTGTGCGGTGTCCGTTATGGCGGAGGCGCAGAAGACATCCGGAGGAACGAGCCGCACCTATAACGGGGTATTGGAGTTGAAGCGTGCGGCCGTTGCCGGGGAAACCGTGGTGGAGGGAAGAATGCTGCGGGTTGTGGAGGCTCCTCTTCTGGCGGCTGCGGCGCGTACGCCGGAGCAGGATGTTCCGGTTCTGGGGAAAGAGCAGGATAAGTACGGGCTGGAGGCGAAAGGAAGAGGTGGCCATGTGGAGGTGGAGCTGACTGCCGGAGAAGGGGAGGCTCTCATGGTGCCGGTCGTGTATGACCGGGGATGGAGGGCCCGGCGGAACGGGATGGAGGCGCCTGTGGAAAAGGTGGGGGAATTGATGGCGGTGCGCCTTCTGGAAGGACAAAACCGAGTGGTGTTTGATTATTATCCGCCTCTGTTGAAAAGTTCCCTGCTGGTTTCCTCCGGAGCGGCCGTCATCTTCCTGCTGTATGCATGGTGGGCGCGGCGGCATCCGGAATCCTCGCTCAGGAGGATTGTTCTGGCCTGCGGATACAGGCTGTTTCAGTGCTGCGCCGCCGTGGTGCTGGCGGCTGTTTATATGGGGTCAATCGTGTTGTTTATCATGCAGTCCGCGTTGTGAAGGAATCCCCGGAAGGCAGGGAAATAGGCCAGGGACTGAGTGCGGGGGGATGCTGGCGTGGAACAATATCCGCGGGGCGTAGCCGTTTCCTTTTTGCCGGTGGCCGGATTGGCGGGAAAAGGCTTTCCGTTTTGAAGGATGGTTGACAGGGGAATCTGGCGCGGTAGAGTGGTTTCATGCAGTCTTCCTATTGTCCGAGTCCTTATCGATATACGCGCCGCGTAACCCGTGAAGTCATGGTGGGGAATGTGGGGGTGGGCGGTTCCAATCCCATCCGGATCCAGTCCATGCTGACGTCCGATACGCGGGATACGGATGCCTGCGTGAAGGAGGCTTTGGAGCTGGCGGAGGCAGGGTGCGAGATTATCCGCCTGACCGCCCAGACCAAGGCGTATGCCGCCAATTTGGAGAATATTGCCCGGGAATTGCGCGCTGCCGGCTGCCATGTGCCTCTGGTGGCCGATATCCACTTCAAGCCGGATGCCGCGATGGAGGCTGCCAAATGGGTGGAGAAGATTCGTATTAATCCGGGCAATTTCGTTGATAAGAAGAAGTTTGAAGTGCGGGAGTATTCTGACGCCGAATACCGCGAGGAGCTGGACCGCCTGAGGGAAGAATTTACGCCCCTGGTTCTGTTTTGCCGAGAGCATGGCCGCGCGATGCGCATCGGTTCCAACCATGGCTCCCTGTCCGACCGCATTCTGAACCGCTTTGGCGATACGCCGGAGGGGATGGTGGAGAGCGCGATTGAGTTTGCCCAGATTGCCCGCGACCTGGATTACCATTCCCTGGTGTTTTCCATGAAGGCTTCCAACGTCAAGGTGATGGTGGCCGCTTACCGATTGCTGGTGGAGCGCATGAACGCCCTGGGGCCGGATTGGAATTATCCCATTCATCTGGGGGTGACGGAAGCCGGGGGCGGAGAGGACGGCCGCATCAAGAGCGCCGTGGGCATCGGCTCCCTGCTGACGGACGGCATTGGTGATACCCTGCGCGTTTCCCTGACGGAGGACGCTGTGAGGGAGGTGCCCGTGGCTTACCGCCTGTCCAATCCTTTCCAGCCGTCGGAGCGTTCCGATGACCCGGTTTCCTTCCCTGAACCGGAGTTGAGCTATGATCCCCTGAAGTTTTCCAAAAGGCAGGGTGGGCTGGCGATGTGTTATGGCGTGCGCCTGGGCTGGGAACAGCCTGTGCGCGTGGCGGTTCCTGATGCCGGGTTTTACGCCCTGCAGACGGAACGGGAGGCGATGGGGGACATGATGCCTGAATTATCCCTGGGGCAGCTGGATGCCATTGAGGTGGATCCCCGGTGCGATGCCGATCTGGAGCCGTTGAAGGAGCTGGCGGAACCGTCTATTGTCACTGTGAAGAACGGGCTGGCTATGGAGCCTGTATATGCGTTCCGCCTTCTGGCTGCCCGTATTGAGGACAGGCACCTGATCCTGCTGAAGGATACGCTGGTGCCCGGTTCCGTTTCCGGGGAAGACGTGCCGCTGACGGCTGCCCGCAATATCGGCTCCCTGCTGTGCGACGGGATTGGAGACGCCGTGCTGATTCAGGGCGAGTCGGACCCCCGTTTGGCTTCTTTCCTGGGATTCAATATTTTGCAGGCTACGGGAACGAGGCTGACGCGGGCGGATTACGTTTCCTGCCCGTCCTGCGGGCGTACCCTGTACAATATCCAGGAGGCGACGGCCCGCATCCGGAAAGCCACGGAACATCTGAAAGGGGTGAAGATTGCCGTGATGGGATGTATTGTGAATGGCCCCGGCGAGATGGCGGATGCGGATTTCGGTTATGTGGGCGGCGCGCCGAACAAGATCAACCTGTATGTGAAGCACACGCCTGTGAAGTTCAATATTCCCCAGGAGGAGGCTGTGGAACGGCTGGTGGATCTGATCAAGGAGTATGGGCGGTGGGTGGACCCCAAGTGAGGTTTTAACGTTGAGGGAACTTTTTTGATGCGGAGAGTGTTCATCAGCGGCGGTCACGGCGGTTTGGCGCGGGCCATCGTGGAATGTTTTTCCGCTGCGGGATGGGAGACGGATGCCCCCAGCCATGCCGCACTGGATGTGGGAGACCGTTCCGCCGTACGCCGCTGGTTTGATTGCCATGCCGCGTATGATTTGGCGGTTTGCGCCGCCGGAATTACTAGGGACAGGCCGTTCCTGAAGCAGACGGAGGAGGAGTGGGACGAGGTAATGAATGTGAATGTGACGGGAGCCGCCTGGTGCGGCCGATGCGCCGCCGCCGCCATGGTGCGGGAGAAGAGGGAGGGTCAGGTGGTGATGATCGGTTCTTATGCGGCGCTCCGTCCGGCTCCGTCCCAGGCGGCTTATGCCGCTTCCAAAGCTGCTCTGGCGGGCCTGGTGAAAAGCCTGGCGCGGGAATGGGGAAAGGATGGGATTCGCGTGAATCTGGTGTTGCCGGGGTTCATGCTGACGGAGATGACGGCCGTGCTGCGGGATAGCGTGAAAGAGGCGGCTTTGTCCCGGCATGTTTTGAACCGGTTGAATACGCCGGAACAGGCTGCGGCGTTTATCCTGTTTTTACAGGATGTTCTTACGGCGGCTTCCGGCCAGGTGTTCGATCTGGACAGCAGGATTGTTTAATAATGGACAGCGGATTTATTATCCGCGTTCTCCCCTGCTGATGATATATTTCCAAGAAAATCATTTTTTTAATAAAAAAGATAGCCTGCTATGATTTTGAAAACAGGAAATCTTGAAAAACAAGGTTTTTCCGGTCTTTTGGAAAGTGTGTAAACATGGATAGATTCCTCTTTCCGTGTTTGGAATTCCATGTTTTCAACGGGAACCGGATGTCCCTGGTGTATCAAATTTTTTCTTAAATTATTCTTCTTCAATATTAAGGCTTGAACGCGGATAATAAATCCGTAGAAATGTTTCTCCATGAGTTTGCCGCTGGCTGATGATGAAGAGAAAGGAAAGCGTTTTTCCTGTGGTTGTCCGGAATATATTTCCCCGTCCCGGAATTATGGAATAGATGCCTTGCGCATTGTCGCCATGATGATGGTTTTAATTCTTCATCTTTTGGCCTCCATTGATGTTTTGTCTTTGGAGAACCATGGGTCCGCTTCCTATAATGTCGGGTGGCTGCTGGAGATTGCCGCTTATTGCGGTGTGAATTGTTATGCGTTAATTACAGGATATGTGTGCTGCGACGGAACGTTCAGGTATGAACGTGTGGTTTCCTTATGGTTTCAGGTTGTTTTTTATACATGGGGCAGTTTGCTGCTGGCTCTGTTGTTTTTCCCCCAGGAGGTTCAGTTGAGCAATATTCTGCATTCCCTTTTTCCCGTTTTATCCGGCCAGTATTGGTATGTAACGGCGTATGTGGGGCTGTTTTTCTTCATTCCGTTTCTTAACGCCCTGGGGAACAGGCTGACCAAATTACAGTTCCAGTATCTTCTGGTTACCGTTTTCGTGCTGTTTTCCGTTATTCCCACCCTGCTTCACACGGATGTGTTCCCGGTGGAAGAAGGGTATAGCATCTGGTGGCTGGGCATCCTTTACATGCTGGGGATGTATGTTAAAAAGCATGGCTTGCTGACGGAAATGAAAACGCGTCCGTTATGGATGTTTTATGCCGGATTCGTATGTTTTGCCTGGGTTTTCAAGATGGTTCTTAACGTGGTGTCTCCATACCTGATTGGGCAGATCAAGGGCGGTGGAATGTTTATTCGCTATAATTCTCCTTTTATTGTAGGGACGGCGGTTGCCCTGTTGCTGATTTTTTCCCGGATGCATTTTTCATCCCGAAGGGCTGTCTCCTGTATTTCATGGCTGGCGGCAGCGTCGTTCAGCGTTTATGTGCTGCATTGTAATGCTTTGATAGGAAAATGGTTTTTGTGGGATGTCTTTGAGTGGGCAGCGTCTTCTTCCTCAGCCCTGATGGTTGTGAACGTGTTGGCAATAGCCGCCGTGGTTTATGCCGGATGCGCCTTGGTGGACTCCGTGCGGCGTTATTTATTTAAGCTCATGAACGTGGAAAGGGGCGCCCGGGCGGTGACGGGCTTTTGCGGAAAGCTGGGGCATGCATTCCGGAAGATGTGCCGCCGGATAGATTCGCATCCCTAAGGATGAGGGAATGTCCTGTTCCGGCGGTTCCGGGCGGTTTTTGTCTGGAGCTAGGCTAGTTTTTATTATCGCTTTTATCCAGGAGGGTTTTAAGCCAGGGAATGACCAGGTCTTTTTTGAAGAAATGGTTGCGCGGGTCCACATTGGCGAAACGGAAAAAGGCGTCCCTGTCCAGACCTGCGGGCAATTGGCTGCCGTGCCAGCGTTGGGCAGGGTCCGCAAACCGGGGCTGGTGATGGTACTGGAAATGATCCGGCGCCCCGGCCATACGGTAGGCTGCGGAGATGAGCTGGAAGTCCCTGTCCAGGCCGCCTTCCGTGCAAATGACAGGGCGCGGAGCGAGAGCCGCCACGATGTCCGGGAAGTCGAATTGTTTCCAGAAGCCCGGAATGAGGTGGCGGATGGAGTTGGGAGCGGAACGCACGCCCCTGCCGTTGGGCATGGTCATGGTTTTGGCGCGTTCCAGCGTGCGGCACAGAAAGTCGTTATACACGAAGGCAAAGATATCCGGGTTCAGGCTGCCCAGAACCATCATGGGTTCCGTTCCCAGGGAGAAGCCGCTGAGGATAATATGGTTTTTTTGCGCCCAGGGGCGTGTTTTCACCCAATCCAGAATACATTGGTCCGCGTAGGAGGTGTAGCCCAGCCAGCTCCAGTCCATTTCCAGCAGGAAGCGGGCCAGGTTTTCATAATCGTGTGAAGAACGGCCTGCGGCGCGTTCCGCGTCTCCTTCTTCACCCGTTCCGGCATTGTCTACCACAATGGCCGCCCATCCCTGCCTGACATAATGGAAAGCCATGGCGTTGTTGCCCGGCTGCTGTACGGAAGGCTGGTCCAGATCCGGTGATGTTTCCCCCGCCAGCTCTTCCTTGGTCTGGTCTGACCCGGGAATGCAGAATAGCACGGGAACCGGATTTTTGTCTGAAGCGTTGTTCGGCAGGAGCACCAGGAACGGTACGGCGGCTCCCGGGAAGGGATAGGCTTCCCATTTTTCCACCCGGTAGTGTTCTCTTGGCACGGTTTTTACCAGAACGGGGGCGGGGATATCCGCCTGGGGGGGGAATTTCATCAGTTGTTGCATGGCTTTCCGGACTTTTTCCCGCCAGGCGGGGAAATCCTTCGGAGCCATATCCGGGGAAAATTCGCATGCCGGACGCAGTTTTTCCAGCATGGTCTGGACGATGCCCCGGGAGGAAACATGCCGCTGGTCGCTCCGGGATGAATGAAGCACCGCCCAGTCTGCCGCCCGGAATTTTTCACTGGGCGGGGTAAGGGAGAAGGAGGGAAGAGAAAGGGATGCCAATAGAAGAGAGAAAAAAACGGCGGGCTGAATAGTCATGAAGCCAGATTGCCATAAAAGAAGCTTCCATTGCAAGGTTGCAGCGGTGGTCTTTTCAGGTTGTTCCTGACGCATCGGAAGCTTGAGTTTTTCCGGGCAGGGCGGTAGTCTGGCCGCCGTCATGATGGCGGGGGGTAAGAGTCTTGGAAGCCCGGAACCGCGGGTATGCGGCCTGGGCCTGGCTTCCGGCTTCGGCATGGGGGCGGCAGTCCATCTTGCCGGGGTAAGGGAAGGGCGCAGAGTGTTGAAGCCGTTGAGCGAATTGTGGGGCGAAGGTAATCCCTGGGGCGATGTATTGAGCGGATGGATTCCAGACAGGGAATTGTTATGCAGCCGCAGGAACGGCCCTGCTTCCCAGCTGGCGCTGCTGTTGGCGCGCCAGGCCGTGGAGGACGCCGGATGGGGAAGGAAGGAATTGAGGGATGCCGCCCTGATTGTGGGCAGTTCCCGCGGGAATGCTTCCGGATGGCTGAGCCCGTGGCCGGGACGGCGGCCCATGAAAATTTTGGCCGTTCCCAATTCCCTGCATAGCGAACTTGCTTCCTGCGTCAGCATCGAATTGGGAATTTGCGGGCCTTATCACGTGCTGGCGAGCGGCTGTGCCGCCGGCCTGGATGCCGTAGGCATGGCCGCCATGCTGATGCGGCAGGGAGTTGTTAAGAGAGCGCTGGCTATCGGTCTGGATTTGCCTTTGTGCCGGGAGCTGCTGGGGACGTACTGGGCCTCCGGCATGCTTTCCCGCAATGGTTTGAATGATCCCTACGGCCCTCTGGCCGACGGCATGTGCATTTCCGAGGGAGGGGCGGCCATAGCCCTGGAATTGTCTTCTGCTCCAGGTATTTATGTGAAGGATTATCTGGTGAATTCCGATGCCTATAGCCCGCTGGGCATGCCGGAGGACGGAAAGAGCATAGCCGCCCTGCTGGAGGCTGCTTTGAAAAGTCGGGATGGAGCGGTTCCTCTGACCGTTTGTCCCCATGCCAGCGGCACGGCGGGGAATAGCGTGTCCGAACGGGCTGCTTTGAAAAGGGTTTTTAAAGACGGACTGCCGGATTTGAGGATGATGAAGCCGTGGACGGGGCATGCCATTGGAGGCAGCGGAATTTTGGAACTGGCCCTGATGCTGGTCTTTGCCAGGGAGGGGGTATTGCCTCCCAATCCTCCCTGGGCCACCTTCCCGGAAGGCGGCGCCTGTTCTGCGGAGGAGCTGCCGTTGGCCGGGGGGCGGATGCTGGTCAAATCCGCCGCTTCCATGGGCGGCCATAATGTGGTGCTGAGTCTGGCTGTGGACGGTTGAATATTGTTGAATAGTGAACGCTTATGAAGAATCCTGAACAGTTTTTGTCAGAGTTGAAGTCTGCGGGGCTGCTGCGCGTCCTGCGGGATGTGGAATGCCTGCCCGGAGGAATGGCCCGTCTGGCGGATGGCCGGAAAGTGGTCAATCTGGCAAGCAACGATTATCTGGGGCTGGCCCACCATCCGTCCCTGGCGGAGGCTTTTTCCCGTGCGGTGCGGGATGAAGGGGCCGGAGCCATGGCATCCCGCCTGGTGACGGGGACGCGGCGGGAACATTCCTGTCTGGAAGAGGCCCTGGCCGCTTTGAAGGGGACTGAAGCGGCGGTCAGTTTTTCCTCCGGTTATGCTACCTCCCTGGGAGTGATTGCTTCTATTGCGGACCGGGAGGATACGGTGCTGATGGATAAGTTGTCCCATGCCAGCCTGATTGACGGGGCGCGTTTGTCCGGGGCGCGTTTGTCTACGTTTCTGCATAACGATATGGAGTCATTAAGAAAAAAACTGCAGCATTTGCGGAACGCGAATCCTTCCGGCGGGATTCTGGTAGTGACCGAATCCGTTTTCAGCATGGATGGAGACCGTGCCCCCCTTCGGGAAATTGTGCGTCTGAAGGATGAATTCGGCGCGTTGCTGCTGGTGGATGAAGCTCACGGATTCGGCGTGCTGGGAGAACACGGGGCCGGACTGGCGGAAGAACTGGGCGTTTCCTCCCGGATAGATTTTCAAATGGGGACTTTGAGCAAGGCTGCCGGGGTAAGTGGTGGATATGTGGCCTGTTCCCGCGCCTGGGCGGATGTCATGGTTAATTCCGCCCGGTCCCTGATTTATTCCACGGCTCCTCCTCCCGCTTTGGCCGCTGCCGCCCTGGCCGCGGTGGAAGTGATCCGCAGCGGGGAGGGAAAGGAATTGCGCCGCCGTGTTTCCGTGCTGGCAAATAGTTTGTCCGCCGCACTGGGGATGCCGGGAAGGCCTGTTTCTTCCATCTTCCCTGTTGTGGTGGGAGAGAACGATGCTGCCCTGGCTGCGGCGGATGCCCTGCTGGAACAGGGCTTTCTGGCTCCTGCCATCCGTTATCCTACGGTCCCCCGCGGAACGGCCCGGTTGCGCATTACGGTAACGGCTGCGCATGAATCCGGACAGGTCACGCGGCTGGGAACGGCGTTGAAGGAGCTGCTGCATGGGAAATAACGCAGGAGTTGTTTTTGGTTCTCCGCATTAGAGCCGGTTCCTGTTTTTATGCGGGGTCTGCCGGAAATGGGGTTATCCTCATTGATGCTGCCATAAAAGGGGAAGAAGGATATCTGATGCCTGGCGGAACGGAATGACATCCGGATGTCCTGAATGGCAGAGCTTGCATCTTGACAGGAAAGTTTTCTTCCAGTAAGGGGAAAGAATGAAGGTTCCCAAAGGAATTTTCACTGAACCCTATAAAATAACGTTATGATGAATACTTCTGATTCTTCTTCTCCTTCGTCCTGCTGCAGCGGTTCTCCTTCCTGCACGGCCGCTCTTGTTCTCGGCATTATCGCCCTGGTATTGGCATTGATCGGTTTTTTCCCGTGCCTGGGCTGGATTACTCTGATTCCTGCGGGGCTGCTTGCCATTATTGCTCTGATCATGAGCATTGTGGCTGTCAGTAAAGGTTCACCCAAAGGGGCTCTTGTTGTTGCCATTATCGCGTTGGTCCTGTCCGCCGTTGCGGGAATTGTCCAGGCATGGATGGCCAGCGCTACCGTGACTTACATGGAACAGCACCAGGATTATGTGGAAAAGAAGGCTCTGGAAATTCAAAAGGAGCTTCGGCAGATGGAGCTGGAAAACAGGGAGCCATTGAGGCAGTCCGGGGAGGCGGATGGAATGTCCCCCACGGATGGAACAGGCTCCCAGGATTTGTAGTTCCTGAACCTTTTTAGGAAGATCGGCGATGAATGGCGGGCGCTCTTCATGGCGTTCATGCCGTGATAGCTGGGTGGTCAGGAAAGTATGGCTGCCTGTATGGGCTGTTCTGTCCTGCCTGTTGCTGGCGCCCTCCCTCATGGCGCTGGCAATTAGCCCTGACAGGATGAATTCTCTGGCGGCTTCTGTTGCCGTGCCGCATCGTGAATGCCCGTTGTGCGGCATGACGCGAGGGTATGCGGAAATGGCCCGCGGGGATATACGAGCTGCCTGGGAATGGAACCGCGGCGCTCCGGTCTTGTTTATGGCAGGACTGCTCAATGGAGGGGCTGCCGCGGTTTATTTGGTATGGTGCTGGCGGAGAAGGGCGGGAAGCCGGGAAAAGGAAAACAGTTCTCTCGCGTAGCATGCCGCAAGGGGAGGAACCGGCTCCCCTTGTCCCTGGTAAATGACACAGCGGAAGTTTTGAAGCGGGGCCTGGGAAGTTTTTCTGCCTCCTGTTTATTCCCTGTAACGGGGCTGGCGCTTGGTGGTGGGGGGACGGAATGATGTTGAGTTTTTATTGAATGAATTCCATGCCAAATTCCTCGTAGTGCCGAAGATGAAGTTCCACTGCCCAGGTTGAGCGTTTTGCCGGAGGGAGCTGCGTTGTTCCTGAAAAGGAGAGGGGAATGCGGCGCCGGTGTTTCATGCCTTAGGATTATTTTTTGTCAGAAAGGGGAATAGCTTTTCTGGGAACGGCCGGTATTGCCGTTCATGGAAGGAGTATCCTGGGTGTGAAATATTTTGATTTTTCTTTATTTAGGTATTTTGTTGATGATGTTGTTTTATATTAAGTTGTGTAATTTTCTAACATTTTTATTCTAGGTCCGTTTGATTTTATATATATAGTTTTTGGATATTGTATGAATATTTGCATGTCCATCTATAGATCAATCGAATTGCGGAAGAATACATCCGGAAGTTATAAGGTCCGGCTGACTATCGACCGGGGAAGCAAGTTCTGCGGCGCCAGAAAATCTCTTGGTCTCGGCACCCATCGGGAGGATTGCGCCTTAAGACGTGCCTATCTGATGCGATGCCTGCTGTTTCATATGGGATGGTTTCCCGGCGGAAAGATTGCCGTCAGGAATTCAGCCGAATGCGGTATCAAGGATGTGGTTTGGGACAGCATGGAGTGTTCGGAGGACTCCGGAATGTTCAAGCTTGCCGGAAGGGGCTGCCGCATGGCTGCGGATGAAACCATGGCTATCTGGTTTCAGACGAATGGAGATGGGAGGGTTCAATGCCTTCGTTTGCTCATTTCCGGGTGGAGGAAAGATGACCGGGCAGGTGATTTGAGGGTGTTGATTCAGGGGATGCGGCATTGCGCCTCGGAACAGCGCCAGCATCCCTGCCGGATTTTGAATATTGAAATCGGTGCCGGCTCTTTCACGGCGCCCCGGGATGAATGTGTGCTGAAAGGGTAGGAAAACGGATTGTTTCAGATACCGGTTTATTCTGGTTTTATTCGGAGGCCGCCACATTCCGGTTGGGAAATTGGGCCGAATATCCGGCATGCCCGGTCCGGAGTTTATTTGGCCGTTATGGACGACGGGAAGGTTGCCGTATCCCGGGCGAGTTGAAGGCGCGGGAAGAAGGCCGGGAGGAATGGTGTGCTGCCTGCTGGGAAAGGGAGCCCTGTTTTTTCTGCATGAAAAAACCCCGGATGGAATGATTGCCATCCGGGGTTTTGTTTGAAGATTCCGGCTATTTTTTAGCGGGCAGTTTCACCTGAATGTGAATGTCGCGCAGTTGCCGGTCTTCCGCGGCGGCGGGGGAGTCGCTCATCAGATCCGCTCCCCGGTTGTTTTTCGGGAATGCGATGACTTCGCGAATGGATTCCGCGTTGCAAATCATCATGACCAGGCGGTCCAGTCCCAGCGCAAGGCCGCCGTGGGGCGGAGCGCCGAAGCTGAAAGCGTCCAGAATGTGGCCGAATTGTTCGCGGGCCTGTTCTTCCGTGATGCCGAGCGCTTTGAACATGGCGGACTGCAGGTCGCGTTCATGGATGCGGATGGAGCCGCCTCCCAGCTCCGTGCCGTTGAGCACCACGTCGTAGGCCTGCGCGCGAAGGTCTGCGGAGAGTTCCCCGCTGAGCAGTTTTTGTTCGTCTTCCTTGACGGGGCGGGTAAAGGGGTGGTGGATGGCGACCCAGCGCTGCTCTTCCTCATCCCAGCCTACCAGCGGGAATTCAATAACCCACAGAAAGTCGCGTTCCTTGTTGTCCTTGAGCAGTTCCATGAATTCGGCGCATTGCAGGCGCACGCGGCCCAGGATATCGCAGGAGGGTTCCCACGGGCCGGCGGCAAAGAGAACGAGGTCTCCTGTTTCGATGTCCAGGGCTTCCGTGAGTTTTTGCTTTTCTTCGTCGGAAAGGAATTTGGAGATGGGGCTTCTCCAGTCTTCCTCGCGCACCTTGATGTAGGCCAGGCCTTTGGCTCCGGCTTCCACGGCAGTTTTCGTCAGGGCGTCAATCTGGCCAACGGAGGCGGAACCGAATCCCTTGGCGTTGATGGCCTTGACCACGCCGCCGTTGCTTACGGCTGAGGCGAATACCTTGAAGCCGCTGTTTTCAAAGATGGAGGAGACGTCCGTCAGCTTCATGCCGAAGCGGCGTTCCGGCTTGTCGGAACCGTACTGATCCATTGCTTCCTTCCAGGTCATGCGGGGGAAGGGGGTGGGAATGTCCACGCCCAGGGATTCCTTGTACACGCGTTTGAGCAGGCCTTCCACCAGGTTGTAGATGTCTTCCGGCGTGATGAAGGAAGCTTCAATGTCCACCTGGGTGAATTCCGGTTGGCGGTCCGCGCGCAGGTCTTCGTCACGGAAGCAGCGGGCAATTTGGAAATAGCGTTCCATGCCAGCCACCATGAGCAGCTGCTTGTATTGCTGCGGGGCCTGGGGCAGCGCGTAGAATTTGCCGGGCGCCAGGCGGGAGGGCACCAGGAAGTCCCGTGCGCCTTCCGGCGTGGATTTGGAGAGGATGGGCGTTTCAATTTCCAGAAAGCCGTGCTCGTCCAGATAGTCGCGCGTGGCTTTGGTGACGCGGTGGCGGATCTGCATGTTGCGGGCCATGGCCGGGCGGCGCAGGTCCAGAAAGCGGTATTTGAGGCGCAGGTCTTCGTTGGAGAGGGCCCGATCCAGCTGGAAGGGGAGCACGTCAGCCTTGTTGATGACGTTCAGGGTGTCTGCGGAGACTTCGATTTCCCCGGTGGGGAGGTCCGCATTGGTCGTGTCCACCGTATCCGTTTTCAGGCGGGCGGCCACGGTGCCGGAAATCTGGATCATGTCTTCGGAGCGGAGCTGCTGGGAGGCTTTCGCCACATCCTGATTGACTTCCGGGTGAAAGACTACCTGCGTGATGCCGGAGCGGTCGCGCAAGTCGATAAATATGACGCCGCCATGGTCCCGGACGGAATCTACCCAGCCGATGAGGGTGGTCGGCTTGCCGATGTTCGCAGCGCGCAATTCGCTGCAGGTATGAGTGCGGTATGAGTTCATCTTTATTGAAAATGGAAGAAGGGGAAAGAACGGTGTCAATTGCTTCCGGTGAGTGAAGCCACGGCGTCAAACAGGTCGTCCATGGCGACGGGGGATGAGGTGCGCGCGCCCAGGTCGCGAAGTTCCATGACCGGGAATTCATCTCCCACGATCAAGGCCGCGTGGGCGCCGGATTTAACGGCCTTCTGAAGCTGTCCGTTGACTTTGGTGAGCGTGAGGGGAAGGTCCACACTGTATCCCTGGTCCCGGAGGGCGGAGGCGATGGCAAGAACTTCCGCGCGGCGGCTTTCAGACGCCTGAACCATGAAGATGTCGCAGCCTGCAGAGGCCAGCGCCGCATCTTTCAGCGCCCTGGCATGGGGCGTCTGTTCAATAAGGTGGGTGATGACGGCATCCCCCATGGCAAAGCCGGTTGCCGGCATGTCCACTGCGTTGTTGGAAAGGGCGCCTACCAGCGTGTCGTAACGTCCTCCGCCGGCTACGGCGCGCAGGCTGCGCTGTGTGTCAAAGATTTCAAAAACCAGACCGGTGTAGTAGGCCAGTCCGCGCACTACGGATAAGTCCAGCTTGACATAGCCGTCCAGCCCGCGGGCCGTCAGGTCTTTCATCAGGATGTCATAGCGTTCGGACGCTCTGGCGGGCGGGTTTTCAATAAAGGCCACCAGATCGCCGCGGCTGATATGAAAGGCGTCCAGCTTGCGCTGGCATTCTTCCGGGCGGTCACGTTCAAATTTGTCCACGATGCCGAGGAAAGCGGGAATATCCTGTTCCTGCACGCCGTGTTCCGAAGCAAACCTGATCCAGGCTTCCCGGTCAGAGACGCGCACGATGAAGTCGTTTTGCGTAAAGCCCAGTTCCCTCATGCAGTCGATGGCCAGGGCTATCAGTTCGGAATCCGCCCACGCGGAGGCTTCTCCCAGAATGTCCGCATTGAATTGATAAAATTCGCGCAGACGCCCTTTCTGGGGTTTTTCATAACGGAAGCATGAACCGATTTCAAACCACTTGAGCGGTTTGGTGTATTCGCGCTGGTAGGCGGCTGCGATGCGTCCCAGGGAGGCGGTGAGTTCCGGGCGGATGGTGATGTCCCGGTCCCCCTGGTCCGTGAAGCGGAAGAGCTGGGTGGGTAGCTCGCCTCCGCTCTTTTTAAGATAAAGCTCCGTGGCTTCCACAGTCGGGCCCTCCCATTCCAGGAATCCGTAACGATGCGCCACCTTCTTCCATGCGTTGAAAAGATAGTTGCGCACGGCGCAGTCCGCCGGTGCAAAATCGCGGAATCCGGGAAGTGGTTGAAAGCGAGCGTCTGGCATAACCTGGAAAAAAGGATGTTGTCTGAGGACGAAACAGTTTACAGAATTCCTATGCCTTGGCAAGTCCACATGCTTATGATGAAGGAATTTCGGTGGAAACCATATGAATGACTCTATGCAGGAGGATGGGGACGGTTATTCCGGTTTTACATGAAATGAGGAAGGGCGGGAAAGGATTGATTATTGGGGACTTTATTGTTTTTTTTAATTATCCGGATTTTTTGCGCGGGCTGTGGGGCATGCGGGTTTAAGTGGCCGGGGATTTGTAAACGGATGTCAAACAACAATATTGAACAGCAAGGGGAAATGATAAGAAGGTGTTCCCAAAAGTTTTTCTGCGTATGGAGCATTGCATCTTTCCCTTTATAGAAAAATGTTTTCCTCCCGCGCTAAAAAGAAAACCGGGGCAGTTTTGTTTGATTTCATAGGAGTATGACGTGAAACGAATGAGTTTTTTTTCTCTTTGGGAATCTAATATCAGTATTGATTATGTGTAAAGAATGTGGATGCGGGGGGGAGCTCTCCCATGAAAGTCACGGCCACGGCATGGATGTCCATGTTCCGGTGTTGGATGCCAATGACCGGCTGGCAGAGCGCAACAGAGGTTTTTTTGCTGCAAAAAACCTTTTGGTTATCAATGTTTTTTCTTCTCCGGGGTCAGGAAAGACTTCTCTGTTGCAGAAGACGGCGGAGATGCTCCGCGGCCGTGTGCGCATGGGGGTTATCGTAGGGGATTTGGCGACGGATAATGATGCGGAACGCCTGAGCCGAGCGGATATTCCCGTGGTGCAGATTACAACGGGCACCATGTGCCATCTGGACGCCCGCATGATTGCGGAGGCCATGAAGAAAATGCCTCTGGACGATCTCGACGTTTTGATTATTGAGAATGTGGGCAATCTGGTTTGCCCGGCTTCCTATGACCTGGGGGAAGGCGTGCGCGTGGTGCTGCTTTCCGTGACGGAGGGTGAGGACAAGCCGTTGAAATATCCTCCCATGTTCCATTCTGCGGATGTTGCCCTGGTGACCAAGTCCGATCTGGCGGATGCCGTGGATTTTAACCGTGACGCCGCCCTGGCTGCACTGAACAAGGTGGCTCATCATGCGCATGTGATTGAGGTTTCTTCCAAGACCGGCGAAGGAATGGAGGCCTGGTGCGAGGAGATTGTGGAACGTGCGCGCCGCGCCCGGGAAGGCACGATTCAGCATCATGGCCATCACCACCATTGAACAGGCCGCCGCGGCATTGAAATTTGAGATAGCCGGCATGGTTCAGGGGGTCGGCTTCCGTCCCCATGTGTACCGTTTGGCGGTACGGCACGGATTGAAGGGGTTTGTGCGCAATACGGAGTCCGGTGTGGAGATTCATGTGGAAGGGGAGTCCGGCGCTCCGGAGCGTTTCTGGACCGCGCTGATGGACGGCCTGCCGGAGCATGCCCGGGTTTATGGAGTGGAGCGTACCGTATGCGAGCCTGCCGGTTTTGAGGAATTCCGCATTGAGGAAAGCGATTCCACCCCCGGAGGCGTTCCGGTGATGCTGCCGGATCTGGCTCCGTGCCCGGAGTGCCTGGAAGAAATGCGCGACCCGTTTTCCCGCCGGTATCATTATCCGTTTACCAACTGTACGCACTGCGGTCCCCGCTATTCCATTATTGAGACAATGCCGTATGACCGCGCGGGCACCAGCATGAAGGGGTTCCGAATGTGTCCGGAGTGCCGGAGGGAGTACCAGGATGTGGAGGACAGGCGTTTTCACGCACAGCCTATCGGCTGCCCGTCCTGCGGCCCTTCCGTGAAGGTGCTGTTTTCAGATGGTTCCGAACTGGGGTTCGGCCATGGGTTTGATACCCCCGCGGCACAGGTGGCATGGGTGCTGGCGGACGGTTTGATTGTGGCCCTGCTGGGCGTGGGAGGGTTTCAATTGCTGGCGGATGCTTCTTCGGAAGCTGCCGTCAGGCGTCTCCGGCGGTTGAAGGAGCGTGACGCCAAGCCTTTTGCCGTGATGGTGCCGGATGTGGCTGCGGCGGAGAGGCTGTGCCGCTTGTCGGAGGAGGAAAAGCGCCTGCTGGCTTCTCCGGCCGCCCCCATTGTTCTGGCCCGGGGGAGGAAGGATGTGGATTTGGCTCCTTCCGTGTGCATGTTCAGCCGTTTTGTGGGGATAATGCTTCCGTCTTCCCCTCTTCATGCACTGCTGATGGATGTGTGGGGAAAGCCTCTGGTGGTGACCAGCGGGAACCTGAGCGGCGAGCCCCTGTGCATCTCCGTGGAGGAGGGGCTGGAGAAACTGGGCCATGTGGCGGATGTGTTTTTGGTGCATGACCGTCCGGTAGTGCGGCCCGTGGACGATTCCGTGGTCCGCGTTGCGGACGGCAGGGCCATGATGGTTCGCCGCGCCCGCGGATATGCCCCGCGGCCTGTGTGGCGCACATCTGCGGCGGCTCCCGACGTGCTCGCCCTGGGGGCCGGACTGAAGAATACCATCTGCTGGCTGAAAAGGGGCGTGGCTGTCATGAGCCAGCATCTCGGTGACCTGAGCAGCGCGGCTTCCCTGAACGCTTTTGAGCGGACGGTGGAGGCGCTGGGCAGAACCCTGGATGCCGTTCCGCAGGTAATTGCCGTGGACGCCCATCCGGACGGCCCCACTTTTGCCCTTGGCCGGCGTCTGGCGCGGAAGTGGAATGCAGCGGTTGTCCCTGTGCAGCATCATCAGGCTCATGTGCTGGCCTGCGCCGTGGAAAATGAAACGCTGTTTCCCGCTTTGGGCATCGCTTGGGATGGGACGGGGTTCGGTACGGACGGAACGGTATGGGGAGGGGAATTTTTTGTGTTGGAGGAAGAGGGGACGCCGCGCAGGGTGGCCCGCCTCAGGCCGTTTCTTCTGCCCGGTGGGGACGAAGCGGTTCGGGAACCTTCCCGGTGCGCCTGTTCCCTGGCCCGCCAGATGGGGCCGTGGCGTACGGAGGGGCTTGATAAGCGTCTGGAGAGGGGGATGCCTGTGCGGAAACGCGAGGTTCTGGAAGCGATGATGGCCCGGAATATCCATTGCCCGGCTACCTCGTCCATGGGGCGGTTGTTTGATGCCGTGGCTTTCTGGTGCGGTTTTGACGGTGCGGCGGGGTGTGAGGGCCATGCCGCCATGATGCTGGAATCCTGGGCTGCGGAAGCTTCCGGGGAAAAGATGCCGGGGGACGCGTATGAATGGGTCATGCATGAAGAAGAGGGATTGCTGGAACTGGATTGGCGGCCGTTGATGAAGTCTGTGGATGAAGATTTGTTGGAAGGCGTTTCCCGCGGCTGCATCGCCCGCAAGTTTCATGAGAGCCTGGTGAATCTGGTCTTTGACGTGGCGGAGCGTTTCTGCCTGGACAGGCTGGTGCTGGGCGGCGGATGTTTTCAGAATGCCTTTTTGCTTGAAGGACTGGCGGGAATGGCCCAGTCTAGAAGGTGCCAGTTGGCTCTGCCCCAGCGGGTGCCGTGCAATGACGGGGGAATTTCCCTGGGGCAGGTTGCGGCGGTCGTACGCCAATGGAAAGGATAGAATATGTGTTTGGCCGTTCCCGGAAAGATTGTGAGCGTCAATGAGACGGACCCTTTGTTCAGATTGGGGGTGGTGGACTTTGGCGGCGTGACCCGTGAAGTGAACCTGGCCTGTGTGCCGGAAGCTGTGCCGGGGGATTACGTCATCGTTCACGTAGGCATGGCTCTGAGTGTGCTGGATGAGGAAACCGCTCTTCAAACCCGCAGGGAAATGAGAGAAATTGTGGAAAATACGGATCCGCTGTAGGGAGGGGCGTTTTCCGAATTCAATTAATGATTTATGCAGGATGAGGTCCGGCAGCTGATTGAAGAATTGCGCCACGCTGTGACGCGTCCGTGGGCGGTCATGGAGGTGTGCGGAGGCCAGACGCATGCGATTGCCTCTCTGGGGCTGGAAGAGCTGCTGCCTCCCGGCCTGCGCCTGATTCACGGTCCCGGCTGCCCGGTCTGCGTGACGGCGGTGGAGTTGATTGACCAGGCCGTGGAATTGAGCCTGCGGCCCGGCGTGGTTTTGTGCAGCTACGGGGATATGATGCGGGTGCCGGGTTCCTGCGGGGATTTGTTTTCCGCCAAGGCCGGTGGGGGAAACGTGCTTCTGGTATATTCTCCGCTGGAAGCGGTCGCTTATGCCGGAAGCCATCCGGATACGGAAGTGGTGTTTTTCGCCGTAGGTTTTGAGACGACGGCCCCGGCTACGGCTCTTGCCCTGCAGCAGGCCCGCGTACTGGGGTATGCCAATTTTTCCGTTCTTTGCGCCCATGTGCTGGTTCCCCCGTCTCTGGAATGGCTGATGGATCAGGATGAGGGAAGGCCGGACGCTTTCTTGGCCCCCGGCCATGTCTGCGCCGTCACGGGGGAAAGGGATTACGGGCGTTTGGCCTCCTGTTACCGGACGCCCATGGTGGTGACGGGGTTTGAGGCTCCGGACCTGCTCCGCGGCATTCTGATGTGCGTCCGTCAGCTGGAAGCCGGGGAATATGCAGTGCAGAATGCGTACGGACGTTATGTGAAGCCTGGTGGGAACAGGGCGGCGCAGGAAAGGATGAATGAAGTTTTTGAGCCGGAAGACCGCCATTGGCGCGGGCTGGGGCTGATTCCCGGCGGCGGCATGAGGCTGCGCCGGGAGTGGCGTGCCATGGATGCCGTTCTGCGTTTTGAATGCGGAAAAGGAAGGCCGGGAAAGGATGAAGCTTCCGGATGCCTGGCCGGACAGGTGCTGAGGGGGCTGATTCGTCCTGGGGAATGCCCCTTTTTCGGCTCGTCCTGCACGCCGCTGGCTCCGCTGGGCGCTCCCATGGTGTCCGGGGAAGGGGCTTGCGCCGCTTATTATCATTATAAAAGAAATTGATGCCATGTTTGAGTGTCCAGTTCCGGAACCTGTTTCTGACCGTATCCAGATGGCTCACGGCGGCGGAGGCCGCTTGATGAATGAGCTGATCCGAACCGTGTTTCTGAGCGCCTTCGGGTGCCCTTCCGGAGGCGTGCAGAATGACGCCGCCGTATTGGAGGTCCCTCCGGGGAGGCTGGCGATGACGACGGACAGCTTTGTGGTGCAGCCTTTGGAGTTTCCCGGCGGCTCCATCGGTTCACTGGCGGTGCATGGAACGGTGAATGATCTCGCCATGAGCGGCGCGGAGCCGTTGTATTTGACGGCGGGCTTTATTCTGGAAGAAGGGCTTCCGCTGGAGGTCCTGGCCCGCGTGGCGCAGGATATGGCTGCCGCGGCCCGTGCGGCGGGCGTCCGTATTGTGACGGGGGACACAAAAGTGGTGGAGCGCGGAAAGGGGGACGGCATTTACATTAATACTGCCGGGGTTGGCATCGTGCGCCATGGGTTGGAGATCAGCCCTTCTTCCGTTCGTCCGGGGGATTCCGTGCTGCTCAGCGGGGATTTGGGGAGGCACGGCATGACGATTATGAGCCTGCGCGCCGGGCTGTCTTTCGGAGACGGCCTGGAAAGTGATTCCGCTCCGTTGCATGAGTCCGTGGCCGCCGTCATTCGTGCCGGCATTCCCGTGCATTGCCTGCGTGACGTGACCCGCGGCGGGTTGACCGCCACTCTTTCGGAGATTGCGGAATCTGCCGGCTTGACAGTGAAGCTGAATGAAATGTCCATTCCCGTGCGTGAGGATGTCAGGGCGGCGTGCGGGCTGTTGGGGCTGGACCCTCTTCAAGTGGCCTGTGAGGGACGTTATCTGGCCATTCTCCCCAGGGAATATGAGGGAGAGGCCCTGGACCTGATGCGCGGCTGCGGCGTATCCGCCGGAGCCTGCGTCATAGGCCGTGTGGAGGAATTGGGGACGGCGCCCCTGCTGATGACGGGACTTCTTGGAGTGGAGCGGGTGTTGACGATGCCTTCAGGAATGCAGCTTCCCCGCATCTGCTGATTCCTGGTGCTGCATGATTGGCGTTTTGTGGCAGGGAAGCGGGGGGAATCCGCTTCCCTGCCGGTCCGGTGTTTCATAGGGGGTGCCGGAGCGGCTCTGTGCGCTTCCGGGGGAAAGCGCAGCCGGCTTGGTATGGGGAACTGGTTGTTGGGAGATGGTTCAGGAGGGAGTGTCTTTACCTGTTCCGGCATCGGGAAACGCTTTTAATGCCGCTTTGGCTTGTGCATGGTCCTGGGAGGCTGCCTTTTCCAGCCATTCCCGGGCGGTGTCCAGGTTTTTTTCCACGCCGAATCCGTACAGGCAGATGATTCCCATATTGTATTGCTCGGAGGCGTAGCCGGCCCTGGCGGCGCGAAGATTCCTGTTTTGCCATTCCCTGGCTTCCGCTTCCGTGAAGTCCTGGCTCTTGCAGAATTGGTCCCACGTTTTTCCGAATTTCATGGCCGCCCTCGCAAATCCCGACAGGGCGGATTTTCTGGTGTATTCATCCGCCAGGCGCATGTTTTTTTCCACTCCGTCGGGTCCCAGCCTGTACAGGTGGGCCAGTCCCCAGTATCCGTTGGGGCTGCCCAGATCCGCCGCTTTTTGAAAGAGCTGCAGCGCGTCCGGGTATTTTTTATGGGACATGGCGAATACCGCATTGGCCAGGAAGCGTTCCGCTTTGATGAATTCGTAAAATTCGGGAATAGCAGCCCATTCGGATTTAAGTTTGTTCCTGTCTTTCCTGGATTTGGGAGGCATGCCGGAAGGCGGGGATATTCGGAAAACGGGAATGTAACCGGAAGCGCCCATATTGGCCAGCCCGGCCATCAGAAAGCAGCCCGGCTGGAGGCGCCACATGTGCATGTACAAAACGCGCTCTGCTGGCAGAGATTCCTTCTCAATCCAGTCCGGCAGGTTCATGGGGGGGCCGTAAAGTCCCGTCAGTCCGTTCAGCATGCGCTTGTACAGGGATTTCAGGCGCGTATCGTATTCCTCTTTACCCGCTTTGGTGGTGGAGTAAAAGGAAACGGCTTTCAGACCTCCATCCTTTCCGTACTCGAAATGCAGGGAGAAGAAAAGGCCTCCAATAGGTTTTTTCGTCTTGTAGGCTCCGTTCAGCCCTGTACGGCTCAGGTAGGCGTCTGTTTCCGGCCCTTCCAGGGATTTGCAGGTTTTCAGGGAATTCAGAAGCTGGGATTCCTGCAAACCTGTTTCCAGGGGGCCGTAAAGAGGCGAGGCGGCGCCGCAGGAAGCTGTATAAAGCACAGCCATGTAGCGATAGCAATTGGTCAATTTCATGGGATAGATAGGGCAGGGATGGAAGTGGTGCTTCAATAGCGGATTAGGAATTCGAATGAAGTGTTCAAAGATGTTTCTATGAAAAACAAATATATTACAATCAATAGTTTATGTTTTGTTCCAACAAATTTATTCTGTTGAGGGTTGTGTTCGGGAAAATGATGGATGATTTTGGAGAAATGCATTTGGTATGAAAAACTGATATTGACGTCGGATTCCTAATCCGCAGTGTTTAAAATAGGTTGAAAAATGTTGTTTAATCTTTTTGTTATCAGCATATTAAAAATATGCATCCTGTTTTCCTGAAGTGAAAAAGGCGGAAAGGCGCGTCTGTTGTCCCGCCACGTTCTTCCGTTTTTTTACATGGGAATCGTTATTATTTTTATTAAAAGTCTTTCTGAATATTCATTCATTTCCGTTTTGTGTATCCCATATGCATGCATTGTGGCGGATTTCAAATCCGCCTGTCAGCGAAAAAAGGAGTTGATTTTTACTTATTAATTTTATTATCAATGGATAAAAGAAATGTTGGGGATTGTTTCTTTCAGGATGCGTTGTGATTTTTTTCTTTCTCTATACGATGAGAGTCCTTTTTTCTCAAAAAAATTGATTGACTGCGGATTTGAAATGCGCAGATGAACGCGCATGGATTGAGAGCGTTTGATATTCAACGGGCTGTTTCTTTTTTGCAGCAATACGCAGTTTTGGAAGATGGCCTGATAGAAAAAAGAGGGCTCATGATACGTACCCGTACGGGAAAAACGGGAAGGCCGTGGCGGAATTGCTCCGGAGCGGCTGTTGATTCTGCCGGGGCTGCGAGCATAACCGGATGTTTGTGACGGTTTCGTTTCCGGCTGCATCTTGTTTGAGGAAGCCATTCCGCTCATGGTACCGGTACATGAGAATTGATGTGGTAACGGACACGTATGAACCTGATGTAAATGGAGTGGCCCTGACGCTGGGGCGTCTGGTCGGCGGCCTCCGGATGCGCGGGCATCTGGTGCATGTGATGAGGGCTTCTGAACGGAACGGCTCTTTCAACCCTGGGGAGACGGCTATGCCGTCCCTTCCCCTCCCCATGTACCATGAGGTGAAGATAGGGCTGCCTTCTGCAGACAGGTTCCGCGCCAGATGGATGAAAAAAAGGCCGGATGTGGTATACGTGGCTACGGAAAGCCCCATGGGAGCGTCTGCCGTGAAGGTCGCCCGTACGCTGGAGGTTCCCGTGGTGATGGGATTCCATACCAATTTCCACCAGTATATGAAGGATTACCATTTCTCCAGACTGGAAACAGCCGCCGTGAATTACCTGCGCAAACTCCACAACAGGGCAGGGATGACAGTGGTTCCCACGGAGGAAATGCGCCGTACGCTGGAAGGGCTGGGGTTTGAACGCCTTTCCGTCATGGGGCGCGGAGTGGATGCCGTCCTGTTTGATCCCGCCAGGAGGGATGCTTCCCTGCGCCAGTCATGGGGCGTCTGGCGGGATGAAGTGGTATTTGGCGTCGTGGGGCGTCTGGCGCGGGAAAAGAACCTGGTGGCGGCCCTGGGGCTGTACACGCGCTTGCAGAGGGAGTTTCCGGATTGCGGCATGAAAATGGTGGTGGTAGGGGACGGCCCCATGATGAACAGCCTGCGCAGTGAGTTTCCTGATGCCGTTTTTTGCGGAATGCGCCGTGGGGAAGACCTGGCGCGCCATTATGCCGCCATGGACGTTTTACTGTTCGCCAGTGAGACGGAAACTTTCGGGAACGTTTTGCTGGAAGGCATGGCCAGTGGTTTGGCTACGGTCAGCTACCGGTATGCCGCTTCCGCGGATGTGGTGCTGGACGGCATCAACGGCCTTCAGGCGGAGAAAGGGGATGAAGAGGGGTTTTATTCCGCCATGCGCCGTCTGCTGGAAGACGGGGAGATGATTCGGAGGCTTGGGAAACAGGCCCGCAGGACGGTGAATTCCAGAACTTGGGATTCCATCCATGACAGGTTTGAAGAACTGCTGGCTTCCGTGGCCCGGGAGGAAAACGGGACCGGCTGCGCCCGCCCCCCGCGGGATGCCGTGCTGGAATGCCGCACGGTTTTTTTGTCGGACCTTCATCTGGGAACGAAAGACTGCAAGGCGGACGAATGCCGGAAGTTTCTGAAACATGTCCGGGCTGGAAAAATTGTGCTGGTGGGGGATATTGTGGATGCCTGGGCTTTGTCCCGCGGCAGCCGCTGGCGGCGGAGGCATACGCGCTTTGTCCGCACCTTGTTGAAAAAGATGGAACAGGAGGATGTGGAAGTCCTGTACCTGCGCGGAAACCACGATGATATTCTGGAAAAATTCCTGCCTTTTCATCTGGGCGGTTTGAAAATTGCCAGGGAGTACGTGCACCAGGCTGTGGATGGAAGACGCTACCTGTGCGTGCATGGAGACGGTTTTGACGCCATTTCCACCAATCACCGGTGGCTGGCGATGCTCGGCTCTCTGGGTTATGACGTTTTGCTGATGGTCAACAGGTTTTACAACAAATACCGCGCCTGGCGGGGCAGGGAATATTATTCCGTTTCCCGCGCCATCAAGGGCCGCGTGAAATCCGCCGTCAATTTTATCGGAAAATATGAGGAACAGCTTCAACGCCTGGCGGTAAAGAGGCAGTGTGACGGCATCATCGCCGGGCATGTGCATCATCCGGCGGATACCATGGTGGGAAAGGTGAGATATCTGAATTGCGGGGACTGGGTGGAAACCATGAGCGCAGTGCTGGAATACGGCGACGGCCGTATGGAAACGGTGCTTTACAAGGATTTTATGAAGCGCCTGGCATATGGCAAATGCGGAACCATGGAGGACGCGGAAACTTCTCCCGGCACGGGGGATTCATGACGGAACGGCCTTTATCCGGTTTCCCCCGGAAGTGGGACAAAATGACTTTGTGTGACATTTTGTCTCTTTTCTGGTGTGACATTATGTCCCGTTTTCCTTTGTCGGGAAAATAGAGGAATGAAAGGAAAAACAGCGTAATATGATTATAATATGACATTTGCGTTTATTTTTCAGTATGCCTTGCCAGATTGGCATGCCATTTGCAACAAAAGAGGCAAGAATATGAGTTTGCCTGCATGATGCTTCAGGTCATGAGGAAATCAAATCTCAACGAAATCCATTCAAAACAATCTAAAATAACGATATGGCTAAAATATTAGGAATCGACCTTGGCACGACCAACTCGTGCATGGCTGTGATGGAAGGCGGTCAGGGTACCGTACTTGAAAACAGCGAAGGTGCGCGCACCACTCCCTCCATTGTTGCTTTCACCAAAAGCGGTGAACGCCTCGTGGGGCAGGCCGCCAAACGTCAGGCGGTAACCAACCCGAAAAACACCGTGTTTTCCTCCAAGCGCCTCATCGGCCGTAAGTACAGTGAACTGACGGAAGAAGATAAAAAGGTGCCGTACGAAATTGTGGAAGCTCCCAACGGAGATGCCTACATCCGCGTGGATGTGGGCGGTGAAAAGAAGACCTTTTCCCCCCAGGAAATCGCTTCCATGGTGCTGGCCAAGCTGAAAGCCGATGCGGAATCCAAACTTGGCGAAACGATTACGGAGGCCGTGATTACCGTCCCCGCCTATTTCAATGACGCCCAGCGCAACGCGACCAAGGCCGCCGGTGAAATCGCAGGCCTTAAAGTGCGCCGCATTATCAATGAACCGACGGCGGCGGCCCTGGCCTACGGCTTGGACAAAAAGTCCAATGAAAACATTGCCGTATATGACCTCGGCGGCGGCACCTTTGATATTTCCGTGCTGGAAATCGGCGACGGAGTGTTTGAGGTGAAGGCTTCCGACGGTGACACCCACTTAGGCGGCGATGACTGGGACAACGCAATCATCAACTGGATTATAGGCGAGTTCAAGAAAGACTCCGGCATGGATCTTTCCAACCAGCCTGATGCCATTCAGCGCATCAAGGAAGAAGCGGAAAAGGCCAAGATCGCCCTTTCCTCCACCCAGAGCTATGACATCAGCCTGCCGTTCATCACGGCGGACGCTTCCGGTCCCAAGCATATCCAACTGACGCTGAGCCGCCCCAAGCTGGAACAGCTCACGGAAGACCTTCTGGACCGCACCCGCAAGCCTGTGCTGGACTGCATTGCTGCGTCCGGGTTGAAAACCGGGGACATTGACGAGCTGGTGCTGGTGGGTGGCATGACCCGCATGCCCGCCGTGCAGGAAATGGCCCATACGCTGGCCGGCAAGGAACCCCACAAGGGCGTGAACCCGGATGAAGTGGTGGCCCTGGGCGCCGCTATTCAGGGCGGCGTGCTTCAGGGGGACGTGAATGACGTGCTTCTGCTGGACGTGACTCCTCTGACCTTGTCCATTGAAACGATGGGCGGCATCGCCACTCCGATGATCGAACGCAACACGACCATTCCGGTGCGCAAGAGCCAGGTGTTCTCCACCGCCGCTGATAACCAGCCCGCCGTGGATATCCGCATTTGCCAGGGCGAACGCAAGATGTTTGAGGATAACAAGCTCCTCGGCAACTTCAAGCTGGACGGCATTTCCCCCGCTCCGCGCGGCGTGCCGCAGATTGAAGTGACCTTTGACATTGACGCCAACGGCATTCTGCATGTATCCGCTAAGGACAAGGGCACCGGCAAGGAGCAGAAAATTTCCATCCAGGGCTCCAGCGGCCTTTCCAAGGATGAAATTGAGCGTGCCAAGCGCGATGCGGAAGCCCACGCGGAAGAAGACAAGAAACGCGCTGAGGAAATTGACATCATTAACCAGGCTGACTCCCTCTGCTTCTCCGTGGAGCGCCAGCTTAAGGATATGGGTGACAAGCTGCCCGCAGACCTCAAGCGTGAAATAGAAGACAAGGTAACGCGTCTCAAGGAAGCCGTCTCCAAGAAGGACGTCAAGGCAATCAAGGCTGGCAAGGAAGACCTGGAATCCCGTCTGGAAGCCCTGTACAAGGCGGCGGAAGCCGCCCAGCAGTCCGCCGGGGCAGCCGGCCCCATGCCGGGCGCCCCTGCCGAAGAAGAGCCTTCCGACGGTCCCCGCAAGGCGAAAGGCCGCGTGGTGGACGCTGAAATCGTGGACGACGATAAATAAGCAACCCCCTTCCCGCCGGAGGGGGAAGCAATTCCCCCTCCGGCGGAACATTACATCCCGTATTACTCATCTACAACAACATCAAAAAACATACTATGGCAAACATCAAACCCCTAGGACAACGTGTGCTGGTCAAGCGCATTGAAGCTGAAACCAAGACGGCCGGCGGCCTGTTCCTGCCGGACACCGCCAAGGAAAAACCCCAGGAAGCCGAAGTGATCTCCGTAGGCACCGGCGGCCGCGATGAAAAAGGCGCCCTGATTGAATTTACCGTGAAGCCCGGAGACCGCGTGCTTATTTCCAAGTACGGCGGCACGGAAATCAAACTGGACGGGGAAGACTACCTTATCCTGTCTGAAAACGATATTCTGGCCATCATCGGCTAAATGGCACCACACACACATTCAACATCATTTTAAATATTTAACATTATGGCTAAACAAATCCAATTTGACGAAACCGCCCGCCAGGCTCTGCTCCGCGGCGTGGAACAGATTGCCAAGGCTGTCAAGAGCACGCTGGGCCCTGCCGGCCGCAACGTAGTGATTGACAAAAAATTCGGTTCCCCCCTCATCACCAAGGACGGCGTAACCGTGGCCAAGGAAATTGAACTGGAAGACCCGTTTGAAAACATGGGCGCCCAGCTTGTCCGGGAAGTATCTTCCAAAACCAATGACGTGGCCGGCGACGGCACCACTACCGCTACCGTGCTGGCTGAAAGCATTTACCGCGAAGGCCTGCGCAACGTTACTGCCGGGGCTAACCCCATCTCCCTCCAGAGGGGCATCATGAAGGCTGCGGATTCCGTTGTGGAAGAACTCAAGAAGATCAGCAAGCCTGTCGACTCCAGCAAGGAAGTGGCCCAGGTCGCTACCGTCTCCGCCAACTGGGACGCCGAAATCGGCAACATCATCGCGGAAGCCATGGACAAGGTGGGCAAGGACGGCACCATCACCGTGGAAGAAGCCAAGGGCATTGAAACTACGCTGGACGTGGTGGAAGGCATGCAGTTTGACAAGGGATATCTGTCTCCCTACTTCGTGACGAACGCGGAAACGATGGAAGCGGTGCTGGAAAACCCCTACATCCTCATCCACGAAAAGAAAATCAACAACCTGAAGGACTTCCTTCCGCTGCTTGAAAAAGTGGCCAAGAGCGGCCGGCCCTTCCTGGTAATTGCGGAAGACATTGAAGGCGAAGCCCTCGCCACCCTGGTAGTCAACCGTCTGCGCGGCGTGCTGAACATCTGCGCGGTCAAGGCTCCCGGCTTCGGCGACCGCCGCAAGGCCATGATGGAAGACATCGCCATCCTTACCGGCGGCAAGTGCATCACGGAAGACCTGGGCATCAAGCTGGAAAACGTGGGCATCGAAGACCTCGGCCAGGCCAAGCGCGTGGTTGTTTCCAAGGATGAAACCGTTATCGTGGAAGGTTCCGGCAAATCTTCCGATATTGAAGCCCGCATTTCCCAGATTCGCCGCCAGATCAAGGACACCACGTCCGACTACGACCGCGAAAAACTCCAGGAACGCCTGGCCAAGCTGGCCGGCGGCGTGGCCGTCATCCACGTGGGTGCCGCTACGGAAACGGAAATGAAGGAAAAGAAGGCCCGTGTGGACGACGCCCTGCACGCTACCCGCGCTGCGGTGGAAGAAGGCATCGTTCCCGGCGGTGGCGTGGCGCTGATTCGCGCCCAGAAAGCCATTGACACCCTCAAACTGGAAGGTGATGAAGCAACCGGCGCCCAGATCGTTTATCGCGCTGTGGAAGCCCCGCTCCGCCAGCTGGCCTGCAATGCCGGCCGCGAAGGAGCCCTCATCGTCGCCAACGTGAAAGGCATGAAGAATACTGCCGAAGGTTACAACGTGGCCACGGACAAGTATGAAGACCTGCTTTCCGCCGGCGTGGTGGATCCGACCAAGGTGACCCGTTCCGCTCTGCAGAATGCGGCCTCCATCGCCGGCCTGCTGCTTACCACGGAATGCGTCATTGCTGACAAGCCCGAGAAGAAGAGCTGCAGCTGCGGCTCCGGAGCTTCCGACATGGGCGGCATGGGAGGAATGGGCGGCATGGGCATGATGTAAGCCCCGTCCGTTTCTTCGAGACCAAGGCAATCGGCTTCAAGGCTCCCCGGTTTTTCCGGGGAGCCTTTTTTAATATGCTTCATCAGGAGCCGGTTTCGGGAAAAAAGCTGCACAGGATGTTCAGAGTTTAGAAAAATATTGAATGATTATAGAACATATTTGTCTAATCATAACATGAAAAAGCTGCATAAGAACATATTGTTTGCGGCGGCGGTACTGGTCATGCCTTCTGCCCTGGCCGATATCCCGGAGTCTTCCGTTCCGGCTGCCGCTGTTTCCAGTATCAAGGGTGCTTATCCGAACGCCGGTCCCATTGAATGGGACTCTGAAATGCATGGCATGGAAAGGATCTACGAAGCCGAATTTAGAATTAACGGATTCCAGTTTGACGTGAAGATTGCTCCTGATGGGAAAATTGTGAGGATTAAGGAAGAAATAGCTGCTTCCTCTCTTCCGGAAGCCGTCCGTGCGTCCGTTTTGAAGCGTTATCCGGGATGCCGGATTAAGGAAGCGGAAAAAATTACTGAAGGAGAACTTGTCCGTTACAAGGTGGAAGTTGCGGACAGCCGTGACGATTATGATGTGCTGATTGCCCCTGACGGAAATATCCTTCATGTGGACCGTTAGGCTTTTTGTTTTTTACATTTAATGAAAGCGGGAGGAGGGCGGATGAATCCGCTCTCCTCCTTTTTTGAGGACCGGAAGCAGGGGCGTATGGGAAAATGTGACGGAATGTTCACGTTTTAAAACGGGCGTGCGGGAGCGGCCTCCTGTAATAGAGGGCCGTTTACTACGCATATGGACCCAATCTATTACTTTATCATAGGACTGATACTGGTGTTATCCTGCTTCGACCTCGTTGTCGGAGTTTCCAATGACGCCGCCAACTTTTTGAACTCCGCCGTCGGTTCCAAGGCCGCTCCGCGCAGGACGATTGTGCTGGTGGCCGCTTTGGGTATCATCATCGGCTCGCTGTTCTCCAGCGGCATGATGGAAATCGCCAGAAGCGGCGTATTCATGCCGGCCCGGTTTTCCTTCCATGACATCATGTTGATCTTTCTGGCGGTCATGTTGACGGATGTTATCCTGCTGGACGTTTTCAACACGTTCGGCCTTCCCACTTCCACCACGGTTTCCATTGTTTTTGAACTGCTGGGCGGAGCCGTGGCCGCAGCTCTCTTTAAAATTTGGTCCGGGGAACCGGGAGTCGCTCAGGAATTGTCCAGCTACATCAATTCCTCCAAAGCTCTGGCGATCATCTCCGGCATTTTTTCCTCCGTTTTTATCGCTTTCATTTGCGGGATAACGGTTATGTGGATTTCCCGCCTCATCTTCTCCTTCAACTATCAAAAATCCTTCAAATACCTGGGCGCCGTCTGGTGCGGCGTGGCCCTGACGGCTATCACCTACTTCGCCATTTTCAAGGGGCTGAAGGGAAGCACGCTGGTCACCAAGGATATGATCCACCACCTGGACGCCCATATCTGGCTGTACGTTTGCTGCAGCCTGGCATTCTGGACCGTCCTGATGGCCGTGCTCCAGAATCTTTGCAAAGTCAATATCCTGAAAGTATCCGTTCTCGCGGGCACCATGGCCCTGGCCCTTTCCTTTGCCGGGAATGACCTGGTCAACTTCATCGGCGTTTTCATGGCGGGGCAGTCTTCTATGGAAATTGCGGCCGCCGCAGCAGCGCAGGGGGCGGACCTTACCACTCTGTCCATGGGCGGTCTGATGGCCCCCGTCACGGCGGATTGGCGTTACCTGCTGGGGGCGGGCGTCATCATGGTGCTGGCCCTCATGTTCTCCAAAAAGGCGCAAACCGTTACGGATACGGAAGTCAATCTGGCGAGGCAGGGCGGGGGAGTAGAGCGGTTCGGCTCCGTCCCCCCGGCCCGCATGGCGGTGCGCTATGCCCTGAATGCTTCCCGCGCGGTGGAAAAAATCATGCCCTCCTGCGTCGGGAGGTTTATTGAAAAACGCTTCCGGCCTGTGCCGGAAGGGCCGGATAACGGTGCATCTTTCGACCTCATTCGCGCTTCCGTGAATTTGACGGTGGCTGCCCTGCTGATTTCTCTGGCCACGTCCCTTCGGCTTCCCCTTTCCACCACGTATGTGACGTTCATGGTGGCGATGGGTTCCTCCCTGGCGGACAAGGCCTGGGGGCGGGACAGCGCCGTGTATCGCATCACCGGAGTGATTACGGTGATTTCAGGGTGGTTCTTTACGGCCTTTGCCGCGTTTTCCATGTGCTTCATTGTGGCGGCCTGCATCCTTTATGGCGGTCTCTTCGGCATCATCGCCATGTGTTCTCTGGCGGCTTTCCTGCTTCTGAAAAGTTCCAGGCTCCATCGCAAAAGAACCCAGGCTGCAGCTCAGGCGCAGGCCGCCAATTACCGGGACCCGGCTGCCGCCGCACGCTACAATGAGGAAATTATTGAACTGATGAAGCGCATGGCGGAAATCTATGAAATGAATCTGGAGGCCCTGAACGTGGAGGACCGGAAGCGTCTGAAAAAACTACGGAAAGAAGCTCGCGGCATCCGCCGTTCCCTGAGCGATAAAATGGCGATGGAAGTTATGCCCGTCGTCCGTGAACTCCCGGACAAAGAGGCCGACCGAGGCAAGCGCTATGTGCAGATGGTGGAATACGCTACCTCCGTCTTTGAATCCCTCTCCAACATTACTACGGCCAGCCATGCCTATATAGACAACAACCATGAAGGGCTGGATTTGGAAAGGATAGAGCTTCTGCGGGGAATGAACAGCCGTGTTTCCTCCCTCTACCCCCGTTTCCGGGAAATGATGGAAAGCAATGACTATACCGGGCTGGACGAATGCCTGGCAGGCATGGACGCCCTGGATGAGGAATTTGCGGAAGCCGTCAAACAGCAGATTATTCTGCGTCCGGAAGACGCCTCCGATATGCGACGGGCGCTTCTCTATCTCAACCTCCTTAATGAAACCCGGGCGATGATCCGCAAAGTGCTTCTTCTTGCTAAAATCCAGAGGAAATTTGTTCTTGGCTGGTAGCCTCTCCCTGTAATTCACGTCCGTGCCGGAAGCATTCGCCGCCGGCACGGACGTATTGCCCGGACTGTTCCCGTATTGGGAGAGGCTGCCAGGTCTTTTTTATTCACACGGAACAAGGCTTCTTTGCGGATAAATCATGTCTTCTGCCTGTGGGACAATGTCTTGAAAGGCCGTTTCCAGGCGTTGCCATGTATGTTGCCGTCTCAAGAAAACAAAAACGCAAGCTTTGATAAACAATAACTTGCGGAACAAACTGGTACGGGCGATGGGAATCGAACCCACGTCTCAAGCTTGGGAAGCTCGCGTCCTACCATTGAACGACGCCCGCATGAAATGCGGATGCCTATTTAGCGGCAGAAGACCCGGATGTCAAGACCACAGAAAAAACGTATCCTCTTTTTTGTTATTTTGACGCAGTAATGAAAAAAAACTTGTCTTATTCCGTGATTTGAACATAATGCGTTCGTTGCGCGGGTATAGCTTAATGGTAAAGCTCCAGCCTTCCAAGCTGATTATACGGGTTCGATTCCCGTTACCCGCTCCATTTTTTTATTAAATTCACTTGCTAAATACTTCCTTTATGAAAGCCAGGTTCGTGACAAAGGCGGCGCTTAGTGCGCTGGCACTTGCGTTTGCGGGTACCCTTCCCGGTGTGGCTCAGCAAACTGCTGCTCCGGCTGTTGATTCGGTTAAAGCCTCCGCTGTTGAAAAGGTTTTTATTGTGAAAATGGCGGATATTGTTCAGGCCGGATTGAAGGCCGGTGCTCTGGATGTGAAAGCAGTGTCCGGAGTTTTGAATGAGGCGGTTAAGGCTGACGTTTCTGACCGTGTGATGGGGGCGATGGTGTCCATGGCTGCGGGGGCTTTCCCTTCCAGCGCTCCTGCCGTTGCTTCCGCCGCTGTTCGGAGTTACGGATCCAATATAAGGGAGGGGCATGTGCGCAATGTGATCGCTTCCGCTGTTTCTTCCCAGTCTAACCCGTATGCGTCCGTGGCTCCCATTTCGGAAGCGGTTGAAAAGGTTCTGGGTAATTCTCCGGTAGCCGCTGCTGTTTCTTCCATTGCTGTGGATGTGGCAGCTCAGACCCCTGACAATCCTCTCTCCGGGGAAACTGTTCAAGGTTCTGGTCTGGCAAGTCCTGACGAAGGTATTTCTGAAGGGAGTTTGGTTCTGCCGGGCGGTCTTCCTGTGGGCGGCACGCCCACCAGCCCTGCTCCCGTGTCCAATCCTGCTGGCAATTAACCTGATTCTTATTTAATAAATAGCATGAAGAGTCTTTTTTATCTCTCCCTGGTGGCCGCCGGCATGTTTGCCGTCCATGCCAACGGGCAGTCTCTGTACACGCTGGCGGGTCCGGTGGGTCTGGAAGAGTCCCTTCCTCTCAAGTGGTTCTTCAACCTGGCGGGAGGGTATGACGACAATGTCAACGCCTCCAATTATAACAAGCAGGAATCCGCGTTCATCAGTACGGACATAGGGTGCTCCCTGGCCAACTACGATGCCGTGACCCAGTATTCTTTCTCCGCCAAGCTGGGGGGTATTTTTTACCTGAAAGACCTTGATGGCGGAACGAATGAAGCCCTTTCCAATTCCACGCTGTCCGCCAAACTTTCCCATAGTTTTGACCAGACGTTGCGTTATAACGGCAGCGTCTCCTTCGCATGGCAGCCGGAACCCAACTATTCCAACGGTATTGCCAATGCCCGCCGGGACGGCGACTACATTTACGTGTATGTTTCCAGTTCCGTGAGCAAGGCGTGGACTTCCCGCTATTCCACGACGCTGGGCGCCAATTTCTCCATGATCGACTATCAGGAGGATTCCGCCAAGACGGATAACCGCGATTATGTTGGCATGAATTTCACCAACCGGTACAAATGGACGGAACGCCTGGCTGTTTCCCTGGGCTGGACGGGATCCTACTGTAATCGCGAATACGGCAATAACGAATTTTCCAACTTCGTCATGGCCGGCGCTGAATACGCGGTGAGCGAAAATACTTCTGCTACGCTGCGCGTAGGTCCTCAGTTCAAGTATGTCGAAAGCTACGGAACAAAAACCTATCCTTCCGCGGAATTCGGCTTAAACCACCGCTTGAGCGACCGGTTCATGCTCGGAACGTTCGTCCGTTATTCCAACGAAGCGGTGAATACCTACATTCCTTACAACGGCGCCAGCTATTATTCCAATGAAACATGGCGTTTCGGGGTACACAGCACGCTGAAGCTGACGCACCGCGTCAGTCTGAATTGCGGAGTAAACCTGGTTGCCAGCGATTATACGCGTCCGAGTTCCATCAGCAACAGTGACACGTCCAACCTGACTTTCAATGCTACCGCCGGTATCAAGCTTCTGCTGACGAATGCCCTGGCCCTTACGGCCCAATATTCTTACACGAACGGTTCCTACAGCGGCTATAACTACCCGATGCCCTCCTACAACCGCAATGTGTTCTCCTTCGGCATGAATTACAGCTTCTAAGTCTTGACTGACCATTAATGCCTTTACTCCTCTAATTGCGAATTTTCATTCACAATTAGAGGAGTTTTTATCTTACTGCCTTACTATATTTCATGAGTGCCCAGGATCAGCAGAACAGTGATCGCATCGTACGCAATATTGATTATTTGCAGGTTTTAAAAAATCGCTGGAAGGAAGTCTTTCTTGTCTTCCTTCTGGTGCTGGTCATTTCCGTTGTAGTGACTTTCCTGATGCCGCCTTCCTACCGGGCGACCAGCCAGTTTCAGATTAAACTGCCCAAGCCTGTGATGGATATCGGCAGAGGGGGGGACGTAGTTGCCACTTCCAACGTGACGGCCAACTACATTCCCATGCAGTATTCCGTGCTGACTTCCGCCGAAGTGCTTAAAGTGGTATCCAGAAAACTGAACCTTGCCGCGGAATGGGGGATGACGGATGAAATGGCGGCGACTAATCTGGCCGACATGATCAAGGTGGCCCCCGTGCGCGCCACGGACCTTGTGGACGTCATTGTTTCCGGTCCGGACCCCAAACTGGTGCAGAATATCGCCAAGGCGGTGCCTGAGGCGTACAAGCAGGACCGTGAAATGCGCGAAAACCGTCTGGTGGAAACCGCCATCAAGAGCCTGAAGGATGTCCTTCGGGAACAGGAGGATGCCGTCAATGAAAAAATGATGGCTCTCAAAAAGCTGATTGCGGAGAGTTCCTACCTGCCCACGTCCTGGAGGAACGGTGAACATCGCAGCACCCTGACGGCCGGCATGGAAGAAGAGGAATTCCGGAATGCCAAGGCGCAGGCCATGGATTTTGAAAGGAGGGAAAAAGAACTGGCTTCCTATGTGCAGGAATTGCAGCGTCTGCCCGACGACAAGTTGCTGGATTACGTGATCAGTTCCGACCTGCTGAATGCGGAGACTGTGGGTGCGGACGCTCTCCGTAAGACCTATGCTGAATTTTCCGACAAGCTCAAGGAAAAGGAAAATCTGAAATCCCAGAACATCGGCGCCAGGCATCCCAAAATGCTGGCATTGCTGGAAACGGAAAGAATTCTGGGGGATAAGCTGAACAAGGAATTGATAGGCCTGCGTTCTTCCCTGAAGAGCAAGCTGGAAATGGTTGCCGCGAGCCGGAAGCACTGGGAGGCTACCGTCGCCCAAAAAGAGGAAGATCTTCAGAAGCACGTCCTGCAGGTTCCCATGTATGAACAGGCCAGCCGTGATTATGACGCTGCGCTGGACCAGCTTAAGGAACTGGACTCCCGATACAAGGATGAGATTGCCCGTTTGCGCGTGCCCCGTGAGGTGATTGAAATGTATCAGCTGCCGACCTACCCTGTTGCGCCCTACAAACCGAATGTGACTATTAACCTGGCGGTGGGAGCGGGCGCCGGTCTGTTGCTGGGCATCGGGTTGGCCCTGCTTCTGGAATTCATGGATACTTCCGTGAAAACCATGGAAGACGTGGAACGGGCTCTTCAGGTTCCCGTACTGGGCATTATTCCCAAGAATGTGCCGATTCTGCATTCATCCGATGCCATGGGGCCGGATGCGGAAGCCTACCGCATTTTGCGGACGAACATAGAATTCAACAAGAAAGGCCTGGAGGAAATTTCGCTGACCTTTGTTTCCGGCAGCGCCGGGGAAGGGAAGACCACCACTCTGTGCAACCTGGCCTATATTTGCGCCCAGGGGGGGTATGCCACCCTGATGATTGACGCCGACCTGCGCCGTTCCAAGCTTCACCGGTATTATGAGCTGGATAATGAGGTAGGGCTGACTTCCTACCTGCTGGAAGATTATCCTCTGGAGGAAGTCATTTTTCAGACGCCCATTGAAAACCTGTACGTCATGCCCGCGGGGCCTACTCCCTTTGATCCTTCAGGCGCCTTGAATTCCCGCAAGTTTAATGAATTGCTGCAGGAAGTGAAGCAACGTTTTGACATTGTGCTGGTGGATTCCCCTCCCATTCTGGGGGTCAGTGACTCCGCCGTCATTGTAAGCGAGGTGGATATGACTCTTATGGTTGTCCAGCCCCGCAAGCTGCCGCTGAAAGCCCTGTTGAGGCAGAAGCAGGTAATTGAGTCCGTGGGCGGTAACCTGGCCGGCGTGGTGATGAATAATGTGGACATTACGTCCGATCACCAGTATCAGTATTACACAACTTACTATTCCTACTATTCTGCGGATGGCTCTTCCTCCGGCGAGAATGCGGATGCCTCCTCCATGAAGAAGGTGGAACGTTCTGGAAAGGCCAAGGAGCTGGTAGCCACCCAGTCCCATGATAGTGAAGATTTGTATTAACCCATGGCTCCATGAAAAAATATATTTGTTCCATCCTTTGTCTTATGCTGGGCCCGGCGGGGCTGGGCTCCGCCCAGTCTCCGGATGCCGTGCCGCCCCAGGGCACCATTGAAATCCAGGTGCGCGGCATTCCCTCCGACGACGCTACCGCTATTTCCGGGCAGTATCTGTTGGACGGGAACGGTACGATACGCATGCCCCAGCTCCCTCCGGGGCAGGATGTACTGCGCGTGGTAGGCAAAACGGCCCGCCAGATTGAAGACATGCTGATGGCCGCCTACAAGAAGGCGGAGCTGTACACGGCCCCTACGTTTCTGGTGAAGGTGCAGAGTTCGGATGCGCGGCTGACGGAACACATCGTTCTGGTAAGCGGCGGTGTAGCTATGAAGAAGAATGTTTTGTGGCGGCGCGGCATGACGCTTCTGGAGGCGATTGTGGGCGCCGGCGACATCACGGACTGGGGATCCCGCTACGTGCAGGTGACGCGCGGTGGAAAAACCGTGACGTATGATTATTTTTCCATTAAAGACAGGGCGATTCCCATCCAGCCCAATGACCGCATTTTCGTTCCTCAGCGCGGGATTTTTGAAGGGCGCCCGGCAAAACTTCTTCCCTGAGGCATTTTTCCCATACCCGGCTTTCCGCAAGGAAGCCGGGTTTTTTATTGGGCCGGTTTTCATGATGGGGGAAATATCGGAAAAAACGCGGATGGGGAAACGGGGGGCAGAGTGAAGGGGCGTGTCGTCAGCGGTTGGTGAAACCGGGGGGCTTCTCATGATCCCTTCTTCAGGCTTCTTGCCGGAAATGAATGTTTTCGGGGAAGCCGTATGGTGGAATCGCGCAGGGAAAGAAGTTGTCTCTTGAAAGTTTGCGGCATCGGAAAGGAACGCCTGGAAAAAGGGGGGAAATTTGTTTCCAGCCCCTCTTGTTTATGGGAATGGAAGGCTTGAGATCCGGAAAAGATTAAGGGGGATAAGTTTCCCGATGGGCGCGTAGGCCCTTTTCACATGATTGGCCGGCATGGTCTCCGGGCATATATTGCGGAGAAATGAGTTTAGTATGAATGTAAAAAACAGAAAAACAAAGAAAAATGTTGAACATTCTTAAACTCAATGCATTTTTGGAATCTCCAAAATATGTTAGAGTTTCGTGCGGAACGGCTGCATGAGGCTTCGTAAATCCAATGTGAAAACCCGTTAATCATGATATACCGTTTTAAGAAAACATTCATCGGCGTGGGAGGGCGTGAATATATCAGCAACCCCAAATTGAGTTTCCCTGAACATGTCAAAATCCGCCGCCGCGGAACGAATCCCAGGTCCGGCCAGCCTTACACGGAGGCGGGTAGCGCATTTGTGGAGACATCCGCCGTCGCGGCACGGCTCTGCTGCAGTGCTTCCGCCGCGCGCCAGTATCTGCACCGCCACGGTGTCCGTTTCCGGGTGGTCCGCAAGGGTACGGGCCCCCTGGCCCTGTACTGGCGGCGGCTGGATGTGGAGCGGGTTCTTGCTGGAAGGGAGCCCGTGCGCCGCCGCGTGCCTCCGTGTTATATGGATATGGCCGGGGCTGTCAGCATGCTGGGAGTAGTGCGCAGCTATGTTTACAGGCTGGTGAAAAAAGGGCTGCTGCGTGAATACAGGTGCAGGATGAAAACAGCCCGTGGACTGCGCGTGCGCTGCTTTTACCACCGGGAGGATCTGGAACATGTCAGGCTGCACGTGCTCCAGAAAAGATGACGGAAGCGGTTCCGGAGGATGCGTTTTTAGCTTGCGCGCGGGCCGGATTGTGTCACGTTAAGGGTATGATAGCTTTTCTGCGCGGCACGGTGGCGGAATCATATCCCCAGCGGTTGATCCTGGATGTTCATGGGGTGGGGTATGAAGTGATTGTGCCCCTGTCCACGTTTGACAGGCTGAATCCCCTTCCCGGCAGAGAGCTGACGCTGAAAACCTACCTGCATGTCCGGGAGAACATGCAGGTGCTGTACGGTTTTGCCACGGATGCGGAAAGGGATATTTTCCTGCTGCTGATTGAACGTGTTTCCGGAATCGGCCCGGCAACGGCGATTGCCATTTTGGGTTCCCTGTCCGTGGAGCAGTTCAAGCAGGCGGTTGTGGGCGGAGACGTTTCCGGCATTGCTCGGGCCAAGGGGGTGGGCAAGAAGACGGCGGAACGCATCGTCCTGGAACTGAAGGATAAAGTGGGCCTGGCCGCCACGTGGGAAGCCCAGGCCCAGGGCGCTACTTCCCAGGCCGCCGGGGACGCGGAATTGGCGCTGATTGCGCTCGGGTTCAAGCAGGTGGAATCCCGCAAGGCGATAGCCGCCCATCTGAAGGACCATCCGGATGCAGACGTGGACGAGCTGATACGCGCCGCTTTGCGTTCCATGAATTGAAGGAGCTTCCGGAGGAAGGAAGGTGTTTTTGCAAGTTTTTGATTTTCATGAGGGAACATGTCCGCTTGGCGGAGTGTTCCCTGTTTGCGGAAGCTGGGGGAACATACTGCCATGATGGGGGAACAATAGTGTTGACGGCTGGTTGAAACGTTTTTAAACTTGCAGCGTCCATGGTACTTGAATAAGTCCGGGACTAGTAATTAATCAAATCTGAAGCCCTCAATCTTATGGCCAAATACGCTATTAACGGTTTTGGACGCATTGGTCGCAACGTACTGCGCGCCATGTCCAAGGAAGAACGCAACAAGGTTGTTGCCATCAATGACCTGACTCCTATCGAAACGATCGCCCACCTGCTCAAGTATGACTCCACGCAGGGCAAGTTTGACGGTGAAATTTCCATCGAGGGTGATTATCTGGTCGTTGACGGTCACAAGATCCTCATCACCGTGGAACGTGATCCCGCCAACCTTCCCTGGAAGGATCTGGGCGTGGACGTCGTTCTGGAATCCACCGGCCTGTTCACCAAGCGCGACGCCGCCAAGAAGCACCTTGACGCCGGCGCCAAGAAGGTTCTTATTTCCGCTCCCTCCCCGGATCCGGACCTGACTTTCGTTCTGGGCATCAACGACAGCGAATACGATCCTGCCAAGCACGATATCGTTTCCAACGCTTCCTGCACCACCAACTGCCTTGCTCCGATGGTGAAGGTGCTGGACGACAAGTTCGGCGTTGAAAAGGGCATGATGAGCACGATTCACTCCTACACGAACGACCAGCGCATTCTGGACCTTCCGCACAAGGATCCCCGCCGTGCCCGCGCCGCCGCGATCAACATCATTCCGACGACCACCGGCGCCGCCAAGGCCATTGGTGAAGTAATGCCGAACCTGAAGGGGTCCCTGAACGGCGCTTCCTTCCGCGTTCCGACTCCGACCGGTTCCCTGACCGACTTTGTGGCCGTGCTCAAGAAGGATGTGACCGTGGAAGAAGTAAACGCCGCCATGAAGGAAGCCGCTGAAGGCCCGCTGAAGGGCATCCTGGCTTACTCCGAAGAAGCGCTCGTTCTTCAGGACATCGTTTCCGACCCCCACTCCTGCATCTTTGACTCCGGCTTCACGTATGTGGTCGGCGGCAACCTGGTGAAGGTCTGCGGCTGGTACGACAACGAATGGGGTTACTCCAACCGCGCCGCCCAGGCCATGAAGAAGCTGGGCGACAGCCTGGGCTGCGGATGCTCCTGCGGCAAGTAAGTTCTTTCGGACAACGCTTGCTCTTCAGTTGCACGACAAGTCTTGCCGTCCGCCTGTTTCAATTTTCCGGCTTTCCTGGCCGGTTTTGCCGGGCGGGCGGGGATTTATCCGGGAGGGCAGAAATGCCCTCCCTTTTTTATTCATTGAACCAAACAATATAAACCGATATGGCTAAACTTACTGTTCGCGACCTTGACGCCAAGGGAAAGGAAGTCCTCATGCGCGTGGATTTCAACGTCCCTCTCAAGGATGGGGAAATTACCAATGACGCCCGCATTGTGGCTGCTCTCCCCACCATCAAGTTCCTGCTGGATCAGGGCGCACGCCTCGTCCTTACCTCTCATTTGGGCCGTCCCAAAAACGAACCCGATCCCGCTTTTTCCCTGAAACCCGTTGCCGCCCGCCTTTCCGAATTGCTCGGCAAGGACGTGAAATTCGTTTCCGCCGCCATTGGCCCGGAAGCGGAAGCCGCCCGCGCCGCCATGAAGGACGGTGATGTGGTTCTGCTGGAAAATGTCCGTTTTTATCCTGGTGAAAAGAAGAACGATCCGGAGTTCGCCAAGTCCCTGCTGGGCAATGCCACGCTGTTCGTGAACGACGCATTCGGCACGGCCCACCGTGCTCACGCTTCCACGGAAGGCGTGACGCATTTTGCGGAAAAGAGCGCCATGGGCTTCCTGATTGAACGTGAACTGGAATACCTGGAAGGCAAGCTGGAAAACCCGGAAAAACCCTTTGTGGTGATTATGGGCGGCGCCAAGGTGTCCGACAAGATTGAAGTGCTTTCCAAACTGATGGAGAAAGCTGATACGTTCCTGATTGGCGGCGCCATGGCCAATACGTTTCTGGCGGCTGAAGGGTATGACCTGGGCGCTTCCAAGATTGAAGGAGACAAGCTGGATCTGGCCCGGGAAATTCTGGCGGCGGCCAAGGCCAAGGGCGTGAAATTCCTGCTTCCTGCAGATGTGCGCGTAGCCATGAAATTTGAAGACGGTGCCGAAACCTTCTGCACGGCTCCTTTCGCTGAAGGCGGCAAGGTGCCGGAAGGCGGCATGGCCATCGACATCGGCGACAAAGCCATTGAAGAGTTCTCCGCCATCATCAAGGATGCCAAGACCGTTCTGTGGAACGGCCCGATGGGCGTATTTGAAATGGACTGCTTCGCCAAGGGAACCAAGGAAGTCGCGGAAGCCCTGGCGGATTCCACCGCCATTTCCATCGTAGGCGGCGGCGATTCCGTGACGGCGGCCAAGAAGTTCAAGGTGCAGGATAAGCTTTCCTTCTGTTCCACGGGCGGCGGCGCTTCCCTGGAACTGCTGGAAGGCAAGGTTCTTCCCGGTGTGGGGGCCTTGACCGACAAGTGCTGCTGCGGCAAGTAACCGTTCATGGCCGGGCGGATTGTTTTCGCCTGGCGTTCAGAATGGGCTTTTTCATTCCCCGCACCCGTTTTCGGGTGCGGGATTTTTGATTTGCCGGCTTCCGTTGAAAAAGCGCGGGAGTTTTGCGATTCCGGCTTTTTGAATAAGGTGGGAATCCATGCTCATGCCGTCTTTCCATTCCGGAAAGGAAGGCAGTCTTTTTTTGGGCTTGCTCTTAATATGCTCCCCGGTAGTCTGAGCATGATGAAACTGCTGCATTGTTTTCTGGCTGTCCTTTGGTGGTGTTCTCCTGTACCGGCTGCGGATATTCCCGATGCGGAGAAGGCGGAATATGGCGGGTATCCCGGGCGGTACATCCTTCTTGATTCTCCTCAACCCGACCGGCAGAGCCTGTCCACTCCCGTAGCTGCCTATGTCCATGACAATGGGATGGAAGTAGCTCTCATTGGTGCTGTTCATGTGGCGGAACCGGAATATTACGACCGGCTGAATAAGCTGTTCCGCAGGTACGATGTGCTGCTTTTTGAAATGATTGGCGGAGAGGGCCTCCGGCGGGAAGAGGAATTGCGCCGCAAGATAGACCGCAGCAAGCCGCTGGGGGGGCTGACTCTGGAAGAGGCGCGGGAATGGAACCGGATAGTGGAATGGAGGAAGAAATGCGGGCAGGAGGAAAAGTCTTTTTTAATGGGGCTGCTGGGGGGCGCCTACAAGGAGTTGAGCAATATGCTGGGACTCCAGACCCAGCATCAGGGCATTGATTATTCCGCAGCCCATTTCGTCCATGCGGACATGACGCTGGATGAATTCCGCGAGGCGCAGGCCAGAAAGGGTGAAAGCATTGCCGGCCTGATGCTTAAATCCGTCTTGTCCTCCCTGGTTGAGAAAACCGGAACGAACCGGGCCGGTGAATTTGGATTGATGGCGGATTTCCTGGTCGGCAATAAAACGGGGTTGAAGAATAAGCTGATGGGCATGATGGCCAATGCTCCTAATGGTCTGGAGAATACCGTGATTCTGGAAGGCCGGAACGCCAAGTGCATGGAAGTGTTTGACCGTTGGAGCGGCAAGGGCGTGCGCAGGATAGGCGTCTTTTACGGAGCGGCGCATCTTCCCGGCCTGCACGGCGCTCTTTTGGAACGCGGCTACCGTCTTCGGGAGGTGCGCTGGCTTCCGGCGTGGAGCACCAGGGAGCAGGGTGCGGACGGGCAGCGCGGGGAGGGTTGAGTTTTGTTACTTTTTCCCCGGTTTTTCCAGGACGGGCGGTGTAGCGGCGGATGAACATGGTTTTCCGCCGCTCCGCCTTTGAAGAGGGAAGAAGAGGGGGGGCTTTTTCCCTGCCTGGGGCAGGATGCCGTTCTTTAGGGGGCAGGATGCCGCGTTCCGGAGGGAACCATGCGGACGATACCTCCGCCTTTGATGCGCATGGTGAAGGAAAGGGCATTTCCGGAAGTGACTTTCCGGGTTTCCACGCTCCATCCGTCATTTTTTTCCGCCAGATCCCGGAGAATGGTGGCCTGGTATGCCGTGTTTTTGTCCAGGAAATTCAAAGGAATGGAAACGGTGCGTTCCCTGCCGTCTCCGTTCATCAGAGCAATGTACCACTGGTTTCCTGACCGCCGGGCGAAGGCAGCGCATTCCCCAATGGCAGACGGCGGAAGGACGATGGTTTCCTCCCATACGGAAGGGATGTTCCGGACAACTTCCCGTTCAGGGGAATCCTTCGGGAAAGCAGCTTCCATGTCCGCAGGGTTGGAGACCCAGTGAAGCATGGAGGACGTGTAAATGATATTGGCAGCCATTTGGAGGGTCCAGGAAGAGCCGCGCAGCTTGGGGCCGTGGCCAAAGTAGCCTCCCGTGAAATCGGCGTGGCCGGATATCAGGCGGGTGAAAGGCAGCGCGCAGTAGTGCTGCCCGCCAATGGCGGCCCAGATGTTCTGTTCTCCGCCGTAAATGCCTTCCCGGCTCATTTCGTGCGGCCAGGAACGTTCCTCCCCCGTGGGGGTATTGGCTCCGTGGAAGTTGACCATAAGCTTGTTTTTCGCCAGATTTTCCGCTACGGCGTCGTAGAAGGCCAAGCGTTCCTGAGAGGCGGAGTCCATAAAGTCTATCTTGATTCCCCTGATTCCCGTTTTGGAGAGTGAGCCGAAAAAGCTGCGCATATTTTCCCAGTCATTGGCGGGGTTGTTGACGTCTGACCATCGCACCCATACCCAGATGCCTACATTTTTGCCAGCGGCGTAGCTGGCCAGTTTGGCCAGCTTGCCCATGCTTTCTGGTAGGGATGGCCCCCATTTTTTCCACCCTTCGTCAACGAGGTGGTATTCCCAGCCGAATTCGGCAGCCATATCGACAAAAGCGTATTGGTCGTTTTCCAGGACATTCCCGCGGTCCCACCAGGTCCAGGTAGAGCGGCCCGGCTTGATCCAAGGGGCTTTGGAGCCTTCCGGAAAAAGATTCCTGTCCGGTTCCGGAGCCAGGGAAGGGATGACGTCGTTCCGGACCAGTCCGTTCAGGTCGTCATTCACCAGGATGACGCGCCAGGGCATTTCCGAGGATGAGGGGGCGGAAAAGCCGCCGGGATCCTGGAAATATACCGCACGGCATGCTCCATCCTGGAGGGAAAATTTAATGCCGCTCCATTTCCTGTTGAAGTTGGCTGCTTCCTGTATGAGCGCAACGCCTCCGTCCGGCAGTTCCGCCGTAATCGGCATGGTGCGGACACAGCTGCGGGGATTGCCGGGATCTTTTTTGAAATCCGTTATTCTGGAAGGAGACCAGACCCCCTCGCAGGGGCCCAGGGCGGAGGAGGCGTCCTGGGTCCACAGAACGGTTTTTTCTGGAAAGGCGAAGGAGGTTTTTTCTTCACTGATATTCAGCGAGGGCGCTTTCTTCACCTCTTCCGTCCACTCATAGCGGAAGGCGACCCCGTTGTTGAAGACACGGGCCCGGAGCCGGAGGGAGGAGTTCTTCCCGGAAACCACGTATTCATTGAAGCAGACGGAAGAGGTGGGGTATTTGCCCCGCGTCTCGAAGGTGTCGCGAACGTTATCCTTCACTTTTTCCACATTCCATCCCGTGATGCCTCCGGCGAGGTTTTTTCCATTCACGACGACGCCCAGCCCGGATGGTTCCAGAATCGTTTTGCCGCCTTTTTTCAGAGAATGGGCGGCCTGGCTGCCCGCGTGGAGCCTCCAGGACAGCCGCCCGTCCGGAGATTGCAGGGATGCGTGCGTTTCCGCCGCCTGTCCGGCGCCGGTCAGGAGGCATCCTGCCGTACTGCTGAGCATAATGAGTGATTTTACAAGCATATCTTTATCAGAATACGTCCGTCTTTGTTCATTTATTGCAAAACAGCGAAGCGGAAATTGGAACATCCATGTTCCGAAGGAGGGAAAATGCCGTTCCATTGGAGGCATCCGGGCAATTTCCGGAATAAAAAGGGAAAGCCTTTTTTTCTTCCCACATGAATTTGTAGCGGTATGCCGTTTTTTCGTGAAGGCCGGGGATCATTTATGAAGAAAAAATAATAGATATCTTATGTTCCTGTGCAGATAGTTGCAGGAAAATACCGGATTGGCAGGGAGCAAAAGAATAATCTTTACAAAATAATAGGAAGCAATAGAATAAAGCGCATTGCAAATATAAGGATGGAGCGTAGCGGTTTAAATAGTGATCCTGTTTTTTCGGACCAGGATGAGCATTCCGATAATGTTTCTGTACGCAGCTCCTCCAAATTACTTCCTCCCCCTTCCTGGAACGAGTCTTCCGTTTATTCCAAGGAACTCCCGGCGGGAGCAACTTTGGAACATTATAAAATCCTGAAGGTGCTGGGCAGCGGAGGGTTTGGCATTACCTACCTGGTGCGGGACACCATGCTGAAAAGAAAAGTAGTTCTTAAAGAAAACTTTCCTTCTTCTTATGCTTACCGGGATCCGTTTACAGGGCGCGTGATACCCAACAATGAACACGATGCCGAGTCTTTCCAGTGGACCCTTTCCAACTTTTTAAATGAGGCCCGTGTTCTTGCACAACTGGATTCGCCCGGTATCGTACGGGTTCTTTCCGTGTTTGAGTGTAACGGAACGGCTTATTTTTCCATGGATTACGTTCAGGGTCTTCCCATGGATTATCTGGGAGAGCAGCAGCTTCTTGCGGGGAACTGTACTGTTATTCCGAGGCCAAGTTGAAGGGGCTGCTGGTGCACATCCTCCAGATTTTGGATTACCTTCATAAAAAAGGCATCTGCCACAGGGATATCAAACCGGGAAATATCCTGCTTACGCAGGAAGGGGCTCCCGTCCTCATTGATTTTGGCGCGTCGCGCCGTATCGAGAGCAACCACACCCAGACCGTTCTGGCGACACGTGGTTTTTCTTCTCCGGAGCAGGCGCTGGGCAGAAAAGATATGGGACCCTGGAGCGACCTTTATTCCCTGGGTGCTACATTTTATTCCCTGCTGAAGGGCTTTGCGCCGCCCAGAGGGGAGGAACGGCTGATTAACGACACCATACAGCCGCTGGCCGCATCCTCTTCGTTGTCTTCCCATTATTCGAAAAATTTTCTGAAAACCATCGACAAGGCCCTTTCTCCGCGTGTGGAAGACCGTTATGCTTCCGCAGAAGCGTGGATGAAGGATCTGAGGGTTGAGGGAGGAGCCGTTTCAACTATTCAGTTCTCCCCCGAGGAGTTCAAATCAGCCCGTAAGCGTTTTTTCAATTTGTTTGCCTTATCCTCTTCCCGCATTATGTCGGAAGGGCAGGAACATTTGAGGACGAGTCGGAAGATAGCGTTTGGGATGATTATTGTCCTGGGAATTATAGGCGCGCTTCTGGGATATTCTATTCACGGGGGGAACAGAACGGAGAATGAAGATGCGTTAGGGCTGCGTTTTCCCAGTGTGATGTCCACTCCCATTCCCCAGATTATTTCAGATTCAAGGGATGTGTCATTGTTAAGTTCCATGGATCATTTTGACGTCAGGCTGGATAGCCCGTCCTTATCGCGTCATGCTCTGCCGTCCGTGCTGCCCGACCGTTTTTCACTTGCGTGCGTTCATTTAAGGGTGCTTCAGGAAGACAAGATGTGCCCGCCCCTGTATCTGACCATACGTGATGAGCAGGGGAAGCTGGTTTCCCGGTCATTTAACGGTTTTTCCTTCACCTTGATTGAAAGTCCGGTGCTTACAGGATTCCGTTTTGTGGAACTCCCGGCGCTGAAGGTGGATGTTCCTTACAGATTCAGTTTTGAGACCAAGGATAATGTTCCCCATCCTTTGAAGGTGGTTTCTTCCCAGATTACGACGCTGGAGAGCGGGAAAGTTCTGAAGCCCCATTTCAAATTCATCTGCGCGGCGTATGATCCCGGTGTGAAAGCTTCTCTGGACAGCCCGGAGAACAGCAAACTCCGGGAAATGCTTATCGCTTCCCGGAAAAGGAACCGTACGGAAATTGATTCCATCGTGCTGACGGAGCGGGAGAAGGTTCAGTTGCGGAAATTCGCCAGGGCGGGGTACCCTTCTGCCCAGTATAAAATAGCCCGTCTTATTTTCGAACGGGATGGAAGATACGGGGAAGAAGGTGGCGCCTGGCTTTATAAGGCGGCCATGGGCGGCTTTATTGTCGCTCAGAGGGATTTGGCGTTTCTTCTTGTAGGAGGTAAGGAGTTTTTCCCGGATATTCTTCAGTGTCCGGTCAGCCTGTCCCAGAACTATTCCCAGGCGGTTGATTTGCTGTTGATGTCTTTTACGGCGCAGGATCCTTCCGCCCTGTACATGCTGGGTATTTTGTATTCCCAGGGGTGGGGGGTGGATTATTCCGCAGAGATGGTCATAAGGTTGTCCAAACTGTTGGCCGGTTCCGGTTATGATTTGTCGCGGCTCACTTTGTCCGCCCCCATTTTAGCCCATTGGGAGCTTCTGGGTCAGCAGGAGGGAACTTATACGCGGATGTGCTGTTCCATTCCGGACAGGAAGATAAACCAATTTTCAGGCGTGCGCCTGGTGCAGACTTCCAAAGAGGGGGGAAGTCTCTTTATTGACAAGGTAATTCTGCTCAGGGACGGGCAGGAAGTTATGTCCCGTTCTTTCCGTTCGGCTCTTACCCAGGAATCTCCTGTTCTGGAGGTGTCCATGAATATGGATGATTACGCAGAGAATGTAAAGAATTTCGAGTGGTCAATAGAAGTGATCATGGCTCCGGCCAACACATGCGGCATCATGGAAATGATGGGGAAAAAGGAGCTTTCCAACGATAAAGAGAAGCGGATTTGATGGGAAGCTGCCGGAGCGGTCTGGCGGATACGCGGTTTCGTATTCCTGCCGCAAACCCATTCCCGGCATGGAAGGGGACAAGAACTGTTTTCCGGGTTTTCATGTTTTCCCATGGGTGAATTCAGCCACGGGATGACCGCAGCGGATTTAAATGTTTTTCAGCATGTCCAGCGTTTCCCGGAGTTTGTCCGCGGGAGCGGCGCTTGCCAGCCGCGGGAATTTGTTGGACAACAGGATAAAATCCCCGTTTCTGGTGAGCATCAGGCGCTGTCCGCTGATTTCCACCATGGAGATGTTGGCCCGGGATGCCAGGATTTTGATTTTGTGGGAATCCAGCAGGTGGCGCACCGTTTCCGGCGCGGGGCCGAAGCGGTCTTCCCAGGCGCGGAGCAGATTGTCCGCTTCCTTAAGGGTCCGAACGGCGGCCAGATCCTTGTAGGCGGAGATGCGCAGGGCCGCGTCACTGATGTACTTCCTGGGAAGGAAGGCTCCCAGATAGTCCTTGCGGGATTTTGCGGCGAACTGCGTTTCGCTGTTGACGATGAAGTCCGTTCTTAGAGCCGCATCCGGACGGGGGGCCGTGCGTTTGCCCTGCATCTGGGCGATGGATTGCTGGAGAAGCTGGCAATACAGGTCAAAGCCTATGGCGGCGATGTGGCCGCTCTGCTGGGTTCCCAGCAGGTTGCCCGCACCGCGTATTTCCAGGTCCCTCATGGCAATTTTGAAACCGGACCCCAGTTCCGTGTACTGTTTGATGGCAGAGACGCGTTTGCGGGCGTCTCCCGTGGTGGCGGCGGATCTGGGGAGCATGAGGTAGGCGTAGGCCCGGTGGCCCGCACGTCCCACGCGGCCGCGGAGCTGGTAAAGGTCCGCCAGGCCGAAGCGGTCCGCGCGGTCGATGATGATGGTGTTGGCGTTCGGAATGTCGATGCCGGATTCGATGATAGTGGTGGCCAGCAGGATGTCCGCTTTTCCCTGCACGAAGGTGCGCATGACTTTTTCCAGTTCTTCTTTAGGCATCTGGCCGTGGCCGATGACGATGCGGGCCTTGGGCACCAGAGCCTGGATGCGGTCCCGGAACAGTTCGATGGTTTTCACGCGGTTGTGCAGCAGGAAAATCTGTCCTCCGCGCTCCAGCTCGCGTTCCATGGCCTTTTTCATGATGCGTTCGTCGTAAGGGCACACGCTTGTCTGGACGGGCTGCCGGTTGACGGGCGGGGTTTCAATGGAGCTCATGTCCCGTGCTCCCATCAGGGCAATGTACAGGGTGCGGGGAATGGGCGTGGCGGACAGCGTCAGCACGTCAATTCCCTTGAAGCGTTCCTTGAATTTTTCCTTGTGCCTGACGCCGAAGCGCTGTTCCTCGTCAATGATTACCAGGCCCAGATTTTTCATGGATACGTCATCGGAAATGAGCCGGTGCGTTCCTATGACGATGTCCACGGCTCCCGTTCTGAGCCCTTCCAGCGTGGAGCGGATGTCCGCCGCGCTGCTGAAGCGGCTGAGCATTTCAATACGTACGGGGTATTCGCTCATGCGTTCCTTGAACGTGCGGAAATGCTGTTCCGCCAATACGGTGGTGGGGACCAGCACGGCCGCCTGGCGGCCTCCCGTCACGCATTTGAAGGCGGCGCGGATGGCAACTTCCGTTTTTCCGAAGCCCACGTCTCCGCAGATCAGGCGGTCCATGGGGCGGGTGGATTCCATGTCCGCTTTCGTCTGGGCGATGGCGCGGAGCTGGTCCTGGGTTTCCCGGAAGGGAAAGGAGCTTTCAAATTCCCACATCCATTTGCTGTCCGGGGGGTGGCTGTAGCCTTTTCCTGTCTGGCGTTCCGCCTGGACGTTGAGGAGCTGGGCGGCGTAATCCGCCACGGATCGTTCTGCGGATTTTTTGGCGCGCTGCCATTTGGAGTCCCCCAGTTTGTTGAGTTCCGGCGTTTTGCTTCCCAGGCCTATGTATCGTGAAACCAGGTGAGCCTGGCTGAGGGGGACGTGCAGGATCGTGTTGTCCCGGTAGAGGATGTTCATTTCCTCGTCTCCGGAGTCAGGGGAGGCGGAAATGTTGATGAATTTGCCGATGCCGTAGCTGGTATGCACCACCAGATCACCGGGATTGATGTCTTTCAGGGATGCCTGTGCGCGTGCCTTGCGCGCCTTGTCTTCCCGGCTGGCGCGGCGGCGCGCCGTAGCGGACTGGTACCTGCCGAACAGTTCCGAGGAAGAGAGGACGGCCGTTTTCGCTTCCGGGATGCTGAACCCTGCCGGAAGTTCTCCGCGAAGAGGGGTGATGGACAGCAGAGCGGGCGTTCCGGCGCAGATGTCCCGGAAGCGTTCTTCCTCCCCTTCATTGGGGAAGAACATGCTGACATTCCATTTCCGGTCCAGCCATTCCCGGATTTGGCGTTCCGCCAGTTCACGGCGCATTTCCTGCATCACGAAGTCCCCCGCCTCAAAGCTGCCCAGGGGATTGTCATGGATGGCAAGGGAGAAGTCTTCTTCCCCCGCCGCATTTTCCGGGGGAGAGGTGAGGATGCATACGTTCCCCCGTTCCTTGCAGAAAGGGGCGGTAATAACCAGGTCGCCCGGTTTGATCCAGTCCCGCAGGGTTTCCGCGCCCTCGGCTTCCGTCAGTATGAGGTTGACGTGTTCCGCCTTGCGGAAGGAAATCTGGGAATCCACATCAAATTCCCGGATGGATTCAATTTCGTCGTCAAAAAACTCCAGGCGCACGGGGTGGGAGGACTGGAGAGGAAAGACATCCAGGATGCCGCCGCGTCGGGACCATTGCCCGCGGGAAATGACCTGTGGAACACCTTCAAATCCCGCTTCCCCAAACTGCCGTATCAAGTCGTCCGGTGCGTGCGTCTCCCCCGTTTTCAGGGTGATCCCCTGGTTTTGCATGCCGTCGGGGGACGGAACCTCATCGTTCAGGCTGCCTTCCGTTAAAATGATGGTTTGCCCGCCCGTGCGGCTGGAAAAGATGCGGTGAAGGATATTCAGACGTTCCGCGGCGAGCTCCGGGTCCCCCATTTCCTCCCCCAGGGCCACCTCTTTTTCCGGAATGAAGAGGAGGTGGCGCACTCCCCAGGTTTCCAGTTGGGCTGCAAGGGCTTCCTGAGCCCGCAAATGGGGCGCGACCACCCAGGCCCGTGCGGTATCCGGAAGGGTTCTGATACACAGGGCCGCTACAAACGGCAACCCGGGCAGGGAAGTATGGTCGAAAACCGCCTGTTCCTCTGTGCCCAGTTTTGCCAGTTCCCGGTGAAAGGGGGCGGTACGGGCTACCCTGTCCATCAGGGCGGATATGGAAGCTTCTTCTGCCATGCGTGTCTGTGAATCCCTGTTGAGGGAAGTGTGCCGCCTTTCCCTCCCGTGTCAACGGTTTTTCAGGGCACAAACCGCCCTTCGTTTTCCGTCGGGGGACTGTTTCCACGGCACGCCGCGGCATAGTTCAGGAAGAGGAACGGAAGCGGATTTTAACGCCGGCCTTGCGCCATTTCTGTTCAATTTCTTTGGCCAGTTCTTCATAGCTCCGTCCGTCAAGGAGGAGTTTCTGAGCTTCCTTTTCACTGGTTCCGGATTGAATGGCTTTCATGTAATTCTTGATGCGCCGGGCATCGCCCTTGCCGTCCATGTGGTAAAAATAGTAGGCCATCAGGGCGGCCAGGCCGTAGTTCAGGTTGGCGTTTTCTCCCGTGAACTGGGAATAGGGCATGTTCATGTAAGCTTCCAGGCCGGGTGCCTCAAAGTCATCCCCAAGGGCCCGTCCCCCCGTATTTTTTTTGCCGTATTCCGTCACGCGGGAGACAATGTGGGATCGGTTGGCTCCAAAGTTGAAGCGGCCACCGGCATAGGGCGTCATGCTCATGTATTCCGCGGAGCCTTCACAAAACCAGCTGGCCTGCTTGGCCTGCGAAGACATGAGCTGGTGCGTCAGTTCATGGATGAGGGTGGAAGCGTCCTTGTCACGGTCAATGACGTATGTGCTTCCCATGGTTTTGACTCCCAGGGAATCGAACGGAACCAGAATTCTTCCGCGGTCCCCTGGCCGCGTTGTCCCCAGGAAGATGCCCGCCGTGCCTTCGCGTCCGCCGTTTTCCAGATAGGTGCTGAATTTTTCATACAGGTAGGCGGGGAATTTGGCGGAATCGTCATGGGCAGGGGAGTTTCCTATAGGAAGGGTTTTGTTGGCCAAGTGGGTGGCCTCAAAGAGGAGGCCCAGGCGCTTGATCATGCCGGTGCCCAGCTTGGCGTCGCAGATGAAGCGGAAATGGGGTGTTTCATAAATATATTCTCCCGGTTCCTCCTTGATGGTTTCCACCTTGAAATTGTCCGGGCATTTGACGCTCCTGGGCCACGGCAGGTGGTAATTGTCCGCCGTATTGGAGGGGAGTGCCCCACCTTTTTCCTGTTCCGCGATGAAATCCCTGTCTTCCCGGGAGAGCTGGGAGAGGGGAATGGAGACGGTTTGTCCGCCGGAACGTTTCAGCACGGCTTTTTGGCCGTCCAGCCTGATGAATTCTGCTTCCAGTTTTTTCCCTTGGAGGTTGGTCCAGGTGCGCCCCTGTGCAAGGGGGGTAAGGAAAAGGGCGAACAGAGTTCCCGCCGCCAGGCAGAGGCGTGCGGGCTTTTTCATCAGGGGTAAGACGGGAGGCATGAACATAATTGCGTTTAATGTTTGGGACGCGGCAGCATCAGGAGCAGCAGCCCGCAGAACAGCATCAGGCATCCTGCCGCCGCCAGGGTGGTGGTCAGCGGAACGCCCTGATCCTTGAACCATCCCCCAAAGAAGGAGATGAGGGCGCCCACGCCGGCGGATGTGAGGTTGAGGAGGCCATAGCCGGTTGCGGAATAACGCTCGTCGATATGGGAGCGTAGCACAGGCATGAGGGTGGCGTCCAGTGATCCCTGCGCCAGCCCCTGCGTGGCGACCAGACCCAGCATGAGCACGAGCGGGACGGTGATGTCCCAGCCGAAGATGCCGGGCAGCAGCGCCAGAACCACCAATGGGCCGGATATGGTGAAGGTGATGCCCGGCACCAGGGCGCGGGCGCGGGCGTTGCGCCTGTACCACATGTCCGCCAGGATGGCGCCTCCCAGCACGGCGACGTATTTGGCCACGGAGCTCCACAGGGTGGCGGCGGGGCCCGCTTCCGCGGAGGAGAGCTGGTATTTGTCCTGAAGCAGGGTGGGATACCAGGTGAGAAGGAACCAGTTTCCGGCTCCGGCAAAGGCCACTACGGCCAGTAGCATCCACATGGGGCGTCCGCTCAGAAGGCTGGAAAGGACGGCTCCGGTGGAAAGTTTGGAAGAGGGTTCCTTGATGGCCTGTTCGTCATTGTCCACATTGAGCAGCACCGTTTTTTTCTCCGGTACGGACGGTTTTTTTGCCTGGGCCGTATCCGCCGGGGCTTTGGACGGATCTTTCAGGAACAGGATGAGGATGACGGCGTACGCCACGCCGATGAGGCCGAACAGGGCGAATGTCATGCGCCATCCCGTCCATGAAGCCATGGTGGCACCGAAACCGGCGACGGCCATGCCTACATAGATGCCGCTCATGTGCAGGCCCGTAGCGATGGAGCGCGTGCTGCCGCGGTGGTAGTCCGTAATCAGGGCCAGGGCGGCGGGGATGTAGAATGCCTCGCTGATGCCCATTGCTCCGCGCGCAATGAGCAGGGAAGTGTAATCTTCCGCATGGCCGGTCCACCATGTGACCACGGACCAGACGACGAGAGAGCAGAGGATCATCAGCCGGCGGCTGTAACGGTCCGCCAGAAAGCCGCCCACCGGGCTGAGCAGGGCGTAAATCAGCAGGAAAACGGAGGTGACCATGCCGAACTGGGCTTCCGTCTGCGGAATGTCCCGTACGATGGGTTCATGCAGGGCGGAAAGGAGCTGGCGGTCAAAATAGTTCAGCATGACCACAAACCACAGGACAATGACGGCTACCCAGGCCCACAGGCCCGGCCTGGTGTTCGGGTCCGTGACGGAGGCAACATTTTTAACGCCGTTGCGCACGGCGGAGACGATGATGATCGCCAGGACGATGATGGTCAGAATGAGAACGGTGTAATCAACCGTGCTCATTTCAAAGTGGTAACCTGCGGAGGCGGAGGCGTTTACGGGAGTCCGGACGCCCGGGGCCGTTTCCCCGCTGATGGTCATGATTTCAGAGCCCCTGACAACGGCGGGAACCGTGGCGATGCCCACGGGCCATTCCCCCTGGCGCGTCCATGTGTTTCCGATGACGTCATAGACCAGGATATCCCGGGACTGCGCCACAGGCCTGGACGGGTCCGGCGAGTTGCCGCGCTTGTCTCCGCCGATCAGGAGAATGGAGTTTTCCCGCACCGGGGCGGGACCCGCGGCGGCGGCTACGGGCATTCCCGGTCCGGCAAGCTGCTGCCTGCCGGAGGAGCCCCATTTGGAAGGGTCCTTGGACGTCATGTCGTAGCCGATCATGTCGGAAAGATACGTCCTGGAGGTTTCTCCGGAGTTATCCCTGGACAGGGAACAGCCGCCTATGATGAACAGGGTGCTGTCGCAGACGGCAGCGGTGGAGAGAATGCGCCCCTCTCCGGGAAAAGGGGGAAGGGAAACCCATTTCATTTTATCCGTGTCCGGCGTGGTGTCCAGCATGTAGATGGTATTGAGTGCGGTTTCCGGCTGCTCCCGGTCTCTGCCGCCGATGACGAACAATTTGTTCCCGTGGGCGGCGCAGGAGGCTTCCGTTACGGGGACGGGAAGGGGAGGAAGCTTTTCTACGGAGCCGTCCGTTTTAATCAGCAGGGCATCTTTCAGGATGCCCTGAGCATTGTGGCCTCCGGCCACAGCCAGCCCCTTGCCCACGCTGGCAAAGGCGGCGTAACCCAGCGGGACGGGCAATGTTCCCGCCTTGCTCCACTGGCCGTTGCGAAGCTTGAAAATATCCTGGTAGTAGGTTTTGGGGCCGCGTTCCTCCGGAGTTGAGGCGCCCGGCGCAGCCTGGGGGAAGTTGGCGCCCCCTGCGGCGATGACGGACTGGCTGCCGTCGTCTTCCGTGACGGTTCCGGCAACCATGCCGGCGCGGCCTGCCGGGTCCGGAAGGTCGGGAACAGTTCCGGACGTCCGGACATCCACGGAAAAGGAGGCGTCAGCGGCCGGAGCCGCGATGAGAAGCAGGGCTGCCAGAGCAGAGCCGCAAGCCTTGGAAATTCGGGTAAGGGTGCGTGTCATGTGCATATGTTGAGAGGTTTAATTGGATTCCGGTCAAATCAGGGGAGGGAGATGCTCCATACCTCAGGAGAGCGCCTGCCGGGTTTGAGCTCTCCGTTCACGGCCGCGAAACGGTCCTGCCACGCGCAACACGGAAGGACAGCTCTGGGCGCGGCGATGGGGCCTGCGTCGTGCCATGTCATGTCTGCCGTGTCTAGGCACAGGGATTGGTTATTGAAGCCGGGATTAGTTTGGGGAGTGTATTTTTTTCCGGAGCCGTCATCCCCCCCAAGCAGGTAAATGACGCCGTTTCCGGAAACCGGGGCCGGGGTGGGGGCTGCGGCGATGGCGTAAGGCATGTCCGGCAGGCGCGTCCATCCGTGTTCCGGAGTATAGCTCCAGGCTTCCTTCAGCAGTTCCCGGACCTGTTGGCCGTCCTGTTCCCGCAGGCCGATGCCGCCGAGCACGTACAGGGCTCCGTCTGTTGCGGCCATCTGATGCAGGAAGCGGCCGCGGCCCGGCAGCGGGGCCTGTTCCAGCCATCCCTGTTCCGTCCGGCGTGTGTCCAGCATGAAGACCCGGTTAGTGCAGTCCTGCTCGCCGGGGCGTTCGCACCCTCCTGTAAGATAGACTTTCCCGTCCAGGACGGCAGCCGCCGTATATGCCAGGGAGATGGGGAGGGAAGGGAAAGGATGCGTGGTGACAGTTCCCTCCGCGAGGTTCAGCAGGTAAACGTCTTTCCGGTGCCCTTCTTTGCCGCAGCCGCCGATGCACAGCAGGCCTTCCCTGATGCCGGCGGAGGCGCCGTATGCATAAGGCGCGGGCAATGTGCCGGCCTCTTTCCATTCGTTTTCCCCCGGAGAGAGCGTAAAGATACGGTCCGTCCACGTTTTGGCTCCCCCTTCAAGCATGGGCTTTTCCGGGAAATTGGTACCTCCTGCACAAATCATTATTTCTCCGCAGGTCCCTGCGTACATGCCGGCGAAGCCTTCCGGATCGGGAAGGGCGGGTAAAGGTGTCCAGGATGAAGAATAGCGGCTCATAATACGTGTAAATGACTCGCCATATACTAGCTAAAAACCGGCGGCTGCGCCAGTATTAACCTCTGGTCCTATTTTTTTGAATAAATTCCTTTCCTTGCTCCTCTTACCAATGTAGAAGAGGTTAATCATATGAAAACAGGAACCCGTTTGTTGATTTTATGCCTCCTGGCTCCTGCCGCCCTGGCGGAAAATATGTCCCTGCGGTCCGGCAGGGTGCTGAAAGACGCCGTTGTAGTGTCTTCCGGAGATGATTTTGTCAATATCCAGTACACGGACGGGGTGGCCAAGGTTTCCTATAAAGATTTGACGGATGCCCAGCAAAGGGATTACAGGATGACGCCGGATGAAGTGAAGGCCAGGCTGGACCAGCGAAGGATGGAGGAAGCGGCGCGCAGAAAGAAGGCGGAAGAAGCCAGGAAGGCGGCCGATGAAGAAGCCAGGAAGATCCGGGAGTCCCTGTCTGAGGCGGAGCGGCATCCCCGCTACCTGGAAGGGGCGGATATTTCCCGCATGTTTTTGCTGATGGGGGAACTTACCAAGGTGGAGGCGGAGGTTATGGCTCTGCAGTGGAATGCCCTGGAAGCGGACCGTGTGGGTTTGCCGGAAGACGCCCGCGTTTTCCGCGCAAGGGCGGCAGCCTATCAGGAGCAGATAAGCGCCATCCGTAAAAAAAGGGAAACCGCGGAACAGTATTGGCAGGATTTGGAGAAGAAATACCTGGCCTTGAAAGACGGTACTCAGAAGAAGATTGCGGATTTGAATAAGCAGGTTTCCCAATTGCAGGGGGAAGTGAGGGAGGTGGCCAGCCAGCCGAGAACGGAACGCATCATTGTCCCTCCGATTATCAGGACGTGGAATTATCCGCCGCCGCCTGTCTTTATCCGGCCCCAACCGCCCCCTCCCCGTCCCGTGCCTCCGCGTCCGATGCCTTTGCCCGTAAAGCCGAGTTTGTACAGAAGTTAAAGATGCTCCGGAGCATTCCCTTTTCTGTCCATGGGCCTGTGCCGTTTACTGGAAAAAGGGACTGCCGGAAAGGAATACGGGAAACAGGCCGCCCGTGCGGCTGCCGCCATGGCCTGCCGGAACATTCCTTTGCCGCAGAGGGAAAGCATCAGATTCCGGGCAGGGGGAACAGTTTCATGCGGCCCCCCTGGAAGGAGGCCAGATGCCTGAACCCTGCCTGCCGGGCCAGTTCCCCGGCCCGCTTGAAATCCCGCCCTACATCCTCCGGCCTGTGGGCGTCTGAACTGATGGTGAGGGGAATTCCCGCCTCCGCCGCCATTTTCAGGAATTGCCCGTCCGGATATTGTTCCCCGCACTTGTTGTGCCAACCGGCTGTGTTAAGTTCCAGGCAGGCTCCGGTTTCCCGCATGGCTTCCAGCGACGGTTCATAATAACGGCGCAGGTCTCCAGAAGGGCGGAAGCCGAATTTTTTAATCAGGTCCGCGTGCCCCATGATGTGGAACATTCCGGAGGCGGCCATGTTCCGGAAGCGTTCCCAATACTGTTCCCATGCGTCCTCCACATCCGTCCGGTGCCAGAAATCCATCCTGTGGGGATTGTCGAATTCCTCCTTTTCCCCAAGATAATGGACGGAACCGATCAGGTAATCCCATGCGTGCAGGCCCTGCAGGTGCTCTATCCATGGTTCGATGCCGGGAAACCAGTCGCATTCCAGAGCGGAACGGACCGTCAGTCCGTGCAGCGCGGCGCATTCACGGGCTTCCGTGAGCCAGTCCAGGTAGGCCGGCATGTCCGCCTGCTTCATGCGCCAGTCGTCAAAAGGTTCCCCAGGCATCGGGGCATGGTCTGAAATGCCGTATTCCCGGAGTCCGGCTCGGACGGCTGCCTGCACATATTCCTGCGGAGTGCCGGAGGCGTGCAGGCACAGGGGGGTATGGGTATGGTAATCGCAGTACATGGAGGGGAATGCCCATGCTAGCATGGCGGAGCGGACGGTTCAACCCGGAGGGATGTCTTTGTTCATTATTTGCCGTCTTTGACTTTATGAGTTGATTTTATGGACAGGATTTTTTAGAGTTGCGTTAAATAGGACACGTGACATATGAGTGACTGGCAAGGCTTTTCCCCGCTGAATGATTTTACAGGGCCGCTCCTGGATAACCTGAAGCGCCACCCCAAGCGCATTGTTTTTCCGGAAGGGGAGGATGTCCGCGTGCTGCGCGTGTCCCAGCGCTTTGTGGAAGAGCAGGCCGGCGCGCCTATCCTGCTGGGGAGGAGGGAAGTCATCACGAGAATGGCGGAAATGAACGGAATTTCCCTGAAATTCGTCCGTATCATTGAACCGGAAAAAAGCTCGGATCTTCAGATGTTCTGCGACCGTTATGAACGGGCGGAGCAGATGTTCGGCAACGGGTTGCCTATGAATACCCGTGAAATTGTTTCCGAACCGGTTCATTTTGCCGCCATGATGGTGCTCTACGGTCAGGCGGACGCCATTGTGGCCGGGAACATGAAAAGGGTGGCTTCCGTTTTCCGCGCAGTAAACAAGTACAGGCAGGATCCCGTTCCCACCAAGCCCCTGTTTGCCATTTCCATTGTGCTCGTTCCCGAATTTTCCAAGAAATTCGGCGGCCGCGGCGTCTATTTTCTGGCGGATACCGGGGTAAACCCTGAACCCACGGTGGAAAATATGGCCTATTTTGCCGTAGAGACGGCCAAAATGGCCCGCCACATGCTGGGTAAAAGCGTTCGCGTCGCCATGCTGAGCGCGTCCACTTCGGGCTCCGTTCCGGAACTGGCTGCGGACCGCACCAGGGCCGCTGCGGCGCTGGCGAAGAGCATGGTGCAGAAGGATTGCCTGAACAATGAAATCTCCATAGAGGGGGAAATCCAGATTGATGCCGCTCTGTCGTCAGATTCCTACAGCGTGCGCGTGCACCGCAACTCCATGCTTCAGCCAAGTGAGGTTTGGGTCTTCCCGACTCTGGATGCTGCGGATATCTCCAAAAAACTGTTGTGCATGATGCCGTCCGTATACAACTATGGCCTTATTCTGGGCGGTCTGCTCTTCCCGATTGCCCAGCTGCCGCGGCTGACGGATGAAGACAGGATGTTCGGTACTGCGCTGGTGGTGGGGAATGAAGCCATTAAATTCCACCTGTTGTATCCGCAGGGGGTTGCTCCGCTTTATTGACCGGGCGCGGCGTATCCGTGACCAGCAGGCGCTTTTCCTTGCGTACGGCCAGTTTTCCGCCGGGCAGGGAAGTTCGGGAAGGGCCGTCCGTATTCAGGATGTCCATTACCCGGAGTACGGCGTTTTCCGTCAGGTCCGGAATATGTTGCCGGCGCAGGTAATCATGCACGGCGCATTGTCTCAGCTCCGCAGGAAGCAGGTTGATTTTCGGCAGGAACAGGCGCCCCTGGGGATCTGTCAGGTTCATGGAGTCCAGTGCCTGGGAAAGCGCCGTGCGGATTTGATTTTCCAGGCGGCAGGCACGTGAAAAGGGAAGGCTGGTGTCCCTTTGGAACAGCGCATTCAATTTGGGAATAATCTCATGGCGCAGGGCGTTCCTGGTATATTCGGCAGACTGGTTGCTGGAATCTTCCCTCCATGGAATATGGCGATGCTCCAGATAGGAGGTGATATCCTCCCGGGAAAAATCCAGCATGGGGCGTACGACGGTCAATCCGTTGGCCCAGGTGGAGACGGGGAACATGCCGTGAATGCCGGAGGCTCCGCGGCAGAGGTGAAGAAGGGCCGTTTCCTGCTGGTCGTTCCGGTGGTGGGCCAGAGCCACGAGAGCCCCCGGATAACCGGCGGCCCATTTCAGAAACGAGGCCTGCCTGGCTTCCCTGGCCGCTTCTTCAATGGCTATTCCGCGGGTATGGGCCATACTGCGGACATTGACGCGTTCCCGGACACAGGGAATACCCAGGGAGGCGGCGTAACGGAGTACAAACATTTCCTCTTCCTCCGCTTCCGGACGCAGCTGGTGATTTACATGGCATGCAACCAGATTGCATCCCGGCATGCCGGACAGCAGGGAAAGCAAAGCCATGGAGTCCCTCCCCCCGCTGATTCCGGCAAGGACGGGGCGGCCGGAGCGGAGGAGTTCCGCGGACTGGCTGTCAAAATGGTCCGGTGTCAACATGGTGCTGCTGCGAGTGAATCAGGAAAAAGAGATCAAAGGAAGCCTGCAAATAAAAACCCCGTTTTCCGGGAAGGAAACGGGGCTGGAAAATTGCTGAAGGCAGTTCTTACTTGTTGAGCTTGGGCTTGCCTCCGCTGCGGCGGACGGTGCCGAAGCGCTTCTGGAATTTGTCGATACGGCCTTCCGTGTCCACAAACTGGTTCTTGCCGGTGAAGAACGGGTGGGAATCAGAGGTGATACCGCAGGAAACCACGAAATGTTCAACCCCGTCAATAACTTCCGTCTTGGGAGAACGAACAGTGGAACGGGTGATGAAGCGGCGTCCGGTGGTGATGTCAACAAAAACGACCGGATTATACTGGGGGTGAATATCTTTCTTCATGGTGATGTATTGCGTTTCCGACGCAAGGGGAACGCAAGTATAAATATGTTTCATTGCATGTCAAGCATCCCCGCGTAAAAATAAGGAAGTTTGTGGATGACGGTTCGGGAGCTTGCGGAAAGAACGGTTGTGGAGATGATATGACGGAAAAATGGAGCAGGTGTTGAAGAGGCCCCCCTGGTGGGCGTGGTTTTCCCTGATGGGATTGGAAATCCCTTCTGCCGCCATTGCCTGGGCTTTTGCCGTCAGCCAGTCCCATCTGGTGGTAGTTTCCTCCCCCTGGCTGTATCAATTCCTGTTTGTGGCTGTCTGGTGCGTCAATATGCTGGACCGGGTGCTGAAAATATTCCGGGGCGGTTCCGCTGTCTACACGGATGAATGCCTGCTTTTTGCCAAAAAGCATTGTTTCGTTATCTCCCTGCTCATTATGGTGGCGGCCGTGACGGGGCTTTGGATCATGTTTTTCCAATTGGGTGTGGTTATTTTTCAATTTGCCTTTCTGCCTGGCGTCTGCAGTCTGCTCTTTCTCTATTTCTCTTCCAACCCTCATCAGAAAGGGAGCCTGTCTTCCGGATTCGTCATGGGGGCGTTTTTTGCCGCCGTTTCCTTCGCTACGGGTGCCGGAATACCGGCCTACTTTTACGGGACGGTAGGCGGCGGCTGGGGAGGCCAGCTTTCCGAACCCACCTGGTATCTGGTAGCGCTGGTCATCCTCTGCATGTTCAGCCGCAAACGGTGGAGTGAAGAAGAGGATGAGGACGGGCAGGATTCCGCCGACCGCGACATGGTATCCCTGGTATGGATGGGGGTGATAGTCATTTACGTTGTATTCTGTCTGGCCGCCGCCGCCAGGGAATATACCGGGGATGCGTGGATTTATTATGGGCTGGCAATGGCGGGGGCATTCATGTTTGTGCTGGACAGGCTGAAGATGAACATGCCTCCCCTCCTCCTGCACACGCTATCCTGGGCGGCACTGATTTTCCCATTGCTGTTGAGCGGTATTCTGGCGCAGGCTTCCTCCTGATTGGCTGGGCGGATTCCTGCTATGGAGCGCGGCAAAATACAGGGAAGTTGAAAAAATAATATTTTGTGGTTGCAATATTGGGAAGAGGATGATAGATTCTGCCCCGCAAGCACGTTCTGCGTGCAGGCAAGTGGCTCGGTAGCTCAGTCGGTAGAGCAGGGGATTGAAAATCCCCGTGTCGGCGGTTCGATCCCGTCCCGAGCCACCATTTTTTCTCCCAATTTCTAATCCCTCCTTTTTATACGGGAAGTAGCTCAGCCTGGTGGAGCGCCTGCTTTGGGAGCAGGATGTCGCAGGTTCGAATCCTGTCTTCCCGACCATTTTAAAGCCTGTGGATCAAATGATTTACGGGTTTTGTTTTTTGAGCTGTTCCCTGGTGGTTGTCCGTAAAATAGATGGAGTGGAAGCGGGGTATGCCTGGAAAGATGAAAAACACCCCTGTTGCGGCGGGGCGGCCGAACCTGCAGCCAGTTAAAAAAGCCGGAAATCTTTTGTGTCCGAAACAACGCGGACAGAAAGGCGATGCAAAGTTCTTGTAACACCCGTGTGCTGACGAAAGCCTGGTCCCGGCGGCCCGGATTTTTTCTGACGGCGGGGCGGATGAATAAGATTTGTTAATGTGCCGGGCTGAAAAACGGTGTAAAGAAAACCGCCGCGGGGTGGGAGGTGCGGCGGAATGGAGAAAATGATAGATGATAGAAATAGTTTTATTTCTTTTTTAGTATATAATATTCGGCCAGGACGCCCTGATTGACTGTGCCTTCTTTGTCTGACAGCATTACTTTGCTTCCATCGAGTATTTTATAATAAGATTTTTCATTGGAAGAGGATTGGGCCAGTTCCATCAGGCGGCCATTGATGAAATGATAAGAGCCTTTTGATTCGAAAATAGCGTCTTTTTCTCCTATGTATTCGCTTCTCAACACATAAGTGTTATCGTTGTTTAATGTTAACGCCGTCCTGATTCCTTCACAATCGGCAGCAGGAAGAATTCCTTCATAAGTGCCGTAAAAATTTAAATTCTCCAACTGTTTTTCTGTTTTTGTTTCGCCGCTCTCAATTCGAGAATGATGATTTTTGGGGGAATCACAGCCGGTTATGGCAATTAAACATGCGGTCCATAAAAAATTTATTTTCATGACAAGTTTTTTTCAGCTGGTGGTTTGTGACGTGCGATGCTTGATCCAATGGGGCAGGGAAGGGAGTACGTTCGTTTCCTGTTTTTCCGGTTTTGCCGTAATATAATGAAAGTCTATGGAAGGGGCAAGATATTTTCTTTTCATGGAGCCCGCGAGTATTGATGAATGCCGGATTAAGTAATTTATCCCGTTTTTATTCAACTTTGCCGGAAGAAGAGTTTTCTAACCGGGATTGAGTGTTTTGTAGTCCGTTTTACGAAGATGTTGTTTTTTTTGAGGGGAGCCGAGTGTCTGGGGAAGCCCCCTCTTTGCAGATATTGCCGAGAAGGCTGGATTTTTTGCTTGAGATTAGGAAGAAGGCTTGCAGAGTGGCTTGATGAGGCCCGTCCGACAAAAGACATTTTCCGTTTCCTGGCTGGCGGGGTTGAGGTGGTCGTTTGGCGGGTATGTAACGGGAACACTTCTGGCGGCGGGTGCGGGGGCGCTGGATTTTCCCTTGCTGGCGCAGGTGATGCTTTTGGCCGCGGCGGTTTGTTTTGCCGCCTCTCTTGTTTGTGCGGGAGCGTGTTTCCGGGGCAGCAAGATTGCCCGGTGGTACTTGCTTCTTGTCCTCGTGATGATTATGGTTGCGGTTCTGTTTGGGAATGGAGGCGGTTAATTAGTCATTTGTATATCTTTTGATTGACCGCGTGCGCGCGTATGTATACTTTCCGGTCATGCTCCTTCGATTCTTATCGAGTCTCTTTTTTGCGTCCGGCATTGTTTTGACCGCTCAGGCGAATACCCAGCCTTATCCGGATTCCGATTCTTCTGACGGATACGATACCGGTTTTTATGCAGAGGCTTATTCCGGCGGCTACGACAGCGCTCCGGCTCCGGCGGGGGAATCCGCCTCCAAGCCTGTTTTCCCCACGCAGTCCTATTTTGAATTGCTTGGCCCCATGGATTCCAGAAACGGGCGCGGAAGCGTGGATATCCAGAATTGGATGACGGATTTGAATTTGTGCAGGATGTCCAGCGGTTCCTGGAATTTTTCTTCTACGGCGGCCTTGCGTCTGAGCTGGTTTAATGGAAAAGGAGCGGATGAGATGGATGTGGACCGGCTGTACACGATTTGGCTGAATGTGAACGCCTCCTATGCCATCACGAGGAAGACGCGCCTGGTTTTCGGTGTGACGCCCCAGATTTCCACGGATTTCGATACATGGACGAGCCATAATATTTTCTTGGGAGGCCATGTTCTTCTGGCAGGCCCCTTGAACGACCGGTTCAGCTATGGAATCGGCATCGGCTGTTATCCGCAGCTTGGGGATTATCCTTTCCTGCCCCTTATCCAGTTTAAATGGGAAGCTTCCCGCAATTGGACGCTTCAGCTGGAAGGGGCCCGCCTTTCCTATATCAACAAGGTGAGCGATGGGTTGAAGTGGGGACCCTTCGTTTCCGTGGTGTCCGGCACATGGACGATTCACCATGACCGCCGCGTCCGCCAGTTTGCATGGATTTCCGGCGTCGCCGGCATAGGCGCCGATGTGGGGTTGGGTCACTGGGGCAGCGTGCGCCCCAGGCTGGTGGCGGATGTCGGTTTTTCCTTCGGGAATTCCGGCACTATCAAGACAAGCAACGGAAGCCATGATTTGGAAAAATACCATTATGACCCCGGTTTTTATTTGCGTGCGGGGCTGCTATTTGAGTTTTGACCGGCCAACAGGATTAGCGAATACATGACAAAGGCCTCCGGTGCGTTGAATGTGCCGGAGGCCTTTTACATATGGGGACGTTTGAAGCCGGGACGGTTCCCGGAGGCAGTCAGGCTTCTTCAACGGAGGGTCTGCCCACGGAGTGGTATTCAAATCCTACGGCCCGGAGGTTTGCCGGGGAGAGGATGTTTCTTCCGTCAAAGATGATGCGGTTGCGCATGACTCCGGCGAGTTTCTGCAGATCCGCATTCGCATATTCGCTCCATTCCGTGGCGATGACCAGAACTTCCGCATCCCGGGCGCATTCGTACATGTCTTCCACCAGTTTGACCCCCATAGGGTTCAGAATGGGGGCCGCCGTGTGCATGGCTTTGGGGTCCGTAGCGGTGACAATGGCTCCTTCCCCGCAGAGTTTTTCACATAGTTTCAGGGCGATGGATTCCCGGACGTCGTCCGTGTTCTGTTTGAAGGCAAGGCCCCAAACGGCTATCTTTTTGTCCTTGAGGACCCACAGGCGGTCCCGAATTCTGTCCAGGAAGTGGATATGCTGGGTATCATTGATGTGTTCCACTTCCTCCAACAGGGTGAAGGGAATGCCCAGCGTGCGGCTGATGTTGATGAAGGCTTTGACGTCTTTCGGGAAGCAGGACCCGCCGTAGCCCAGCCCCGCGTTGAGAAAGTGGCGTGAGATGCGTTTGTCCATGCCGATGCCTTCCGCCACCAGTTCCACGTCTGCGCCCGTTTTTTCACAGACCTTGGCGACAGCGTTAATATAGGAAATTTTCAGAGCCAGGAAGGAGTTGGCTGCGTGCTTGATGAGTTCCGCGGAGTTGACGTCCGTTTCCAGAATGGGGGCATGAATGGGCTGGTAAACGCGCTTGATGACGTTCATGGCCTGTTCCGAGTTGGCTCCAATGACAATGCGGTCAGGGTGCAGCAGGTCGTCCACGGCGCATCCTTCCCTCAGGAATTCCGGATTGGAGACAATGTCGAACTGAACATTCGGCCCCGCATAGTGCTTGATGGTCTGGCTGACTTTTTCCCCGGTTTTGACGGGTACGGTGGATTTGTCCACAATGACCTTGTATCCCATTTCTGGTTGGAGCGCCTGGGCGATTTCCCTGGCCACTTTTTCAATGTAGGTCAGATCCACGGAACCATCCGTATTGGGCGGCGTGGGCACGGCGATGAAGATGACTTCGCTTTCCGCGATGGAAGCGGCGATGGAAGTGGAAAATTCCAACCGCCCCACGGCTACGTTTTTTTTCACGAGCTCTTCCAGCTTGGGCTCGTAAATGGGGATGGACCCGGATTGGAGAGTACGTATTTTTTCCGTGTTATTGTCCACGCAAATGACGTGATGGCCCATTTCGGCAAAACAGGTGCCTGTGGTCAGCCCCACGTAACCACTGCCGATAATTGTTAAATTCATAGTGTTAGCGTAAATATTGGTAAAAACTTAACTGTATGGAAAAGTAAGAGCAGTCAACCCCTGAGCATTATGGGATAGGGAATTTTTTCTGTCAAAATAAAAAGTTCCTGATTGAGCGCCTCCTTTCCTTGTGGTATAACCGTGACCAGACAGGAAAATATCTGTTTATTTTAATTTGAACGTTATGAAAACACCTATCACCGTTACCGTTACAGGAGCCGCCGGCCAAATTGCCTATTCCCTTCTGTTCCGTATTGCCTCCGGCAGCATGCTGGGGCCGGATCAGCCGATCAACCTGCGCCTGCTGGAAATTCCCCCGGCCATGAATGCTCTGGAAGGGGTGGTGATGGAGTTGCGTGACGCCGCGTTCCCGCTGGTTAATGAAATTGTCCCGACCAGCGATCCTGATGAAGCGTTCGCCGGCGCCAACTGGTGCCTGCTGGTAGGCTCCGTTCCCCGCAAGGCCGGTATGGAACGCAAGGACCTGCTGGATATCAACGGCAAGGTGTTCATCGGCCAGGGGCAGGCCATTGCCCGCAGCGCCGCCAAGGATGTGCGCGTGCTGGTGGTCGGCAACCCCTGCAATACGAATGCCCTTATTGCCATGCACAATGCGAGCGGCGTTCCCTCCGACCGCTTTTTTGCCATGACCCGCCTGGATGAAAACCGTGCCAAGAGCCAGCTTGCGGAAAAGGCCGGCGTCCATGTGACGGAAGTGACCAACATGGCCATCTGGGGCAATCATTCCTCCACCCAGTACCCTGATTTCACCAACGCCAGGATTGGCGGCAAGCCTGTGACGGAAGTCATCAAGGATACGGAATGGCTTAAGGGCGATTTCATTACCACCGTGCAGCAGCGCGGTGCCGCCATTATCAAGGCACGCGGCGCTTCTTCCGCCGCTTCCGCCGCTTCCGCAGCCGTGGATACCGTCCGCAGCCTGGCTACCCAGACTCCGGAAGGCGACTGGTATTCCGTGGCCGTTTGCTCCGACGGTTCCTACGGCATTGAAAAAGGTCTTATCTGCTCCTTCCCGGTCCGCACCACCAAGGATGGCGGCTGGGAAATCGTGCAGGGGCTGCCGGTTGATGCGTTCTCCCGTGAAAAAATTGACGCTACCGTTAATGAACTGAAGGAAGAACGTGACGCTGTTTCCTCTTTGTTGAAGCATTAATGTTGATTTGCTCTTGCGCCGGGTTTCCCGTTTTCGGGAAGCCCGGTTTTTTATGTCCTGAAGATTCCATAAACCTCATTTTCTGCGGGACAGAAGTTTTCTTCCGTGTTAAAAAAAACGATGGATGCAGCATCCGCTAGTTTATGGATCAGGACCGCATATTATACAGGGGAGAGGCTTTTACGCTGACCGGAAATTCCTTGCGCCAGGATGCCGCGCATTGGGCGGAGGTACAGCCGGACGGTCAGGTGAAAACCATGAAAAACGGCCGCTATTCCGAGTGGCGCATCTTTCCGGAAGCCGGGAACGCCCCGCATTACCGGGGAAATTTTGAAGTGCTTAATCAGGCTTACGGCCTGGCGTTGCATGAGGCTGGAGCCCTGCTTAATGAAGAAGGGACGTTCCGGACGGGAGCCAACTGGCCTACTGTGTGGACCCGGGATATTTCCTATTCCTCCCATCTGGGATTGGGGTTGTGGAATGTCCGTGCCTGTATGAACAGTCTGAATGCACGGGTCCGGAACGGGGAGGTGGAGCAGGATACCGGCACGGGCGGTTCCTGGCCCATTTCTTCCGACCGTGTGGTGTGGGGGATGGCCGCGTGGGAAGTTTACTGCCTGACGGGGGATGCCGACTGGCTGTCCCTTTCCTGCCGAGTGATGGAAAAGACATGCATGAGGGATGAACAGGTGCTTGCGGCCACGGGCGGCTTGATGAAGGGGGAATCGTCCGTGCTGGACTGGAGGGAGCAGAGCTACCCTGCGTGGATGACTTCTGCCGATATTGGGGATTCTTGCAGCCTGTCCACCATGCTCCTGCATGCGGAGGCCCGCAAGATTCTGGCGCGGATATTCCGGGAGCTGGGGCTGGAGGAGAAGGCCCGGGAGTGGGAGGAGAAGAGCGTTTCCCTGGCCGCGGTTATTGAGCGTTTTTTCAGGATTCCGGAACATGTCCTGTACGGGCAGTACCTGTACGGACGCGGGTATCCCGTACTGTCGGAGAAGGTGGATTCCCTGGGCAATCTGCTTTGCGTCCTTCTGGGGCAGGCTGGCGGTTCCCATGCCGCCGGGATGGTTGCCTCCCTTCCTCATGGCGTTTATGGCATTCCCTGCATCCATCCCCAGATGCCTGATAGCGTGCCCGCCTACCATAACCGCGCCATGTGGCCTTTCCTGGAGGGCTATTATGCGCAGGCCGCGGCAGCGGTGGAGAATGAATCTGCCCTGGCGCTGGCGGTCGCCTGCATGGTCCGTGCCGCCCTGTTGTGCGGCACGAACAAGGAAAATGTCCTTCTGGAAACGGGGCTGGATGAGGGGCTGCTGCTCAGTTCGGATAGCCAGCTCTGGAGTATTGCCGGCATGCTGGGCTGTTTTTACAAGGGATTGTTCGGCATCCGTCTGTCTCCGGATTCTCTGGAATTCCGTCCTTGCGTTCCAAAGTCTTTTGAAGGCGTTCATGAGTTGTCCGGGCTGGAATACCGCGGCATGACGGTAGATGTGTTTCTGCAGGGCTGCGGGCACCGGATAGCGCGGTGCCTGGTCAACGGGCAGGAGGCCCCTCCCGTCCTTTTGCCGGGCATGAAGGGGCGCGTTTTTGTGAAATTGGAGCTGGACGGCGGAGAAGAGGATGAAGGGGCGGTGAATTTAACCCGCATGGGCAGCAGCCTGGAGTCTCCTGCGTGGAAGGCGGCGCGCCATGGTATTGCATGGGAGTCTGTGGAAGGAGCCGATTATTACCGTGTTTACCGGAATGGCATCCCTGTGTCTCAAACGGAGTACTGCCATTATATCCCCGCACCCGGCCGGGGGGACGTGTCTTTCCAGGTGATGGCAGTCGCTCTGGATGGGAGGGAGTCTTATCTTAATGAACCCAATGATTATCCTTCTGCGGATTCCCGCATGGAGACGCGCCCCTGCGGCTTGAGCGGGGATGAAGTCTGGTTTTCCCGCGTCACGGAATCCCCGGACGCTCTTTGTTACAATGTCAATATAGATAAGCCCGGAGTGTACCGGGTGGACGCCTTTTTCGCTAACGGCACTTATGATGTTTCAGACGGGAATACCTGCGCCCTGCGCAGTCTGTACCTGAACGGCAGGCGCGCAGGCACGCTGGCTTTCCCCCATACGTCCCGTTCCGGAAACTGGGAGTATTTTATTTATTCAACGGCAGTGGAAACGGTGATGACGCCCGGTCCCTGCCGTGTGGAAGTGGTGTATGATTCCTTTTCCGAAAATATGAATCGTCTGGTGAATGATATGGTGATAAAACACCTTCGGTTTACCCGTATATCCTGATATTAGTTCATGAATGTTATGTCGAAACGTTTTTTTGCCTTGTTGCTGGTCCTGGGGTCCGGGATATGGAGTGTTCCTGCCATGGGGATGGATGAGGAGTCAGCTTCCAGGGCATCTGTTCCTGCCTCCTCGGACAGGGAGGGAGCGGAGTTTACCCGTCTGCCCGTCAGCTGGACGGTTAATCCCAGGGATGCCGCCAATGCCCGTGCCGCCTGGAAAACGCTGAGCGCCTATCATCGGGGCAAACCGAAGTCTTCCAGAAAATTGCATGTGGTTTACGTAACGTTCAAGGACAGGCCTGCCCTTGAAGGATACCGGGAACGGTATGATCATATTCTGAAGAATATTCAGGCATATTATGCGGACCAGATGCAGGCCAACGGTTTCCCTCCGCTCACATTCCAGCTGGATTTGGATGAACGGGGCAAGCTGGTTATTCATGATGCCTATGTGGATAAACCCATGAGCGAGATGAGCGTGCAGAGCTCCGGCCCCGTCTCCCGGGAAGCCGCCAGGAAGGTGCTGGCTTCCAAGGGGATTGATATTGAGAAGGAACATGTGCTGGTCGTTTGCCAGCTTCCGGACGGCGTGGGTCCTTATTACGGCGGCGGCTTCAGCCACCAGGGCACGGGGTGGACCTGTGACCAGGAAGGGCTGGATCCCGCCAGCTTTCTGGATACGGAAATGATGCAGGGCGGCCGTTTCAAGGTGACCAGGGGAAAGAACGCCACCATTTACATAGGCGGTACGGCCCATGAATTGGGGCATTCCTTCGGCCTTCCCCACACGGGCGACGGATGGAATTACCCCGACGCCGGAGCTTCCCTGATGGGCCATGGCAATTCCACCTACGGCGACGAGCTGCGCCATGAAGGGAAGGGTGCCTATTTGGCGCCGACGGATGCTTTGAAACTGGCCAGTGTTCCCCTGTTCAACGGGGTGGAGACGGAACTTCCCGCAGACGCCTCCTTCGGGCGTATGCTCGGCAAGTATGTCCCGGGGTCTTTTGAACGGCTGGAGGCCATTCCCGTTAAAGACGGATTGCGGCTGAAAGGGAGGGTTCATCTGACGCGCCCCGCGTATGGCATTGTTGCCCATTTGGATCCGCCCGGAGGTTCGGATTATGATTCCAATGCCGTGGGCGCTTCTCTGGATGAAAAGGGAGAGTTTGATCTCACCATCTGCAGGCCGGGATATAAGGGTGGTTTTATAGAAATGCGGGTGGCCGTATTGAATTGCGACAGCACGCGCAGCATGATTACTCTGCCCGTGTGGATGGATGCCCGGGGAGCCAAGGCCCCTTCTCTGGCCCAGATCGTTTATTTCGGGGATGTTCAGAATCTGTGGATACGGGGCCGCACGGAAGAAGCCCGGAAGGCGCTGGCGGAAGTGGAACGCAGGCATGGTTCCCGTTCTGAAGTGAAAGAATGGCTCCCTGTCTGGAAGCGCGCTCTGGGGCGCCAGGAGCCCGCGCTGGAAGTTGTTCCGGCGCAGATTCCTGCGGCAACCGCCAGTATCAGCCTGAATGACTGCAAGCCTTCCGTAGCCCAGGTGGGGTGGGCCGTTCCGTTGTGGGATGTCCTGTTCCCGTCGGATTTGGGGCCCGTGCCTTTCTTCCGGACAATCGGAAGGCCGGAACGTTTCATTCTGGCTCATGCCCCGGCTGTTTTTGCCTATGACCTGGATGGGCGCTGGAAAGAGTTCCGCGCTGATGTGGGGCTGCCCTTCGGCTCCCGCGGCAGCGTCAAATTCAGCGTGTATTTGGACGGCAGGAAGCTTATGGAATCCCCTGTGCTCAAGGACGGGGACTCCATTCCCGTGAAGACGGCGGTAGAGGGCGGCAGGAAGCTGGAAATCCGCGTGGATGACGCCGGAGACGGCAATGCCGCCGATTGGGGCATTATAGCCAACGGCATGCTGACCCGGTAAATTTTCTGCCCCCACTGGCGGAGAAATGTGACATTAGGCTTGTCTTTTGCCCTTTCTCATAGTGTTCTGTGGGCTAGCCATGATTGGGACGATTGCAAAGCTATGGGGTGCGGCGGCGCTGGTTGCCGGGGCTTCCCTGTTTGCAGAAACGGCTGCGGAGCAGCCGCCCGTCCCTTCCTCTGAAACCGGGCAGGAAAATGCCGGAGGGAAAATGGCGGGCAATCTGTTTTCCGGCACTCTCATGCCGCAGATTCCCTCCAATATTTCCATTACCAATGAAGGCGCCATCAGGGTGGAGGAATCCAGGAAGGTTATTTTTGAAGGACCGCATGTCCACATGGTGACGGATACCGGGGTGGAGGTATTTGCGGATTATGCCCAGGCGGATATGGACCAGGGCAAGGTGTTTCTGAAAGGGAACCTGGCCATTTACCAGAGTGACGGCAGGACAAGGACCAACAGCCTGGTACGCGCCGACAGCGCGGAGTTTGACTGGGAGAACGAAGTGCTTCTTACGGATGCCATCCGTGCGAAGATGGAGGGATTGATTCTGCGCAGCGGAAAGTTTGAATCCCGGAAGGATGCCGCCGGCAACACTTACCTGGAAGCCTGCAATGCCTCCGTCACGGCGGAAGACATCAGCGAGCCTCTCACCTGGATTTCCGCCGACAGGATACGAGTGTATCCGGAAGACAGGTTTTCTTTCAAGAACCTGACCCTTTATTACGGTGGCGTTCCCTTCTTTTATTTCCCCTACCTCAGCCATTCCCTTAATCCGGAAGTTGGCTATCTTCCCATCCCCGGCATGCGCTCCATCTGGGGGCCTTACCTCCTGAATGAATACGGGTTCCTGATGGGGAAAAAATGGTCGGACAACGGCATGCCTTCCGCGGATTATCTGGGAACCCTGCATGCAGATTACCGCACCCGGCGCGGTTTCGCCTACGGATTGGACATCCGCGACGTGCTGCTGGAAAAGGATTGTCCGGACATGACGGGGCTGTCCTTTTACAAAACCCATGACAAGGGGGTGAAAATCAACGCCGGTGATGATGAGTACCGTGAGCATCTGGACCCGGACCGGTGGAGGTTCGCGCTCCAGCAGATGTGGAGCCACAGGGTGAATCTCCGCACGGACTGGCGGTTGAAGGCCAACATCAACATGTTGAGCGACGAGTACATGCTCCGCGATTTTTATCCGGAAATTTATCAGCGCAATTCTTCTCCGGACAACACGGTGCTTCTTTCCCGTACGGACGATACGAATGATTTTTCACTGTTGCAGCGTTTTGTCCCCAATAATTTTTACATAGCGGACCAGCGGACGGAGTTCAGTTATGAGCGCATCAAGTCTCCCGTATTCCGTTCCCCCGTCATGTATGAAAGCCGCACCAGCTTCGCTTTCCTCAAGCAGTACGTTCCTCCGTTCATGCGGACGGAAATCCGGAACATGCTGGACGGGATGGACCCCGGAACTTCTTCCTATGATTACTGGGCCCGAATGCTGATGACGGACAGCTACAGCAGGTTCCACTCCTTCCATGAGGTTTCCGTTTCCAAGAAAATCATGGGATTCCTGAACCTGACCCCCAAAGTGGGCGGAGGCTATACGGGATATTACGGCGTGGAGGACTACAAACCGCTCAACCAGGGAATTTTTTACGCCGGAACGGATGCCGATTTCAAATTCTCCCGCCGTTATTCTTCCGTATATAGTGATTCCTTTGGGCTGAACGGCATGAACCATATTGTTCAGCCCCATTTTACGCTGGCGTATGTCAAAACCAACCGCCTGAGCGAGCTTTATCCCCAGATTGACGGCGATACCCCCACGACCAATCCCCCATCCTTGAGCATAGGCAGATACACGGAGATTGATTCCCTGTCCACGGGGCTTGTCTTCCGGTATGGATTGCGCAACATGCTGATGACCAGCCGGGATGCTAATTCCCACCGCTGGTTTTCCTGGGATGTGTTCATGGATGCCTATCTACATGATCCCGTCAACCGTCGGGATTTTTCCAACCTTTTTTCGTTCATGCGCTGGAATCCCGTTCCCTGGATGGAATACCGGTCGGAAATGCAGGCTCCCGTTTTGGGTAAGGACAAGATTTCCGGCTGCCGTGAATACAACAACTCCCTGCGTTTCATGCCATGGCGTTCCACGGAACTCGTCGTGGGGCACCGTTATTTGAACCAGCATTCCCTTCTGGAGGACAGCAGCCAGCTGGATTTGCGTATTTTACAGCGCTTTTCGGAAGCCTGGGCTTTCAGCGGCAAGTGGCGTTTTTCTCTGTTGGACGGCAAGCTGGACATCCAGGAATACAATGTGTACCACAATATGGGATCCTGGTATTTGGGCGTGGGCGCTTTCGTTCGCAAGAACGGGAACAAAAACGAATTCGGGCTGGGCATCAGCTTTACCATCCAGCAGACCGGGGATTATATGCCGGTCAAATTCCTTTGATATCCGGAAAGGACACGGTTTTTTGCGGGGTTTTTCCCGGAAGCTTTTTCCTTTTTCAGAGGATTCGCGTTTTGAGAATGGGTTCTGCCCGGTGTGGGGTGTTGTTCCGGAGATGGAAAGATATGTAGCTGGTCAGCAAGAGGCGGAAAGGCTACGGTTGGAAGGATGGAGAGCGGCCTGTTTCCGGCGTGCCGGACAGGAAGAAAGGAAGAAGAGGTAAGGAGCCGCTGCCGCGTTTGTGCCGGAACCTTGGCTTGCATTCCGGCAGGGAAACGGGGAAAATGCCAGGGCATGGAGCAAGCTGCGGCGGAAAACCGTCCGGCTTCCTGCACGAATAATCATACATGAATATGAACGCACAGGAATTGATCGAGACGCTGGAATGGCGTTACGCCACCAAGGTATTCAATCCGGACCGCCGCATTCCGGCGGAGGACTGGGAAGCCCTTTTGGAATCCCTGCATTTGAGCCCTTCCTCCCTGGGGCTTCAGATGTGGAAGTTCCTTGATGTCCGGGATCCCGCCGTGCGTTCCCGGCTTCGGGAAGTTTCATGGGGACAGCCCCAGGTTACGGACGCTTCCCATCTGGTGGTTTTCTGTGCCCGCAGGGATTTCAAGCCGGAAGACGTGCAGCGCTATCTGGAACGTATTGTGGAAGTGCGCGGTGTTGCCATGGACTCCCTGGACCAGTACCGCGCCCGCATTTTTGAACTGGTGGATTCCAAGTCTCCGGAAGTGCTGAAAGCCTGGCTGGAACGGCAGGTGTACATCGCCCTCGGGTTCATGATGAGCTGCGCCGCGGATCTCCGCGTGGACACCTGCGCGCTGGAAGGGATGGATCCGGCCGCCTATGACCGCATTCTTTATCTGGAAAATTCCCCTTATTACACGCTTTGCGCCCTAGCTCTGGGTTACCGGAATGAAGAGGAGGATAAGTACGCCCGTCTGGCGAAAGTACGTTTTGACCGGGATGAAGTCATTCCGGTCATATGACGAAGTTTTTTTACTAATCCCCGGTTTCAAGCAGTCGCCGCATGTCTTCCGGCAGGGGAGCTTCCGCGGTGAAGGTTTCTTCATCAAACGGAAATTCCAGCCGGCAGGCATGCAGCGCATGGCGCGGCAGAACCAGCTGCTCCTCCAGTTCCCGACTCCATCCGTGCTGGATGTATTCCAGATAGCAATGTTCGGACGGACCGTAAATTTTGTCACCCAGGATGGGATGTCCCAAGTGCGTCAGATGTACGCGTATCTGGTGCATGCGTCCTGTTTCCGGAATGCACCGGACCAGCGCCAGGGGGCCCCGGCGTGTATTCCATGTCCGTTCTTTTCGGAAAACGGTAGTGCATGCTTTTCCGGCTGGGTGCACGGCCTGTTTGACCCATATGCGGCTTTCCGCGACTTCCCCCTGTCTTAAAATGGGGGCGGTGCATGCTGTTTCCGTCCATTCAGGCCATTCCTGCACGATTGCCAGATATTCCTTGTGTATCAGGCGCCGCTGCATGGCTCTTCCCAGCTCCCTGGCCGCCCTTTTGTTTTTGGCGACCAGCGTCAGACCGCTGGTTTCCCTGTCCAGTCTGTTGACCAGGGAAAGGGCGGCTCCGTTGGCTATTTCATAGCTTAGCAGGGCTTCCACGCCTTCCAGGAGGCAGGGTTCCTTTTTCCCGTTGGACGGGTGGACGATGAGGGGCGCTCCCTTGTCCACCACAATCCAGTCCCCGGATTCCGCCGCCACCTCAAAGTGCGGAAAACAGGCAATTGGTGCTTCGGAAATGGGAATCCACATGGCGGATGGGTGGTTTACAGCGCATCCGGACGGATAGGAGCCCATTCCCCCGGTTTCAGGTTCAGGCTGTCCAGATGCAGGGAGCCGATGGAAACACGGCACAGAGATAAGACGGGAGCGCCTACGGCAGCCAGCATGCGGCGAACCTGGTGGTATTTTCCTTCCGTAAGAGTCAGCAGGGCGCGTCGCGGTTCCCGGATTTCCAGCAGGGCGGGGGCGCAGGGGCGGGTTTCCCCGTTCAGCGTGAGGGTTCCGGAGGCGAACAACTCTACGGCTTCTGTCGGAATGTCCTCCTCCGTGACGGCTTCGTAAACTTTGGCGACGTGATGGCGGGGGGAGGTCATGCGGTGGATGAATTTTCCGTCGTCCGTGAGGAGAAGCAGGCCGGAAGTTTCCTTGTCCAGCCGTCCTACGGAAGAAACCGCAGGGTTCCTGTTCCGCCACTGGAAGGGCAGCAGGTCGTAAATCAAATCCCCCTCCCCGTCGTCATGGCTGCAGGTGTACCCTTCAGGTTTGTAAAGGGCGGCGTACAGGCCGTCCGGGAATTCCACAGGTTCTCCGTCCAGTAGGATGCCTTCCGCCTGCACCTTGTCCGTGGGGGAGGAGCATGGTTTTCCCTTGAATGTAATGGAGTGGCGTTTGATCCAACCCGGCGCTTCCCTCCTGGAACAATATCCGTAGCGGGATAAAAGGGCATCCAGTCTCATGCGGCATATTTTTTCCTAATGGGAACAAAAAACAAGGTTGAAGTATGCCTCCCCGGCTGATAGCATTAAACTATTACATGCGGGGCCGCCCTGGTGGGGCGCTGCCGTTGTTCACCATTTACGCTTATATAGTTCCATGATTGAAACGATTACAGAAGAACAGTTGACTCCCCAGCAGGCCGAATTTTGGGTGCGCGCCCGCCAGGCGGTGGACATGAACAATTATCCCTATGCCGTCAGCTTGCTCAAGGCCCTGGTAAAGCAGCTTCCCGGTTTTCTGGAAGGCCGCAAGGCGTTGCGCGCCTGTGAAATCAAATTGAATCCGGAGGCCAAGAGAGGGGGGCTGTTCAGCGGCATGAAAATCAGCACCAGCAAGCTTACTTCTTCCAAAAAGGACGCGGCTACCCAGCTTTCCGCTTTGGAAGACGAATTGGAAAATGATCCTTACAGCATTCCGGTAAACGAGGCCCTGTACACGGCTGCCATGGAAGTAAATTTCCCAGATCTGGCCGCTTTTGCTCTGGAGACCGTTCGCCAGGGGCATCCCGGCAACAAGAAAATGCTCCACATGCTGGCCTCCCATTACGTTTCCCGGGATATGCCGGCCCAGGCTGCGGAAGTGTACCATGACCTTGTGAAGCTGGATCCCACGGACAGTGTGGCCGTAAAGAGCGAAAAGGACTGCATGGCGCGCGCCACGATGCAGCAGCAGAAGTGGGAGGAGGCTAAAAGCTTCCGGGACGTGATGAAGAACTCGTCGGAAACGAACACCCTGGACAAGAGCGACAAGAAAGGGCTCACCCGTGCGGAACTGGAAGAGCGCCTGGGGCTTCTCTCCGCCCGTTACGCCCAGAACCAGCAGGATCTGGCCGTCGTGCGCGACATTGCCGGCGTTTATGAACAAATGGAAGATTGGGCCAATGCCTATTCCTTCTATAATTACGCGTTCAGCCTCAGCAACAATGATATTTCCCTGGAAAACAAGGCCTCGGAAATGAATGAGCGATGCCGCAAGGCCCAGGTGGAGGAAATCCGCCGCCGCGCTGCCGCGGAGCCGGATAATAAGGAACTTCAGGAACAGCTTGCCCAGTTTAGCAAGGAAGCTGCGGAGCAGCAGGTGGCTTTGTGCCGCCAGCGTGTGGAAAACAACCCCACGGACCCGCAAACCCGTTTTGAGCTGGGCCAGGCCCTCTTTGACTGCGGCAATTACACGGAAGCCATTCCGGAACTCCAGCGCGCCCGCAACAACCCCCATATCCGCATCCGCGCCATGCTGTTGCTCGGCAAGTGCTATGACGCCAAGAACATGCATGATATGGCCCTGCGCCAGCTGGAGGAAGCCAATAAGGAATTAATAGAAATGAATGACACCAAGAAGGAAATCCTTTACATGATTGGCTTGCTTTATGAAAAGCAGGGCAAGAAGGGGGAATCCCTTGCTGCATTCCAGCAGATTTACGACGCCGAGTACGGCTACCGCGACGTAGCCAGGCGCGTGGAATCCTCTTACGGCAATTAGGGCGGTTCCCGTTTTGTGCCCGTAATGGGACGCCGTGTTCAAAGCCTTTGCCGGAAACGGCAAAGGCTTTGCTGTAGGAAGGTTATTTTTATTTCTGCGGACGAGAACCGTAACAGCTTTTATTCCGGCGGGCAACGGAGAGGGGCGGGAGACCTTGTGTTTTTTCTTGTCCGTTCCGGAAGGAACTGAAAAAATGAAGAGAGAGCAAGCTGATGCAGGCATTGCTTACGATTGATGTTCAAGGTGATTATTTTACGGAATGCACTGCATGCAGAGAATCCTGTGAGTATGTTGGCAGCTGGTTAAGTATGGATATCACCAACGAATATGAGAGGATGCCGGATATTGGCTGCATGGGAAAGATTGGGGTTCTTTCTTATGAAATGCCAGGGAGGGAAGTCTTATGATTCTTTTGATTGGCGGCAGCACGCATACAGGGAAAACACTCGCGGCGCAGCGGGTGCTTGAAAAATATTCCTATCCCTATTTATCCATTGACCATTTAAAGATGGGGTTGATACGCAGCGGGATATGCCCTTTCTCCCCTGAAAGCCCCGATGAAGAGCTGACTCCCTTCCTCTGGGGCATTATCAAAGAAATAGTAAAGACCGCGATTGAAAACGGCCAAAATTTAGTGGTGGAAGGTTGCTATATTCCCTTTGACTGGAAGAAGGATTTTACGCAGGCCTGCCGGGAACGGATACGGTATGTATGCCTTATTTTTTCAGAAAATTATATTCAAAGGCATTACCATGATATCCTGAACCATGAGAATGCGATTGAACGGCGCATGGAGAGTTCTCCCGTTACGCAGGAAGAGTTGCTGCGTGAAAACAGGGACAATCTTGAAAAATGCAGGTTCTATGGCTGTGACTATCTGTTGATTGACGAGTCTTATAACGTGGAGATCATGTTGTAGAGAACAGAGGCTTCCCGTTGTCCGGGGAAGGAAAGAGAAGGTTATTCCAAATTGCTTGGTTTATAGGCGCAGGCGGTAAGAGAGAGGTTCTTCCTCTCTTCCTCTGTATTTTTTCCAAAACTGCCCGTGTCAGAGCACCTTGGAAAAAAACTCCTGCAGCCTGGGATTGGCGGGGCGGTCGATAACGCGGTCCGGAGGCCCTTCTTCCACAATTTTCCCTTTATCCATGAACAGGACGCGGGAAGCCACCTCCCGCGCGAACCCTATTTCATGGGTAACCACTACCATCGTCAGTCCTCCCTGCGCCAGCTCCTTCATCAGGGAGAGCACTTCTCCCACCATTTCCGGGTCCAGGGCTGATGTCGGCTCGTCAAACAGGATGACATCCGGATTCATGACTAGGGCGCGCACGATGGCGATGCGCTGCTTTTGGCCTCCGGAAAGCTGGAGGGGATAGGAGTGCCTCTTGCCGTACAGCCCAATGCGCTGGAGAAGGGTTTCCGCCTGGTCTGCTGCCTCCTTTCTGCTGGAGCGTCCCGTTTTAACCGGGGCGATGGTGATATTTTCCAGAATGGTCAGGTGCGGGAAAAGATTGAAATGCTGGAAAACCATGCCTACATGCTGGCGGAATTGATTGACGTCCGTTCCGGGAGAGGTAATCAGCTTTCCCTTGAAACGGATTTCTCCGGAGGTCGGTTCCTCCAGCAGGTTCAGGCAGCGCAGGAAGGTGCTTTTACCGGAACCGGACGGGCCTACGATGAAGACCACTTCACCCCGGTCAATTTTCGTGGTGACATCGTTGACTGCCGACACGGAGTTGAATTCCTTAACCAAATGGCTGATTTGGAACATGGGAGTGTTTCCAGGATGTTCATTCATTGTTTTTCAGTTTTCTTTCCAGTTTGCCGAGCATCCAGCTGAACAGCATGACCACGGAGAGGTAAATCAGGGCCACGGCCGTCAGCGGCATGAAGGCGGTATAAGTCTGGCTCCGGATGATGTCGCCGCCCTTGGTCAGGTCCTGGAGGGCGATATAGCCGGAGACGCTGGTCTCCTTCAACAGTACGATAAATTCGTTTCCCAGAGAGGGAAGTACATTTTTAAAGGCCTGGGGCAGGATAATGTAAATCATGGTTTGGGCATATCCCAGGCCGAGACTGCGCCCGGCTTCAAATTGTCCTTTGTCAATGGACATAATGCCGCCTCTGATGATTTCCGCTACATAGGCTCCTGAGTTGAAGCCGAAGGCCACCACGGCCACCAACACTTTGCTGACATCCACGGAGCCGAAGATGACAAAATAGATCATGAGCAGTTGAACGACCACCGGCGTGCCGCGGATGACTGTCAGGTACAGTTTGCAGAGGGCATTCAGGAAACGGAGATTGCCCGTTTTGTCATGCGTGGCGCGGATGACGGCCACCACAAAGCCCACCAGAATGCCCAGCAGAACGGAAAAGAAAGAGACCTCCACCGTCACCAGAAAGCCGTTGGTCAGGTATTTCCAGCGGCCTTCCTGCATGAAATTGACATAAAAGGATTCTTTCAGGTCCAGCCATGTATTTTCCAGCCAGCCTCCTCCGGAAGCGTGTTGTTCGGGACCGGCAGCGGATTTAACCTGCATGGCCGCATAAGCGTTCCGTATTTCCTCCAGCTTTCCGGAGGCTTTCAATGCTGCAATGGTGTCGTTAATATCCTGAAGGAGAACCGTATCTCCCTTGCGGACGGCAATGGCGTAGGATTCGGAAGTGAGGGGTTCCGGCAGAATTTCCAGCCGTTCATTGCCCGCTACGTACATTTTTGCCGGATCCTGGTCAATGACGGCGGCGTCCACCTTGCCTGCCGCCATGGCGGCCACAGCCAGCGCTCCGTTAGGGAAGCGTTCCGGCTGCTGGATGTTCCGTGTGACGTAAATGTCTCCCGTGGCCCCGTGCTGCACTCCGATTCTTTTGCCGCGGATATCTTCCCGCTTCCGGATGGGAGAACCTTTGGGAACGATGATAACCTGAGCGGCTTCCACATAGGGAATGGAGAAGTCCACTTTCCTCCTGCGTTCCGGCGTAACCGTGATTCCGGAGGCGGCTACGTCCGCCTTCCCGGAAACTACAGCCGTAATCACGGAATCAAAGCTCATGTCTTCAATGACCAGCTCCCTGCCGGTGCGCCGGGCTACCTCCCGCATGATTTCCGGGTCAATGCCCAGGATGGTGTTTCCGTCCCGGAATTCGTAGGGAGGGAAAGTCGCTTCCGTCACCATCAGGATTCTGCCGTTTTCCGCCGCTGGTGCGCCGCAGCATAGGAGAAGCCAAAGCGTCAGCAGGGCTCCGAGATGATTCAGAAAGGAAATGGATGGCATGAAAGCAAGGGGGAAAAGGTGAAGTCTGAACCGGCGGGGTATATGATTTACCTGCCTGCAACGCAATAAAAAACTGTTTCTTCCCGGTTCCGGTTTGTCCTGTCTCACGGCAGGGAAGCGGAGTAGCGGGCCGGACGGAGAGGAAATGGCAACGAATATGAATGGCATGAACCCGGAAGATACCCAGGATTTTTTTGTTTATTAGCAAGAGGGAGGGAATGTATCTTGTGATAATTTTCCCGATTAATATTTCCAAAGGGAGGGAGGATCAAACTTCCTGCTTTGGTGGCGGTGTATGTTTGGTTTTGGAAAATTGTCATGCATCCGGAATGTGATGCATGGCAAGGTGCATGGCGGAACCGTAGGACCGGGTGGAATACCGCGCAAAGCAAAAAAGTTTGAGGCCTTGCAGGATGAAGTATTCTGCAAGGCCTCACGAATGGGAAATTGGTCGGGTTGACAGGATTCGAACCTGCGACCCCCTGCACCCCATGCAGATTTTATCATTAAGGCAGACTAAAGTATTTTACCATATCATTGTAATTTCAATATTTTTGAAATTGGTCGTACATCTAAATTATATCTATTTAATGCTTGTGGCGTGTGGCTGACGTGTGGCTTTTCGGTGGAGTTTAGAAAAAGAGTGCATCCGCGCCTATGGCAAGTCCTCGTGTCTGGCGTGATTCTACCGCTTGGGCAGGCATGGCAACAGCTCCAACTGCTCCAACAAGGCCATTTTCATAAGCTTCCGCAAATGTCCTGAATGCGTCCGCAGCGTGAGAACACCTATTATGCAGGGGGGTATCCCGTTCAACACCATGTGCTCCTGCCGGGGCCTTCTGATAATTCTCCAGGGCATTTACGCCAGACATATATTCCACTCCGTCAATTTTCAGGGGCCGGGAGCATCGCTCGTGAAAAATGCAATGATTCAGGAGGCGCCGTACCGCAAAAATACCATTCCACACATCGGAAATGCGCGGCACTACGGACACATTGAACCCTGCTCGCCTCAAATACACGTCAAAGGTAATCCCGTGGGTATCTCTCCTCCCTGCGTCGTGGGGAACCAGATGTTTGTAAATGGGGCCAAACATCACTTCCCACTTCGTGCGGATGAAATTGATATACCACTCCAAGGGCTTTTCATTGGCCTGCAAGCAATCCATCACGTAAAACTTGCCGTCTCCCCTCACCTGCCAGAGCCAGAGAACCATATAATCAGCCATGCCAATATCCCAGGACACATAATAGGGAGCCAGATCATCCTTTTCAAACTCGGCGCATAGTCGGCCTTTGGAACGTAATGCGTCCATGTAAGAACCATAAATGGATCCCTCCACCAATGCCTGAAACGCCTCTTCCGGCGTGGAAGGATATTCCTGACGGACCAATCCTCCAAATGTCTTGTATTGGGAGGCGTACCAACGCTTCTGGGCATCATTCAGGGAAATGCCGCACCTTAACCTCAAATCCTCGAAATACTTCTGTAAATCCTCCGGGAAACTGCATCCATGTTCATCATCAGCTTCAAGGAAATACTCCGGATTCTTCCACCAGGGAAAGAAAAAAAACTTCCAATCCAGGGAAGAAAGAGGTTTGCCGACCATCTCCATGGACGCCTTGGTCATCTCGTAATTGAGGCCAAACTTTCCTCCCTCATGGGTGGATTCCCGGACAATCACGCCGTCTTTGGAAACGGCGTTCATGGCCCCTGTCACAATCTCGCGGGCTCGCAGAGGGGCATGGGCCGCGACGTATCCAAGTTCCGAGACATGCAAAAACTGAAATGTGCCGCCGCGGAGAGATGTGCCGGCTGTAATTTTACTCCCATTGGAAAAAGACACCGTCGTTTTGGAAGGCCTGGCTTGAATCTCCCCTTTGATGAGGCGTCCTAACTCGGCCAGGGCAAGGTCTTCTTCCGTGGGATCATCCGGTACATAGTCCAAACTCCTGTAAGCCAACTCAATTTTGCCAATCTTGCCTGTTCCATCCACCAAAGTTTTATCAATGATACCGCAATGGAAATTGGGCCGGAACAGGCTCATATCCAGCATCAGCATGGCTACATACGTGGAAATGCCCAGCTGGCGCGCTTTCAGAATGTCATTCCTGTACCATAACTGCTCATGAAGCCGCCGCTGGGCCCAATTCAACTGGAACCTTTGCATCTTGCCCTCTTTATTGATAATCCAGTACAAGTGATTTAACCTCCACACGCGGTCGGAAAGCTGTTCTTTCAGAATCTCTATATTATTATCCATTATGCCTGAATAGCTAATAAATTGAAATCGCGGTTGCCGGAAACGCGGATGCCCACCATGGAATCGTAATTCCAGCATCCATCAGCAACTAGAGAATGCCATCCCCTTGTTAAAAACGAAGACGGGGAACGGTCCAGTACATCCCAACGGGTTCCGTCAATGCTTACCTCAACACCATCCACCAGTGCATCAGAGCCAAAGAAAAACATCACTCCGCCGCTATGCTGGCGGCGTCCAGCAGCTTCAAGAGAAATCAGGGCGTTAGTCTCCAGCACAGACACAAAATCCCTGCCTCCCGGATCCTGAAACTCATTACCCGGCGCCAGCACCTCAATAAACCGTCCATCCTCCCGCGACACCAGGGCAAACAGCAAATCCGCCTGATCCCCATTGGGCAAAACGGCTACCCCTTCGAACACCCCTTCTGTCGTGTACCGGTGCCAGGCATGCACCTGGTGCATGCTATTATAAGTCATCAGCGCCAGCGCCCCGTCCCGGCGCACAAACACCGCCCGCGGCTCCGGCTTGCGCACAAAAGCAACACCCCGGCACCCGCCGCCGTCGGCCAGCACATGATCGGCAAACACCGTCAAATCGCGGGACACGAACCCGTCGCTCTCATAATCATACCCGTACTGATACACCCGTCCGCCGCCCCTCTCCACATACAGCACCTTATCGGTCGCCATCAGGGCCGGCACATCGGAAGACCCCACAAACCCGTGGCTGTCCGCCCGCGCATTGGAGTAAGTCATCACCCCCTGGCCGCCGGACACCGCCCACTCCGCGTCCGCCGTCCCCAGCAACAGCCGGGAACTCTGCGCCATCAGCCAGCAAATCCTGTTCTGCGTTGTGGTGCTCAACGTCAAAGCCAGCGCGGAATCATCCTGCTTCCCCACCTCGAAACTGTTGAGGTCATCCGTCTTGCTCAACCACACCGTCTGCGGCTGGGCCTGCGTAGCGGCCAATACCAGGCGCTGCTGAAACACATCCACCAGGGAAGGAAACCCGTACACCCCCCGGAACGCCGCGAAACTCCACATCAACGACTCCCCGGACGGAGGAACCCCCTCCGGAACTGCGGAAACATTATCCCAAAGAGAATACTCCGCGGAAGCCGTCACCTCGGCCGCCTCCGCCTCCATCCACGCCGTGCAGGCCGGCACCTCCACCCGCACACGGGAACGCAACTTCACATTACTCTCCGTCCATGCCTGTACGCTAATCAAAAACAAACCATCCTCCGGCACCGTGTAAGACGCCTCCTCCATCGCGCTGAACACCTCCGCATACCTGCCGCCGGACATCCCCTTGATCGTGGAAGGCAGCACAATCTCCATCCCCGACTGGACAGACCTCCATCCCTGCAGCGTCACCACCGTACCCGCCGTTAAAAAACGGCTCATGAAAATGCTGGCCGCATTCCCGTTCCCGCTCTTATTGACAGACTCCGCCGCCTGCGTCCACTCCAGGCGCACCATGCTCCCGGCGCCCACATCATCCGTCGTCAGCCCCCTGGGCCTCACCGTCAGCGTCCGCCCCTCTCTGGACAACGGACACTCCCCGGAAAAACGCTTCCCGTCAACCACCAGGGCATTCACTGCGGGCAGCCCGGCATACACGCAATAATCATACGCATCGCCCTCCAAAGGCAGCGTCAACTTGCGCACGTCGCTGGTAGACAGGGAACGCAGCCGCAGCACCACATCCTTCTTATAAGCATCCACCACCAGCTTATTCCCGCAGCTGTCCGGAGGAAACCCCTGGCTGGGATCGGAACCGCTGGAAAGCTGGGACTCATACAACATCAGGCGCAAATAACACTCCTCCCCCGCCTCGTCCCCGGTCAGCTGCAAATTGGAAGCGGCCCCCACCGGAGAATTGGACGTACCAAGCAGCTGCCAATCCTCATTCGGGAAACGCCGCTCCACGGCATACGTGCCGTACCACTCCTTATAACAATAAAACGTCCAGGTCCCCTTGCAGGTAATCGTATTGGAATGGCAAATCACACCCTTATGAAAATGCTCCGGATAATCCGCCGGAGACGTCAGGCCGTCCACAAAATCCGCCGCCCCGTTAAAATCCCTGTCGCACGTCCACCAGGACCAATAACTCCCCTCATTGAGGCAGAGCTTTTTCCCAGCCGTGAAAGTGCTGGCTGCCGTAAACGCCTTGGCAATCACCCAGCCCTGGCGAACCACGGCCCCCGTGCTGAACCCGGTTTGCTGGGGCACCGTCACCTGGACGCGCATCACATCCCCCTCATTCACCGCCGCGTCCGCATCGGACGCATGCTCCCCGAAAGACACCCTGTAACACCCCTCATCCAGCGTCAGGCGCACCGGAAAATCCCGGAACTCCTCATACCGCCAGGGGCGGGCCTTAAACTCATAGGGCGCCAGGGAAAACATGCCCTCGTCATCCCGTCTCAGCACCATCAGCTCATGCGTAGGGCAGGCCAGAAACAACATGCTGTTCACCTGTTTGTGGCGCAAAGAGGAAACATCGTCCTGGCTCCACACGGAAGGCAGGGAGGCAACCACATCCCCCTCGGCGGACAACACGCGCAGCAGGGAAGGGGACACCTCCACAAGAAAACGGTCATTGGTGGAATAAACATAAGGCAAAATCACGGAACCTTCCAAAGCGGCAGCCACGCGCCGGAACCCGCGGCGCCGGGAAACGCCGCCCATCTGGCCCAGATCCAGATTCTCAATCCTGGAAGCCCCACGGTGAAAATTATCCAAGTCCGCCCGGACGGCGGATGTAGGAGAAAGCTCGCCTCCGTTGAAAGCGCATCGAATCATGTACCATCATTACAACAAAACGAAGGAGGATGAATACAACCGTAACTTGACTAAATCTGTATGGTTAGATTGGTGAAATACTTTGACAATCGGGATATGAAGGGATTACATTTTCCTCTATGGCAGATCAAGAATCTTCTCCGAAAAAGAAACGTTCAAAGCGGAATTGTATGTATGGCTTGCTCATCATTGTCTCCGTACTTTTCATTGCATGGCCCTTCATCACATGGGGAAGTCTTGGTATAGCGGACTGGTTGTTTGAAGGAATCAATTTCCCAGAAACCTCCCGTTTCGGAATCAGTGGTGATATGTACGGAGGTTTAAATGCCTTGTTTTCCGGATCCGCTTTCATTTGTTTCATTTATGCTCTTCGTCAGCAGCGTTTAGAACTTCAACTTCAAAGAAGAGAATTGAGTTTGCAACGCAGGGAATTGAAGGCTCAATGCAGGGAGCAGGAAAGACAGGCTAATGAATTTGAACTTCAAAATAAGTTGATGAAAAATCAACAGTTTGAAAGTTTTTTCTATCAGCAAATTGTTTTTATAAAAAGTATTTATACAGAAAATAGAGCGCTTTTGAAGGAGCCGAATAAAAATATTGATTTTATAAATGATGTAATATCATTTATTAATGATATAGAAAAAAATATAATGGAATTTAAAATTGGTAATTATGGTGTTTCTTATTTTTATTGGATTGGAGATTGTATTTTAACTATAAGACCATGGATTGATTCTACGTACAATTTTATTTTGATGATAATAACCGAAGATTTCCTGAATAAAAAACAAAAAGAAAAATATTTATATATAATAAAAAATATGTTTCCGCAAAAAGATTGGGACTTGATATATTTTTTAGGTGTGATTTTTAAATATGATAAAATAAAGAATTATCTTTTATATAAAGGTCTATTTGAAAGGAATGACTTTATCGAAAGATTATCAGAAGATAATATACAATTCCTCCAAAACGAAATGAAGTTAAAAAGCAATCTAAGTTTGGAATCTTGTGAAATAGAACTTTAAACCAACGGTTCATTCCCCACGCCGTCTAGTAATCCTGGGCGGCGTTTCTTGTCTTCCGGCGCTTCCTGCTCGTCGTCAAACTCAATCGGAGCGGCTTTACCATTATCAGGATGTACAAGATGCTCCTGTTTCGTTCCGGCAAGTACTGCGGCAATCTTTGAAAGCCCTGGTACATCCACCGGTTCCGGTTCATTGTAACCGGCCAGCTTGGAAAGTTCCCTCACCGCCTCAATCTTGCCGGGCATCTTCTTGCGCATCCCTGAATCCGTGTAGGTAACCTCCTGGCACAAAGGGGAATCCTCTCCGACTTTCCCAATAGGTGTACGCAACACAGCAGTAAGAAACTCAAGGCATTCCTGCTTGGTGGCAACCGCTGATCTGTCCAACTGGGCGTTCAACTCGTTAATCATTCGCAAAACTTCGCCATCCTTGGACAAACGGGATGCCGCCTTGCTGGCTGCGTCATTACTCATATCCTTGCGATTGTAGGCCTTACGATAAGCGTCCGCCTTGGACAATTTTGACTCAACCAAGAGCCTCGCAAACTCCTTCTTCTTCTCTGTGGTAATAGATGTTTTATCTCTCTTAGACATGATCTTTCATCGTTCGTGTGATAGCGTCTTCCAAGCGTTTACGCCCTTGTGCCGTGAGGAAATAACCTTTTTTGAATCTGCCTCCATATTGGGAGGTAGAAACGTCTCCTGCACCGCAAAGGGTATTCAGATGAAAGCACAAACGGCTGGAAGATACGGAAACGCGGTTGGCAATTTCTCCGAACCGAATGCCGGGATTAAGACCGATACAGGAAAGAATAGCGATCTGAACCGGAGACATTTTCAGCCGTGAAAAGGCTGCGGACATGATAGACATCAATTTTAACTCTGACTGCTTCATCTCCCTTCCTCCCTTCTCATATACCGTTCAAAACAATAATCCGGCGCATCCTTGACCCGGCACACCACGTTATTGCCGCGATAGAGGCGTGAGGCAATACGGGCATCCAAATGTTCCCCGATATGCACCGGCAACAGATTGGATGTGAGCATCGTCCATTTCCCCAGCCGCCCATCGACAACACGGTTCAGGGCGCACATGGTAGGCTGGAGCGGAGGCGTCACCCCGCAAGCGGCGCAATCTCCCGCCAGCGCAATCAGGTGCAACATCTTCCTGTCTTTGATATTCATTCGTCACCTCCTATTCCCATTTCCTCCCGTAGAGATGCAATTTCTGCTGCGGCGTCCACGACATCCACAACAGGCCCTTCCGGCTGCTGCGGGGCTTGTTCTGTTTTCAGCTTCTTCCGAGCGGATGCCGGCTTCCATCGCGTCTCTTTGGCCCAGCGGTCCGCGTGGGTGAGCACATCCCCGAAGCACTCCCAAAACTTCTTGCGGCTGTCCGGCCTCCAAAAAGCTTTCTTCTTGCAGTCCTCCGTCAGTCCTGACGCGTAATAATCCCTCAACATCTCCATATCCCGCGGCGTCACCCGGCCCTGTGCGGACTGGTACGCCTCAAGCGCGGCTGCCTGCTCAATGGCGGTTGGCATTGTCCGGGACCACGAAGGGTTGATTTCCAAACAGGCAGCCATGAACCTGGCGGCGCCGGGAGAAGCCCCCATATCCGCGTGATTGTCGGCGCAGCGCATCCCCCGGACGTCGTTCAGTCTTTCCCGAACCGGGAACGACTGGGCAGGCAGCACAGGAGCAGCGGGCGCTTCTTCCCCCGGTGTACTGTCCACCGTAGTAATTTCTCCCTCTCTATTCCCTTTCTTTTCTTTTCCTTTCTTTTCGCTTTCCAACGAAGCTTCATTTGCTATCCAACGTTGGTTTCCTACGTCGGAACCAACGTTGGTTTCCGGTATAGGTTCCGGCGTTGGTTTCCGGCCTCCCTTACGTCCGTTGGCACGCGCGATTTCCCTTTTACGCTCAATCTCCCGCTGGGCGTCAGCAGGGTAAAAAGAAATGACAAGGTCGTCTCCGTCCCAGCGGAAAAGACCGCAGGACTCGGCCACCTCGGAAGCCATGACCCCGCAAGACTGCATCCAGCGGCGGTCTCCCCAAGACCGTGCCCCGGCAATCCGCCCCATATTCTCCTGGTCACAAGACCAGGCGATCAAAGAAAGCCACGTGGCCCGCTGGGTGGGATCAGCGCCTATGTACTCATTGGAGCGGATAACGTAGAGTGGTATATTGATGTATTCCATTATTCTATATCCCTTCCGTCTCTTTTGCTTCTACTCCAAATGCAGGTGAAAGCTGTATTTTTCTGCCTTGGACAGTATTGATTTTTAGCGGCTTCTGGATGTAAAGACACGCGGTCAAAAGGCACCTTTCAGCGGCGTAATTTGCTTCGGGGAAGTGTCCACTGTACCGAACTATCCGAACCCGTCCGCCAGGGAGGACATGCAACAAGCCCCATCGTTCCGGCAGGTCATTTTCCATGATGATCCCTGGCTCGCAGATGTAATAGCGTGCCTGCCCCATCCCATTCTGTGGATAAACGCGGAACGGCTTTTTGAGGTCTGCCCGGAAGTCGTTCAGGCTGGTTTTGGCCTCCACAAGAACACTTTTTTCCCCGCTGAACCCTATGGCGTCGGGATGTTCGTCCGTAACGATGCAGTTCGGTTCAGCAATCGCCACCCGGCAACGTTGGGAGCCCAGGAGCCATCGTTCAGCGATTTCGCACAGTTCACGGTGCGTCCTCGGTATTAAAGATGTTGGTTTACGTGCCATAATTAAAAAAGTGTCAGTTGGGGGTTGTAGTTCATCCACAGGCATTCAATCTTCTTGCCGCCCTGCGTATCGTGAGAAACCTTGCATTCCTTCCGCCAGCCGGAAAGATGCCTGGAATAAAGGTCGGAATCATAACCTGACAAGATAACCTTGCCTTTCAGCGTCTTGAGAAAGACAAGAAGCCGCTCATGGTCTTGCTGGTCGTACTCATGCGCGTACCTCACGCGGTTGCCCCGCGTTGACTGCACATAGGGAGGATCCACGTAGTGCAGCGTGTCCGGCGTATCGTACCGGGACATGACCTGCAGGGCGTCCATGTTGTTAATCTCGATATTCCGGCTTCGCAGCTCGGCGGCACATTCCCGAACGATTTCGGGATATTCCCTCCATGTTTGAGGATAGGGAGTTGTGCGGAGTAAGCCGTTACGCTTGAACCCCGGCTTGTGGATGCCTCCGCCGTAGGACATCATGGAGTTGACGGCAAATCGGAGAGCATCTTCAACAGGATCTTCAGCGATTTCAAATGACCGGGCATAGGCCGTTTGAGCGTAGGGCGTCAATTCCAACAAACTGGCCAGCCGTTCGGATTTTTCCGGATCCCTCAAAACTTCGAAGAAGTTCACCACCCGGTCATAAAGGTCGTTATAGACCTCCATCCAGGCGGGCTGTTTATTCAGCAACACCGCACCGGAACCACCAAAGGGTTCAACGTAGATTTTGTGAGGCGGAAAAAAGCTGATAATCCAAGGGGCGATTCTGTTCTTCCCTCCTAAATACCGGGCCAGAGCCCGTTTACGTAGTGCTCTCGTGTTCATTCTCCCTCCTTTCTCGGCTCCCAGGGCCACAGAATCACATCGTCATGCCGCACGGGTTCAGGAGGCCCGGAAGCCGTTTCCAGGTAAAGAATCCCCCGGTTCGCGTTTTTTCCGATGACCTTCCTAACCCGCCGGTCTCCGAAGAGTTTCACCTTGTCCCCCGGCCAGACCCTCATGATGGGAGGAAACAAAGAAACAAGCCTATCCATATCTTCAATGCACGCTTTCTTGGTTTTCCAAAAATGGGAACTCTGGAAGAAGCAGTTGTAGCAACCAGCAACCCAATCGGTTGTTATCCCATGGACATCATATCCTCGTATGGCTTTCAAAGGTGTGCCGCAAAGAGGGCATTTAGGCGTTTTCATCGTCCCTCCTTTCAAACACGATTTCCACCTTGCCGGCGCGGGCCAGATCATAAACCCGGTCAATTCCCAGGCAACGCAGGGGGCCGTCGTCAATCTTCATGGCCTTGCACGCCCCGTCCTTATAATATTTACAGCGTGACAGGACATTATCATCATCGGGCGGGTCTCCCTTGAAATACCAGATTACCCGGTAGTGAGTGGGTACAAACTTCTGTCCTTTCAGGGCTTCCCAAGTGATTGCCCACGCCATCGTCCGGGCACGTTGTTTGGCAGACACCTTTTTCTTGTTTGCCACAACGGCCCCCCTCTGCGTGAGAGGGGCCTTGGCATTGGGAGACAAACACCGCGGCGTGTGGGGCAAGGTAATGGCCAGCGTGGTCATCATACTGCACCTCCTTCCACTTCCTTCACGGATCCGTCAGAAACCTTCACTTCCGCGCATCCCGCCAGCGTCTTACGCAGCCAATCCTTGGACTCGGCCACCTTGGCGCCGGCATCCGCAGCCTTACGCACGGAATGCACCAGCTTATCCAGATCGGTAATCCCTACCTTGCAGCAGGCCGTAAACGCCTGCGCCGTGATGTCGTCGGGGAACAAACCGTTAAGAATTTGAAAAGCCGCCGCGGCATCCGTCACCGTAAACGCCTTCTTGCCGGGAGCCAGAACCAGACCGGGAATCTCCACCTCGGCCCGCAGATCTGCCTTCACCTTGGACTCCACGGAAGCCGCCCACTTCTTCGCCAGTTTGGCAAGATCGTAGGCTTCCCTCCGTTTTTCGGGAGACCATTCTTCCCAGGCCGCCGTCAAATCCCCGGACGTCACCTGCACCAAAGCCAGCTTCACCGCCGGGCAGGAAGACTGGGCCCGGCAATACCGGCAAGCCTTCTCGCTGGGCTTCAACGGGGCGTGCTCATCCTGCGCCTGCTCAATGCAGGCCCGGAAAAACGCCCGCGCCTGCTCCACGCTCTCGCGGGTGTACCGGCAAACGGCAGGCTCCTTCCGGCTCGCGTAAGGCTGCAAAATGCACACAAACACCTCGTCCGCAGCTCCCTCCTTAAACATATCCATCACCAGCACGGCCAGGGCGCTCAACTGCAAATTACACTCCGCTGGAGAAACAGGAATGCGTCCAAATTTGTAATCCACCACAAAAGCCTTGCGGACCCCAACAGCCACCATATCCGGCTTCCCGGAAAACAGACGGTCCCGTTCAAATAGACGCACTTCCCGCACCTTCGGAACATCGGTCCAGTTTTCTTTCATCCCCAAGTGCTTTTCATACAGGGCCTTTTCCATCTCGCGGCACCAGGCAACGGCCTCGGCGTCCTCCGGGTCTTCCGGCGTTGTCCCCTGTTCCATGCAGGCATGCAGCATGGTTCCCATGGCGGCGTCCTCGCTCTCTTCGTCGTGAGGGCATTTCCTTTCTGCATTCCAGCTTCCGGGGCAGAGGAAAAGCCGCTGCATCCCGCTCGCGCTGGGCAGCCCCTGACGTTCGTCCTCGATGATCTCTGTATCAAACATAGTCAATCAGTAGTCAGGGGTTAATGCTCAAAAGAACCAAAGAAAGGCACATCCTCCGGCACATCCAGGCCGGGAATACCGTCTTTGAAATTGTTAGATGCGGGATCCGGGGAAGGGGCAGGAGCTTCCGGTACTGATGGAATGTTAGGATCCTTCACCTCACTTTGTTCTTCCGTCGGAAAAACATCATTCATGCGTATCATCCCGTCGGCAATGGACGTATAAACCCTTCCAAGACGATACACTTCGGCCATCGTCATATCGTTGGGTTCCAAGGAATGCCCCAACTTCTTCTCAAGCTGGGCGCGCGATACACCCAATTCGAGGAACTTGGCTTCCATGGACTGGATTCTTTCAGGCAGCTTTTCTGCATTTTCATCCTTCTTCAAGGTTGCGGAAACTATTTCCAAGGCTTCTTCGGTAAGCCAGCCGGGCACAACCTGTAAAATACAGGCACGGATGCGGCGGCTCGCCATATTGGCGCACAGTTCGTAAATATCCCGCTCGTTGTCGAGGGCGACGCGCAGCATTTTTCCGGTCTTTTTCCCTCTGGAATCGGTCTCATTCTTGTCGCGGGTATGAGGCACGGAAAAAGAAATTTCTCTCCTTACGTTAGTCTCTTTATCAAAACAATAAGCGACACATTCCGATACATTGCAGCCGTTTCCGTCCGCGCCTTTGGGATCCCAGTGCCGGGCAACTTCCTTCCACCCGGCTTCTGCATTTCCCCAGGCGGAAATAAGGGCCTCCGCCAGTCGGATGCTCGGCCCATCCACAGAAGTTCCCCCTCTCGGAAAAACATAAGTGGCAGATCTGGCTAAAGACAACTGGGAACAAGACTGCTTCATGCGGTCTTTAACATCATCCACATCACGCGGAAATTGCTTGGCAATCCAGATAGATGCCAGCACCTCGGTTACGGCTGCATTGCCAGTGATAGCAGCCAAGGCTCCACCTCCGGCGGAAGCCTGTATGGCAAACGGATTGCCCTGTGCTTGTGGTTGAAGAGGATTTGTAGTATTCATAGCCTTGTTACTTTGTTTGTTGGTCATTTCAATTTACGGGTAACATGGCCGGAAGTCCGTTGCCGCGGACTTCCGGCAACATTCAATTACATTCGGTACAAAATACCGATCGCGTCCGGACAATTGATGGCGATCGCTTCCATTTGTTTTCGTGAAAACCGAAGCTCATTTGTTCCATCGAAATAAGAGAGGATATTCCGTGTGCGTTCACTGAATATCCTGATAGCATGTGATTGTGGGGTTGCAACAACCTCACAATCACATGCTCTGAGATAATTACCCCTCCACCCCGTTGATGATGCAGCATGGCAATCGCCATCACTATTTATGTCAACAATCTTGTATTCTTCCCCTATTGTGTAATTATGATCGTTTGAATTATTTGTAACTTTCACGATCGCCCCAATCTTCATGCCTTCTGCAATCGGTCTGGGAGAAGGTTCAATATGCTGTGAATTGAACGAACAGCCTCTCAGTATGTATGCAAGAGCTGATTCACTATTTATTGATAGAGAGCTGTAGCCATCCATCTCGGATAGTACCTTGAACTCATTTGCGGGGAGGCAGGATTTCAGCAAATCCAATCCAATTTCCATGTAAGGTTTCGCATGTCGTGGGTTTATGTAACCTCTTACGGCTTCACCTTGATAACTTAATCGGTAGTCTCCATCCGAATCAATACCTCTGACCGTAAACACTGTCCCTGCGGGATGGCCTTCAAATGATTGGTTAAGTACTACTTTTGATCCGACTTGTATTGTCATAATTATTAGTTCTATTGGTTAATAAATGAGAGCGTTTCAGTCTTCGCATTCTTCACATTCGCAGCCCGCGATTCCGAGCATGGCTGCAATGGGGTTCATCCCCCTTCTCATTTTCTCTTTGTTCTGCTGTTCAAGGAACAAACGAACTCCTTCTCCCATGGTTTTTACATTGCAATCAAAACACTCGTTTGCTTTGAGGAGAAAACCGCAGGCTCCAGTCCACCCGTAAACCTTGGTATTCATCCCATTCGATGCAAACACCTCATTCGCGGCCCTGAATATTCGCCTAGTTGTATTGTCTCCTTCGATGAAGGCGGCTACTACAACGCGCCCATTGTAACGGCCAACCAGATCCACGATATGATCAATCGCTTTCTGAAGTTCCTCTTCTGTGACGAGTGCTTGTTCAGCAGCAGGGTTATTGCAGGCTTCGTCCGGCGTACAGGTCTGCGCATTCTTTTCTTCGGTATTGTCCATTGTATTGGTATTCTATTGGTTATTGCGTTTCCTCATACCGTGAGGGCGGGACGGTTTTTCCAAGCCGTCAAAAGCTTTCATGGGAGTGGGAGACTCCGGGCAAAACCCGGAATGCGGGCTCTTGCCGGCCTGCAGCTCGGCGTTATCCAGCTCCACCGCCAGCCAGAACAGGCACGCAGCGGAAAGACCAAAGGAGCAGGCCCCCAAGAACTTGAAAAAGGTATTCATGCCGCAGCCCCCTTTCTTCTTCTGCGCGGGGGAAGAATATTCATATCCACTCCATTCACTTGAGGCTTCTGTGCATGATCCTGCTGGTGGATATAGCGCCATACAGACAGGGCAGGGAACTCATAGGGGCATCCGGCGCTTCCTGTTCCGGGCAACGCCTGAATGCTGCCATCCTGGACAAGGGCAAGAATGCGCTCTCTTCCCCAGCCCGTCATGAACCTTACGTCATCCAAAGTGACAACTACCTTGCCGCGGAAGGCGGCAATCGCCTGCGCCTCGTCGGAATCAGGCAATAATCCCACGCTCGCCGCCTCCGGGGAGGAAGGAACAGGAGAAGAAGCAGCCTCCTTAAGCACCCTGGCTATGGTTTCCAGGGCCTCCGCCAGACTCTTCAACGTTTTTTCATTCGTGCTCATGTTCGGTTAATTAAAATGGCCGCCCGGACGGGCGATTAGTTAAAGCTCGTGCCAGCCGAGCAGCTTCAATTCTTCGATAAGGGCTTCTTCCATAATTCAGTCGTCGTAGTGGCCGTCGGGGTTATCGCACTGCTCGGCGTGATCCACCTCCCACTGGTCAATCGCTAATTCCAGCTCGTCCTTGAGGCCCTCCGCTTCCCGGATGGCGACGTATTCGCCATTCACCCGGATGCACCGGTCTTCGTCGTCGTATTCGATAATCATGCCCGCTCCTTTCTCATCTGTTCCAGGGTTCTGTTCACCTGGCGTATGATGTGTTTCTCTCCCAGGCTGATACCAAGCATCAGCGCGGACAGGTAGCCTGCCAGGTTAAGCAGCGTCACAACTATAAATTCAGTCCAGTTCATCATTGGTTATTTGTTGGAAATTGGTGCTACCTGCTTTCGCTTTGAGGGATAGAGTGCTATGAATATGGATTTCGTATTCCCCTGGCAGCATTTATGATTGTGAAATAGTCTTATTTTATTATTATTAGTCCGCTATGAATATGGAAGAATATCAATTTCAGCAATTTGTCAAAGAGGCCCTTATAGATATAAATGGAAAAATCATTCAACTGAAAAAAGATGTTGATGTATTAAAGAAAAACACAGCAAGCAAATCTCAGGCCGAAACTATTGATCGCAAGTTGTCTGCGATTTTATCGCAGCTGAAAATTCCTTTCTTTGGACGATAAGGCATTTGCCTTCTTCACTTCCAACTACAAGAAACTCCGTTCCATGTAGAGGTTGCGGAGAGATGGAATATTGTATTTTTACCAGACCATCACCATTAACATAATAGCGGTAATTATTATTCACTAGCTCCTTCGCTTCCTCCACGGTAAGCAGCTTCGCGTTCTTCGGTAATTCAGTATTCGTATTCATTTTTGGTTCTTGTTTTCTTTTCTCCCTTCATGGAGCCCCATCCAAAAGCAGGCGAGAGCTGTGGGAAATTGTTTCCAGATGCCTTCGACAATGTTGGACCAGTCTATTTCCATTATGCCTCCGGCTTCTTGGGTTCGGGGTTGCTGGACTTCCTTTCTTCATCCTCCATCATGGACAGGATGGTTCCGGCTGCCTTGAGTGCGGCTTCTGCGCTGCTCTTCATGAGTTTTTTCATCTCATCAGTCTGGTTGGACAGACGGCTCAAGCTGCAAAGAAATGCCGCATGATCTGCCAGGTATTGAATGTGTTCGTTCATATTCATGCCGCGGGCTTCTTGGGGTTCTTCGGGCGGGGAAGATCGCGGGCTGTGGTTATTACAAACCCAAGCCTTTGTGCTTCTCGGATAAGAAGAGACTTCATCACTTCTTTGGGCCGGATGCCTTGCTCGGCATAGGCCAACAGGCAATTCTTGATGCCGTCCTCCATTTCGCTGAATTTGATGATTGAGTACATGGCGTGTTACGTTTGATGAATGTAATTCACACCATCGGCTGACATTTTGCAAGATTTATTTTCATCTTTTGTTGACAATTATTTTTCATCAATTGTTGACATATCACACAAATGATGTATTATCAACGTATGACGCCCACCAAGGAAGACATAAAAAAATGGCTCAAGGACTCCGGAAAATCCCGCGAATGGCTCGCGGAACAATGTGGAGTTGGTAAAAGGGTACTTGATAATTGGTTAAGTGCAGCGCGTCCAGTCCCCTCAAAAGCCCTGCTCATCATCCAGCGTCTCATGACGGAGACGATTTCCCCCATTCCACCCCAAGTGGAAATTGATTTCACGGACGAGGAATGGGAGGTAATAAGTGCAGCCATGACCGCCACCCAGCAAACATTTATGGAGTTTATCAACAGTGCCTTCCGTAACGCGCTCAAAGATTTTGCGGATATAGCCCTTAAAAACGCCGCTAAAGAAAAAGAGGAAGCCCGCAAGAAGTTTACCCCGGTAGAAACATTCACAGCCCCTCCCTTGGAGGCTCAGGGACGAATCATCGGCAACATTGCCGCCGGCAACCTGGCGGATGGAGACACCATTCCGCAGGACATCCGACTATACCGTGAACTGGAAAAAGGGGAATACCTGCTGCGCGTGAACGGTCACTCTATGGAACCTTCCATTCCGGACAGCTCCGTGGTCATCATGAAAAAATACACCATCCCCCCCATCCCCAAACCTGGAACCATTGTTCAATACCATGATGAACGCGGCGTGACGCTCAAAAAACTGGTTCGCAGGAAAAACCCGGAAACCGGCAAGATGGAATACACCCTCCATCCCATTAACCCCGACTTCGGAGACATCGAACCCATGGACGGCGGCAAAATCTCCGGCATCTATGTGGAAACCCTGAACAGGTGGGAGAAAGCTTGACAAACGCCGGCTTGACAAATCCGGAGGAAAGGGCATAGTAAAGACGCAACAGGTCAATGTAGTCTCAATCATTGATTCCTTTCCAAAACATTGGCCCCGGCTGTTCCAGCAGCCGGGGCCTTTTGTTAGCTGAACAGAACTATCAGAAGCTCAATCAGCCGTTGCAACAGGTCAATATATTTGATCAAGTCATTGTTAATTCCTTTCTACTGACGTCAGGGCTCATTCCCTGCCGCTCCGGATCAACCGGCGGGCACATCATACATGTCCAGGTTTTATAATCAAGCTTGCCATCCGGAGCACATCCTGTACATTTTTTCTGTCCGGGCAGAGTCGTTTCGTCTCGTTTGTCGCCATACTATGGCGGCAGCCTGGTCTTCCAGAAAAGCGCTCCTGTTCAGCCCTTGGTCTCCGGGTCAGGGGCTTTTTTGTTGTTCTTTCTTCATGAAAAGATATAATTTTCTGGTATGATTCTGGGAAAACTATTCATCTATGCCGTCTCTGCTGTGTGTCTCTCTGTGGCTTCCATGGGAGCTTGCCCGGTGGAAAACATTCAAACCTCTGTAAAAGTAGAAGCCGCGCAAAAGAAATACTGGATCAGCTCAACCGGAAAGACACATAACTCTTCTTGCCGATACTACAACAACTGCAAAGGGTATTGGAGTAATACGCCCAGCGGCGTGAACTGCAAGATTTGTGGGGGAGCAAACAAATAGTTAGAAAAAGTATGAAAAATGTGGTGCTATTTATTTGCATATTGAGCATTGTTTCTTGTGTATCTCCTCAACAAAGACAAGCTGAATTAAATATTCAGCTGGAAGAAGCGGTTAGATCTTCCGATGTTGGGAAAGCAAAAGATTTGATTGAAAAAGGAGCAGCTATAAATAGTGTTCGCCAACATAGATACGATTTTAACCCATTATTAGAAGCAGCAAATAATGGTGATGTTGCTATGGTGAAATTATTATTAGATAAGGGTGCTAATATTGAGACAAGATACAACACAGGAGAAACAGCATTATATTTTTCAATATCATCAAATAAAAAAAATGAACAACATTTTATAGAGACAACAAAGTTATTAATATCAAGAGGGGCTGATGTAAATGCTTTATGTGGAGATTCTACTCCTCTTATAGCTGCTTCTGGAGGCAATCATTTGGAGGTTGCTAAGATTCTTTTAGAAAATGGGGCGAATATACATCAAGGAACAAAGAGCGTATACCCTCCAATATGGCAAGCAGTGTTATCTAATAACTCAGAAATGCTTCAATTGCTGATTAACTATGGAGCAGATGTTAATACTAAGAATATTAAAGGATGGACACCTTTATTTTATTTAAGAGTGCATGGACATAGGCAATCTGATATTGTGAATTTACTGATTAAAAACGGAGCCCATTTATAGCCATCGATACGCCTAGCGGTGTAAATTACAAAATTTGTGGTGGAGAAAATAAATGGAATTTACTATTTTAAGAGAAGATATAAGCTTATATATGAGTATAATAGCAACAATTGTTAGCATATTTACAGCATATCGTCAGTATTCTCGTGATAAATTAAGGGTTGAAGCCAATTTTAAATTGGCGATAGTATGCTTGAGACAACACGCAGAGCATTATATAAGTATAGAAATTATTAATAAAGGAAGAGATGCTGTTTATGTTCAAAATATATATTTCCCATTGAATAATAAACAAAATTACTTTTCTTCGGAAGCTATAATTTCTAATGGTGGGGAGTTTCCTATTAAATTAGAACCATTTTCTAACGTTTCCGTATATTATCCACAAGAGGATTATGAGAAAATGAAAAAATTGGGAGCAAAATTTGCAGAAGTGAAATTGGGAACAGGGAAAAGTATAAAAACAAATTCTTTTCCAACTGATTAATTACTAATATTATTATAGCAATAAATAAAATGCATGATATCTTTTCCCAATACTCTTTCCATATGAATTATTTGGGGAATATCACTCCCACGATTATTTTCAACAGGCAAGTTTTTGTATCTACTTCCCAACCCACTTATCCCAATCCGCACCGTTCTCCTGAACGCTACGGACTGTTTTAAGGGCAAACTCCGTCACATTCAGCAACGCTGCCATCGTCAGGGCAGCCCCTACCGCAGCGGCTCTCCCCTTGGTCGTCCGCGGAGAAAACGCTACCGTCCCCGCCGCCGCAGTACGTAAAAGCTCGTGGAAAGAAAGGGCATCATCCTCCCAGGGCCGTTCCTTGCCGTCAAACACCTTCCAGGCGTTGGAAAACGCCTTCCCGATATCCGCCGCATTGGAAAAAGGCACCAGCAAATTATTCCCCGGCATAAAAGCGTGATACCCGCACAGCTTCGCAAGCTGCCTCACGCCCTCGCCAGCCAGCCCGCTCACGACAGGGATCCCCATCACGGGCCCCATCGCCACATCAAACAGGGCGTGCCACCACTCCCGCTTCCGGCGGCGCTTCTCGTCATCGGTCATGAAATTAAGCAGCCCATTCAGAAGGGCCAGCACCACCCCGTGAGAAACCCACATCAACCCGGCCTTCCCCCATTGCCCGCTGCGGGCCAGGGAAAACACATTGCCCATCGTATTGATCGACTCGCCGCCCAAGAACAACATCCCCGCCTGCATCCAGGTCCGGTGCTGCGCGGTCAGGGACTTCTGCAGCTGCGTCATCGGCTGACCCTTGCGGGACAGGGAGCGCCGCACCTCCGCCATGGCGGCCGCGTCAAGCTCGGCCTCCGCAGCGTCCGGCGTCTCACGCTTCATCTTCCGGTAAACCGCATCGTACAAAATAGCCGCGGAAATCGCATTCCCCTTCATATCCACCCGTTCCAGCAAATCCATCCCCTCCCGGTTCCAGCGTTCCAGGCGGGACACCCGGCGCCCGGCCTCATCGGCCCCCATGGCAGCCAGAGTGGCGCTGAACCGCGTCTTGTCGCGGCTGTCCAGCTCCGGCAGGGCCTCTATCTCGCGTACAGGCTTCACCAGCTTCCCGGCGTGATACCGGCGGACGGACCCCAGCCACTCGGCAAGGCCAATCTCGTCGGAAGCATACATCGCGTTAATCACCGTCGTCGCCTGCTTGGTCAGCGTCCCCACGCGCCCGGCCAGCAGCACCCGCGCCGCCGCGCCGGAAAGCCGGTTCATCAGGCGGTTCATATCCAGGTGCCCGCGAATGCTCTCCGCCCCGGCGCGGTCAAACGCATCCGCCCAGGCCATCAGCTTGCCCACGGCATCCCGCCCCAGTAGCACCTCCAGGCTCCGGCCCGCCTCGCCGTCCTCGCCCTTGAAATTCAGCAAAGCCCGCAAATCACGGCTGATCTCGGAACCGTACAGGTAAAGATCCTGCTCGGTCATGGCCGCCATAAACGCCGTGCAAACATCCATCTCCAAATCCAGGTGAGCCTGATGCTTCCGGCGGGCGTGAATCAACCCGAACTTCCCGCCCGTGGCCGCTTCCCCGTAAGACGCCGCATCGGCAATCGATTTATCAATCGCCTCCATCGTCACATCGAAAAACGCCCGGAAATAATTCTCCGTCAGCGGAAACGGCGTGCCGTAGCGCCTCTCGGTCATCTCCTGCACCTGTCCGCTCCGCTCATTCAGCTTCTCCCGTAAAGCATACGCAAACTGCATCACCTCATCCCCGGCAAACCCGCGCAGCCGGTCCATCACCTCCGCGTCAAACCCGCGTTCCGCCAGGGCCTCGGTATAATCCGCCTGCTCGGACAACAGCACCAGATACGCCGCCTCCATCCGGGACAGGCCATCCAGCCGGAAACTCTTCGGCTGATACCCCTCCTTGGCATACTTCGTCCTGGAACGCAGCATCTCCGCCCGCTCCCTCACAAAAACCTTCTGGTCCCCGTACCGCTCCCACTCATTCTGCGTAAACACACGCTCCATGTGCTCCAATGCCTTCTTCGCCTGCTTGGCGGAAATCTCCTTGCGGCGGTGCCCGAACAGGGCGTTCACCTCCTTCTTCAAACCCTCGGAAAACTTAAACTCCCTCAAATAAAGCTGCACCGCTTCCAGACCGTGGGACTTCACCTTCCGGCGCAGCAAATGAAGAAGGCGTTCCCGGTACAGGGCGTTTGCCTTCCTGTTCCAATCCGGTTCCCGCTCCACAACGGAAATCCCCGTATCCTGCTTCATGCGCCCCTCATAAATCCACTCGGCAATATCGTACCGGTCCGCGGACCCCGCAATCTCCGCTACGGTATTGTGCACAAAACGCAGCATCTCCTTCTCGCTCGCCTGCCGCTGCACATTAAACCGCGCCGCCCGTTCCTCAAACTGGCGGGCAATCCCGGCAAACGGCCCCACGGAAGAAAGCGCCTGCATATACTGATTAAAATTCATCAGATAATCAAACAGGGAAAGGGGCTTCTTCGGCAAAGCCCGCAGCCTCGCCTTCCGGCGGAACGTCGCCATCCTGCTATCATCCAAATCCCCGGTGGCCTGCAGCAGTGGGGCGGCCATGGCGGCAACCTCCATCTTCTTCTTCTCCGCTGCGTTCTCCCAGGCATGGCGGGACGTGGCAATCAATTCTCCAAGGGCCGCGCCGCACTTCTCCGCAGTATTCACGTCCATCCGTTCATAACAGGCGTAAACCTCAAACTCCCGCTGCGTTACGGCCACCTCTTCCAGCCTCCCTTCCGCGTCGGGCAGCGTCACCAGCACCAGCGCATCCGGGGCCAGATCCTCCCACCTCTTCCCCTCTTCGGCATCCTCCGGAAAATTCTTCTGAAAAAACTCATCGTACTGGCTCTCGGTCATCTCCAGCAGGCGTAGGCACCTCTCCAGCCTCCGGTAACTCTCCGCGTCCATCTTCCCGCGCAGCGGCTTCCCCTTCGGATTCGTCCGCGGAGCCACGGACGCCGCCACGCGGCGGATGCGCCCCAGCGTCCGGTCCTTACGGAAACGGTCAATCTGCTCCACCACGCGCTCCATAAACTTCCCCACAAGCCGAAACACCTTCCGCTCCCCGTACTCCTCCAGAAACTCGGCCCCGTGCTCCTCAAACAACCGGCGCCACACCTCCTGTTCCACCCCCTTGCGGGCCGCCAGGGCGGCCCTGTTATCCGCGTCCGGGGCAGAATCCAGCTCGTAATCGGCCTGCCGTTCGGCAATCTCCCTCCGGGCCTCCTCCACCACATCCTCCAACTCCGGCCTCTTCTCCGCCCAATTGACAAAACTCTTGCCGATGCTCCCCTCCATAATCTCCGGCCACCTCTTCATCGGAATCGCTTCCAACGCGCTGGCCACCGCATCGCCCGGCGCCATCTTCCCGCTATTCCCGTAAAGCAGGGAAAACACATTCAGCCAGATTTTGTAAGGTTCCAACCCGAACCCGTAAGAACCAGGCAAATACCGCTCCACCGTGGAAATCAGCTCCTGCGCCTCCGCCAGAAGCTCAAGGCCGCGCTCCCGGTCCCCGGTCTCATACAGGCGCAGCTTACTCACGGACCGCTGCATGGCGGCCCTCATCCTGAACACCATCTCATCGTAAAGCCAATCCCCGTTTGGAGCCAGAACCCTGTCGGCCACCCGGCCAAACCTCCCGGCCCCGAACGTAATGCCGCCAAGCTCCGTAATATCCCCCGTCAGCGGAATCGAAAACTGCGGAGCGTCCAGCAGGCGGAACCCGTTCAGGCCGCTCATCACCACGCCCTCGCTATTCTTCTCAAACCTCCCGGCAAGCCGCGCCTCCTGCTCCCCGTGGGAAAAAACATACACAAACGCCGGCTGCAACGTCCCATTCTCCAGTTCCTGCCTCATCCGTTCCAGGCGCGGCAGGGCCTCCTTCGCCCAGTCGTCGCCCCGGCCCGCCAGCTGGCTCATGCTCCCGCCCAGATAAGCAAGCGCCTGTTCCCGGCTCATGCTCCCGGCCCCCTGGGCAAACCCCTCATACCCCTGAATCACATGTTGCACCTCGTGCAGAATCGTATCCAGCACCATGCCGGCATCCGCGTTCTTCCCGCCCCGCGCCACATTCACGGCAATATAATGCTCCTGCGGATCGGTAAACCCTCCCGTGCCGCTCCCGCTGTCCCGGTAAAAATCCACCCGCAGCCTCCGCAGCTCCGGGTAGGCCCGGAACAACTCCGGGAAATCCAGGGCCGCGGCCAGGGAAACATTCACATGCCCCCCCTCGCTCACGCTGACGTGCTCCTTCCTCAACCGCACCCCGCGGGAATCAATAATAGCCTTCCGCTTCCCGTCCGCCGGATCCGTGTAGGAAAGGCCGTTATTGTGGTACTCCTGGAAGGATTCTGCCTTCTCCCCGATAATGGAAAACGTCGCCGTCGGATCCGTAATCACAGCGTTGCCCGCTTCAAAATGGCCGTCATGGAACAAACCCTGTTCCTGTGCCGAGGCAATGGAAAACGTAATGTCCGGATTCTCTGAATCAAACGTCCCGCGGTTATCCGTGGCGGACTTGATCTGATTCGGCTCAAAGGCAATGTACTCCGTCCATTTACCCAGTACAGCAATGAGTCCATCATGTCCTCTTTCTTGAGCACTATCGGCTATCTGGGCCGCTCCTGTCGCATACGGCCGGAATATTCCAAACCTGTCATCTTCATGAAAATTCCCATCCCAGATATTTAAATAATCTCCTATCTCTTCAGCAGACTTGTAATCATTAAAAATAAAAGGATTCCTGAAATTCAGAAACAGAGCCAGCTTCTTGTTCCCGTACGGAGTATTCTCCATATTGGTAAAATAAAATCCTCTGCCCCATAAACCATAATCAGTAGCAGATCCAATCATGGCCTTGTCAAACACCGTGAAATCACCGTATGTCCCATGATACACCACCCTCGGCTCCCCGTTCTCGTCCACCACCTTGGAAGCGTTCTCCGGGTCATGTTCCCAATCCCCAAACCAATTCTTAAACGCCGCCGTGCGCACGGAAAGCCACTGGTCTTCCGTCAGATTCGTATTCGCTCCGTTAGGTGCCTTCATGAACGTCCCGTCAGCGACCGCCTTCTTCCTGACAGCCGCCTTTTCCTTCTCGACAAACGAACGATAGGAAGATAAATTACGGGTAGAAACCCCGTCCTTGAAGGGTGTAGGTAGGCGGCCTTCCCGGCTAGCAGCTCCCCTAGTGGCGGGGTTTTCTATGGTCAATTCCAGCGTGTAAAGAACGTTACCTTCCTGTTCCTTAACGTATTTGATTGCTGTAACATTAACATCAAACGCTCCTATCCCTTCAATATCTACTGTATTGAAAAAATGATAGGCTCCGGCTTTTGAGGCATCTTGTTTATACGCCTCTTCAAAAAATCCATCCTCCGCATTCTCGAACAACTCGTGAATGCGGGCCGCAGCCGTATAATGAACCCTCCGGGCCTCCTCCGCGGAAAACCCAAGCGCCTTCAAATTCGCCACGGACATCTGGGCCGCCCCGGCCTTGCCCACCGTCTTGCCGGAAACGCGCGCCTCAATCACGGCCTGGATCCCCGTATTCTTATTAACGAACACCTTGCCCTGCAACGGCTTCAACCTCGCCCGCATCTCGGCGGCGGTAGTGATCACGTCGCTGGAAGGAATGGACACCAGGGAAAAATTCGCTACGGGAGAGGAATCATCCGAAACCTCCAACGGCAGAACCCCGTTCTCCCGGTCCACATCCTCCCGGCTCTTCAACCCCATCTCCACCATCACGGCGTTATTGGCCTCCTTAAGCAAATCGGGATGCACCGCAAAATTCTTCCAGCGGGAACGTTCCTCCTGCAACCGCTTCACCACCTGCTGCACCGCCGCCGCGTCATTCACATTCACGCCGTACTTCCGGGCCACCTTCGGATTCCGGGAAGCGCCGTTAATCGCCGTCAGCTCCTTGCCGAGCTCGCGGTACTTCTCCGCCGCGTACTTCCCGATGCGCTTGTAAAGCTCTTCATTATCCGTATTCCCGAACAGGTCCATGCCCATATCCATGCCGTTGGCCGCATTCTGGCGGGCAATCGCTTCCAGGTTCGCCTTGGCCGCCATGGTATTATAAGCCTCCTGCCAGCTCCCGCCGTCTAGCAGCACGGCCAGCCCGGAACGCTGCACCTCGGCATCATTGCGGAACGCCAGGGCCACGCGGTAGGCGTCATCCGGGGAAATCAGCCCGTTGCCCAGCGCATCCAAAAGCTCCTGGCTGGCATAAAGCCCCAACTCCACCCCTTTCAGGGAGGCTCCCTTCCTGGCAATCCCGCGCTCCACGGCCTCCGCCATGGACAGGGAGGAATCCCGAACGTAGCGGGCAATCTCAAACGCGCTCGCCTGACCGTCCCGGATATTGTTCTCCACGTCGTGCCTCCGGGCCCAGTCCAAATCGAACCGCTCCCCCTCTTCGTACACGGTGCAGTTAATATCCGCATCCGTGCAGGCGTCCAGGCGGTGCCTGCCGGAAATCACCTGCAGGGAACCATCAGTCCGGCGCCACACGGAAATCGGCGCGGCGTTGCGCTGCCAGGCCCCCACAATCCGGTTCACCACCCCCGTCTTTTCATCGGCCCCCTGCTTGAACTGGGGAACATCCGGACAAAGCGTCAGCCGGTCCTTGTCAATAAAACCTTGGCGTACCCCGTCCTCAATACGAATGCTCACCCCTCCGTTAAATACGCCGTCATCATCCCGTTCCCCCAGCATCTCTACCTCCGCCTCCGTGCGTTCGCGCCGCGCCTGCTGGGCGTTCGCGTCGTCGGCCTCTTCTTCCGCCCGGTCCACGGGTCCCGGTTCATCAGCGGCATTGCGTTCGGCAAGCTGCTCTTCCAGCGTCTCCTGTTCCGTGGCGACACCGCGGCCCAGGGCGGCATCCAGGTCCGCCTGCGCCTTGGCCCGTTCCATAGTCAGAGCAATCAAATCCCCCTGCTGGTCCCGGTACAGGGCATTCCCCGCATCCAGCATCACCGCCAGCGCCTGTCTAACCGGCAGGGTAAACACGCCCTGTTCCTCCGCCTGGCGCACCATCTCGCCCAGCTCCACGCGCGCCTTGAAAGCCCCCAGGAACTTCACCAGGTGATTCAGCAGCTTCCGCAGCCAGGAGGGCAGGGAAGGATGATTCACCGCGTCCGCCAGCCAGCGGGAACGCCCAATCTTGGAAAAAGCCTCAATCGCATCATGCCCCGTCACCGGCTTCCCGGCGTCCAGGTGAATAAACTGCATCTCCTCCCCCCGCGCCTCCGGGAACAACTCATTCATCACCCTCTGCGCCTCCTGGAGCATCGCACCGAACTCGCCCCAGGTCAAACCCTGCTCCGCCTGCCAGGAGATGACAGCCTGTTCCATCGCTTCCTCCATCAAATCCTCCACCGTCGCATTCCCGCGGGCATACCTCAACACCCGGCGGAACGTATCTCCCCGGCGGACCTTCGTCACATAAGCGTTGGAAAACGGGGCATCCATGGCAGGAGCCTTGAACTCCGGGTTCCGGGCCTGTTCCGTCCTGATGCGTTCCTGGGCTTCCTCCCATGTCTTCACAAGAGTTCCCAGCGGAAGATGCTCGCTCAACGAAGCATCCATGCGGGCGGCGGCATCCTCATAACTCACCCCCTCCGCCTCCAGGGCGCGGATAGCGGCCATCGCTATATCCGCGCGGGCCTTCATCTGCCCCAGCGTCTCCGGGGCAATCACCACCCGTTCGGCTCCGGTCTTCTCATCCGTCACTGTGCGCGTGATCACCTCCGCCGCGTCAAAACGCCCCTGGGCCAGGGCCTGGCTCACCGTCACGTCCCCGGCCAGCAAATGCTGCGTGTAGAGGATATCACTCTCCACCTGCTCGCTCACAAACGCCTGTAAATAAGCCGTCATCTGCTCGCCGTTCATCAGCGTGTAAGAGGGTTGATTGCTTTCCTCCTGCTGGCCGGTGGTGGCAGTGGAATCCTCCCGCTTCGTTTCCGGGCGGCCTTTCTCCACGCCGCGCGGAGCATACACCCGGAACATCCCCTCCTGTTCCGCCGGCTCCACCCGCGGCACCATGCCGGCATCCTCGGCAGCCCGCCACGCGTCCAGCTCCCGCAAAGACTCAATGCGCTCCCCGGAAAGGCGTTCTCCGGCAGCCGCGCTCGCCCGCTCCATGGAAGCCTGCGGATCCTCCATCCAGGCATCGTGCAAATGGGAAACCGCCTTCTCCAGCGCCCCCTTCATGTCAGGCTGCTTCATGGCATCCAGCAATCCGGCCTCCGTACCACCGGAAGCCTTGTAAGCCGTCAGCATATCCCGGAACCGTGCGCTATCCCTGCTTAACTGTCCGTAATTCAGAGAGGACATGCCAACGGAAAACAAGGCAAGAGCCGCGAACTGGTCAGGCTCCAGCATGGCTTGCATCTCCTGAAGGTATCCTGAAAAAGTGGCCTTCCCTCGCTCGTCATTCAGAAAAAGGTCTGTCGCGGAATTCATGATATATTCGGCGGTAGGCTCAAGAAACGCCTCTTCCGCCACCCCCATCGCCGCATGCCCCGCCATTTGTGCCTTGGGAGAAGATGCAAACCTTGCACGCCATGAAGCCGCATTCCCGCGTCCGGCCCATTGTTGGATTTTATGAAACCCCGGAACCATTTTGCCAAAACCGCCGAAGGCTATCTTTTCGACACTTGCCGCAGAAGCCCCCCGGAACAGGGAGCGCAATTCACGCTCATCTTCCTCCAGCCCCATATTAGCCCCCTCCATGCGGGCTCTCTGCGCGGCGCTGCCGAACATGAGATGCCACCCGGCATAAGGAACCGCCATGGGCGCCCAGTCCCCAATCAGCCCCCCCAGCTTATAAGAAACCCTGTTCAAAAAAGAAGCGCTCTCTAAAAATTCCCCTTCGCCGCCTTCCAGCGCGGCGGCTATCAGGGACTCTATGTCAACGCGGTCCTTTTTCCTCTTCTCTCTCTCAAACTGAATATCTGCGACACGTCTCGCTATTTCCTTGCTATTCAATCCCTGCTTTCTGAAATGTTCCCGGAGCCGGTCAGCTTCAAATGGATTCATTTCTTCTCTGCCAGTATCCTTCAAATTCTGCCTGTAGGTCTCAAGACTTCGGGTAAAATGATCCCACATCCCTGACGGGGCGGCAGGAATCGCGGCCGCGACTCTTGCCATATATTCCCCCGTTTTAGCCAACGCGCCAGTTCCCTCTGCGACTTGGGGCGCCTCTGTCACACCCATCCTTTTTCCGGCGGTATCTCTGGACTTCTCAAACAGAATACGCCTAAACATGGTACGGGCATCCTCATCCCTTCCCAGAATCTCCGCCAGCTCGTCCGCCATGTGATCGTTAAACAGGTTCCCGTCCCGAACATAACGGTCTATATAAGAAACAGCCCGGCGGACACGATTGAGGGAAGCAAAATCCACCCCGGCATTGAACAACCCCAGCCTCTCTTCTGCTTCAAGAGCATTTTCTCCCCCCAATACATACCTTTTGGCGGAGTCTGACAGGTTGACATGTTCCCGTTCCCGGAGCTCCCTCATCCTATTTTCCGCCTGAACCATGAAATTAACCTTCTTTTTGAAATGGTTCCATATACCAGAAACGTTCACAGATTCCTTATCTCGCCATAAATCATTATCGGATAAATAATCATCTCCTCCTCTCCTGTAATCCCCGTCTCCGTAAGTTTCAAGAAGACGTAGGGAAAGTTCCGGCAGCTTTCCTTCCTGATCAAGCATGTCCAGCCGCTCCATATCCACATCCCCCCATACCTGGCGCAAACGTTCCCTGGCTCCCTTATCTCCATCGTAATACAGCACGATGTCTCTCATGGTGGTCAACTTTTTCTCTCTGGCCTTCTCGCGTTCTGCGATCCCGGCGTTGAATGCGTAAGAGGCAAATAGCCTCAAACTCTCCTCCGGATTGGAAAAATCGGGTAGCTCTTCTGCGCCATGGTCGAACAAATCGGGAGAGACATCCCATTGGCTCATATCCGGGTTGAAAGAAGGATCAATCTTTTCAACCAGTTCGTCACGGCTGCGCAAATCATCCGTATTTTGCATATCCAGCGGAACTCCAGAACTCATGCTAAGGGCAGAAGGAAAAAAGGAGGTATTCATCATTCAGGTAAGGAAATAAAAATTAAAGGGGAGGCAGCAGGGCATCTGTCGTGCCCGCTTCATTGGTATAAACGGAAGAAACCGGTTCTGCCGTTTCTATAGGAAGAATCCCGTAATCCATCGGTAGAACGCCATCATCGGATTCGGACATGTATTCAGACTTCAAATAGCTCTGCATGGCTTGCGTGGCGGGGTGTACGCTGATGTTTCCGTTCAAACGTTGATACCGAGTAATCCTCATTTTGGAGGCGGCTTTCGGCGTTATCCTGATTCCGTCTCCTTTTCGGAAACCAACTACTGGTAAAAGACGCCCCTGCCTGGAATTCCCCGGCGCCGGAACCATGACGGCCAGCTTCCCTGGATCGCCCCCCACCTTATCTTTCATGCTCTCTGGCAAGAGAACTCCAGCAGGCAAACTGGAACTTTCCCGGTCCACGCTGACGCTCCCGGAAAAAGTCGCCTGGCTGATGAATCTGTGTTTTGCCAATACTTCTGCCTCGCTTTTTGTCAGTACTGTTTTGCCAAGGCGTTTTTCTGCATCATAAGCCTTTATCTTTTCTTGATTTAGAGTTGCTTGAAAGAGACCGTCCGCAGCCGCGCCCATTCTAGGAATAACAACATCTTGCCGTCCCGTGACGTCTCGGATAATGCGTTGAAGATTTAACTCCTGCGTTACCATGTCGGGCGGTTCCCCCTGTTTGCGGGCCGTAGCATCCACCAGCCAAGCGTCAAACTGCATCTTAATCTCAAGTCCGGATTGCGCGGCAAGACCTTTTTCAAGGGAAGCCAGACGTTCCTTCTTATCTTTCTCCATCCAGCTATTTTTGCTTTCGGCTTCTTGTCCGGAGGCCACGGCGCTTTGCTTGTATAAAGCATAAGCCGCTTCGGACTCCTCGTGCATCATTCCTACTTCGTTGTTATAATCGGCTTGCCTGTACAGCTTTATGCCTCTCATGCTCTCGAGGCGATCTCCCACATTCAGCAAGGGAAGATCTTGATTCATGGCGGCTCTTTTGTCCATGCGCTGTAGAAGCCTGGTCTTTATCTCGGAAGGCATGTCATAGAGTTTGCATAAGGCTATCAGTTCTTCTTGAAGTTCTAAAAAACCGGGGCCTTTGTCACCTGGCGCAACCCGTTCTGTCAGGTCATATAAAATGTTGTGAATCTGTGGTCGCACTCCTTCAAAATGTCCGTGTTCGGCAAAATACTGATTAATCTCCAGCTGGGCGGGATACCTTGAAATGCGTTGCAATTCATTATACTTTTCCTGTAAATCTTCCTGCTTATCTTTCCCTTTCGTCTTGGCAGGAATGGAAGAAAACTGATTCATGGACAAATAACCCGCTTTGTCGTCCTGGCGCCGCAAAGAACGCATCCTCTCATCCTGTTCGGCGACGGAAAAATACCCGTCCAGCTCCCCGCGGTTAATCATCTCGGCGGCAAGATCCGGGTTAGTCGCGGCCAGGTTCTCAAAATGATGGAGGGCTCCAGACTTATCAACACGGAAAATGCCATTCCTCATCGCGGTTTCTGTAATAATGCCGGCTTGATGGGCTTGGGCATACCGTCCCTTGGCGGTTATATAATCTCCTCGGTCCAAATCCCCCTTCAACCCCTCTTCAAAAGCCTGCCTGGACTCCTGAATCTGCCCCTTAAGAACCAGCTCGGAAGCCCGCCCCTGGAGTCGGCGCATCACATCCTGCTGTCTGGCTCCGAACCTGGCGGCCTCCTCCTGGGAAACAAAACTCCCCTTCAATCCGCGGAACTTCCCTTCGTAATTCCGTACAAACGTATTCAGGGCGCTCTCTTTCAGCCTCCCGTCACGATCGTAAAAAGACAGCTCATGACCGCGGGCAAACCCCAATCTCCGGGTCATCTCCTGCTCAAACTCGCTGGCCAAATCATTCATCCGGCCTTCCAGCCGCGTCTGCTCGCCGAAATCCTTCATGCGCTGGTACTGGTGGGCAACATCAGACACAAACTCCTGGGCATTCTGCAGCGCCCTCTGAACGGGCTTGGAAGAAACATCCGGCATCTGGACCGGGGCAGGGGTGGAGGAAGCCGCATTCATCCGGGCTCCTCCGTACATGGGTTGCTGTAAATCACTCATCTTCTTTCATCTTGAAACGGTTAAAACTTAAAAACCTGGTGATGGAAATCTCCTTCCAGTCCTCGCGCCCGCGGATGCAGCGCTGCCACCTTGCCCGGTCAAAACGCCCCTGCACCAGACAAGCCAGCTCCCTGACGGCCTCCATGCGGCCGTGGGCAAAAAGAACAATCAATGTCCTGGGAGACTCCGGATCCGGCACCCCCGCAAAAAACAACGAAGGGCAGCACCACACGATCCCTCCTCCCGCGTCCGCCAGGGAAACGGTCTCCCGGAACCAGCCTGGGCGCTGGGCTTCCATCAGAAAAAAAGCCTGCTGCATGGGAGAAACGCTCATCTCTTTCCAAAACCCATGAAATTAGCCAGCAGGGAATCCCTCAACCTGTTGGAAGACTGCATGCTCCCCGGCACCATCCCCCCCAGGGAACCGGAAAGGGAATAAGCATTCATCATCCCGGAAAAAGCCCCCTGGGTTCCTCCCACCTTAGCTCCCCACTCATCCCCGCTCTCGGTAACACCCCCCAGCAACCCGCCACCGGACATTCCTGCCGCCCCCATGACACCCCCCGCCACCGTCAGGGCCGTCTGGATCATGGCAGAACCAAGGGCATTCTGTGAAAGCATCTTATACTGGTCCGCCTCGCTGCGTGCCGCCATCATGGCCAGATCCCCCTGGTATCGGGCGGACTCCGCGGCAAACCGCTTATTGGCATCGGAAACAGCGTTGGAAAGGGCCGCGTCCCCAATGGCGCTCTCCCACACATCCGCCACCGCCACCTCCGCCTGGCTGCCGGAACCCTCGGAAGTAAAACCGGATCCGCCGCGCTGTGCCCGTACAGACCCCATGGCGGCATTCTGATTCTGGCGCATCCGCTTCATATTGCGGGCGGCCAGGTGGGAATCGGAAACCGCCTCCGCCTCCAGGGCGCGGGCCTTCTTCTCATAAGCCGCCTGCGTGGCGCGCCCGTTGCTCAAAGCCGCCTGCCCCTGATACTTATACTGCTGGGAAACCCCGAAATCGGAACTCATAACATCAGAAAATGGAACTGCTTAAAATCTCTGTTAAAGGATCCTGGTCGTTGGAAGAATGCTGGCAGGTGTCCCAATAAAGGGCCTTGCTTAAAAACGCCTCCCCCTGTGCCTCCAAAGCGGCCGCAAGCTGGGGAGAAGAAGCCAGCTTCAAAGCGCACCTGCCCGCCAGAAGAAACACAACGCCCTTGATAAAAAACGGACTGTGATCCGGCAGCACTTCGGAACGGGCCACCTCGTCGGAAAGATAATCCACCACCAGCTTATCGGTCCCGGCGGCGCGTTTTCCGTAACGCTCAACCACCAAATCACGCCCCTCAATGCGGAACAAATCCGCCCCCACATACAGCACGCGCAGGCAATCATCCGGAATCGGATGCCTCATAACGGAGCGATCCATCTCAACACGTTTGGTTGCCCAGGTCCATGCCCCGAACAACAGCGCTTCCCGCAACACGGTAGGCCACCACAAATCAACGGTGCGACCGGCTGGGGAACCCTTCACATACTCCCGGTCCCCAAACTGGGCCAAAGCCTGGTTAAAAACGGTCACCTTATCCATTTGAGGCATCATGCCACATCCCCAGGCCTGATGAATACAACCGTAACTTGAACAAATAAAAAAAAGAAAGGGTGCCCCGCACAGCAGGACACCCCTCCGAACCAATAGTCAACGCAAAAAAAACTAACCGGAAATCCCCACCAGCTTATTATAATAATCGGTAGCCTCCCGCCACTGTGGATGCGAAGGATCGGCGATCGCCTTATAATAACGGTGATTGGGGTCGGACAAAATAGCTTGAGCCTCGTCGGCAGGATCCGTCTTCGCCGGAATCTGGCCGCCGCCCTTCAAGCCTCCCTCGCCTGTCAGCCGGGAAATGGCGTGCAGAACGCGGAACCCGTCCGGACTCGCAAACACAGCCATCTTCTCCATAGAAACGCCGGACTCCACGGAAAGCTTCCGGGCAAACGCCTTGGCGGCAGAAACATTCGTCTCATACTCCGCTCCCCATTCGTCCTTCAACGCCTCGTCAGCCTCCTTAAAAGCAGCCTCCTCGTCCGCGCGGATGCTGGCGGCCACCTCGGAAAGAAACTTCCCGGCGGCATCGGCCGGCAGCCCTGCCGCCCTGGCATGACCCTTCAACATATCTCGCAGGGCATCATTCTCCACAAACCCCTCTCCAAAATCAATCTCATACTCGGTCTCCTCCTGCGGAGAAAGCGGGGGAGGACTGCCGGGATCCGGATCGGGCTGTTCCGCACCCCCTGAAAAATCGTAGGGATTGGACGGGACTGGAGGATTCGCGGGAGGCGGACTGTCCACGGGACTTGCCGGGGGCGGCGCTCCGCCGCCGGGGCCTTCACCTTCGCTGCCGGGAATGGCCTCTTCCCTCAGGAACCTATTGTGGAATAATCTATTGTATATCATAAATCAGGGTTATATTGTTCGATCTCGTATTTCACCCACAGGAGCATTTCCCGCTGGGCGTCTCGGCGCATCGCGTCAAGGGGGTCGTAGGAACCAGCCTTCCCTTGAAAGCAGGGCAAATTCGTCTGGAACTCCTTCTCTAAAATATCCAGCACCTCCGGAGTAAAAGCCTCCTTCAGCGCGGCTCGCCTCCGGTTGAGCCTCTTGAGAAACTCAACCTGTTCCGGTGTCGGCTTATCTTCAAACATATTCATCATGAATCCGTATTAAACTGTGCGGACGCCGCGGCGCTATCCTTGCCGGCTCTGGCCAATTGCTCCGCAAGGGCGGCCTGACGCATCTGATCCTCCTGCGCCTTCTCCTCCTCAACCATCTTGCTATTCTCGGACGCGGACACAATGCACTTGGACGGGGCGCCGGAACTGTCCCACATAAACCGCAATACCTCCCATGCCTTCATGCGCTTGGCAATGCGGGTATCGCCCGAAACCTGGATATACTTCGCCAACCCATTCAACACCCCCTCAAGGCCGTACCTCTGCAAACGGTCAAATGCCTGGGCAATCTTGCCCAGATAACGGGTGCGGGGAGTCCGCAACTCAAACTTCCCCCCATCGGCGGAACGGACAAAAAACTCATCGGGCGCGTCGCCCGGAAGCACGGCCCCCTGCGTATTGCGGAACATCAGGCAGACAATGCGATTCATCATCGTCTGAAAATCCTGCGAAAACTGAATAAAAGAAGAAAAAAAGCAAATAATGCGTTCCGACTCGCGGGCATTCACCTCCGTAGCCGTCATCTCGCGGTCCACGCTTGAAACCACCTGGAGAATATCATTGAAAAACGCCTCCCTGATCAACTTCTCCTTCTTATCTTGCCGCTCCAGCATAAACCTCACATCCCCCACGTTCGCCCATTCCCTCGGTAACTGTGAACCAATAAGCTCATCCGGAACAACCGTCTTGCCTCCGGCCCGCAAATCAACCTCCTTTGCCATCTTAGCCGACACGATAACGCTGGGAATGGCCGCCCGGCTGCCGGCCACATCCATCACCCGATCCATCAGCAGGGTAGCCTTGATCTCCGGCAGCACAGCCTTGCCCGGAGCCTCGCCGTAAGAAGAAACGCCGCCCTTCAAAAAGCGCGTCACCAGAAAAGGAAACTCGTAAAAGCCGCCGTGGAAAACAATCTTCTCCGCCTCCTTGGCAATATACACGTCCAACCACTTGCGGCGGCCAGGCCTTACCATGTCGGAACCGAACTGCGACCGGCTGTTGGGCAGTACAAGGTGAACAAACTCAAACATCTCGGTGTACCGCCTCTCCGCATTCTTATACGCCTCCTGAATCTTGACAGGCAGATTACCCAGCTTAAACATCTCCACGGCCTGCTGGGCAGTAAACTTCAACGTCCGCACCAGCGTATTCACCTCCCCGTGGGCTCCCTCGGCAATCGCATAAGTCCCGGTAGGGACGTGTTTGAACACCAGTGACCCGTCACGGGAAACATCTGCAAACATGCAGCCTGTACCCGTCAGGCAACGGTCCAGGTAAACCTCGTGGGCCGCCGCATAGAAATTGGAATCCGCCAGTGCACGGTAGACGGCCTCCGTCGCTTTGCTGTACCAATCATCCTCATCGGTGTAATCATCCCTTTCCTCCTGCGGCCGCAGGGAAAACCACTTCTGATCCATGGGAGTAATAAAAAGAAGATGAGCGGACGCCAAATTCAAAAGGGACTTATGCGCCACCGGAGAAAAACTGGACGCAGCCGTCATCTCATTAGCCTGTTCCTGCTGGCGGGCCTTCCCCTCCATTCTCGGCATGATGCGACGGCGCAACTCATCCCAATCCCCGGAATTCTTATTCATCTCCGTGAACAGGGCGTCTGCCGTCCTCAATAAATCTTTAACATTTTCCATGAATCTCCTGTGTAAAAATCAACCCAGCGTCTTCCTCAGGCCAGCCAGGGAAGAAAGAGGATTACTCCGGTTCGTCGTATTACTAAGCTTCAAGCGGCGGCGGGCAGACGAATTCACCGCATCCTCCGCTTGGGAAACATCCTTGGTTTCCGTAGTAATAACCTTCTGCTCCGGGGCATTCGCCATGGCATCGGCCATAGCGTTGGCGGCGCTTGCCTGCTTCTTGGCCGCCTTATTGGCTCCATATCCCCCGAACGTGGCGATATTTGCCAGGGCCCCTCCGACAGCTTTTAATGGATTTGAACTCATAACAACTAATGGAAAACAACTAAACAAGCTTCTGCGCCACGCTGAACGCATCGTCGCAGCGGTTCAGCCAACCCTTCCCGAACACGGAAAACTGCTTGCATGAGCGGTAAAACGCCTGACGCTTCTCCTGCAGGGCGATAAGGAACACCGCTTCACCCGTGGCGGCCAGCTGGTCCTGTAGTTCCTGCCGGGTCCTGGGGCCGACAATCCCGTCCACCACAAGCCCGGCGCCGTGGATGTTCAATGCACGTTGTAGGATCTTCCCGGTATTCCTGCTCCCGGAATTGAAAAAATGGTCGCGCAGGATGAATTCAACGCCAGGATAAGCGTCGGAACCCAGCCAGGAACGCACGGCGGCGGTATTATCCAGGACATACTGGAGACAACCTTCCCAGGCCTCTTCACGTCTTCCGGCATCCAGCAGGGCCTTCAATCTGTTAAACACGGTCGGTTCAATACCGTCGCAAATGCCGCAAATCTCCCACTTGCCGCCCTTGTCGGCGGCAGGAAGGCGAGAAACGCGCAGGGAATCCGGCCCGGTAACGCGGCTGTCTTCAAACCGGAGGATAGCCGCGGCCATCTTTCTTTCTATAGTATTCATTCGTTCAGATTGTCGATAAGTTGCACAAGCCGCTTGCCTTCCACGGTGTAGCAATGACACTTGGCATGCAAATGCCACTCATTGAATTGAGCCAGGAAAAAAGCGGCGTCTCTTTCGGTAAGAAAAATTTTCATCCACTGCTCCTTTCCGGGTTCGTCCACAATGAGTATGTACAGGGTAGGCATGCGGAAACTATTGATTATTAACTAAAGGGAACTTGTAAGAAAAACTTTACAGTTGGTGTTATCGTCCGCACCGAGAAAAGTACAAGAGAATGGCCAGTGCAGTGAGCCATACCCCGATACCATATCCAGGTTCCCCTATACACATGAGGGTAAATCCCAAAACTGTTGCTGATAAAATGGCCGCTAACGACAGAAAGAATTGTTCTTCATTCACTTTTCCAGCTTCCTTTCTATGTTTTCGATGCGCACGGCAAGCAGTTGAATCGCCTTGGCCGTCTCCACCTGGGCCTGCGTCTGCATGGTCATCAGATCACAAAGGCGGTCATTGTGGTGGCTGACCACCTCCCCGATGTACCAGCATGCCCCGCCGCATATCGTCAGCGACATCAGGACGCAGGCAAACACGGGGGAAGCCTTGGCAAAATCCAGGAAACGTGCCGGTACTTCGGAGAGCTTACACATGGCCTTATTTCTTGGAAGGTACGATCTGAACAACGGGCGGAACGTCCGTTTCCGGCTGGGCCTGGGAATAGGAAATATGCCCCTGCTCAATGACGAGGCAGGAGCCGTCTTTGCATACCTCGGCGCGGCCCGGCGTTACGTCCACGGAGTGCCCGCAGCCGGAGAGGGACATTCCCAAGCCGCCAAGGATGGCGCCAGCGATAACCGCTCCGGCTGCATATAGGGCCTTTTTCCACCAGCTAGACTTGCCGGCAGCCTTAATACCGAGATAGTCACGGACATCACCTAGCGCATGCTTACCGATGATCGGGAGGGCAGTATTTGCTACGGCAATCCATCCTTGTTGATCGTTTTCCGTCAGGTCTGCCCAGTGAGGGATTGGAGTGTTGGACTCATTGTGTGCCTGGGCTGCATAGTACATGTGCATTTCTCTGGCGATAGCCTCGGCATGATTGCATTGATTATTAGTAGTCATATGATTATGTTGTTATTGGTAGAGGTAGTGAAGTAATTGAAAAACTCCACGGCGGCGGGGTCGGTCAGGATAAAAGCCGGGTAGTCCGAGACTGTAAAAATCCTGCGGCCTTTGGTCTCCGCATGGACGGCCTCAACGGTCAAAGATACCGCATCAATCATTGTATAGGCACCATCCTCCGCAAGGGTCAGGACATCTTTTC